>Ga0208277_1000042_pt1 | contig 66828 bp, 58 predicted proteins | sample ETNtaG_5_FD_185782 | JGI IMG/M metagenome (GOLD analysis project Ga0208277, IMG submission 185782) | Marine microbial and viral communities from oxygen minimum zone, Eastern Pacific Ocean - ETNP201406SV205 (SPAdes) (version 2) | ecosystem: Environmental > Aquatic > Marine > Oceanic ...
TATAGGCAGTCTTAAATCCTCCAATGGCACTTGGTATCTTTTTGATGGCAAGTTAGATGAGCTTGGTTATTGGAATAAAGTTTTAACTGCAGAAGAAATCGAGTATCTTTATTCAAACCCAAACTTTTTAGAATAAAATTTCAATCACATTCTATTAGTAAATAAAGATTAATTTTTAATTTTTGAAATGTATTTGCCTATCATATCAAACTCTAAGTTTACCAAGTCACCCACAATTAGTCGATGGAAGTTAGTGTGCTCATATGTGTAAGGAACAACAGTAACACAACAACTATTTTCAGTTAAATTAAAAATGGTTAGACTTGTTCCATTAATACACAACGAGCCTTTTTCGATAGTTAAATTACTATTCTTTCCAGAAAATTGAAATTTATACAACCAACTTCCTCTTTGGTTTTCAATTTCGATACATTTTCCAGTGTCATCTACATGACCCTGTACTAGGTGCCCGTCGAGGCGGTCACCTAGTTTCATGGCGCGCTCCAAATTGATTTTCCGACCCACAGTCCACATGCCCAATGCCGATTTTTGAAGGGTCTCATGCACAGCGGTTACCGTATATACATCGTCTTGGATGTCCACTACAGTCATACACACTCCATCGTGCGCTAAACTCTGATCGATTTTGAGTTCTTTTGCCAAGGTGCTTCGAATATGGAAATGGAGATTGGTCTGCTCCTTTTCCACCTTGACAAGCTCGCCCATCGTTTCGATTATCCCTGTAAACATCGCATTGAATTTGTGTAACTTTGCCAAAAATACGCATAAAAATGAGCATGACAATTGGCATATCGATTGGTGACCCAAACGGGATTGGTCCTGAGGTGGTTCTCAAGACCTTTTCCGACTTGGAAATGCTGTCTTTTTGTAAGCCCGTAGTCTATGCTCACCTCGATTTTGTGAAACAACAAGCCGCTCATTTCAACTTGCAAATCCCAATGGAAAAAATGCACGATCAACCCATACAAGGGGTGTTAAATGTGGTGGACTGCTGGGCAGAACCTTTCCAACCCCATTATGGTAAAGTGGACGCTAAAGCAGGTGAATTATCGTTAACGTCTTTGATGGCTGCAACAGCGGATTTACAAAAGGGAAACTCCAATGCCCTTGTCACAGCCCCCATCCACAAAGCAGCAATCCAAAGCGATGATTTTAGTTTTCCGGGGCATACCGATTATTTAGCTCAAGCGTTAGACGGAGATGCGCTGATGTTTTTGGTGCATACTGACCTTCGGGTTGCCTTGGTGACCGACCATGTGGCGGTCAAAGACATTGCCCAACATATCACAGCTGATCGCGTTACGCAAAAGCTCAACGCTGTTGCCCATTCTCTTCAACAGGATTTTGCCATTTCGAACCCTCGGATTGCGGTTCTCGGACTCAATCCGCATGCGGGAGATGAGGGGGTCATCGGGAAGGAAGAAGTCAACTTGCTCGAACCCTTGTTACAAACCCACCAAATCGACAAAACAGAAATCAGCGGACCCTTTTCGGCAGATGCCTTTTTCGGATCACAATCCTACAAAAACTATGATGTCGTTTTGGCCATGTATCACGATCAGGGTTTGATCCCGTTTAAAACCCTCTCATTTGGCGAAGGTGTAAATTTTACAGCTGGCTTGTCGGCGGTTCGCACTTCTCCCGACCACGGAACGGCTTTTGGCATCGCGGGAACAGGACAGGCAAATCCCCAATCCTTTAGACAGGCAGTACAGACTGCTATCGAAGTTGTGAAGAGACGAAACGTTTCGATCTAGCCAAAAAAACCCTATAAAAAACAAGATGAGAGTATGCGGTTTGCCTTTGAGTGTTTTTTGTTATCTTTGGCGCCCGTAATGTTGAGATATAATGGAAGCGAACGCAGATTTTGACATTCAGTTTTCAGGACTTAAGGATGGCGTTCACACTTTTGACTTTCAACTTTCGGAATCGTTCTTTGAGACTTTCGACAATGAAGAATTCAACGCTGTTCAAGCCAAGGCAGTGGTTAACCTTCACAAAAAGCCAACGCTAATGGAAGCGGAGTTTTCCTTGGAAGGTAATGTGAATGTCAACTGCGATTTGACAAATGAACCCTTTGATTTAACTGTCTCCAACAGCTTTCAAATGGTAGTCAAGTTTGGCCCTGCTTACAGTGATGATCACGAGGACATGATCGTGTTGCCACATGGCTCCCATCAGTTCAACGTGACCCAGCAACTCTACGAGCTATTGGTGCTCAGTGTACCTCAAAAGCGGGTACATCCAGGAGTAGAAGACGGCACTATGAATTCTGAAGTTCTCGAAAAGCTTGACCAGCTCAAGCCCTCTGCGAACAACCACAGCACACATCGTGAAACAGATCCACGTTGGGATGTATTGAAAAAATTAAAAAAGAAGTAGCATTATGGCTCATCCAAAACGAAAAATATCCAAAACGCGTCGCGATAAACGCCGTACGCACTATAAGGCCACTAGCCCACAGATTGCAGTTTGCTCAACAACTGGTGAGTCGCATTTATACCACCGCGCCCATTGGCATGAAGGCAAATTGTATTACAGAGGCAAAGTGCTCATCGACAGCACAGCCGAAACAGATTAAACGCTGCATCAATTCATAAATAAACGCCTTTCGGGGCGTTTTTTATTTTCCAAAAAATCCAAAAAAATCGGTTTTTTTGGCTAAAAACGCTCATTTTTTAGTAATTTTCGCCCCAATTTGCGTCATTTTTTAAAAAAACAGCGCATATGAGTATAGGACGAACCGCAGCGATCACAGCCGTGGGGGCTTATGTTCCCGACGAAGTGCTTTCCAATGCAGATTTAGAGCAAATGGTTGACACTTCTGACGACTGGATTAGCACCCGAACTGGAATTTCAGAACGGAGAATGTTAAAAGATAAACCCACTTCCTTTATGGCAATTCAGGCGGCGAATAAACTTATCGAGCGTTCATCAATCGACCCAAAAACCATCGACCTTGTTCTTGTCAGCACAGCTACACCAGATATGTTGATTACAGCTACTGCAGTTCATGTAGCAACAAAAATTGGGGCGACAAATGCCTTTGGCTATGACTTACAAGCGGCTTGCTCGGGCTTTCTTTATGGGATGTCCACTGCAGCTGCCTATGTCAGTTCGGGGCGCTATCAGCGTGTTTTGCTCATTGGAGCCGATAAAATGTCTTCGATTATCGACTATAGTGACCGTACCACTTGTATCATTTTTGGAGATGGTGCAGGTGCTGTTTTGTTCGAGCCAAATGAAGAAGGTCTTGGGTTTCAGGATGAGTATTTTCGATCTGACGGCATCGGCCGTGAGCACCTCTACATCAAAGCAGGGGGTTCAATACTACCAGCATCAGAAGAGACCGTGTCTAACGGCCAGCATTTTCTGCGTCAAGATGGGAAAATGGTATTTAAATTCGCCGTTTCGAATATGGCAGATGCAGCGACCAGGGTGATGGAACGAAACGAATTAACAGCAGACGACATTGATTTTTTTGTGCCTCATCAAGCTAATAAAAGAATCATAGATGCGACCGCACAGCGAACGGGTGTTGACCCCGAAAAAGTGCTTTCCAATATTTCATCTTACGGCAATACTACTGCAGCAACCCTACCACTGGTTTTATCAGATTTTGAACATCGCTTTCAAAAAGGAGATAACTTGATATTTGCTGCTTTTGGCGGTGGATTTACGTGGGGTGCAGCATGGCTCAAATGGGCTTATAACTCTTGAAAACAATAACACAAACAATATGGAACTCAAAGAAATCCAGAATCTAATCAAGTTTGTCGCCAAGTCAGGCGTCAATGAAGTTCATGTCGAAATGGGCGAGACTAAAGTTACCATCAAAACAGGTGGTGATGTGGCTCAGCAGGTGTTGACTAAGCCCGCAGCGATTGAAGCTTCTCAAACACCATCACCTGTGGCAACAACAGTGACACCCGCAGAGCCAGCACCAGCAGCTCCTGCAGATGTTGCGACTGAAAACGACAATCACATTACGATTAAATCCCCGATTATCGGTACTTTTTATCGCAAACCATCACCCGACAAACCAAACTTTACAGAGGTTGGAGATCATGTCAGCGAAGGCCAAGTCCTTTGTGTGGTAGAAGCCATGAAGCTATTTAACGAAATTGAGTCGGAAGTGTCAGGTACCATTGTCAAGATTCTTGTGGACGATTCCTCACCAGTTGAGTTTGATCAGCCACTGTTTGTAATCGACGCTTCGTAATCACCAAACCAAGTTAAGATGTTTAACAAAATACTAATCGCCAATCGTGGCGAAATTGCTTTACGTGTGATTCGAACCTGCCGCGAAATGGGTATAGGAACCGTTGCCGTTTACTCAAAAGCGGATGAGGAAAGCTTACATGTCAAGTTTGCAGACGAAGCCGTTTGTATCGGTCCTGCACCAAGTGCGGAATCCTATCTCAAAATCCCAAACATCATTGCAGCAGCCGAAATCACAAACTCCGATGCCATTCATCCCGGTTATGGGTTTTTGTCTGAAAACGCCAAATTTTCCAAAATCTGTGACGAACACAAGATTAAGTTTATCGGCGCATCAGCCGATATGATTAACAAAATGGGCGACAAGGCCACAGCCAAGGCGACGATGAAAGCCGCGGGTGTGCCAACAATTCCTGGTTCAGAAGGATTGATTAAAGACTTTGCACACTGTAAAAAGTTCGCCAAGAAAGTAGGATACCCTGTCATGCTGAAAGCCACAGCTGGTGGTGGAGGAAAAGGAATGCGCGCAGTTTGGTCAGAAGATGACCTTCAAAAATCATGGGATAGCGCAAGACAAGAAGCCAAAGCCTCTTTTGCAAACGACGGGATGTATATGGAAAAACTGATTGAAGAGCCGCGACATATCGAAATTCAAGTGGTCGGGGACTCATTCGGAAAGGCCTGTCACCTCTCAGAAAGAGATTGCTCCATCCAGCGTCGTCATCAAAAATTGACCGAAGAAACCCCATCTCCGTTTATGACTGATGACCTAAGAGAAAAAATGGGGAAAGCAGCTGTAAAAGCCGCCGAGCACATCAAATATGAAGGGGCAGGAACAGTTGAGTTTTTGGTGGATAAACACCGCAATTTCTATTTTATGGAAATGAATACGCGTATTCAGGTTGAACACCCGATAACCGAACAAGTGATTGACTATGACTTGATTGCGGAGCAAATCAAAGTAGCTGCTGGCCAACGACTGAGCGGAAAAGATTATTATCCTAAACTCCACTCTATTGAATGTCGTATCAATGCCGAAGACCCATATAATGACTTTCGACCATCTCCAGGAGTTATTCAAACCTTGCACACGCCTGGTGGACATGGGGTCCGTTTAGACACACACGTCTATGGGGGCTACGTGATCCCCCCTCACTACGACTCGATGATTGCCAAGCTGATTACCACAGCACAAACACGACAAGAGGCCATTAATAAAATGAAACGTGCCCTAGATGAATTTGTAATCGAAGGCATTAAAACGACCATTCCGTTTCACCGTCAATTGATGGACCACCCTGACTATGTTACAGGGAAATATACCACCAAGTTTATGGACGACTTTAAAATGGAGGGTGAATCTTAATTAAGCAACTCCATTTATTTTTTCTTTGGAAGTACTTTAAAACCCATATTGTAAAGCGTAAAGGCAAATATGTCTGCATATTGCGCAATAGTTTTATTGACCGGCGTCCCAGCACCGTGACCTGCATCTGTTTCAATCCGAATAAGTACTGGGTTTTGACCAGTCTGCTTGGCTTGTAAGGTCGCTGCAAACTTAAACGAATGTGCGGGAACCACCCGGTCATCATGGTCTCCTGTAGTAACTAATGTTGCAGGATATGTCGTATTAGCATCGACATTATGCACGGGTGAATATCCCTTTAAATATGCAAACATTTCTTCAGACTGATCAGCAGTACCATAATCATAGGACCAGCCTGCACCAGCAGTAAATTTATGATATCGCAGCATGTCCAAAACACCAACTGCCGGTAATGCTACTCTAAAAAGTTCAGGCCTTTGAGTCATGCATGCACCTACCAATAATCCACCGTTTGACCCGCCACGGATAGCAAGATATTCTGGACTTGTATACTTGTTTTCAATAAGGAATTCCGCAGCAGCAATAAAATCATCAAAAACATTTTGCTTTTTCATTTGTGTTCCCGCATTATGCCAGCCCTTACCATATTCACCTCCTCCTCTTAAATTAGGAACCGCATAAACCCCTCCTTGCATTAACCAAACGGCGTTGGTAATGCTAAAAGAAGGAGTGAGGCTTATGTTAAATCCGCCATAGCCGTACAAAATAGTTGGATTATTCTCATTAAGTTCAAGACCCTTTTTGTAGGTAATCATCATGGGCACCTTTGTCCCATCCTTAGAACTATAAAATACTTGCTTAGACTCAAAATCATTTGCATTAAAGGCAATTTCTGGCGCCCAATATTGGCTGGTTTTTCCTGTTTTTGGGTTTAATGTAAATGAAGAAGATGGTGTGTGGTAATTTGAAAAGCTATAATAAAGCGTCTCTTGATCAATTTTTCCGCTAAACCCACCCGCACTTCCGTAAGATGGTAACCTAATTTCTCTAACTAAGTTACCGTTATAGTCATACTGGTAAACCTGAGATAAAGCGTCAACCATATATTCGGCAAAGAAATAGCTACTCCCGCTACTAATACTCAACACATTTTCAGTTTCAGATATTAAGTCTGTCCAATAATTTGGAGTCGGACGATTGGCGTAAGTAACAGCTAGTTTTTTGTTGGGGGCATTTAGATTTGTTACCAAAAACAGCTTACTACCAACAGTTTCCAACACATATGTGTCAGATTCTTCATGGTCTACAATGGGCTTTATCCCTGCCTTGGGGTTTTCAAAGTCTAGCATGAATAGCTTATTTCCAGAAGTGGTATTTGAAGCGCTGATGAACAAATAGCGCTGGTCATAAGATACATATCCGTTAATATAACGGTGCTTTTCTTTGGCGTTACCGCCAAAAACAACCTTATCTTGAGATTGTGGTGTTCCCAACTTGTGATAATACAATTTGTGTTGGTCTGTTTTAGCAGAGAGCTCAGACCCCTCTGGCTTGTCATATGAAGAATAATACAGGCCTTTGTTTCCTAGCCAAGAAACAGAACTGAACTTTACATTTATCAAAGTATCTTCAATTATTTTTTTTGAAGCAGCTTCCATAACAATAATCTTACGCCAATCGGAACCCCCTTCTGAAATGAGGTATGCCAAACGGCTACCATCTTTAGTAAAACGAACGCCAGCTAAAGAAGTAGTGCCGTCGTCAGAAAATTCATTTGGGTTAAGAAACACTTCTGGCGCTTCCTCCCCTTTTTGGCGATACAAAACATAGTGGTTTTGTAGTCCATCGTTTTTATAAAAATATGTGTATTCGCCCTCCACAAAAGGGGTTGACCGTTTCTCGTAATTCCAAAGCTTTGCCAATGATTTTTCAAGATCTAATCTATAGTCGATTTGTTCTAAGTAATCAAAAGTTACCGCATTTTGGCGTTTTACCCAGCCTTCTGTCTCCTTGGAACGGTCGTCTTCTAGCCATCGATATGGGTCTTCTACTGCCTTACCAAAAAAACTATCGATAACAATTTCTTTTTTGGTTTCGGGATACATAAGGGTTGATTTTTTTGCACATGAAGTAACCAGTGCTGAAAAAACTATGAATATTAAGGGCCGCATATTTTTAATTTTTCTAAAATTAGAAAAATTAAATTAAACCATTATCTATTAAATATTCTGCAATTTGAACTGTGTTTGTAGCAGCGCCTTTCCGTAAGTTGTCTGCAACAATCCACAGGTTCAACCCGTTATCTTGAGATTCATCTTTGCGAATACGCCCCACAAAGACCTCGTCTTTGCCTTCCGCATTGAGGGGCATAGGGTAGCTATTGTTTGCCAAATCATCAACAACTACCACACCGGGGGTATTGCTGAGCAGTTCACGAACCTCGTCCACATTGACCTCTTGGGAAAGGGTTAGATTGACCGACTCGCTATGTCCACCTACCACAGGAATACGAACCGCTGTTGCCGTGACTTTGATATTGGAATCTAAAATTTTGTGGGTTTCATTGACCAATTTCATTTCTTCTTTGGTGTAGCCATTCTCCATAAACACATCACAGTGTGGTAAGGCATTGCGATGAATTGGATGCGGATAGGCCTTTTCGCCATCAGTTCCGTTGTACTCATTCTCTAATTGTTGTACCGCTTTAATTCCCGTTCCTGTGATCGATTGATATGTTGAAACAATAACACGCTTAATTCCATATCGTTTATGAAGGGGCGCAAGTGCCATCACCATTTGAACCGTAGAGCAATTTGGATTGGCAATGATTTTGTCATCAGGGGTTAATTGATCTGCATTGATTTCGGGAACAATGAGCTTGTGATCGGGATTCATCCGCCAAGCAGATGAATTGTCAATGACCGTTGTTCCTACAGCAGCAAATTTGGGTGCCCAATCCAGCGAAGTTTGCCCCCCAGCAGAAAACAACGCAAAGTCTGGCGCATGCTCAACGGCTTCTTCAAGCCCAATCACAGTGTAGCCCTTTCCTTGAAAGGAAATCGTTTTTCCAACCGAACGCGCCGAAGCGACTGGGAGGAATTCTGTAATGGGAAAATTTCGTTCTTCGAGAACACTTCGCATGATTTCACCGACCATTCCGGTGGCGCCGACAACTGCAACTTTCATTACTTTGAATTTAGGTGAGCAAAAATAAAGATAAAACCAACATTCTTAGCGAAAAGATTTTGAAAACTCAAAAAAATAACAAGGCGTTATAAACATAACAATTAAGATACAATCACTCTGGGAACACGTTGCGAAATGGCAGTAAGGAGCTCATAAGAAATCGTTTGAATATGCTCAGCAATCTCTTCAGCGCTTGTTTGGGCGTCTCCAAAAAGAATGACCTCGTCGCCTTCTTGGCAGTTGATGTTTGTCACATCAACCATAATCATATCCATACACACATTACCCAAGATTGGCGCTTTATGTCCGTGGATCACAACAGTTCCTTTTCCTTTGCCATAGAGGCGTCCAATTCCGTCGGCATGACCAATCGGGAGGGTCGCAGACCGTGTTGGTTTGTCGGCGACAAAACCACGGTTATAGCCCACAGCATCTCCGACTTTGACCTCGTGGATTTGAGAAATTACAGTTTTCAATACCCCCACTGGACGAAGGAGCTCACTGACTTCTTTTTCATTACCATAACCATACAACCCAATACCACAGCGGACCATATCGTGATGAGCTTCGGGGTAGTTAAAGGTGCCCGAGGTGTTGAGGACATGATAGATTGGATTGTTTCCAAAGACAGGTTTGAGGAAATCGAATTGTTCAAGTTGACCTTGCGTAAATGTTCTTTCAGCGGGGTCTTCAGTAGCAGCTAGATGGGATAATACACCCTGTACATGAACAGATGACGATTTGAGATGTTGTTGGAGGGTGTGCCTTTCATCAACCGAAAAGCCCAATCGGTGTAACCCCGTATTAAACTTGAGATGAATCGGATATGCTTTTGTTTTTTGCGCTTTCAAAACCGCTTCAAGAGAATGGAGAATTCGCCAAGAATACACACAGGGTTCGAGTTGATGCGCAATCAAGTTTGACAGCTCATGAATTTGGGGGTGAAGAACCAATATTGGAATTTGAATACCAGCGTTTCGCAGGGCAATTCCTTCCCGTACATAGGCAACCCCGAGGTAGTCTGCCCCTTCTTTTTCCAAAAAACGCCCAATGGCTGTGGCATCGGATCCATAGGCAAATGCCTTGACCACCACCAAGATTTTGGTGTCGGTTTGTAATTGTTTTTTAATCTGCTGGAAGTTGTGTCTCAGGGCGGGCAGATGAATTTCTAATCGCGTTCCTTCAGCCACTTTTCTTTCTTTTGTTGTCTTTAACCTTGTCGGTTTTTTTTTTGGTTGTTTTGTCCATACCCATCGCGTGATAATAGGCGGCTCGACTCAGGGGTTCGTATTCGCCAGTTTGCCCCAACAGTACCAGGTTATCGTCATCAGATTTTCGGAAACTATATTGAGCGAGATTGCCGGTATGCGTACATACGGCATGTACTTTCGTGACATATTCTGCGGTAGCCATCAAGTTGGGCATGGGGCCAAAGGGATTGCCTTTATAGTCCATATCCAAACCAGCGACAATCACGCGAATCCCTTTGTTGGCAAGGTCATTGCAAACCGAAACGATTTCGTCGTCGAAAAACTGCGCTTCATCAATCCCCACTACATCACAGTCATCGGCAAGAATGCGGATATTTGCTGCAGCAGGCACGGGTGTTGAGCGGATTTGATTGGCATCGTGCGAAACCACTTTGTCATCATCATAGCGATTGTCAACTGTCGGTTTAAAGATTTCGACCTTCTGTTTGGCAAACTGTGCCCGTTTGAGTCGTCGAATCAACTCCTCTGTTTTTCCAGAAAACATGGAACCACAAATCACTTCGATCCAGCCGAATTGCTCTTTTTGATTTACCGTATTTTCGAGAAACATAGGACGTGTTTTTGGAATTTACCCTCCGAACAAAGGTATTAAAATCAACCCACCAAATGATGAAGCTGGGCATAAATTATGACAATCTGTTTTGCGAGAGTTTATTTGCCAAAGAAATGACTTATCTTTAATCCTCAACATATATAAGCCCACTAAACACAAGAGATTGCAAATTGAGCCATCCACACTTTATGTCGTTCCAACGCCCATAGGCAATTTGGCCGACATCACGCATCGCTCACTTTCCGTTTTGTCGGAGGTGGAGCTGATTTTATGTGAGGACACGCGGGTCAGTCGCAAGTTGCTCAACCATTATGATATCGATACATCAACCAAATCGTATCATATGCACAATGAGCATCACACGGTTGACAGCCTGGTCGAGCAACTCCAACAAGGTATGTCTATGGCGTTGATTTCGGACGCAGGTACCCCTGCTATTTCTGACCCAGGATTTTTATTGGTCAGGGCGTGTTTACAAGCGGGACTTCGGGTAATCACCTTACCGGGTCCTACCGCCTTTATCCCAGCATTGGTGCAAAGTGGATTTCCTACCGACCGTTTTGTTTTTGAGGGTTTTTTGCCTCATAAAAAGGGGCGAAAGTCTAGACTTTCTCAACTCGCTCAAGAAACCAAAACCATTGTATTGTATGAGTCTCCTCACCGCATCGTAAAAACGCTAGCACAGTGTGCTGAAGTTATGGGAATCGACAGACCCGCATCAATATCAAGAGAGTTGACCAAAGCATTTGAGCAAACGGTACGAGGGACATTGGAAGAACTCGAAGCACATTTTACGGCTCATGTGCCCAAAGGCGAATTTGTGCTAGTCATTCAAGGAAAGAACTGAGATGCGCTGGCTTGTTCAACCCATACCCAATCCAGAAACCGTGCAATCACTTGCCAAGGCACTAGCCGTGCCTACAGTTATCGCTCAACTTTTGGCGCAAAGGGGGATTACTAATTTTGATGCAGCCAAGCAATTTTTTCGTCCCGACTGGCATCATCTGCACGATCCGTTTTTGATGAAAGACATGGACGTGGCAGTTGCTCGTTTACAACAGGCCATTAACAAAAAAGAAACCGTCATGGTCTTTGGTGATTATGATGTGGATGGCACCAGTGCAGTGGCATTGCTAGTACATTATTTGCAACACCAACAGATGGAGTGCATTTCATACATTCCCGATCGCTATAAGGAGGGCTATGGACTTTCACAGCAAGGCATCGACAATGCTGTCACGGAAGGGGTGAAGTTGTTGTTCACCTTGGATTGTGGAATCAAGGCGGTTGACCTGATTGCTGATGCCAACCAAAAAGGGATTGATGTGATTGTCTGTGACCATCATAAACCAGGGGAACAGCTGCCTGCTGCCCATGCGGTTTTAGACCCCAAACGACCTGATTGCAGCTATCCATTTGATGGGCTTTGCGGTTGTGGAGTGGTGTTTAAACTCATCCAAGCCCACGCAAGTACATTGGGGATTGAAGTACAAGAATTACAACCCTATTTAGATTTGGTAGCTACAGCATCAGCGGCAGATATTGTGCCCATCCTTGATGAAAATCGGGCGCTTACCTATTTTGGAATGCAAGTCTATCAGCAGTCTCTACGCCCGGGGTTGGTGGCCTTATTGGGCGAACGCAAACAACGAGAAATATCCGTTAGCGACCTCGTTTTTCGGGTGGCGCCTCGTATCAATGCCGCGGGCCGCATGAAGCACGGTATGTATGCTGTGGAGCTCTTACTGAGTGACAGTATAGAAGAAGCAACCAAACGCGCTGAAGCCATTGAAGAGTTTAACGAGGAAAGAAAAGCATTGGATAGAGATATTACTGAACAGGCTCTGGCACAATCCAAAGAGAGTGGACAAACCGACAAGGCTAGTAACGTTGTTTATAACCCAGATTGGCACAAGGGGGTAATTGGGATTGTGGCCTCACGACTGATTGAAACGCATTATAAACCAACCGTGGTATTCACACGCTCTGGGGATGTACTGACTGCTTCTGCACGTTCTGTTAGGGGGTTTGATTTGTATGCGGCTCTATCAGCATGCCAAGAGCATATTATACAGTTTGGGGGGCATAAATATGCAGCTGGATTGACAATTCGTCCAGAACAGTATGAGGGTTTTTGTAAGTGTTTTGAAGAGGTGGTTTCAAATCGAATACAGCCCGATCAAGAAGAACGCACCCTAACCATTGATATGGAAATTCCCATTGCGGAAATTACGCCCAAGTTTTATAGGATTATCAATCAGATGGCACCTTTTGGCCCAGGAAATTTGCGACCAGTTTTGTTATCAAAAGGAGTAACAGATCGCGGCTATGCCAGACGAGTCGGTTCAGAAGAGACTCATCTCAAGTGCTCGTTTATGGCGGGAACCCAATCGATTGATGCCATTGGTTTTGGATTGGGACATGACTTAAAAATCGTGCAATCTTCGGGCTGTGACATTGCCTACGTAGTCGATGAAAACGAGTGGAATGGGAAAACGAGCTTGCAGTTAAACCTCAAGGGTATAAAACAAACAGTTTTTATGTGATTGTTGGGAACCTCATTTATTAAAAAACCCTCCTTCACGGAGGGTTTTTTATATCAAATTATAATTAATTTAAAACATATATTTTAGACTAACATTAAATGATCTTGGATTACCATAGCTATAACCATATTGTCTACGGCTTGAAATATACTCATTATCAAGTAAATTATAGACATTGGCTCTTAGTCTTGCATTATTATTCCCAAGGCTAAATTTATATGTTATACCTAAATCCATTACATTATAATCGTCTAACTCTTCGGCTTGATATGTTGATCCACCCAATGATGCATTAAGAACATCCTCTACATCAATAAATCCGAACAAATCGTAATAAAAGTTGACTCTAGCATCAGCATAGATTTTAGTAGAAATTTTTGTATCAAAGCTAACTCCAAATGAAGTTTGAGGAGCTTGACCAACTTTTACTTCATTAACATCTAAACTACCATCAGTTGATGTTTGAACTTGAGTAACCGCATCAGTAATCTCTAATTTATATGGAGTAGTTCCAGAATAATTCCAATCTCCAAAAGACCCAATGATTGATACATTAGACGTATTATCAATTTTATAATCAAGTTGAACCTCAATACCGTTGTGTTTTTGCGTTACATCATAAAGCCTATAGTACAGACTATTATCATCAGGATCTGTCTCGCTAAAAGCAACATATCTATTTCCCCATTCAGTTGAGTAGAGATCTAACATAAATCGAATATTGCTTGTTTCATAACGGTAGCCAGCTTCAAATCCAAGAATTTCCTCATTGTCAACATCTCCATCATTTACCCAGGCGTTACTATATCTGGAATCATCAATTACACTTTCAAAAAATGGCTGTCTTGAGTAAAATCCAGCATTAGCAAAAATCCGTCCATTTTCACCAACAACATAAGATAATCCCCCTTTAAGATTATATCCGTCAAATGTAAGTTTAGTTGATTTGCCAAGACCATCTCCGTAACCTGTCATTCTACCATCACGTTGCATTGTTTGTGAAGAAACAGACGCTTGGACAAAAGCAGAGAAACTGTCGCTTGCATATTCTGCTTGTCCGAATCCACCAAAATAATTAATGGTTTCTGAGTAGTCCCTGTCGTAACGTTGATCAGGAGTTGCATAATCTCCAAAAAATGCAGCCCAAGGATCTGCATCATAAGTTTTAGTTATAGTGTAGTCATCAGGGCGGCTATTTCTATAGTTATCAGTGTAACCATTTAGCCCATACAAATCAACGATTTGACGGAAGTGGGTACCAGTGTAAGTTCTGTAATCAAAACCAACATTATAGGTAATATCTCCGCCATTGTCTACATTTAAATTTGAGATTACACCATACCAATCATGTATATTCATTGAAGCTCTTCTAGCATATGAGTCGCCAAAACTTCCGTAACCACTTGCATCTGCTGAAGCAATGTTATTGGCTTGGATAGCATCAAAATCAATTTCTCTATTATCCAGCCTAACACGACCTCTACCAACCCCACCAGTGCCACCACCACGGCCCCAAGACCCGTATATAACGGTTGATAAATCAAGAATGTCATTAACATCCCAATCCCAAGTGAAGTTTGCTACAGGTTTGTGATAAAAGTTTCTTCTTTCTGAATGCTCTTCTCCATTATAAAGCCCACCATTTTGATTCGCATCAATGCCATATTCTTCATAATATTCCAAACTTTGATCAAAGTTTTGATGGTGCCATTGAGGTGCTCCAGTAAATAACAAATTAAAGTTATGGTCAGCATTTGGTTTGTATCCGACAGAAAAGAAGTATATCTGACCTTGACCTTGCGTCCATTTAGCCCATTTTTTAGCTCCTTGCCAATGATCTAAAAGCATAGAAAAAGATAGACCAGAATCCATTAGTCCAGTATTGTAGGCAAATGAAGTTTTGTAATATTCATTAGAACCAACCAGCTGTCTCAAATACCCACCTTTTCTTGCATCTGTTGTTTTGGTTACAATGTTTACAGTACCACCAACAGATGAAATGGCAAGTTTAGAAGAACCAAGCCCTCTTTGTACTTGAACTTGTTGAGCAACATCACTCATTCCAGACCAGTTTGACCAATACACTAAGCCGTCTTCAACTGCATTAATAGGCTGTCCATTTAAAAGAAGAGCTGTATTTGCTTGGTTGAAACCTCTTGTAAAAACTTCAGCTTCACCAAAACCACCAGACGTAGCAGTCACAAAAACACCAGGAACCATTTTTAAAGTCTCGGCAAATTCAACATTGCCAACCCCTTTTAGCTCAAATTCTTCAGCAGTAATTGTACTAACAGCTACTGGTGTGACTCGATCTTTAGCAAGGTCGATGACTCCGTCACCCACCACTACAACTTCGAGAAGATCTGTTGTAACGATCTCTTTTTCTTGCTCTTCGTCTTGAGCAAATACTGCAACAGCAACAAAACTGAAGCACAAACTAAGAATTAGTTTTTTCATAAGATTTAATAGTTTAATTAGTTTATACAAATTTATAAAAAACCCCAGTCGCGATGTTAACAAATTGCTTTGGATTTCTCAACAATTCATTAACGACAATAGTTTCGAAGTAGGCTCGAAGTAGAACTATCATGCACCCCAACATTTTTGTTGACAATTTCCTTCAAAATTGTATTCGCCAAATGCTTACCCAACTCCACACCCCATTGATCGTAACTGTAAATATTCCAAAGTACGCCCTCTACAAAAATTTTGTGTTCATACGTCGCGATGAGTTTCCCCAAACTTGTGGGTGTGAGCTTGTCAATCAACATTGTAGTTGTGGGGTTGTTTCCAGCAAAGACTTTAAAGGGTACTAAGGACTCTTCGAATCCCTCACTGCGAACACTTTCTGCCGATTTCCCTTTCATTAGAGCTTCGGTTTGTGCAAAAAAGTTTGCCATCAGTTTGTCGTGGTGATCTTGTTTGCCGTGCAACGGCGTTTTAAAGCCGATAAAATGCGCAGGAATCAGCTTGGTTCCTTGATGAATCAATTGAAAAAAGGCGTGTTGGGAATTGGTGCCTGGCTCTCCCCAAATCAGGTTTCCAGTTTGATAGTCAACTGCATTGCCTTCGCGGTCAACACTTTTACCATTGCTCTCCATAATAGCTTGTTGCAAGTAGGCAGGCAAACGGTGGAGGTATTGGGTGTAGGGGATAATCGCCTCGCTTTCTGCTCCGTAAAAGTTATTATACCACAAGGTAAGCAGTGCCAACACCACCGGAATGTTTTCGTGTAAAGGGGTGTTTGCAAAATGCGTATCCATGGAATGAGCCCCCTGTAGGAGTTCCTCAAAATGATCGATGCCAATACCCAAGGCAATCGAAAGTCCGACGGCGCTCCACAAGGAAAATCGGCCTCCAACCCAATCGTTCATTGGAAACACATTTTGGGGATCAATCCCAAAGTCGTTTATCATTGTTAAGTTGGTCGATACCGCCACAAAATGATCGGTAACAGCCTTTTCTCCTAGCGCATCGACAAGCCACTGCTTAGCAGTTGTGGCATTGCTCAGAGTTTCTTGGGTGGTAAAGGATTTAGACACCACCACAAACAGAGTTGTTTCTGGATTTACGCTTTGGAGTACTTCCATTACATGGTCGCCATCCACGTTGGACATATAGTGTAAGTTCAGATGGGTTTTGTAATGCGCCAACGCCTCGTTGATCATCACAGGACCCAAATCCGATCCACCAATGCCGATGTTTACCACATCGGTAAAGGGCTGTCCACTGCTGCTCTTGATTTTCCCGTCAATCACACCTTGACTAAAGCTTTTGATTTTATTGATGACAGCATGAACACCTAATATGATATTTTCACCATTCACACGAACATCCTGACTGCTCGGGGAACGAAGGGCAGTGTGTAGCACCGATCTTCCCTCTGTCACGTTGATTATTGACCCGCCAAAGTAAAGACTAATAGCTTCTTTGAGCTGGCACTCTTCTGCGAGTTCAGTCAATAAGTTAAGGGTTTCATTGGTCAGGTGGTTTTTAGAAAAATCTACATAAAAGTCATCCCAGCAAATGCGAAACTGCTCTCCACGTTTGGGATCCGCTTCAAAAAGGTTTTGCAATTTGCGACCTTGCGTTTCTTTATAGTGTTTCAGAAGTTTTCTCCAAGCTGCTGTTTTCGTTGGATTGGTTGTTGGTAATGGCATTGGTATTTGTTTTTTGTTCTTCAAAATAAATGCAGTCGAGTTTATCCTTCCACGGGATCATATGTTGCAAATATGCTGCTTTCAATTCACTTGCAATGGCTTTGGCGTCGGGTAATTTGGTTTTAAAGGGATCGACTTGTTTTCCGTTTTTCCAAAAACGATAGCACACATGAGGACCAGAACTATATCCGGTCATACCTACAGTGCCGATATAATCTCCTTGATTGACGTATTGCCCCACGCGAACTCCTCTTTTTTTCATATGGAGGTACTGGGTGGAATAGGTGGCATTGTGCCGGATGGTAACATAGTTTCCATTCCCTCGAGCATAGCCTGATTTGGTAACGGTTCCTGCTGCCGTAGATCGAATAGGGGTCCCTACTGGAGCTGCAAAGTCTGTCCCCAAATGGGGCTTAACACGACCGTAATAGGCAATGCGGCGTTTGGTGTTGTAGCGTGATGAAATCCGTGAAAAATTGACGGGGGCACGTAAAAAGGCACGACGTAGATTTTTCCCTTTTTCATCAAAAAACTCGGAGATATTTCGGATAGAATCTGATTTAAATTCGATAGCGTAGATCGGTTTTCCGCGATGTTCAAAATAGGCAGCATGGACTCGATTATGCCCCACAAAAACGGAGTCATTCACATATTTTTCAGTATAAAGGACTTTGAATCGATCTCCTTTTTCCAAGCGGAAGAAATCGATTGTCCAGGCATAGATGTCTGACATATCATAGGCCACGAGCGGACTTAGCCCTTGCTCATCAAGGGTTTCGTACAGTGAGCTGTTGATGACTCCCCACGCTTGTCGTTCGAGAAGTTTGACTTCTTTTTTATCTTTTTTCGCCCACAGAGAGTCGGTGAGTTTGACCGTAATATAGTCAACTGCACTGGGCTGATAAACAAGAAACTCAGGGGTTTGCAGAGAATCCTTTCTACAAATGATAGTATAGGGTCTACCGGTGCGGATTTTCCGAAAGTTGTATGCTTTTTTCGCAATATTGTTGATGTTGTAGATTTGCGGATAATAGATTCCGTATTTTTCCAAAATCCCCCCAAAGCTATCCCCTCGCACAACCGTATCTCTTACCACATGATAATCGTTGAGCAAAAATCCAAACTCATATACTTCGGCCATCACAGGCTTTGCGGGGTCACGTTCTGAACCCGATCTACAGCTTGCGAGCAGACTGAACAAAGCAATGAAAAGAAAATAGAATTTATTCATTTATGATAATTTTAAATGGATGTTTTAACCCCCCAAAACTTTCCAAATCAACGTAGATTGCCCCCACGCGCAAATCCGAAACGATACGAATTGGAATTCGGTTCTTGTCGTTGCTTACCCAAAGCGATAGCCCACCATTTTTGCGAAAGATTCGTCCTTCATCAACAAAGGGGCGAAACTTTATGCAAGGAACAATTCCAAACTTGGTTTTCAGGTTTTCATAACCCAAAAACTTAAACCGAAATGCAAATGGTTTTTTGTCATAAATCAAATTTACTGCGGCAGTTTCTCCAACCTGAATTTCATCTAAATCCAAGTGGTTTCTCAAAAAATAATAGGTGGAAACTAAATCTTGTAGGTTTGGGGCAAAGGCAACTTCAGTTTTGGTTTCTTTTAGCAAGTCGTGCATCAACCCCGTCTGGGCATTGTGATCAAAATCAATTTCCACATGGCGCCGGTAGCTGCCTTCCGAGATATTGCGTACAAAATGAATGGGACGGATAACCTCTTTTTCAAAGTAACTGTCAAAGTAGTCATCTACCTTAAAAAACCAGCGGGCAAATCCCGTTGTTTTTCCAGTGGCTGAAACATGATATACCGCTTGGTCTCTAAAGGTTGTCTCACGGAGCATGACCGTTGCATAACTGGCATTTAAGATGCCATAGCGCATGCGAAGACGAAACCATTCGCCGCCTTGAAAAGCATCATTCACTTTCTGATCGGAAAAAATACGATGAGATTGCATGCTATCATCAGTCGTTGGTTGGGGGTAGGCCATAGCCCCCAAAAAAAGCATGAGGAAACAGATGAGATTTTGAATCAAATACATCGGCTGTAAAAGTAAAAAAATCCCTTGAGATGAGCTTTTAGAGAATGTTAAAAATGGAGATCTTAACCCAATTTCTGTTTTTCAGGGTGAAAATGCTGATAAATTTCTTTGGCTTTGGCGGTTCCTATTGTCGTTGAGAGCTCCTCAAGCTTGGCTTCTTTGATGCGTTTGACAGACTTAAAATCTTTGAGCAGTTTGACGATAGTTTTTTCTCCAATCCCTGGTATGTTATCAAGAGAGGAAGACACAGCGTTTTTACTTCTTCTGTTTCGATGTAAGCGCACGCCAAAACGGTGGGCTTCGTTCCGCAATTGCTGAATGATTTTTAGGGTTTCAGTCCGCTTGTCAAGGTAAAGAGGGATAGGGTCATTTGGGTAATAGATTTCTTCGAGTCGTTTGGCAATACCAATGACTGCAATTTTATGGCTCAAACCCAGGGCGTCGATGCTGAGCAGTGCCGAGCTCAACTGGCCTTTCCCGCCGTCAATCACAATCAATTGTGGGAGAGGTTGCTTATCTTCCAGCAGACGTTTGTATCGTCGGTAAATCACCTCCTCCATAGAGGCATAGTCATTAGCTCCTGTTACGGTTTTGATGATGTAGTGTCGATAATCTTTTTTGGAGGGCTTTGCCTGACGAAAAACCACACATGCAGCAACGGGGTTACTGCCCTGGATATTGGAATTGTCAAAGCATTCTATATGTTTTGGTAGGACTCGTAAGCGAAGGTCTTTTTTCATCTGATTCAGCAAACGCATACTGTGTTGCGTCCCAGAAATTTTGATTTGCTTTAGGTGTTCTAATCGCCCTTGTTTGGCATTGCGCAATGACAAATCCAACAACTTTTTTCTCTCTCCTTTTTTTGGAACAGTCACACGAATATCATTGCCCAAGTCAATGGAAACAGGTAAAATCACATCTTTGGAGGTTGACTCAAATCTACGGCGCAGTTCGACCACCACCACCCGCAGGACGTCCTCATCACTTTCTTCCAATTTCTTTTTGATCTCGATATTGTGAAAACGAACAATCGATCCATAGGCCACGTGGAGGTAGTTGACATAAGCGGTTTGCTCGTCGCTGATGATCGAACACACATCCACATTGCTGATTGTTGCGCTCACCACAGCAGATTTGGATTTATAATTGGTGAGCAGTTCAATCTTACTTTTCTGTTTATGCGCTTCTTCAAAATCGAGTCGATCTGCAGCGATACTCATTTTTTGTTGAAACCCCCGAATGGCTTCACTGAAATTTCCACGGAGCAAAGCACAGATTTCACGGATTTGATGGTCATAGTCGGATTCACTTTGTTCACCCACACAAGCCCCCAAGCAGTTTCCGATATGATATTCCAAGCACACCTTATAGTTTTTGGTTTCAATCGATTTTGGCCGTAAGTCATACGAGCAGTTTCGAAGGGGGTAGAGCTCTTGAATGAGATTCATCAACAGCCGTACGGTTTTAAAATTGGTGAATGGACCAAAATATTGTGACCCGTCTTTCTGGATTTTACGAGTGGTAAATACCCGAGGGTATGCTTCCTTTTTAATACAAATCCATGGGTAGGTTTTATCGTCACGTAATAGAATGTTGTACCGCGGCTGATGCTCTTTGATTAAGGAGTTTTCCAAGATCAGCGCGTCGGATTCGGTGGGCACAACGATATGTTTAATCAAAGATATGTTTTTGACTAGTATTTGGGTTTTTCTCGAATCGACTTGCTTTCGAAAATAGGAAGACACCCGATTTTTTAGATTTTTCGCCTTCCCCACATAAATAATACGCTCTTGACTGTCGTAAAATTGATACACCCCGGGCTGACTCGGCAGGGCTTGAACGCGAAGTTTTAGCGCATCTTTCGACATGTGACGAAATTAATTATTTTATTTGTGTTCAATCCAAGCAAATGACTAAAGCAGAGATTCGACAACATTATCTCAACAAGCGAAAGCAACTTAGCCCACAGGAGATCAAGAACAAGCAGTGGGGATTGCTAAAACATTTCGCTTTGTTTGATTTCTCGCCTTTTTCCGTTATTCATCTGTTTTTGTCCATCCAAAAACAGCGGGAACCCAATACCCAACCCATGATAGAACATTTTTTTTCTGAAGGGAAAACGGTGGTTGCATCTCAATCCGACTTCAAAACCAAACAAATGACACACTGGGTAGTTCCCCCAGACAGCTTATGGCAAACCAATCGCTATGGAATCCCCGAACCGACCAAAGGAATCCCTGTACAGACAAGTGTGATTGACTTGATTTTTGTGCCTTTGTTGGGCTATGATGCTAAGGGGCAACGCGTGGGTTATGGTCAAGGGTTTTACGACCGATTCTTATCAGCATGTGCTCCGCATACGGTTTTTGTGGGCCTGTCGTATTTTCCGCCAGAATTTGAAATTATAGATTGCGAACCTACAGACATCCGACTACATCACTGCATTCATTCGAAAGGAATTGTTCGTTTTTAGTCTTTGGAAAAAATACGTTTGTTAAACACCAGTATAACCCCCACACCAACACTTATAGCAGCATCCGCCAAGTTAAAAACAGGTTCAAAAAAAGTAAAGGACTTCCCACTAACCCAAGGCATCCACGAAGGCCACTCCCAAGTCAACATTGGAAATTGTAACATATCGACCACATGCCCAAAAAACAAGGGAGAATAGCCACCGCCTTCAGGAAACAAGCTGGCAACTTGCCCATAACTATGTGAAAAAAGAAGTCCGTAAAACAAGGAGTCAATGATATTGCCAAGGGCGCCTGCAAAGATAAGACAACCTGCAATGAGCAAAAGCTTGTGTTGTTGTTTTTTGATCGCGTCCCAAAGCATAACTCCAATCACACTTACGGCAACAATGCGGATAAGTGACAGAAGGAGTTTGCCCGTATCCTCAGAAATAAAGGGGATAAAATCACTAAAGCGTGTACCCCATGCCATCCCTTTATTTTCAATAAATAGCAATCGAAACCAACCCCAATCTACAATGGCATCGGAACTGTAAATGCTAAGCGGGAAAGAGAGCTTGATGTAGAATTTTGAGCACTGGTCGAGTAGAACCACAGCAACGATTAAAAACAGGGATTTTTTAAGTGTCATCTATGTGACTTCTGCATGTTTTTTGCCTCGATACTCAAGGTGGCGTGTGGAACCAATTGTAGGCGTTCAGCATTGATGAGTTTTCCAGTCACTCGACAGACTCCATAAGTCTTATTCTCAATGCGAATCAAAGCATTTTTGAGATCGCGAATAAATTTTTCCTGACGTATCGCGAGCTGTGTATTTGCTTCTTTCGACATGGTTTCAGACCCCTCTTCAAAGGCCTTAAACGTTGGAGAGGTATCGTCTGTACCATTATTTCCATCATTCATGTATGCACTTCGAATGAGCTCTAAATCGTGTTGAGCTTTGGCAATTTTTTCTTCGATTAACACCCGGAACTTCTCAAGATCCTTATCTGGGTATCGATTGATTTCGTTTGTTTTCATTTGTCTTTCATTTGGTTTTTTCTAGTCGAATCACAGTTTCGATATCATCAAACGACAGGGGCTCTCCATCTGGGTTTGTTTCAACAAACTCGATGTTTTTGGCTAACACTTCACTCGTCACATAGCTTTTATTGGCTTGTATTGCATCTGCCAACCGCTTGTCATGCTTCAGTGTTAGGGTGATGGTATCGGTGACTTCAAAGTTCATGTCTTTTCGAAGATTTTGAACTCGATTGACCAACTCTCTGGCAATGCCTTCGAGAAGTAAATCTTTTGTCAAGCTACAGTCTAAAGCTACCGTTACCCCTTGTTCAGATGCGACAGACCAACCCGCAATATCCTTGGATTGGATAATCACGTCTGAAGTGTCTAAAATAGTATTTTTCCCATTAATTTCAATGGACAACGATCCTTCCTTTTCAATCTTTTGGATTTGCTCTTCACGGAGCCCAAAAATGGCTTGAGAAATGGCTTTCATCTCCTTGCCAAATCGAGGGCCAAGGGTCTTAAAATTGGGTTTTACTTCTTTGACCAAAATCGAGGAGGTGTCGTCAAGGATTTCGATAGTTTTGACATTGACTTCTGCAGCAATCAAATCCGAAACCTCTTCGATTGCTCGTTTTTCATTGCCATCCAAAGCGGGAATCAACACCCGGTGAAGGGGTTGCCGCACTTTGATTTTTTCTTTTTTGCGAATCGACAACACCAGGGTGACAATGCGCTGTGCGAGCTGCATTTTTTCCTCGAGGGCAGGATCGACAAAGCCTTTGTCAGCATCTGGAAAATAGGCTAGATGTACGGACGCATATTGTTCTTTGGCAGTGGTTTTATCCAAATCCTGATACAAACGATCGGCATAAAACGGCGCGATGGGAGCCATGAGCTTAGCAACAGAAACCAAACAGGTGTACAACGTTTGATAAGCAGAAATTTTATCAGCTTCGTAGGTCCCTTTCCAAAAGCGTCTTCTCGACAAACGAACATACCAATTGCTAAGGTCTTCAATCACAAAAGAAGAGATTAATCGGGCGGCTTTTGTGGGTTCGTAGTTGTCATATTGGTCATCTACTTTTTTGATAAGCGTATGGAGTTCTGATAAGACCCATCGATCAATTTCAGGTCGTTTGTCCAAGGGGATATCGTCTTCCACATAAGTGAAGCCATCGATATTGGCATACAAACTAAAAAAGGAATAGGTATTGTAGAGCGTTCCAAAAAACTTGCGTCGAACTTCGGCAATGCCTTCCACATCAAATTTGATGTTATCCCAAGGATTGGCATTGCTAATCATATACCAGCGTGTGGCATCTGCCCCATAGGTTTCTAGGGTTTCAAACGGATCTACAGCATTTCCAAGACGCTTTGACATTTTTTGTCCGTTTTTGTCGAGAACGAGTCCATTTGAGACCACATTTTTAAAGGCGATATTATCAAAGGCCAGTCCACCAATGACGTGAAGGGTATAAAACCACCCACGGGTTTGATCGACACCCTCAGCGATAAAGTCTGCGGGAAAGTCAAGCCCGTCATCAATTTTTTCTTTGTGTTCAAAGGGATAGTGCCATTGCGCATAGGGCATTGAGCCAGAGTCAAACCACACATCGATTAGGTCGCTTTCTCTGTGCATGGCCTCTCCATGTTGACTAACAAGAATTAACGAATCGACGATGTTTTTGTGAAGATCGACACGGCCATAGTTTTCAGACCCCATATCACAAGGAACAAAATCTGCAAACGGATTGTGACCCATAAGCCCAACTTCTACAGCACGATCAACTTCCGCTTTTAGCTCCTCGATGGAGCCAATCACTTTGGTTTCTGTTTTGTCTTTGCTACGCCAGATAGGTAGGGGAATCCCCCAAAATCGAGATCGCGATAAGTTCCAGTCGTTGGCATTGGCAAGCCAATTTCCAAAACGCCCCTCGCCAGTCGATTTCGGTTTCCAATTGATGGTGTTGTTAAGGGCAACCAATTGTTCTTTTTTGTCACTGACTCTCACAAACCAAGAGTCGAGGGGATAATACAGCACAGGCTTGTCTGTTCGCCAGCAATTGGGGTAGCTATGTACATGCTTCTCTACTTTAAAGGCCTTGTTATCTTCTTTGAGCCGGATAGCGATTTCAACATCTACCGATTTGTCAGGGGCCTCTCCATCTTCATAGTATTCGTTTTTGACATATTTTTCACCCAGTGATCCGAGTTCTTTTCGAAAACGTCCTTGCAGATCGACGAGAGGAACCAACTGGTCGTTTTCGTCAAGAACGAGCATAGGCGGAACTTCGGGGCTTGCTTGTTTAGCAACCAAGGCATCATCAGCACCAAAGGTAGGGGCAGTATGTACAATTCCCGTTCCATCCTCCGTTGTGACAAAGTCTCCAGTGATTACGCGGAACGCATTTTCGGGGTTGTCGTGTGGCAGGGGCGCATCTGCCCACAATTGCTTGTAACGGATCCCGACCAAGTCAACTCCGGCAATATGGTCAGTAATGAGGTAAGGAATTTGTTTTCCATTTTTCTTATAGGTCCGCAACTTATCCATGGCTTCGACTTGCTGAAAAACCTTTCCAAATACTTTTGGCACCAAGTCTTTGGCTAGCAATACGCGAACGGGAAGATGTGTATATCGGTTAAAGGTACGAACCACTACATACTCGATTGATGGCCCTACGGTGAGAGCGGTATTTGACGGTAAGGTCCATGGGGTGGTTGTCCATGCCAAAAAGTGAAGGGGCAGTTCATCTTGCAGTTGTTTGGGGAGCGTCTCTTGATGAGTTTCAAACTGGGCAGTTACAGTGGTATCGGTCACATTTTGGTAACAGCCGGGCTGATTGAGCTCGTGAGACGAAAGTCCTGTTCCCGCTTTGGGCGAGTAGGGTTGAATGGTGTATCCTTTATAGACCAGACCCTTGTCATAGAGCTGTTTGAGGAGCCACCAAACCGACTCCATATATTTAGAAGTATAGGTGATATAAGCATCGTCCATATCCACCCAATACCCCATTTTTTTGGTCAAATCTCTCCACATATCTGTATAGCGCATCACAGCTTTGCGGCATGCTTCATTATATTGGTCCACGCTAATGGATTTTCCGATATCTTCTTTAGAAATCCCGAGTTCTTTTTCCACACCGAGCTCTACAGGAAGACCATGTGTGTCCCAACCCGCTTTTCGTTTTACCTGAAATCCTTTTTGGGTTTTATAACGACAGAAAATATCTTTGATGGCGCGACCCATAACGTGATGAATGCCTGGTAAGCCATTGGCTGAGGGTGGCCCCTCAAAGAAAATATAAGGGGGTTGTCCTTCACGTGTACTCACACTCGCCTCAAAGGTCAGCGCATTTTCCCAATAGGTTTGGATATCCTTGGAAACCGCAACGAGATTCAAATTTTTATACGACGGAAAAGCCATGTGCTGTAATAAGTTGCGAAAGTAACCAATTTCCCCAAAAGTTTAGGGGTTCGTGGGCTAGAACCTATACTGTAAACGAAGGCGTAAACTCCGACCCGGTGCGGAGATTCCAGACGCAAACTCTTTGTAGTGTACGTCAAAGAGGTTGTGGATATCGGCACCGACTTTGGTGTTGGCATTCACATCATAGGTAAGGCGAAAATCAAATCGGCTCCAAGAGGGTGTTCCTGCATATTCATTTTCGCCAGTAACGGACGATACCCCAATGATTGGGGTTTCTTCAAGCCCATCCTCTCCGCCATCGCTATAGTCTTCAGGGCGTTTTTGTCCAGCAAACACAAACGACAACTGCCCATTCATGTGGCGATTTGAAATCGATAAATGCTGGGTGCCTTGCCAAGGAAAGATGGAAGGCACCGGAATTTTATCTTCACGAGTAATCCCATACGTATAATTGACATGCCCCCCGAACGACAAATTCTTATGCAGCTCGGAGTTCCACTGCAGACTACCGCCGCGGAGAGTTGCCTCACCCACATTTGTATTGGCCCAAGTTTCTAATTCGTCTCCTAGGTACGTGACGGTATTATAGCTGCTTGACGAATCATCAAAGGGCAGCATATAGGGTTGTCGAGCGATATAGTTGTATAAAAGCGTGTAGAACAAGTTGATTTGTACAAAAGAAGTCCGCTGATTAAAATACCGACTCACACCCAAGTCTGCAGTGTATGCATACTCGGGTTTGAGTTCGGGGTTGGGCACGGTGAGCTTGCCTTGTTTTTCACGGATTTTCCCCATATCGTCGATATTGGGTGCGCGGAAACCACTAGCGAGAACCGAGCGTATCTCCCACAAATCATTTGGACGAAACACATAACCCAAAGAGAGATTGAGGGCATTGCTTTTATTTGTAGTTTTACTCAACCTTGCGTCTATTAATGCTTGTTCATTCCACTCTGCTTGGAGTCGTGTGTTGGTTACCCGCGCCCCTGCATTAAAGGTGTTTCTTTGATCGATATTCAGTTTGTAATCGATATAGGCGGCCAAGGTGGTATAGAACCCGCTCTTACTAGGATAGCGCGAAGGGATAAGCGCATAATCCACAAGACCGACAACATCATTGCCTTCCACAATCAGATTTTGGCTAAAACCAACGGATTGGAGTTCATTGTGGGTAAATTCAAAACCATAGGCGAGTTTTTTGGATTGATTGAGCGCCACATTAAAGTCTGCATTGGCACTAAACACATCCAAATCTTCAATCTGATTTTCTCGGATTAAACTACCAAATTTGCGTTGCACTCTCGACTCTTCGAGCTGTTGATAGGCCAAGGTAATTACGCCTTCTCTTAGCCATTTTTTATCCGTAGTAAAGCTGTATTTTGGGGATATCAACAGTCGTTTTTGGGGGCCATAAAACCAGCTGGCATAGCGTAGTTCGCCATCGCGACGTTCCACCAATTTGTCAAATCGGGGGATATCTGAAGATCTAGAGTGTTGGAGATTTAGGACCCATTTGTTCTCGGTATTTGGTTGGAAAACAAATTTTTGCATCATATCGAATTGGTTATAGCCAGTGTTGTGTTGGCGGCTGGGGTTGGGGTTTATACTGGCATGGTCTTGATAAAAATTGCGGTTGTTTTTGGAAAATTCTGGCATCAATCCCCAATCGGAATATCCATGATTGCGTTGGCGGCCCATATATATATCCCCAAAAAGAGAATAGCCCACACTGGTTAAACTCGCCCAACTGTCTTTACTATGGGTGATTTCGATGTGGTTGATAGCATGTTCATGGCGGGTGTCATAGCTATTAGCTACAAAAAAGCGCCATGGCTGGGCATCGCCGGTTCGGGGTTCTTTGGTGAAGTAATGTACCACTCCGCCGAGGGCGTCCGAGCCATAGCCAACAGATGAGGGGCCATAAATCACTTCAGCACGTGAGAGGGAAAACGGATCAATGGAAATAGCATTGTGCAGATGTCCCGAACGATATATAGCATTGTTCATACGGACCCCATCTACTACAAGCAAAATACGATTGGCCTCAAAACCTCGAATCACTGGACTTCCGCCACCCCCTTGCGATTGTTGGACTCGAACCCCAGGGGCTTCTCGCAGCAATTCAGCACTGTTGTTGGGAACGACAGACGCAATTTCACGATCCGAAAGTATAGCAACCTGTTTGGAGACACGTTTTTTCACATCCTTTGTTCTGCTGACAGAAAGTACAATTTCTCCAAGACGTTGGGTGTCTGGGTAGAGTGCCAGTTGAGTTGACAATTGGAGTTCTGAAATGCGCACCAACAAACTCTCATAGCCGAGATGTTCGAAATGGACTTGATTTTCGCTTGAAAAAACCGACAAGTCAATATGACCATTTGCATCGCTGGTGGTATTTGCTTTGGTTTTGGTCTCATAGGCAATGACGTCTTGGATTGGATAATCCGTGATAGCATCAACAATTCGTATTTTTTGCCCACAGAGATCAGTTAGCCAAAGCCCAAAAAAAAGAAGTGATAAGCTATGAATAAATTTCATGTAATATATTGAGTGATTTTGGCCTCGAAAACCCTTGTAAATGGATTTGATAGTATTTCATCAACAGCTCGAGAAGTTGTTTGCGATCTTTACTTGACACCACAACCTCACTCAATTTATCAAAAGTTGTGCCTAAAAACGATTTGAATACAGAAATCGTCCCAAGATCGTCAATTTGTTGCGAGCTTTTCTGTGCGCTAAAGCAGCCATTTTCCATATCAAAATATGGGTGGTTTTGATTCCGTAGGTCTGGAAAAAACCCCAAATGCTTGGTGAGGGATAGCAAAAAGAACATGTGAAAGTTCATAACATCATCTTGCACATCAAACCAAGACAAACTGCTTGTCAGATAGTGAAATAAAGAAGCATTTGCCACTTCTTCTCGCAGGGCAGACGACAAAACCTCGCTCAAAAACAACACCACTGAAATTTTGTCGATCGAATAAGGAATCGTTTGGTAGGGCTTGCTCATCTTGATTGATTTTGGAATTGAAAGTCTCGAATTGTTTGTGTGTTGGGCAGTGATTTCGAGCTGATGGAGTGGCTGAATAAGGGCGGTGATTTTGTTGCCCTTTCGATTCTGTTTACCCCCTTTGATTATATAGGATTTGATACCATCACTGCGGGTATAGCAACGCACGATTAAGCTGGTTTCGCTATAGTTAGTTTTTGATAAAACGAGGGCTTCGGTCGTGACAAACATCAATTGATAATCATTACTTTCTCAACGGCACTTTCCAAGCCGTCATTAGTGATTACAAAAATAAGATATACTCCCGAACGCACGCGATCACCCGAAAAAGAACGCAAATCCCAATTTACACTTCCACCAGTGGCTGTAGTTTCAAAGACCGCGTTGCCAACGATATCTGTGATTTTCACCACACAATCGGCTTGAAGTCCGCGAATGGCTAGCAAGCCTATATAGCCGGGGCGAATCGGGTTTGGATAGACTTCGATTTCTTCGAGCTTTTCTGATGGGGCGTAGGCATTGCCTTGAAACGCAACAAGCCCATTTGGTGTTCCCATATAAATTTTTCCAGACTGGGGGGCATAGGCCAAACTGCGAACGGAGTTTGTCGGAAGCGGACTGTTGTCTTTCGTAAAATGCTGCAGTGTGCTTTTCCCATCTTCCGCAAAGAGAAACACTCCAGCCCCATTAGTTGCCACCCATTTTTGGTTGTTCCCATCCACCTCAATTGCGTTAATAAACTGGTTGGCGAGGACCTCCCCAACGTTTCCACCTTCTTTGATAATCAGCTTGCTTGCAGAAGTGTCGGATTGGGTAAACAACCGACTCGCATTATAAAGTACCCGCAAACCCTCTGTTGTACCTATCCACAGGTTGTCATCAAAGTCCAAGGCGATGCTTCTTACATCCGCAGTTGGCAAATTGTCTGCCACATCAAGTGACCGCAATACAGGAGTATCATTAATTTCTGCATAGCCAATCAAGCCAAATGAAGCACTTCCGAAATAGACTTCATTGTTGGGAGAAATCACCAATTTGGAGTATCCACTGGCTCGGTTGATCGGGATCAAACCAGTAAGATCAACACTTTCCCAATCACCGTTGACGTTTCGTTTCTTCAGGCCCTTACCCACATAATTGGTAATCGACCACATCGATCCCTCTCTGTCAAAGGCCACATCTCGAATACGCACACTACGATAGTCTGGGTTTTCGTTTAGCTCAATTGGGTCTAAAGACTCCAGTTCGCTATTGGTTTGGTTCCACAAATTGGTGACTATACCATCATTGATTTCCAACAAACCGTGATGCATAGAGCACGCAAACACTTGACTTGGATTATTGGGATTGGGCACCACACTCACGATGCTTCGTGCTCCGAGCAAGGAGCTAAACGGTAGATTTTGCCAACTTCGACCACTTAGGTGACTCAAGCCATAGGAATCTAGCGGGTAGGGATTGTAATATCGGCTAAAGGCCCCATGGGCAATCCAGAGCTCTTCGTTTGGAAGAACAGAGATTTCAAAAATATCATTCATCAAGGGTCCTCTCGGGCTTAGGACCCGTGTTTCATAGGGGTTGTGTAAAAATAATCCACCATCCGATGTACCGATAAACAGATCGTTTCCGAGTTTATTGGCAGAAGTAAAGCTTTGCCCACTCAAGGACCCAGATGTAGATGCAAGGGTACTAACCGATTGCGAATCATCAAAAGAGAGAATCTTGTTGGAAAAACTGAGAACTAGCTCTGTATCACTGACAGCAACTCCTAAAACCTTTCCACTTTCACGGTGATATTCTATGGCAAGGCCGGCAGTTAGCCCGTAACAAATAGCTTCTGATCCCGACTGAACCACACCCAAAATGACGTTGTTGACGAGACCGACGGATTTCCACTGACCATCTGCGATCTTGTTCCAAGCGCTTTCCAAAACGAGACTTGGATCGCTGGAGTTTGCCTTGTATAACCCCTGCTCTGTGGCGGCATACAGAAATTCTCCCACCAAAGCAGTTTGGTTGACTTGAATCGCAATGTTGTTGACTCCAAAAAAATAGGAATCGACAAAGCGGTTGGTTGATAAGTCATAAACGGATATACCATAGCCCGCAGATAGATAGAGCGTTTGATCATTGACCAAAAAGGAATGGATGGTTTTATCGGAGGGGTCAATCGATAAGTTTCGCTGAATCGAACTATCGAGAATCACAGATCCGTCCATAAGCTTGTGTATTCCTAACATCCCATTTCTATAGCCCACGACCATAAAATCGTCGGTTACCGCAAGCGCATCGATTTCATCGCCGAGCAAGCCATTGACCGTTGTGATTGGAACCACTTCATTGGCGCTGGGGTCATAGGAAAACACACTGTTTTCGGCCACGCCATAAACCTTTCCATCTCCACCAGAATGCACCCCTGTTATTTCATCAAAAGAGTAAAAGGACGACCATCCAGCAGACTGACAGTAGATTACAGGTGTACATAATAATAATAAAATTTGTAGGGCTTTCATATGAGAGTAAACAAAAATCTTTATCAAAACGTATGCCTAGACTACCCCTTGTGCAAGCATCGCATCGGCAACTTTAACAAAGCCAGCAATATTGGCGCCTTTTTCATAGTTGACATGATCGCCATTTTGGCCATAGGTCATACAGCTATTGTGTATATCAGACATAATCGTTTGTAAACGCTTATCCACTTCTTCTCGCGTCCAGTTGTAGCGGAGGGAATTTTGTGCCATTTCCAAACCAGAAACCGCCACGCCACCTGCGTTTGATGCCTTGCCCGGGGCATAGAGCATCTTATTCGCGTGAAACACTTTAATCGCTTGGGGAGTGGATGGCATATTGGCGCCTTCACTCACACAAAAACACCCATTGGCAGCGAGTTGCTTGGCATCGTTTTTATCGAGTTCGTTTTGGGTAGCACAAGGCAAGGCCACATCACAAGGCACCGCCCATGGCCTCTCTCCTGCGTGAAAGCTCGCATTGGGATGGGCATCTACATATTTACTAATCCTCTCACGTTTGGTATTTTTCAGGTCCATCACAAAAGCCAATTTATCGGCATCGATACCGTCGGGATCCATCACATAACCTGAAGAATCGGATAGGGTCAGTAACTTGGCACCTAACTGAATACATTTTTCGGCAGCGTACTGTGCCACATTCCCTGAACCTGAAATCACAACACTTTTGCTTTGCAGACTATCCGATTTGGTAGAAAGCATATTTTCAGCAAAATACACGGCACCGTAGCCCGTGGCTTCGGGGCGGATCATCGAGCCACCCCAACTGATTCCTTTACCAGTAAGGACTCCGGTAAATTCGTTTTTCAATCGCTTGTATTGACCAAACATATAGCCAATTTCTCGACCACCAACCCCAATATCCCCAGCAGGAATATCCCGATTGGGACCGATATGACGAAACAACTCGGTCATAAAGCTCTGACAAAAACGCATCACTTCTCCATCCGATTTGCCTTTGGGATCAAAGTCAGCACCGCCTTTTCCGCCACCCATAGGGAGGGTTGTAAGTGCGTTTTTAAAGACCTGTTCGAAAGCCAAAAACTTGAGAATACTCAGGTTGACAGACTCGTGAAACCGCAACCCCCCTTTGTATGGACCAATAGCGGAGTTCATCTCGATTCGAAAACCACGGTTGACACGTATTTCGCCCGTATCATCAATCCACGGCACTCGAAAGCTCACCACACGCTCGGGCTCGGCCATGCGCATCAAGATGTTTTTTCCGTGATAAATATCATGCTGAACGATATAGGGAATCACATTTTCGGCAACCTCACGAACAGCTTGCATAAACTCCGGTTCATTTTGGTTGCGCTTTTCTACATCAGAGATAAACTGCTCAATGATTTGCTTCATGGTTAAGTTTTATCTGTTAAAAATACGGATTAATTTCAATCAGTTAGCCAAGTGCTTGCTTGAGGTCTTTGATCAAATCATTGCTGTCTTCGATTCCCACACTCAAGCGAATCAAGCCATCCACCACTCCCGACTTTTCCCGTTCTGCTTTGGGAATCGATGCGTGGGTCATGCTCGCAGGGTGACCCACCAAACTCTCTACGCCGCCTAGAGATTCGGCCAAAGTAAAGAGTTGAAGTTGCTCCACCGTTTGGGTGGCTTTTTCTAGTGAATCATCTCCAAGTACAAATGAAATCATCCCTCCAAAGCCATTCATCTGTCGTTTGGCAACCTCGTGATTGGGATGAGTCGTAAAGCCCGGCCAAAAAACCTTGTCTACTTTGGAATGATTGGCGAGAAAATGGGCGATTTTATCACCGTTTTCGCAATGGCGTTGCATACGAACATGCAGGGTTTTAATCCCGCGCAAAATCAAAAACGCATCAAGAGGACCACAAACCGCACCGCTGGCGTTTTGGATAAAAGACAAACGCTCTGCCAATGCAGCATCGCGCACCACCAAGGCACCCAAAACAACATCAGAGTGCCCCCCAAGGTATTTAGTCGCGGAGTGCATCACAATATCGGCGCCCATGGTGAGGGGTTGTTGCAAATAAGGCGACGCAAAGGTATTGTCAACTGCGAGCAAAATGTCATAATCTGACACAAGCTTATGCACGGCTTCGATATCCACCACATTCATCATCGGATTGGTGGGAGTTTCGACCCAGATTAGCTTGGTTTTGGAATTGATTTTTGCAGCCACATTGCCGGGATCTTGCATATCGACAAAGTGAAACCCAATCCCAAAGTCTTCAAAAACCTTAGTGAATATCCGATAGCTACCCCCATAGAGGTCATTGGTCGAAATCACTTCGTCTCCCGGGGAGAGAAGCTTGATGACCGCATCGATGGCTGCCATACCCGATCCAAAGCAGAATCCGTGTTTACCATCTTCTATACTTGCCAAAGCGGCTTCGAGCGCTGTGCGGGTGGGATTGTGTGTGCGACTGTATTCATAGCCCTGATGCCCTCCAGGTGTGCTTTGGGCATAGGTGGAGGTCAGATAAACTGGGGGCATCACAGCCCCATAGCCCTTGTCAGGCTTTTGTCCGCCATGAATTGTTTTTGAATTGAATTGGAGGTTGTCTTTTACCATCTCAATATGATTTGGCAACAAATGTATTGATGTTTGCTCAACCACACGTACTTTTCCTAAAAAATTCATCATCTTTGAATCATAAACCAGAGCAAGATGAACACCTACATATACTTATCGACTTGCAACACTTGTATGCGCATTTTGAAGGAACTCAACCTGCCCGCAGGCACCAAGCTTCAGGATGTTAAACACAACCCCATAAATAAGGCACAACTCGAGGATCTCTATGGCGCGACCCAATCTTATGAGCAGCTAATCAACAAACGCTCTCGTGTGCTGCAAGCCCTTAATAAACTGGGAAAAACTCTAGACGAAAAGGGCTACAAACACCTATTAGAAACTGAATATAGCTGCTTGAAACGTCCCATTCTCCATTGGGAAAACAACTTTTATTTGGGTAATGCCAAAAAAACCGTTGCAGCCATGCAAAAGGCCGTTCATGGATAAGCGATTACTCGCCATATTAGCTGCATTGGGCGGTACCACCATTTATGCTCTCAACCACACCATTGCCAAAGATGTGATGCCCAACTATGTAAAGGGATTTGGCTTTATAATGATTCGATTGATTGGTGGCACAGCACTTTTTTGGGCAGTGAGTTTGTTTTTGCCTAAACAGCCCATTGCCCGTGAGGACATCAAGCATTTTGTTCGGGCTGCTTTTTTGGGCATGGCTATCAATATGCTCGCCTTTTTTAAAGGACTGGAATATTCCACCCCCATCAATAGTACCGTGATTATCACTACCACCCCCATTATGGTGTTTTTATTTTCTGCCATACTGCTCAAAGAACAAATGGCACGATATCGTGTGATTGGCGTTCTACTTGGTTTTTTGGGCGCATTATTTCTTATTTTATTTAACCAACACGCTCCCCCCAACGCACCCAATATAGCCCTGGGTAACTTCTTGTTTGTGGTCAATGCCAGCGCCTATGGCTTGTATATGATTTATGTGAAGCCACTGAGTGAAAAATACAATACAATTCATTTGCTCAAATGGCTCTTTTTGATTGGGCTGGTGATCAGCTCCCCTTTGGCCTTGCCTGAGTTTTTGGCTGTGGAGTGGCAACAGATTCCCCTGTCGATTTGGTGGCGCATTAGTTTTGTGGTTCTTGGCACAACCTTTATGACTTATTTGCTGATGATGTATGCTATACGGCATTTGCGAGCCACCACACTCTCAGCCTTTACCTATATCCAACCAATTATGGGGATTTTGTTTGCCCTTGCTGTTGGTGCCGACCAGATGAATGCCACCAAATGGCTAGCTGTCGGATTTGTTTTTCTGGGCGTGTATCTCGTTTCCAAACGAGAACGACCCTCTACGACCCGATTCCGATTGTGAAACATTCACGATTAACTTCTTTCTTATAAGATTTTGATCCGATCCCCCTTTTCCCGAGGGCCTGTCTTGCCATGCCATTGTTGCTTTGTACATTTGTAAAATGGCTTGGTTGTTTGCTTTTATTGGTTATCTTTTATTTCGCTTACCCGGTGCAATTCTCGGCTATTTTATGGGGAGTTTGCTATCTAATCTCCAAGTTTACACAAATTTTGGTAGTGAGCGTATCAATACCCGCGACTTTGAACTCAAGTTGCTCACCTTGGCGAGTTTGGTGATCAAAGCCGATGGCAAAGTAACCCAAAAAGAATTGGACTATGTCCGGAGTTATTTTGTGTCGGCCTATGGCAAGGCACGTGCCAATGAGGTTTTTCAGTTTTTTAATAATGAGCTGCGGAAAACTGATGTATCTGCACCCGAAATCTGTAACCATTTCGCCACATATGCCCGTTATGAAAGCCGTTTGCAGTTACTCCATTTTTTGTTTAGTATCGCCCAAGCCGACGGTTTAATTTCTGAAGCGGAATGGCTCAAAATCGAATCCTTTTCCCGCTATTTGAGGGTGCGTCCAATCGACTTTGAAAGCATCAAGGCGATGTTTATCAAACAAGTTGACGGGGCATACAAAATTTTGGAGTTGGACAAATCGGCTACAAATGTGGAAATTAAAAAGGCCTATCGCGATTTGGCCAAACGGCACCACCCCGACAAGGTGCAACACCTTGGCGAGGCTTATTTGAAGGCAGCGCGCGAAAAATTTCAAAAAATCCAAAAGGCCTATGAACAAATCAAAAGCGAACGCGGATTTTAGTTTTTTGTTAAATTTGGCAGTGCAATGAGTGATTTTTGGTTACTATTCGAGTTGGGTTTTTCTCATGTGTGGGATTTGCAGGGCTATGACCATTTGCTTTTTCTCGCTGCGCTTTGTTTGCCTTTTTCCGCGAGTCAGTGGAAACCCTTGTTGTGGCTAATCACCTCCTTTACAATTGGCCACAGTTTGTCCTTGATTCTCGCTTCACTTGAAGTAGTGGAGGTGTCTTCGAACTGGATTGAGTTTTTGATTCCTTTGAGCATTGCTGTAACGGCAGCTTACAATATGATCTATGCCCAACGTGTATGGGTCACAAGCAATCATCCTGTCATGTGGGTTACCTTGTTTTTTGGACTCGTTCATGGATTTGGCTTTGCCGGTTATTTCGAATTGATACGCGATGTGGAACAACCCTTGTGGAGTTCATTATTCTTTTTTGCATTGGGTATAGAGGGCGCACAAATCGTTTTGGGGGCATTGATGCTGTTGTTTTCTTTCGTGGCTATCAATGTCTTGGGTCGCAACCGACGCGATTGGATTCTTGTGGTTTCCAGTGTGATAATTGGCATCTTGCTACCGATAATTTTCGAACGCTGGCCATGACAAAACACAAAGCCAAACAATTCCGCTACGACACCGCCTACATGCGGATGGCCCTCGAGTGGGCCAAGCTATCGCATTGTAAACGCAAGCAGGTTGGCTCGCTGATTGTCAAAGATCGGATGATCATTTCGGATGGATATAACGGAGCCCCCACAGGCTTTAACAACCGCTGTGAGGACGAAGATGGCCTCACAAATTGGTATGTGCTCCATGCCGAGGCCAATGCGATTATGAAAGTTGCCGCATCCACTCAATCCTGTGCAGGCGCAACGCTCTACATTACCCTATCTCCCTGTCAGCAATGCAGCAAGCTTATTCACCAATCTGGAATCATTCGTGTGGTCTATGGCGAAACCTATAAAGACACTTCTGGTCTGGAGTTTCTGCAAAAAGCAGGGATCGAACTCGAGCTATTAGAAGTCCAGCTGTAACGTTTATTTGACCTTATCCTGAATGGCTTTGGCGACCCACAAAAGCGCAAGCAAAACAATGGCACACATGCCAGCCACAATTCCAACCAATGCAACAATGCTATCACCCTGCATGGGGTCGGAAAAGTCCACATGAAAACAATTAAAGATAACTAGAGTGATGGCGAGAAAGCCTAGAGCGAGAATGAGTTTTTTCATAGCTAATGATTAAAATAGTTCTTGGACATTACTAGCAAAAAGTTTGACGGCAATTGCAAGCAGAATGATTCCAAAGACCTTGCGGATCACACTGATGCCAGAGTTTCCTAAAAAGCGTTCAATGCGTTTGGACAACTTGAGGAAAACATAAACCACAAGGATATTAACGACGATGGCAACAATGATATTGGCCACAGCAAACTCTGCGCGTAAGGCGAGTAATGAGGTCAAGGTTCCTGCGCCAGCGATGAGCGGAAAGGCAATTGGAACGATAGAGGCGGTTTCGGGGGATTCTTGTCTATAGAGTTGAATGCCCAAAATCATTTCTAGTGCCAAAAAGAAAATGACAATTGATCCCGCCACGGCAAAAGAGTTTACGTCTATGCCGATGAGATTGAGAATCTCTTCTCCTACAAATAAAAACCCAATCATAATAATCATGGAGACTAAGGAGGCCTTTTCAGATTGGATATGGCCAAGCTTTTGGCGCAGCCCAATAATAATGGGTGTACTCCCAATAATATCGATTACTGCAAAAAGCACCATGCTAGCCGTTAGGACTTCTTTGACATCAAACATGGGACAAAGATACAATCTTGGGAATGAATATTGTAGTTTTGTCAGATGTTTCAACTGGGCAATACTTTGGTATCGGAAGAGTTGTTAGAAGCCCACTTTGCTTGTGATTTATCCCAGTGCAAGGGAGCATGTTGCGTGGAGGGCGAAGCGGGAGCTCCACTTGACGAGGCGGAAGTCGATCGGCTAGCGAAAGACTATGAAGCGATAGCGCCATTTTTGGATCCTTCAGGCCGAGATGCGATTGCCGCCCAAGGGACCTCAATCGTATCAAAAGACCAGAGTTTGGAGACTCCACTAGTCGATGGTAAGGCCTGTGCCTATGCCACTTTTGACGATAAGGGTTGGGCACATTGTGGTATCGAGCAAGCTCATCAATCCGGCGCTGTGGATTGGAAAAAACCGATTTCCTGTCATTTGTATCCTGTGCGTGTAAATGACTATACCGTGTTTACGGCTGTCAACTATCACCGCTGGCAAATTTGCAGCTCAGGCTGTATCAATGGTGTGAAAAAGCAGATGCCTTTGTATCGCTTTGTAGCAGAAGCATTGCAACAAAAATTTGGTTCGGATTGGTATGCGGAATTAGAGTGTGTGGCAATAGAGCAAAATAAAAAGCAATAAGCGCAAAAAAAATTTAGGGCTGACGTTAAACCATATGCTACAACGCAACATGCTGATCAACAGTAATTTGCAAAATAGCCACGTTTAGGCTTTCGTAGGAAAAAACTGAACGAATGTTAAAAAAACGGCCGCATTGTGAAAAACTATGGCTTTTAATTTTCACAAAAAAAGGGAAGATTTGTAAGGTTGATTTCTCAACACAAAAACACACAAAAAACAAAATATATTATGGCAGCAGTCGAACCCATTTTGCAAGACAACAAAAACCGCTTTGTAATTTTTCCAATCGAACACCACGACATTTGGGAGTGGTATAAAAAACAAGAAGCGTGTTTTTGGACTGCGGAAGAAATCGATCTGCATCAGGACTTAACAGACTGGCAAGACAAACTCAATGATGATGAGCGTTATTTTATTAAGCACATCTTGGCATTTTTTGCTGCGTCAGATGGGATTGTGAATGAGAACTTGGCCGAAAATTTTGTCAATGAAGTCCAATATAGTGAGGTGAAGTTTTTCTATGGTTTCCAAATCATGATGGAAAATATTCATTCCGAAACTTATTCTTTATTAATTGACTCCTATGTCAAGGATGAGGCAGAAAAGGATAAGTTGTTTCGAGCAATCGAAATTTTTCCAGCGATTAAACGTAAGGCTGAGTGGGCACTGCGTTGGGTGGATTCGGATTCTTTTGCTGAGCGTTTGATTGCGTTTGCTGCTGTTGAGGGGATTTTCTTTTCCGGTGCCTTTTGCTCAATTTTTTGGCTAAAGAAGCGCGGTTTGATGCCAGGCTTGACCTTTTCCAATGAATTGATTTCACGGGACGAGGGGATGCACTGTGACTTTGCGGTTCACCTGCACAACAAACACTTAATAAACAAAGTTCCCCCTGCACGAATTCGCGAAATTATTTTGGATGCCTTAAACATTGAGCGAGAATTTATCACAGAGTCCTTGCCGGTGAGTTTGATTGGGATGAACGCCAAACTCATGACGCAATATCTGGAGTTTGTAACCGACAGATTGCTGGTCGAATTAGAGCTAGAAAAAGAATACAATGTAACCAACCCATTTGATTTCATGGACATGATTTCGCTCCAAGGAAAAACAAATTTCTTCGAAAAGCGAGTTTCAGAATATCAGAAAGCAGGGGTGCTGAAACAAGAGATCGAGGAGAAAGAAAAGTATTCGTTTGACGACGACTTCTAAGTTCCTTTTCACACATTTAGCAGAGCAGTTGTCCCCGTGGAGGGGGAATATTTTTTGTAAACAAAGTAGGAGAGATGTATGTAATAAAAAGAGATGGTCGTAAAGAGCCCATCATATTTGATAAAATAACAGCCCGCGTGCGCAAGCTGTGTTATGGGTTAAATGACTTAGTCGATGCAGTCAAAGTTGCCATGCGTGTAATTGAGGGATTGTATGATGGCGTAACCACTTCAGAGCTCGACAACCTCGCTGCTGAAACTGCAGCTACCATGACCACATCCCACCCAGACTATGCACTGCTTGCAGCCCGAATTTCGGTTTCAAACCTCCACAAAAACACCAAAAAATCCTTTGTCGATACGATGACGGATTTGTACACTTACGTAAATCCACGCACTGGGAAAAAAGCACCACTACTTGCAGACAATGTGTTCAAAATCATCAAAAACAATGCAGAGCTTCTCGACTCCACCATCATATACAACCGCGATTTTGGTTATGATTACTTTGGGTTTAAAACCCTAGAAAGATCCTATCTCCTCAAAATCAATGGTAAAATAGCCGAGCGTCCCCAACACATGCTGATGCGTGTTTCCATCGGAATTCATCTCGATGACCTTGACGCAGCAATTGAGACCTATCACTTGATGTCCAAAAGGTATTTCACCCATGCCACACCAACCCTTTTCAATTCGGGAACGCCCAAACCACAAATGTCATCTTGTTTTTTGCTCACCATGAAGGACGACAGCATTGACGGGATTTATGATACCCTAAAGCAGACTGCAAAAATATCCCAATCTGCAGGGGGAATTGGGTTATCGATTCATAACATTCGCGCGACGGGTTCCTATATCGCAGGAACCAACGGTACCTCAAACGGAATCGTTCCCATGCTCCGTGTGTTTAATGATACCGCTCGCTATGTTGATCAAGGTGGGGGCAAACGCAAGGGCTCATTTGCAATTTATGTGGAGCCATGGCATGCCGATATTTTTGACTTTCTCAATTTGAAGAAAAATCACGGTAAGGAAGAAATGCGTGCCCGCGATTTGTTCTACGCGATGTGGATTCCCGACTTGTTTATGCGCCGTGTTGAGGAAGATACGACTTGGACATTGATGTGTCCCAACGAGTGCCCAGGTTTGTATGATAGTCACGGTGAAGAATTTGAAAAAAAATACCTCAAATACGAAGCCGAAAACAAGGGCCGTAAAACAATCAAGGCGCGAGAGCTCTGGGAGAAAATCCTTGAATCTCAAATCGAAACCGGAACGCCTTATATGTTGTATAAAGACGCTGCAAACCGCAAGTCGAATCAAAAAAACTTAGGGACTATCCGCTCGTCAAATTTGTGTACTGAGATTTTGGAATATACATCTGCCGACGAAGTAGCGGTTTGTAACCTAGCGTCTATAGCCTTGCCGATGTTTGTTAAAGATAGTGGTTTTGACCACCAAGGGTTGTTTGACGTGACCGTCCGTGCAACCAAAAACCTAAACAAGGTGATCGACCGCAACTACTATCCTGTCAAAGAAGCGGAGAATAGCAACTTTAGGCACCGCCCGATTGGACTGGGCGTGCAAGGGCTTGCAGATACCTTTATCAAGCTGCGAATGCCCTTTACTTCCGACGAAGCAAAGGAACTCAACCAAGAGATTTTTGAAACCCTTTATTTTGCGGCTTTGACTGCCTCCAAAGACCTGGCAAAAGATGAAGGGCCCTATGAAAGCTATAAAGGATCGCCGATCTCCAAAGGGGAGTTTCAACACAATCTTTGGGGAATCAAAGACGAGGAACTCAGTGGAAGATGGGATTGGGCAAGCCTGCGTAAGGATGTCAAAAAGCACGGGGTACGTAACTCTTTGCTCGTAGCACCAATGCCAACAGCCTCAACCTCGCAAATTCTTGGAAATAACGAATGCTTTGAGCCTTATACGTCCAATATCTACACCCGTCGGGTGCTATCTGGCGAGTTTATTGTCGTAAACAAGCACTTACTTGAAGACCTGGTGAACCTTGGACTCTGGAATGAAGACCTCAAGCAAGAGTTGATGCGTGCCAACGGGTCGATCCAACAACTCGACAATATTCCTGACGATATCAAAGAACTTTATAAATCGGCTTGGGAAATGAGCATGAAAGATATCATCGATATGTCTCGTCAGCGCGGCTATTTTATAGATCAGTCGCAATCGCTCAACTTGTTTATGGAAGGCGCTACGATGGCCAAGCTGACCTCGATGCACTTTTATGCGTGGAAGTCCGGTCTAAAAACAGGCATGTACTATCTGCGAACCAAGTCGGCAGTGGATGCCATTAAGTTTACCCTTGATAAGAAAAACGAGGAAAAAATTCCTGAACCGTTTGCAGCAGCTGCAACCACAAAAAACAAAGCAGCTCAGCAAGCTGAACCCCCCCTAGCTGTTGAACCACTAACACCCGGGGAATTGAAAGAGATGTTGGAAAAGTCAAAAGAAAACGAAGATGACGATTGCTTGATGTGTGGGTCATAGCCCCAAAATAAACTTCCAGAAAAAATCAAAGATTTCGGATTTCGAAAAAGGCTACATTCTAAACACACCAAAAGAAGCTGTTCCTTCAATGGGGTTTTGATAGATTGTGGCCAGCGCCATAGTCAGATGTTCCCTTGTATTGCGTGGATCGATTACGCCATCATCCCAAAGTTCAGACGTGGCATGCCACACACTCGCTTTGGTTTGTGCATCTTTTTTGATGGCTTCTTTTTCTTTTTTGAGTTTTTTTTCATCCACCTTGGTATTGGCAGAAGCGGCCGACTTCCGTTTAATTATTTCCATAACTCCTGAGAGTTGTTCGGCTCCCATTACTCCGGCTTTTACATTGGGATATGAAAATAGAAATTGAGGAGAAAACGAACGGCCACACATGGCGTAGTTTCCAGCACCATAGGAGTTTCCTATCAGCAAGCTGATATGGGGAACTGTACTCCCCGCTACCGCATGAATCATTTGTGAGCCACTGTTTATCATTCCATTTTGCTCATAGGATTTCCCAACCATAAAACCAGTGGTATTGTGCATAAACAACAAGGGAAGGTTGGACTTGTTGGCGAGTTGGATAAACTGGGTGGCTTTTTGAGCAGACTCAGCAAAAATGACGCCATTACTGGCAATGATACCAACAGGATAGCCCCCGATTTTCGTCCAGCAACACACCATGGTAATCCCATAGTTTTCTTTGAATTCGGTAAATTCTGACCCATCTACAATGCGTGCAATGACCTCACGGACATCAATGGGTTTTTTGAGATTGGCAGAAAGAACACCCAACAGTTCCTCTTGCTTATATCGTGGCGGCACAATTGGTTTAGGCGGTTCAAAGTGGGGAGTATGTGGTTTGAGGGTTTTTACAACATTACGGGCAATATTGATGGCATCCATTTCGTCGTCTGCCAAAAAATCGGCAACGCCCGAAACGTGGCTATGCATGGTTGCACCCCCAAGTTCTTCGGCATTGGTGTCCTCATTGGTTGCCATTTTAACCAGTGGCGGCCCCGCCAAAAAAACCTTGGCAGCATCCTTTTGCATAATGGTATAGTCCGACATGCCTGGCACATAAGCACCTCCAGCAGTGGCATTGCCAAATACTACAGAGATGGTGGGAACCCCTTGCTTGGAACGCAACGACATCTCCCGAAAGGTTGCGCCATAGTTGTTAAACACCCGATCTTGATCGGGAAGGTTTGCACCACCGCTCTCCACCAAGTTGATGGTTGGGATTTTATTTTCCAAAGCGATTTCACCCAAACGGCGGATTTTTAAGCTCGTTGCATAATCGACTGTTCCTGCCTTGCGTGTGTTGAGATTGGCATTGACAATACAAAGGCGTTTGTTGACATAACCAATCCCTGCAACGGTTGTACCGCCAGGGCCAAACCCCCCCTCGTGGAGCAAGCCCGCCAAGGGCATGAGTTCGACAAAAGGACTGTCTTTGTCGATTAAAAGTTGAATGCGTTCTCTGGCTAAAAACTTTTTTCGTTTCCTTGCACGTTCAATGGATGCCTTGCTACCTTCGGTTTTTGCAATGGTCAGGTGTGCATGAAGCTCGTCAATCAACACTTGCATCTCTTCCTTATTTCTGAGGAAGCGATCGCTTTTGGGATTGATTTTGGATCGAAAACTTTGCATAAGCGTTCACTTGGACCCTGTGTTGAGGGAAAACCGATATGCAAAGGTACACATTATGAAAATTTGTAAACCAAAATTAAAAAAGGGAGTAATAATTACTCCCTTTTATCTAAACAATTAGAAAAACAGACCCTTTATTTCGCACTATTAAAATACTCCTCACTTACACTAAAAATAGACTTTACCAAGTCTTTCGACTCCAACAACAGATTAAAATACAATGCCGTATTTTTGGGAGATGATTCCTCACTTCGTGTGCGCTTGATTTGATTGTCGGTTTTTTCTGAAATCAGAGCCAATAAACGTTCTTTTTCTTCAATAATAATTCCCAATTCCCTGTAGCTATCATTAGAAAAGGAAACTTGAATTTTTGAAAGAACACTAGAGATAGATCCCTGAATTTCCGTCAAATCTTTAATTTGGTTATATTTCAATGGCTTATGATGGTTTTCCACGTGCTTGAAAGACTTCTTGGCCATATATTCTAACGATTGGGTAATATCTGTTAGGTATGCCAAAACGCTAATGTAAAAGGAACTTCCAATAATACTAGTTTCATCAAGGTTTTTTATGAAATAAAACAAGTGGTTTCGTAAACCTTCAACCTCATTATCGAGTTTATTAATCTTCTTTTTACATTTTTTGAGTTTATCTATTTCATGTTTTGATAGACCATTTATTAGGGATGAATATATTTTCGATGTCCTATTTATAACCTCAGAAACATTATCTGAACTCTCTTTTATAATTCCTTGAACGGTTTTACTTTGTGACTTCTTTAGTCCAGTTGGAAAACGTCTTTCCAGAGCATTTTTCTTATATGATAGATAATTACGAACAAGTAATACAGCAGCAAGAAGCAAAAGAATTGCAACAGAAACTCCTTTACCAATATAAAGAATGTAAGTTATGAATCCAGCAAAAAGGAAAGCGACAATCGCTGTTGAAAACCAACCTCCGATTACATTGATCACTCCAGCGACTCTGTAAACAGCTGATTCTCTTCCCCAAGCACGGTCTGCAAGCGAGGTTCCCATTGCAACCATAAAGGTGACATAGGTTGTTGAGAGAGGCAGCTTCATTGAAGTTGCAATTGAAATAAGGATTCCAGCAACAGTTAGATTTACAGATGCACGGATTAAATCAAAAGCAGGAAGCTCTTTGGCTTTACTGTATGAAAGATTAGCTAACGGAAACTTATAGCTATTTTCAATACGATTATTCACCGATTTTGGAAGAACGGCTTGAATAGAAGAAGAAATATTACTTGAAGCCTTTACAATAATTTTTGAAAGTAAATTGGGCTTAAACTTTTCATCCCCATCATTTTGTCTTGACAATCCAATTTCCGTTTCAGTTACCAACTTTGCCTTTTTGGAAAACCACAGTGTCAAAACCATAATCAATCCTGAAAAAATAAGTAAAAGCGGTTCAGCAGGAACTTTTTTTGATAAGACTTCCATGGAAAATTCATTAGATGGAATTCCTGAAACAGACCATGCTTCAAAAGAATGGTAAGCAGCCATGGGAACGCCAATAAAGTTCACAAGATCGTTACCTGCAAAAGCGAGTGCCAAACCAAAAGTACCAACCCCGATAACAAGAATTAACACATTCTTTTTTAAAATTTTATCTACAAGTAGTGTGATAACAGTCCAAAAAGCAAGCATGCAAAAAATGACAAAAAAGAAGTTGCTCTTTAAAACCTCAGAAATTTCAGCGTAATATGGGGTGCCTTTTAATCCTTTAAAAAATATGAAATACCCGATAGAGGTCAAACATACAGATGCAAATAAAAAACCAAAGTTTTTCATTTTCTTTTCATATTGAAAAGTAAAAATAATTCTTGAAATCCATTGTATAATTGTACCAGCCGTAAAGGCAATTACTACTGACAGCAATATTCCTGAAATAATTTGAAGTGCCTTATCTGTATTTATGTAATTTACCAAATCAGCAAAACTTTGAGAATCATCCATGCCAATTTTAATCAAGGACATCATTACAGCAGCCCCTAACAAATTGAACACAATAGAGACGGTGGTTGAAGTCGGTAGCCCCAAGGTATTAAAAAAGTCTAACAGCAGGATATCACCAATCATCACTGCAAGAAAAATAAACATGATTTCGTCAAAGTAGAATTCACCAGGGTTAAAAATACCTTTGCGAGCAACTTCCATCATTCCACTTGAAAAAACTGCTCCAACAAAAATTCCGAAGCTGGCGATAATGAGAATCTTCTTTATTGGGATTGCTTTTGATCCAATCGCTGAGTTTAAGAAGTTTACAGCATCGTTACTGACTCCAACAATTAAATCAAAAACAGCCAGTGTAATAAGTGCGTATAGTATGAGGTTGAACATTGATTCTACCATAATTTAATTTTTAAATGTAATGTTAATTTTCATAATTCAAATAAAGGCATTCTAATTAGAAGTGAAGCTCAAATCCAGAGCGAAACATCACCTCATTGTCTTGACCGTTTAATAGAGATTTGGTGATATCAGCCTGTACTTTAAGTTTGTGTCCAGACAAATACTTTGAAACCCCTAAAGTGTATTGTTCAGGATTGACAATTTCCACGACATCATCGTATTTAATCGAAGAAAACCTTGCGGCAATTTCAAAATTGTTTTCAAAAAGGTATCCAATTTGTGAATTAATTGCACGACCAGTATGTACTATATCGCCAGTAGCTGTCCCATCCTCATTTTTTGCAATGGCATTTTCTGCATTTCTTTCTGCAATTTCAGTTAACACAGACCAACCGTTATATTTAAAGACAAGATCAGTAAAAGTTGTTGAAATGTCCGTTTGAAAAAATCCATTGGCAGTATCCATATACGACCCCAATCCAGAACGTGTTTTGACAGCATCGTCATTGAAATTGTATGTATATCCTAACATTAGTTTTGGAGTTTGCTCTCTTTTCAAGTCCGATTCAAAGTAGTCACCTTTTTTTGTAAACTCACCAAAAGGGAGAAGCTCCAATCGAGCAGTATATTGAAGACCCCCAAGATTTCCAGTTGTAATATTTCTGCCCTCTCCTTGAGAAACAGCTAGCTTTTCTTTAATAACGAAATTTGAACCCCAAAGGGATTTGTGTCTTAATTGCAGCCCTGTATCTCGATCTAAATTAAACTTACTATTTAGTATCGATCGATCAATGAATTGTAAGCTTGAAGAAGAGATCACCCTCTCAACATTTCCAGGCAGCTTTGTTTGACCAGCCCACAATTCCCAGTTTGGCGCAAAATGCCACATTAAAACTGCATCGAGAAGTTGCTTAGGAGCATTATTGGTGTAGGCGTTTGCACCGCCTAAATCTTTGTTGGACAAACCAATCTCAATTTTGTATTTCAGATTAGGAGAATATGCCCAACCACTAAATTTTAGTCGTGCTCGACGAATCAAAAACTGACTTTCAGCCTCTCCGTACTCACTGCCATTGTGTGACCAAAGGGTGTTAAAACGAGATTGAAAACGAGGGGCAAACTTAACGCTAAATGTACTGTCACTTGACACATAATTTAACAGTCCCTTTCCAAACGAGATCTCATTTACTCCTTGTTGAGCTGTTACATAAGTAAAAGAGATTGTTACTAATAATATTGAACTAAAAACTTTTTTCATCATTAATAATTTTAAGCAAAAATGAATTTTAAATGTTAACTTTATGTTATATTAAAGTCACCATTATTTTAAATTAAAATTAGTTTTCAACAATGTCATTTATCGTTTTCAAGCCCTGCACAAAATTATGAATTGGGAAAGCTTACTTTCATTGAAGAGATCAGGTGACACTAAAAAACGTTTGCGCACAGATCAAAACCATTTACGGAGTGGGTTTGAGGTGGACTACGATCGGATTATTTTCTCCTCTGCCTTTCGGCACTTACAAGATAAAACTCAAGTCATTCCCTTTTCACAGTCTGGTTTTGTCCACACCCGACTCACCCATAGTTTGGAAGTATCGGTTGTCGGTCGGAGTTTGGGAAGGGTAGTGGGGAATGCCGTGATCCAAAAGCACCCTGCTTTGGCAGTCACCCATGGCTATCAGCCACATGATTTTGGAACCATCGTGGCAGCTGCTTGTCTAGCGCATGACATTGGCAATCCCCCTTTTGGACATTCAGGCGAACAAGCCATCGGCGATTTTTTTAATTCTGGAGCTGGCGCAGATCTGATCAGTACCCTTACAGAAGCACAACAACAAGACCTGATTCGCTTTGAAGGCAATGCCAATGGCTTTCGGATCCTCTCCGAAGATCGGGAGGGTGTTCCAGGTGGACTTCGCCTCAGCTATGCGACACTTGGCACCTTTACCAAATACCCAAAAGCATCGATTCCGATTCAACCCACTCAAAAAGTCAGCGACAAAAAATTTGGTTTTTTTCAAGCCCAGTCTGCTTTCTTTTACGAAGTGGCCGATGAACTAGGACTGAAAGACGCTAAAAACTCCTTTCAACGTCACCCCCTTGCCTTTTTGGTCGAAGCAGCAGATGACATCTGCTACACCCTCATCGATTTTGAAGATGGCATCAACTTGGGCTGGATTCCAGAGTCCTATGCTTTGGAGTACCTTATCAAACTGGTGAAAGACCATATCGATACGGACAAGTACAAGCAACTCCAAACCACCCCAGACCGCCTTGCCTATTTGCGCGCCCTTTCGATTGGCGTGCTAATCGAGGATGCCACACGGATTTTTATGGAAAATGAAGAATTGATTTTGGCAGGCGAATTTCCATATGCTCTTCTCAAAAAAAGCAAATACAACGCTCAGGTTGAAGATATTATCAGATTGAGTAAGGAGAAAATTTATCGCTCAGAGGAGGTGATCGAAAAGGAAGTGAAGGGATACCGTGCGATTCATCATATTTTGGAGGTGTTGAGTCATGCCGTGATTCGACAGTCGGCTCAAAAGACCACTGCTCTCGATCGATTGGCTTTAAACCTTTTGCCTGAAACCATTCGTTTTTCACCCGATGACCGCTATCAACAACTTCTACAAACAAGCTGTTTTGTAGCTGGACTCACAGACGGACAAGCCCTGCTGTGGCACAAAAAACTGAGCTGATGATTGACCCATTGTCTGATGAGCATTTTATGAAAAAGGCATTGCTAGAGGCCGAACTCGCCCTTGAAAAGGGAGAGGTGCCTGTTGGGGTTGTGGTGGTTGCACATGGTCAGATTATCGCGAGAGGGCACAACCTGACCGAAACGCTTACTGACGTAACTGCTCATGCCGAAATGCAAGCAATTACAGCTGCAGCAAATTATATCTGCGGGAAATATCTCAAAGATTGCACGCTATACGTCACACTCGAACCCTGCAGTATGTGTGCAGGCGCCTTGTATTGGAGTCAACTTGGGCGATTGGTTTTCGGCGCATCAGACGAAAAAAGAGGATATCGGTCTCACCAGACCCCTTTACATCCCAAAACCAAAGTCAGCTCTGGGGTGTGTGAAATGGAGGCATCTCAGGTTTTACAGGCATTTTTCAAACAAAAACGCAAATAAAAAAAGCCCTAAAAAGGGCTTTTCACGTAATCAAAATAAAATACAATTATTCAAGGACTTCGATATCAGTGGCCATTTTGCCTTTTCTACCTTCACCCTCGTTATACGATACTTTGTCTCCTTCATTGAGATTAATCCCATCAAGAGAAGTTACATGAACGAAGATGTCTTCGCCCGTTTCATCATTGGTAATGAATCCAAATCCTTTAGATCCATTGAAAAATTTAACTGTTCCAGTCATGTAATAAAAAATTAAAGGGCGAATATAACATTAATATGTCAAGCAGAGGGTTTTTATTTGGATTGATTTAGGTTTTTACCATTTTTCCTCATTTTTTCGAAGTTCTCAGCGGTGAGGGTGTAATCTTTTAGTTGCTTTCCTTTCCAACGGTGTACCAAAAAAATGGGCATAAAAACGAAAAACAGGCCTAAAACACCAAACCCAATAAGCTTTTCACTAAATGCTTTTTCACTGGCTTTTAGATGCAAGGGGGTGTCGCTATCAGGAAGTGCGAACCCTAGAAAGATACTCCCAATGGCTAATAGGAATATGATCCACAAAAAATATTTCATAGAATGGTATTAGCTATTTTTTAATCCCAATTCGTTTAACTGATCATCATCTAATCTCGCTGGAGCATCAATCATCACATCACGGCCACTGTTGTTTTTTGGAAAAGCAATATAGTCACGGATGGACTCTTGACCGTCCAATACGGCGACCAACCGATCAAACCCCAAAGCAATCCCACCATGTGGTGGGGCTCCGTAGCGGAATGCATCCATTAAAAATCCAAATTGCTCTTTGGCTTCTTGTTTGCTAAATCCGAGAAGGGAAAACATTTTTTCTTGGATTTCACGATCGTGAATACGAATCGATCCACCCCCGATTTCATTGCCATTGAGCACCAAGTCATAGGCATTGGCAAATACGGACTCTGGTGAGCTATCGAGTTGTGTGACTTGCTCTGGTTTTGGCGCGGTAAAAGGATGGTGCATGGCATGAAAGTGATCATCCCCTTCCACTTGTTCAAACAGCGGAAAATCAACCACCCATAAAGGGGCAAACACCTTTGGATTGCGAAGACCCATTTTCTCAGCCAGAGCAAGACGAAGCTCACCGAGCTGGGATTGCGTCTGTGCTTTTCCACCAGAGAGAACGAGAATGATGTCCCCAACTTTGGCTTGGCAAGCAGATGCCCATGCAGCCAAATCCTCTTGACTGTAAAATTTATCGACGGACGACTTATAACTCCCGTCCGCATTGCACTTGACCCAAACCATTCCTTTTGCACCAATTTGGGGTCGCTTGACCCAGTCAATCCAATGATCGATATCTTTCCGACTCATTGCAGCACCACCGTCAACAGCAAAACCACCAACCCATTCTTGCTGGTCAAAGACCTGAAAGCCCTTGCCTTGTGCAAGCGAATTGAGCCCAGCGAGGCGCATTCCAAACCGAATATCCGGCTTGTCTGATCCATAAGTTGCGATGGCGTCAGCGTAGGTAATCCGTGGGAAAGCAGCGAAGGTGATTCCGTGAATGTCTTGTAATAATTGTTGTAAAAGCCCTTCAAAAACGGCTAAAATATCGTCTTGCTCCACGAAGGCCATTTCGCAGTCGATCTGTGTAAATTCAGGTTGGCGATCGGCACGGAGATCCTCATCTCGAAAACATTTCACAATCTGATAGTAGCGATCCATACCGCCAACCATCAGCAATTGCTTAAAGGTTTGTGGGGACTGTGGCAGGGCATAAAACTGGCCTGGATTCATACGAGACGGCACGACAAAATCACGGGCTCCCTCTGGAGTTGATTTGATGAGGTAAGGGGTTTCGACTTCCGCAAAATCTAAAGACGACAAATAGTTGCGAATCACTTGGGCCACCTTGTTGCGAAACAACAACTTCTCTTTGATCGGGTTGCGACGGATATCCAGATATCGATACTTCATGCGGAGGTCATCGCCACCATCAGTTTCGTCTTCTAGAGTGAAAGGCGGAATTTCTGCTGGATTGAGGATGGTGAGTTCTTTGACCAAAACCTCGACGTCGCCAGTGGGGATTGCGGAATTTTTGGCCTCCCTTTCAATCACACGGCCATGTATTTGTACGACAAACTCTCTACTGAGTGTCTTGGCTTGTGAAATGAGGGGGGTATCACACCGCTCTTCATCCAGTACCAGTTGAGTTACACCATAGCGGTCACGAAGATCAATCCAAAGTACAAAGCCCTTGTCGCGGATACGCTGTACCCAACCAGCGAGTTTAACGTCCTTGTTTACATCGGATTGGCGCAATGCGCCGCATGTGTGACTCCTGTGCATTGAAGTGATTTATGCAAAAATAAGGGGTTTTTGAGAGAGCAGTTGTATATTTCAAAATAAAAATACAACACACACAAAATCAAAGCATTAAATGATTAATGTTAACTTAATGTTTTGAGAATGTAAATTTTTAGTGTCTTTGAACAATCAATCCCAAGATACAAGAGGTATGAAATCACAGATGATTTTAATTTTCGTATTCGGTTTAACATTTTCTTACGGTCAAACCACAAAGGTAGAATGTACGACCTCTCCTCAAGTGATGAAATTTACCCAGTTTCAAGACAATGGAGAAATTGACCAACACAGGCATATTCTCCGTAACAAACTCGATTGCGTTTGGGAATCTTTTGATGCAGAGGGCAACAAAATCGCTGTTGGGAACTATGAGAATGGCGTCAAAGCTTTCACATGGTTTTTTGGACCGACGAACAATTGATTGAAGTTGAATTCGCAGATAACAAGGTTCAGGATGTAATCTATTGGAACACAATGAAGCTAACAGCTTCAATAGATTAGTTTTTATACTTTCTAAGCAACTCCTAATAAATTATATAAAAGCGCCGCAAAAAAAGCCCCAACCACTGGAGCAAAAATTGGTATCCAAGAATATGACCAATCAGGCTTAGCTTTTTTACCCCTCATTAATGAGTACAGAATTCTAGGAGCTAAATCTCTTGCAGGATTAATGGCATACCCAGTTGTACCACCTAAGGTCAATCCAATCAACCATACAAGAACTCCAACAGGAAACGCATCCATAGAACCTATTCCAAATTGTACTTGCTCTAATCCATTAATTTCGAGAACAGGTGAAGCAATAAAATAAAGTAGGAAAACAAACATAAAGGTTCCTATCAACTCACTAAAGAAGTTATTTTTACTATTTCTAATAGCAGGCCCAGTAGTAAAACATTTTCTAATAGTTTCTTCAGTTTTACTGGAGTTAATATGATCAATATAAAACAAATATGCTAAGAATGCTCCAGCAAAACTACCAAGAAACTGTGCGATTAAATAAATTGGCACTTGTGACCAAGCAAATTTTCCAATAGATGCAAAACCAATAGTTACTGCCGGGTTTAAGTGAGCCCCGCTATATGGACCTGCAACGATTACTCCAAAAAATACTGCAAACCCCCAAGCTGTAGTTAACATAAGCCAATTACCACTATCAGTACTGCCAAATGTGTTTTTTAGATTGATGTTTGCTACTACACCAATCCCCAAGAATATTAAAATAAAAGTTCCTAGAAACTCTGAAATAAAAGGATTCATATTTACAAAAATATCATTATAAATTTTTTGGCCATCATTTTTTGAATTTAACTACAGCTCTTTTGGAAAGAAAAAATGCAACTGGGACAATGACCAATGTTAAGAATGTAGCAAAAGTCAACCCGAAAATTACTGTCCATGCTAGAGGACCCCAGAAAATTACATTGTCCCCACCAATATAAACCTGAGGGTCACCCGACGCGAATAACGAAAAGAAGTTGATGTTGAGTCCAACAGCCAATGGAATTAGTCCGAGTACCGTGGTAATGGCAGTCAACAATACGGGACGTAAACGCGCCTTTCCCCCATTGACAATAGCATCAAAAATTTCAGATTGTTCCAATTGATAATCATATTCGAGTCCGTTCTTGTCACGTCTTCTATCGAGCAACAGTTGGGTATAGTCCAAAAGCACCACACTGTTGTTGACCACAATTCCAGCCAAGGAGATGATTCCCATCATCGTCATGATGATGACAAAAGTCATATTAAAAACAACCAAACCGAGAAAGACTCCTGTAAAACTCATAAAAATGGAAAACAAGATGATAAAGGGTTTACTCAACGAGTTGAATTGCAGGACTAGTAAGACCAATATCAAAAACAGCGCATAGAGCAAAGCGCTAGATAAAAAGGCCATATTTTCTTCTTGTTCCTCAATTTCCCCAGTAAAGCGATAGCGCAAGTCAGCAGGTAACTGAAACGCCTCGATTTGTGTTTTGATTTGATTGACGATTTCTGCAGCATTATAGCCCGCTAGGATTGCCGAGTAAACGGTGACAACCCGTTCAAGATTGCGGTGTTTGATTGAACTGTATCCAGATGTATTTTTACGACTGGTGACAGCAGCAACTGGAATCGATTTGATCTGTCCCGATGCCATATCTCTAAAGGTGATATATTGATTAAAAAGGGCGGATTGGTTGTATCGATCTTCTTCCTGAAAACGCACATTGATGTTGTAGTCCTCCCCATCTTTTTTATACACTCCTGCTTTTTCCCCAAACAAGGACTGGCGTAATTGAAAACCGACTTGTCCGGCACTGACACCCAATTCTCCTGCTTTTTGACGTTCAACAGTGATTTGCATACCGGGTTTGTTGCGATTGACATCGACTTTTAGTTCCTCAATCCCGGGGATGTTCATATCGATAATAAAGTTTCTCATCCGCTCACCAACCTTGATCAATTGCCCATAATCGTCTCCAATAATCTCGATGTTTATCGGATAGCCAAGCGGCGGACCAGCTTGGTCTTTTTCAACTGAAATGGAAACCCCTGCAAAGGTGCCTGCGAGCGCCTGTTGAATCTCTTTTCGAAGGCTTTCACTTGATAGCCCACGGCGGAATTTAAATTCTCGCATGGTAGCTGTGATTTTACCGCGATGTGGCATTTCAGCTTCTGAGCCACCCTCGGTCTGTGGATTTCCAGCTCCCGCACCAACCTGAGAAACCAAAGATTCAACCATAAAATTATATCCTTCGTCCATATACTTCGGGTGGTTGACGGTTTTGATTACTGCCCCTTCAATTGACTTGGTCACTTTATTGGTTTTGTCGATATCAGTCCCCTGTGGGTATTCGATGTAGACAATAATTTGGTATGGCTGGTTGTCTGGAAAAAATTCGACTTTTGGCCGTGAGACACCTACAAGCACAAAAGATAAGATTAGCATAAAAACCGTTCCAAAGACAAAGGCATAGGCGCGGCGGCCACGCATGGCATAGCGCAACAATCGTTCGTAGCGAATTTCTAACCAAACCAAAAAATGAGTTCTAAAGCGGTTTGCCAAATCCTTGATTCCATATTTATATGCCCAGAACAGAAGGGTGATAAAGAGAAGTAAAGAGCCAAGACCACGAATCGCTCCACCAAAAAAGAGGATTAGTAAGCCGAGCCCTCCCATTAGTAGTGTCAATCTGATTAGTTTTTGACGCGATAGATCTTTTTGCTCTACATCCATAAACTGCGAAACTAAAACTGAATTGAAAAAGATTGCAACAATCAAAGATGAACCCAGAACAACAGAAAGGGTTATAGGAAAGTAAATCATAAACTCTCCCATTATGCCTGGCCAAAAGCCCAAAGGCACAAAAGCAGCTACAGTGGTTGCCGTTGAAATAATTATCGGAAAGGCAATTTCACTTACCCCTTTTTTGGCAGCAACCAATCTAGGCATACCTTCTTTTTCAATGAGTCTGTAAACATTTTCAACAACCACAATTCCATTATCGACCAACATTCCCAATCCCATGACCAAGGCAAATAGCACCATGGTATTCATGGTATACCCCAAGGACTGAAGGATAAAAAAGGAGATAAACATTGACATTGGAATTGCAAACCCAACAAATAATGCATTTCGGAATCCAAGGAAAAAGGTAAGAACAGTGACCACCAAAAGAACACCAAATAAAATGTTGTTGATTAGGTCATTGACTTGATTGATAGTAATTGCAGAGGTGTCATTCGATATGGTTATTGCAATGTCTTGCGGAATGATATTAGTGCGCGCCTCATCAACGATTTCTCGTATAGCTTCAGCAGCTTGTATAAGATTTTTTCCACCACGCTTTTTGACGTCCAACATCACGACTGAGTGACCAAAGTCACGAGCAAATGTCGTTGCGTTCATGTCTTTAAATTGGATAGTGGAAATATCTTTAAGGTAAATAGCTCCTTGTTCGTTTTTTACCACAAACTCACCCAAGTCTGAGGGGTCTTGAATTTCTCCGATTACACGGATATTCCGGCGTTGCCCGTTGCCAATAATACTTCCTGCAGATACGGTTGAATTTTCGTTTCGAATGGCCTGTATGACGTCTCCAAAGCTCACTTTTGATGCCATCATTTTGTGAATATCAACTGCAACTTCAACCTCCCTTTCTTGGGTACCGCGTATATCAACTTCTTTGATTTGATCTATACGCTCGATACGCTCTTCTAATAATTCTGCATATTCGTTTAATGCATTTAATGTGTAATCTCCTTTTATGGTAACATTTAAGATGGGAAATTCTTCAACAAAATTAAGATCAAATACATTGGGTTCAAGCTTCGCATTGTTAAAGGTTGGCCAATCTTCACCAGAAACCACGGCATCGACTTCGTCTTTTACCTTTTGTTTGGCGAGATCGACTTTGATGTCCTCGTCAAACTCCAATACCAACATTGAATAATCGTCTTGCGAAGTGGATGTGATTTCGACCAAATTGCTCACTCCCTTTACTGCCTCCTCTAAGGGGTCGGTTACAAAACGCTCAATATCTTCTGCGGTATTACCAGGATAAGGAGTACTTATGTAAATATTGGTTTCAGTGATTTCAGGAAAGTTCTCGCGAGGCATAGTCAAATAAGCCGATAGTCCTAAAAACAATAATACAGCCATAAAGACATACATGGTGTTGCTGTTGCGAATCGCCCATGAAGAAAACAGGAACTCTTTTTCTGATGAGTTGAAGTTTTTTGCCATTGTTATTCAATAATTTGTACAGGTTGATTTTCTTTCACAAGTCGAGCACCCTCACTGATAATCGTTTGTCCATTTTTTAACCCAAGAGTGACTTCAACCATTCCATTTTCTGCATATCCAGTTTGAATAAAAACCTTTTGGGCTTGATTGTCCTTATCGATTACAAAAACGAATTCTTCCCCAGAGGCATTTTCTGAAATAATACTTGCTGGAATTAACAGCGCTTGGGGATTGATATAATCAAAAATGTGGAGTGTGCTAAGTAGGTTGGGATTAACCTGTATGTTTGGGTCAATATCAACGGTTACTCGAAAGGTCCGATTATCGGTACTGACATGGGTAGCTCGATAAGAAATCTGCGCATCAAAAGATGTGTTCAGAACAGGGACATCCACTCGTACTGGTGTACCTTTTGAAACGGTTGGCAAATAGCGTTCTGGCACGTCAGCCTCAACATACATTTTTTGTTTACTAACTAACCGAAGAAGCGGCATAACACCTGGGCTGACCACTTGACCAACTTCCACCATGATATCATCAACTTGACCTGTAAATGGGGCACGAACTACTGATTTTTCAAGCTGTTTATTAAGTTGAGCTAATTGACTGCGTTGGCTATCATAGTTGGCTTTGGCTTGTAAGTATTCCATTTCAGATCCGATTTCCTCAGTCCACAATCGTTCTTGGCGTTCATAAACGGTTTTTGCTAAAGCAGTTTGAGCATTTTGCAAACTTATGGTTTGCTTCAATCCGCCATCATCGATTCGCAGCAACACTTGGCCCTTTTTTACACGCTCTCCTTCTCGAACTGAAATCATGGAAACTGCCCCCATAAATTCGGATTGTAATATCATATTTTGATCTGTTTTAACAATAGATTGAAGAGAAATTCGGTGTTTGAATTCGCTTGGCTTTACTTTGAGCACAGAAACCAGTGCTCGTTTTTTTGTGGTGTCAAAGCGGTTGAGTGCTCCTGTTACTAAGCCTAGCTTATTGCGTAGATCTTCGATTTGACCCACAAGTGCATATCGTTTTTGTTCGAGACCTTCAACATTTTCAATGCTGATTAGTTCTTGTATAGTCGGTTCCTTTTCACTTCCGCAGGAAATCAGAATAAAGCATGATAGAATAAGAATTAGGTATTTCATTTTTTTGAGATTTCAGTTGATGTATGATATAATATGTCTAGTTCAGTTTTTGATTTGATGATATCTCGCATTGCATTGAGATGCTGATTTTGAAGGTCATAAAGCTGGAGTTGTGCTTGTCGAAGCTCGAAGCTACCAGTTACACCTTCGGTATATTTGATTTCGTTTTTTCGCTCAATCCTGTAAGCGATTTCCAAACTTTCTTGACTTCTGAGAAACTCTTCCAGCGCTAATGTAAATTGATTGTGTGCATTTGCCTTTTGCAAAAGAAGCTCTTCTTGAACTTGTTCAAGTCGACTCTTGGCTTTAGCGACATTTAGCTTGGCTTGGTCGGTACGCGATTGACCTACACCAGAAGTAAAAATGGGCAAGCTAAGATTCAAACCAATGGCAGATCGACCATACCACAGCTGCGACTTTTCAGTAAAGGTAAACTCGTCGTTGTATGCATCATACCCACTTGCAACAAAAGCTGAAATGGACGGAAGTGTCCGGAAACGCTCGAGTTTGAGTAATAACTCAGAAGAGCGCAAGTTATTTTGTGCAATTTGATAGTCGATGTTTTTGTCAATGCCCCAATCCGCCAATTCATGACCAACTTCACTCTGTACACAAAGCCCCATCAGGGTATCGCTTAATACGATTTTGTCGGTCAAGCGTCTTCCCAAAGCCATATTTAGTATTTGATCGTTGATGGGAATAAGTCTGTTGATGTAGTCCAGCGCACTTTGAATAGAAGAGCTTGTGATTTCCAGCTGCTCTACCTGTTCGACTTCTACTAGGCCCTGCAAATAGACTTTGCGAATATCTGTTAGGGTAACTTCTAGGTTTTTTAGGTTTTTTTCCAAAATTCGTTTGCGCTCTTCTGCAAGCAGAACATTGATATAAGCATCGGTAACCAGACGTTTGACTTCCAATTCACTTTTGACTTTATTTTGTCTAGAGATTTTTAAAAAAACAGTTGATGCTTGAAGGCCCACTAGGTAGGAACCGTCAAAGATCAATTGATCTAATCGGACGGAAGCGTCAACGCTTTGCTTGGTTCCAAATTGAACTGGATAATACTCCCCAGCAGATCCGCCAAAATAAGCTCCCGGAACGATAGAAGTTCGTTGTTCTAGGTCTTTATTGTAGGCAGCAGAGGCACTTATTTGAGGTAAACCAGTTGCAATCGTTTCCCATTGGCGTTCTCGTGCAATTTGAATATCAAAATCGGCATTTACCATAGATCGATTGTTTTGTAAACCTTCCGAGATGGCATCGTTCAAATTGAGGGCCTGTTGGCTCCACCCGAAGTGGGTGAGCAGAAGCGAAATAACAAGGATGAATAAGTAATTCATGATTTATTTTTAATGTATGAGGACAAAAGTTTCATGCCATCATCTGTAACGATTGCACGTAAGTGATAATCTAGATAGTTTTCAATAAGCTGTTCGGGGCTGTATTTTTCGGATGGGAACATATCCAAGTTTTTGATACCCACCATCCCATTGAAATACATTCGAGAAATAAAGTCGATATCTATTGAGGACCGAAAAAGATTCATTTCAACGCCCTTGGTTAAACTCTTGTTGACTGACTTTGTCATAAAATCGAATTGTTTTTTTTGGAGTTCCTTGTGAATGCTCGGATAGTATTTTCTCAGCTGATGTTGGGGAGATGTTTTTTCGCCCTTCAATTGCTGCATTATAAACATCTTGACTTCATAAAGTTCTGAAATCGGATTATTAGCCTTTTCGCGAATTTGTTTAAGGTTGGTCGTTATATAGTTATACATTGAGAACACAACGGATTGAACCAATGCTTCCTTGTTAGCGAAAAACGTATAAATCGTTTTTTTGGAAATCTTCATTTCCTCCGCAATGTTATCCATGGTTACACTCTTAAAACCAAGAGTGAGAAATAAATCCGTAGAAGTTACAACGATAGATTTTTCTAAGTTGTTCGATTTCATAGCGGTGCAAATATAATGTTGGAAACTAAAAAAACAAAAAAAGTTTCCAAAGTTTAAAACTTTTACTTTAGTCTAATTCTGAGGAGTCGTACCTTTGTTAAAATTTGATGTTCATGCGTTCGGTTCAAGCGTATCAAGAATTATTTTCTACTCATCTATCCTCTCTATCGTTTGAAAAGGAACCTATCAGGCTTTATGACCCCATTTCGTATATTTTGCAACTTGGGGGGAAAAGAATTCGTCCTGTGCTTACACTTATGGCATGTGAGGCGGCAGGGAAAGAACCCATTTCAGCGCTTGGCGCAGCTACATCTGTAGAGTTGTTTCATAATTTTACCCTGCTTCATGACGATATCATGGATGAGGCAACATTGCGCCGCGGACAGAAAACAGTTCATAAAAAATGGGACATTAATACTGGAATTCTTTCAGGAGATGCTCTTTTAGTGATGGCCTATCAACAACTCAATTCGTATGATCATGCCTTGTTTTCGGAGCTGACCAAACTATTAAGTGAAACAGCACTATTAGTTTGCGAAGGACAACAACAGGATGTTGATTTCGAAACCAGAGACAATGTCAGTATGGACGAGTACATTCATATGATTCGACTAAAAACGGCTGTATTGCTTGGGTGTGCCCTTCGAATGGGCGCTTTGGCGGGACAAGCGTCAGCAGATATAGGGAATTGTCTGTACGATTTTGGGGTTAATCTCGGTATAGCTTTTCAACTGAAAGACGACTTACTTGATGCTTTTGGAGATTCAAAAAATTTTGGCAAAACAGTAGGGGGAGATATTATTGAAAATAAAAAAACGATTCTTTATCATCTGACCCGCGCTCATGCTACTACCAAGGAATGGGCAGACTTAGAACAACTGATGTCTTTGCCCCCCCTGAAGGATGAAGAACAAAAAATAAAAGATGTCAAAGCCATTTATGAATCTGCAGATGCTCATCGCCGCACAACGGAACATGTGATGAACTATACCAAAAAAGCATTGAATGCCTTGAACCAATCGTCCCTTGCGGACAACCAGATTACTTATTTTACTGCTTTCGCAGAGGAATTAATAGTGCGCACCAAATAATCTTCTAAAAAACTGCTTTACAAATAAAAGTGTGGGGAACGAACGCATAATCATCAGTTCTTGCAAGAAATGACTTTGCTCGTCTAGGAAGCGAAAAATTCGTTTGGGACTATTGTTTAGAAACATTCCAGAAAATAAGCTTTCTCCCTTGTGATTATACTTAGCCAGAACGTCTAAAAAGAGCAGGTCATACCACCAAAATCGATTTTTTTTCCCAAAACGATTAAGTGGTTTTTTGGCAGCGATGTGATTCACTAAAGCAATTGTTTTTCGATTGATGTTTTTAAAAGTAAAACCCGTACTCGCTTTCGTCCAACCTCCTGCTGAACCAATAGAGTGAATATTTTTGGAATTGTTTTCCCAAAATGGGTAGGAACACATTGGGATACTGCCTTGCTCTAGGTCGATAAGCTGATAGTCTTTAATATTTTTGTTGCGTAGGTAGCCTTTAATCGCATCTTCGTACTCTGATTTGTCGATTAATTCTTTTGAAAATAGGGTGTATTCAATCAAAGCCTCGGTTTTCGAATACGGAAGAACATACATAAAGCGAGTTTCTTGATTTTGGGGAACAGTAAAGTCCATAAATACTGCTGTCTTTACGTCAAACATTGGATGAGGCGTTTTAATGTACCACCCTAGAAAATGTTGTTGGAGGACAGGATATCGGGTTTGTTTGTGCAGCACGTTCCAATCAAAAATACTATTGAAAAGAGTTGAGCACTGATAGGTTTGCTTGTCCGTGCTTACGATAACATGTGTACCCTCATCGACAAATCCTGTACAATGTGCATATTCAATACGAATCGACTTGTTTTGTGATAAGGATTGATGAAGACTATCATAATATGGTTTACTCCGAAGCATTTTGTATGAAGCATTTCCTAGATCTATGGTCTTTTCAATATTTTTGCTTTTGAATTGCACCTTGCTCCACTGGTTTTGGAGCAAATGATCCCATTCCCCATCGCCAGTTTCCCAATAGCACCATGTGCGGTCGTTTCCTTTCTGTTTATTGCTTTCAAGGATAAGGATGGAGGCATTCGAAAAAGCAGTATGATTACTCAAACGATATGCCATCTGAAGACCTGAAGCACCTCCACCTAATACGATAAAATCTAGTTTTTGCAATCCTTGCTTTCTAATTCACAAAAATACAAAATATAAAAACCCACAAAATTTAGTCTAATCTAAATTTATTTTTTAGTCTAATCTAAATTATATAGATTTGTCAAGGAATGCAAACCTTATCTACAGAAGACTACCTGAAGGCGATCTACCATGCCTCTCAATCTGCTACTGAGGCTGTGGCAACTACTAGTATTGCTAAAAAAATAGGCGCCAAGCCCTCCTCAGTCACCGATATGTTTAAAAAGCTCTCTGATCAAAAGTTGGTAAAGTATCAAAAGTATCAAGGCGTTTCACTGACGAGCGAAGGAGTTAAAACGGCATTACGAATTGTTCGAAAACACCGTTTGTGGGAATCTTTTTTAGTGTCTCACCTAAATTTTAACTGGGATGAGGTACATCAGGTTGCCGAACAGCTTGAGCACATTCAGTCTGAGAAATTAACCAATGAGCTCGAGAGATTTTTGGACTACCCCACCCATGATCCTCATGGAGACCCCATTCCCAATAGAGCGTTGTTTATGAAATCCTACAACAAAATTTTACTCACTGAACTTCCGTTAAACAAGGAGGGAGTTTGCGTTGGGGTTAAGGATAACTCGTCTGATTTTTTGCGTTATCTTGACAGAAGGCAGATTGGAATTGGAACCACTATACTGGTGTTGCATCGCGAAGATTTTGATGAATCTCTACACATACAAGCAGGGAATTCAACACTTATGATTACAAAAAAAACAGCTGAAAATATATATATAAAACCTTAAACATATGTTACAAGAAATTTTTTCTTTTTTTGAGCAAACTCCTCCCGTATTAGGTGCTTTATACGCTACATTGTTTACTTGGGGAATGACCGCACTGGGTGCTTCTTTTGTATTTTTCTTTAAGACTATGAACCGCGCCTTTTTCGATGGCATGCTTGGCTTTACTGGTGGAGTGATGGTAGCTGCAAGTTTTTGGAGCTTGCTAGCACCCGGAATTGAAATGAGTCCTGGAGAGGGATTTATCAAGGTGATTCCAGCTGCTGTTGGGTTTGGCCTTGGGGCCCTATTTATTTTTGGTTTAGATAAAGTTCTACCGCACCTTCATATAAATTTCCAAAAGCCAGAAGGTGTTAAAACACCCTGGCATAGATCAACTTTACTTGTCCTTGCAATAACTCTTCATAATATTCCTGAGGGATTGGCAGTAGGGGTTCTTTTTGGGGGTGTTGCTGCTGGATTTCCAGAAGCATCTATTGCAGGTGCAGTGGTGCTTGCGATGGGAATTGGCATTCAAAATTTTCCTGAGGGGATTGCAGTTTCGATGCCAATGCGCAGACAAGGACTTAGTCGACTTAAAAGTTTTATGTATGGACAGTCTTCAGCTATCGTGGAGCCAATTGCAGCTGTGATCGGAGCATTAGCGGTTACCTTTTTTACACCAATCCTACCCTATGCATTGGCTTTCGCAGCAGGGGCCATGATATTTGTGGTAGTGGAAGAAGTGATTCCCGAAACTCAACAAGATAAATACACAGATATCGCAACACTTGGATTTATCCTTGGGTTTATTGTAATGATGATATTGGATGTTGCCTTGGGTTAATAAGCTCTTTTTCCATTAACTATCTCCAAAAAATTTATGTTTTTGTAAATAAAGGTGTGATTATCAATTAGCTTATCTCCAAATATTTTTATCCAGTCCATATGAAAAGCAAGATCTGAATTTTCAGGAGGATTAATGTAAAATTCGACAGTATATAAATCGTTTTTACCTCCAGGTAAATAAATATTTCTTGCATAATGAAAATTATCGATCATGTTTAGGTGAGGAACTAAGTCAACGAAAGTCTTTAAATCATTTCTTTGGTTTGTGATTTTAGCGGATATACTTAAATAAGCAATAAATCCACCACCTGGAGCTCCTTTCGGAATATTTTCATAATCCCAATTGACTCTAGCTTCAATGTGTACGTTTGAATTCTCGTAGTTTAAATGTCTATTTGATGGAAATATTTTGTCTCTGATAGCACCCTCAAAAATAATATTGATTCCAGGGCTAACCCTTTCCTCACCTATTATGAGCTCTTGAGAAAAAACAGAAGCGGTTGTGAAAATCAAAAAAACAATTAACTTTTGCATTTAAGATTCTTTTAATAAAATTTTAATGTCATTAAAAATTTTTTTTATTGAATTTATATCAGTGCCGTCATAGTAACCTCTAATTCTTCTTTTAGTATCAATCAACACAAAATTTTCAGTATGAATCATATCATGTTCATCACCATTTCCATCATCTTGAACAACTAGATACGATCGCCTCGCTAAGTTATATATTTCTTCTTTATCTCCAGTTAGTAAATTCCATCGCTTGTCATCCACTCCTTTTTGTTGGGCATAGGCTTTAAGGACTTCTGGCGAATCAATTTCAGGGTTTACGGTAAAGGAAAGAAGTTTGACATCTGGAAGATCGTTTACCAAAGATTGTAGATACACCATGTTTTCGGTCATAATCGGGCATATACTAGGACAAGTGGTAAAGAAAAAGTCAGCCAAATATATATGGCCATCATAATCCTTATGAGTGATGTTTTCACCATTTTGGTTGGTCAGTGAAAATTCGTTTATACGGTGGTATTTTTTGACATACTGAATCGATTCATCTACCAAAACAGGATCGACCATTGCAGGTTGGTATATTGGAAGCACAGGGATTGGTTGAAGTGCGCGAAAAAACAGCAAAACGATAGCTGCTGACAAAATGCCCAGTACCCAAAAAAATTTTTTATATCTGCGAAAAAATATCCACATAACAATTGTATACAAAGTTACACAATCCCCTTAATTTAATAATAACATCTTAGGCAATACGGGGGTGGTAAAAATGAAGTAAAAAGATTACATTTGACCCTCAAAAAAAATCATGGAAGTTTTTCTTATTAAAGCCGGACAACTCATATTATCACTATCAATATTGATAATCCTTCACGAACTTGGCCATTTTATACCAGCTCGCTTATTTGGGACTCGCGTCGAAAAGTTTTTCTTGTTTTTCGATATCAATTTTGCCTTGTTTAAAAAGAAAATTGGTGAAACCGTTTATGGGATCGGTTGGCTACCTCTAGGGGGCTATGTCAAAATCTCAGGAATGATTGACGAAAGTATGGACAAGGAGCAAATGCAAAAACCCCCACAACCTTGGGAGTTTCGTTCCAAGCCGGCTTGGCAGCGACTGATTATCATGCTCGGAGGAGTGACGGTTAACCTTATCCTAGGCGTTTTGATTTACATCATGATTATGTTTGTTTGGGGTAAAACCATAGTGACGGAAAGCAACATACCAAACGGATTAGAAGTAAGCCCTTTGGTGGAGGATCTCGGATTTCGAGATGGGGATGTTATCCTCTCTTTTGATGGGGCTCCCCTTGAAAACCTAAATGATGCTTCTCGAATCATGTTGGTTCGATCACCTGAAACAGCCCGTGTTCGTCATGCCGATGGTTCAACGGAAACCATAATTATACCAGATGATTTTGGCAAAGATTTATTTGCTTCAGGAGAACGCCCCTTTTTTGCTTTAGTTTTGCCTAAAATTATGAGCGTTGAATCAGAGTCACCAGCCGAACAGGCAGGGCTACTTTCGGGAGACATTATTCGAGGTATTAACGGAGATGATATCAATTCTTGGGCTGAAGTTCTTCAAACGTTTGCGGATTACGACAAATCTGAGGTCGAGCTTCGTATTGAGCGCGACGGACTGACCAACAGCTACTCTATGGCAGTTCGGGAAGACAACACCATTGGGATTCGTTTAGAATCTCCAGACGTCTCTGCAACAGAACTCACCTATAGCTTAGACGAAAGTATTGTAGAGGGAATTCGTTATGGGTACTGGACCTTGTATGATTATGTGGCGCAGTTCAAATTTGTATTTACCAAACAGGGTGCATCTCAGCTTGGTGGTTTTGGAATGATCGGGAGCTTATTCCCTGGTACTTGGGATTGGCAGGCCTTTTGGCACACAACAGCACTGATCTCTATTATATTGGCCTTTATGAATGTATTGCCGATTCCGGCTTTGGACGGGGGTCACGTGATGTTTTTGGCTTATGAAATGATTACGGGTCGCAAGCCACACGAACGCGTGATGGAAGTCGCACAGATGATCGGTATCTTTTTGCTCCTCGGGCTCTTTGTGTATGCAAACGCGAATGACTTAATTCGCTTTTTAGGTTAAACAGACGTAAAAAAGGGTTTGAACAAGAAGAAAAAACGAATTATATTTGCCAGCAAATTCCTCCTTAGCTCAGTTGGTTAGAGCATCTGACTGTTAATCAGAGGGTCCTTGGTTCGAGCCCAAGAGGAGGAGCAAGCGTAACCGCTACACTACACATTCTTAAAGCCCTGCATTTAGCAGGGTTTTTTCTTTATGTACTTATCACTATTTCAAAGTCAATTTAGTGGCACTTATATGGCACTTTTTGACTTAACTAATATACGTTGAAAAATAAATCCACAAAATTTTTTAAAACCACGTTATATAATAGAACAAGCAGTTAAACGCTAAGGGCGTTGCTGTATCTAATCTACAAATATGACAACAGTAA
>Ga0208277_1000043_pt1 | contig 66640 bp, 64 predicted proteins | sample ETNtaG_5_FD_185782 | JGI IMG/M metagenome (GOLD analysis project Ga0208277, IMG submission 185782) | Marine microbial and viral communities from oxygen minimum zone, Eastern Pacific Ocean - ETNP201406SV205 (SPAdes) (version 2) | ecosystem: Environmental > Aquatic > Marine > Oceanic ...
TAATATGGGTATGATTAGATGTTATTGATCGAGATCATGGAATGAGTCTGCGGCTTGAGAAATGACCCCTAGTAATCTATGAACCTCGTCGTCTTTTGGAAGCCCTCTCATTATTACGCGGAATAGAGTTTCCTCGATGCCATGTTTTTTATGTTCCTTTGTAGGCATGTTCTTAACGAGTCTCGAAACTTCTGATTTGAGGATTCTTCTGAGTTCGGGATCCAACAGTCGCGAATCGTAATAAGTCTTGGAATTAGTAGAGGAGATTTTTGAGTACCATGCATAGCATACTATGGATACTGCATGGCTAAGATTTAGGATTGGGTATCCCTCCCATGTTGGTATTGTCAATAAGAGATCGCATTCGTGAAGCTGGTCATTAGTTAGTCCAATATCTTCGGGACCGAAGACAAAGGCTACCCTGCCTTCAACGCCATCGAGTCGGTCGGTAATCTCTTCCGGTGTCACGAAATGCCTGAATGATATCTTGTCACCCAATTCCCTCTTTCCAGATGTACCTACCACAACAGAGCAATCTGACAAGGCTTCATTGACAGTATCATAAATTTTACAACTGTCCAAGATTTTTTGTGCATGCTTGGCCCTATTTCTGACTTCATCAGACCATTCCCCCTTCCTTCCAACAATTCTCAAATCATTAATTCCGAAATTCAGGATTGTTCTGGCCACAGCTCCTATATTGCCATCATATTTTGGACTAACCAAGACTATTGCAATATTGGTGTTTTCAACTGGCATTTCGATGTCCAATCTACCACCCATAAAACCGCGAGGAGTTGGGCGTTCATAGCTATGTGCTTAATCGACGCGCCTTTGCTTGTACCTTGTGATGTAGCCAGCTATCCAATTCCTCATCCTTTTATTTCCGACATCAGAATATTCGCTAACTAATTGCTTGTTGACATCGAAGTCATCAGTGAATCGATCGGGATACAGTTCAAGTAACCTGATGGCTCTAATTTTAATGAATGAAGGTCTGATATTACCCATTTTATTCCTCCAATAGTTTTACTTCGAGCGGGAACCCCTCTTCTCTGGTGCATATCACCTTGATCTTCCTTGGTGGCTTCTGCATCCCCCTGGACCAAATGTAATGATTTACTGCCTCATCAATCCAAATATCCTCGTCATCCCTTTTTTTCATATGCCTAGCTACATGGTTTCTGATTTCAACGATTGCCCTGTTGGCCCTTCTAGTTCTTGGAACTCCCCATGCAGCCCTGAGTGGAATAGTCATCTCCTTGATTTCCGCCATAATCTCACCTCTGAAGCTTGCTTCTTCTCCACATGTGCCTCTTAGGGTGTGTGGTAGTATTGCGATTTGTCCTCAACATTACCCAGACAGGAACCCTTCTGTTCTGTTTGGTGACCTTCATCAAGCGCCTCTTCTTAGCGTGGGGCTTGTTCCTTGCCATAATATCACATCTAATAATTCGAAAGTCCCGGATGTCTCTCGATTGCTTCATCCCTAACTTCATGGGCTACTGTATCGAGCAGTGATTGACCAGCTGGGGTTAAGACCTTGCCATGGTTCACATTGCCCGCAGCATTCATCTTACTCTGAATTAGGCCAGCGTTGAATAGTTGTTGCATTATAGTCCTGGAGATATTCCTAGATCCTGCTACTGCCCTATTGGGCTTGACTCCTCTATCCTTTGGACCACCAAATTGCTGAGCCATGTGATTAGCACCTATTGGTCCTAGCTTACCAACCTTCCTCAAAATAGCGGCAGAGCGAATGTACCACCAATTGTCTTGCGAAGGCGGCCTTTCCCTGTGTGTACCAGTTTTGACAATAGCCGACCATTCTGGTGGGTTTATTGCATCCATTTCAGCCAATCTTGCTGAAAGCTCACCTATCAGAAGGTCCGATGGAACATCGTGATACGTAGTCATAGCCTCACCAAGCAGCCGCGCGTCTAACAGTCCCTATTTAATCGTGATGACAAAGAAGTAGTAATACTGGCATCGCTGAATGAGTTACTAGGCACTACAAGGATTGAAATTGACGTCACTCTACGCTGTGCCATGCGCAAGACGATGTCTCAGAATCCTAACATGCTTAGGACGATGATAGGCATCGGCCTGACACTGATTTTCGTACTTGGTTATGCGGTGTACTCTAACACTGTAGAGTCGGAATACTACGGATATAACACGTCAAACGAGATACAGGAGCTTACACTTAGCCAGGACGATGCCGGAGTATCTGAATGGTATGTTTCTACAAACTCTCCAATAACTTGGATAAATGCCTCTGTATCTGGCGCGCCTGAGAACTCCGTACTTAGGATTCAGGCTGATGGGGTATCGTGGTATCATTCTCCTTTGCTAGGTGAAAACAAAGACTACCCGTTTAACTGTGAAGGTGATGGTGATTTTTCCGAATTAGTGGATACATGTGCATACTCCAGCACTCATGAAGTCAATATTGATGACATGGGCAATGGGGTGATCAGAGGAATTGTTTCCTCAGTGCTGCCGATAGAGGGATTGGGGTATTTACAAGCCGATGACTTAGATGAGGCGGAAAATCTGGCTAGTGATCTAATCTATGGTGAAAGTAGTGTCATCACGTGGAGAATAGGAATCTATGACTCTGATGGGAACTCTACATCAAGTGAGAATGTAGCCATAACAGTCGAAGTTACCATTCATGATTTGGTAGACGTGAAAGAGTTTGAGATTGACCCTATTGAAGAATCCGTCTACAGTCTGGCAACACTTATCGGTTGCTTTACACTAATGCTGATAGTTCCTCTAATCATATATTTCTCAGCGATATACAAGGCAAAGAAGGATGAAAACGTCAGGCTAGAGGCCCCTTCCTTGGACTAATTATTTACAGTCACTAAATTCAATTCCACTAGCTGGGATACTGAGGACGAGCAGCGCTCATTGGCCGGAACGATATCCTCATTGTAGCATTCTTGCATTATATCCACGATCTCGTCAAATGTCCTGGTCCCGTCCATTAGCTCCCAAAGAGCTGAGTTTAGTCTATCAAGAGGTCTTCTAAGAGATTTTGGTGCCTTCAGAAGCTTAGCCAAAAGCCGCTCTATATTGGTGAAATCCTTCTGTATTGTGATTACGACCTGCCTATTGGATATGCCGTGGGATGCCATTAGAGGCGTTTGATCACCATAATTACCATCCAGAGACCATTCACAAGGAACCCGGACAGGAATACAACTGGGGGGCACAAGCATACATTACCCCAGCAACACCCATAACATCAGACTTACCATACAGCAAGCACCGGAAATAGCACTTGCCCTGGTGAGATTCTCGGAGTGGAAGACGTTCTTAGAAAACCATGTAACCAAACCAAGAAAAGCGGCCAGAAAAAGGAGGATCTCGCTACCCGGAGGTAAGGTTTCCAAACTATCTCCTCAGTTTTTTAGCACTTTCAACCACGGAAGTCGAGATAGATAGTATTCGATCTCTAAGAGACTGATCTTTCAAGTTTCCATCCTCGTCGAACGCTTCCTTGATATGGGGTACTGCAGCCTGCTCAGGTATCACCCAGCCATGAATCCATCTAGCGGCAATTCTCATATGATTAAGTGTATTATTACTAGACTGCCCTCCCAGAGTAGCCACCAATCCAAACACCTTCCCAGAAGTATGCTTTGAGTATAACCAGTCTAAGCTGTTTTTCATGACTCCACTCATTGTACCATGATACTCAGGGCTAGAAAGTATGAATGCGTCTGCCTTAGTAGCCATCTCCTGAAACTCCTTGACATTCGGGTCGTCCCAGCATCCTTCTTCACCCACCAGGGGAAGAGGCTTTGCGCCGTGATCCCAAACTGTTGTTTTTGCCCCAAGTTCAGAACACTGGTCTAGAATGATCTCAAGCATCCTACCATTTGCGGAGTCGAGGTCGTAAGTTCCGCAAATTCCCATAACTAAAATGTCGTCGCTCATGATTACCGATACTGGTCCTCATATTCAAAATATGTGTCTGTGAGACTTAGATAAGCCCACGGGTAGACAATACTTATTTTTCATTCGTTCATCGACACGTCATGGATGGGAGCAGGATAGCTCAGATGCTGAATGATGCTAGATCCCATGCAGACTCAGGCGATATGCTGATTGCCAGCCAATTGTATGCTAACGCGGCTGAATTAGAGCCACTAAGTGCTGCTGCTTGGTATGGCTTAGGCGTAGTACAGACAACAAGGGGGATGCCGGGAGAAGCGATAATTGCGTTCGAAAAATCACTTGAAATTAATTCCAAACACGCTCCAACAATGGCCAATCTAGCAGTACTATTGGAGAGTTCAGATCCTAGTAGGGCATCAACCCTGGCTAGAGCTGCTATGGAGCAATTGGGAAAGATTCAGCAACTCGTAGAAATTGCTGAGAATTTTGAAGTTATTGAAAACAATATTTCGGTAGAAGAAGCTGAAGATGAAGAGCTCATTCTTTTGGAGAGCAGGGAAGTTATTACTGCTGAAACTATCTTAGATTCAAGACCAGTTCAGTCCATGGAAGATGTGATAGAGGAAGCTAAGAAGTTTATTCAGCAAGATAAGGCGATGGATGCTCTTAATCTTGTTAGAAAGAGAATAGACGAAGATGGATCTCAAAGTTTCGAGTTGTGGGCAATCTGCAGTACCTGCTTATCAATAGTGGGGCATACTAATGAAGCTCTTGAGTCACTAGAATATGCGATTGCATTGGGGGATGATAGAGCTAAAACACACTTCAATCATTCTCAAATTCTTAGGAAGTTAGGCAGAGACAATGATGCTATGAAATCACTCTCGAATGCTCTTTTGGCCGATCCAGAACATGTGAATAGCCTGGTTTCAATGGGCGACATGAGGAACGACATAGGAAACACGGACGAAGCAATCTCATTCTGGGAAAGATCGCTACAAATCCAATACGATGCAGCCATTGAGCACAGAATAAACGAGGCGCGACTTGTAGCAAGCTCTGGGAATGAGGAGGAGGCCATAGAAGATCCCATTGTGAACACCGTGGCAAACAAAATTTCCGTGGCAAAGGAATTGACTGAATCTGGCGATCATGTGAATTCAGTCAAGGTTTGGAAGGCTCTCCTCGAGGATAACAAAAATGATCCAATGATATGGAATGGAATGGCGGATTCGCTATCTGCTGCTGGACATATAGACAGGGCATTACAGTGCCGTCAAAAGGCGAAATCTCTCGAGGATTCAGATAAAGAGTCTGAAGACATAGAAATTGAGCCTGCTGATCTGATTGCAGCAGGGAACGAAGCTAAGGAGATGCTTGAAAGACAGGACGAGGTTCCAAAGCTTGATCCGAACATTTCTATTGAGTGGTATAACAAAGGAGTTAATCTTCTGGCCGAAGAGAGGAGTGCAGAGGCCCTCAGCGCATTCGAGAAAGCTATCGGTGGAGCGCCTAGAGAAGAGTTGGAGCTTCGAGTTAAGGCCCAAGCTGGAAGAGGACATGCGCTTTACCAAATGGGAAAATTCGGCGATAGCATCCGATCGTACCATACTGCGATTTCTATGAATCCAGAGGCTGTAGGTGGCAAGCTTCTCTATAACATGGGATCTTCCTATGCTTCACTGGAGCTTTTCGCGGATGCAGTGAAGTGTTTCATCCAAGCGTTAGACAGAGGGCTAGATCAACACGATAGGGATCTCTGTAGAAAACAGCTTAGTAGGTGTAAGATACTCGCCAAAGAGCAGTCAAAGAGATCTAACTGATAGAGATCCTGCCAGGGAAGCTGTAAACAGATGCGTTCTCCTCCTTGACAAATCCTACCAATGTCATACCGTGCTCTATGGCCATATCAATTGCCAATGAGCTCGGGGCCCCTACAGCAACCATCAATGGGAATCCGAATCTGATTGATTTCATTACCAACTCAAATGAAGCCCTTCCAGATACGACAAGAAAGTTTTCTCCAGGGTCATGCATGCCATTAGAGATGCATTTTCCGACAAGCTTGTCCACTGCATTGTGCCTTCCTACGTCCTCTGAAATAATTCTCAATGTACCACGGGGACTCATCATTGCAGCAGCATGCGATCCCCCCGTGACAGAGAATATATTCTGAGATGACCTCAGAGTATTCACTGAATCTATGATAGTTTTAAGAGAGTAAATATGACCATTTTTCATCCCTACATTCTGTAAACGTAGAAGGTTGTTAATAGAGTCACGGCCACAAATTCCACAGGCTGAAGAAACCGAGGTTTTTCTGACATGCTCTAGTGGATCAAAGAAAGATTCTTCAGAAATTTTCACTTTGCAGCAGTTGTCATCGATTAGGATTTCAGTGACATGTTTCTTTTCAGTGATGATGCCCTCCCCAAATAGGAAACCAATTACCAATTCCTCATCATCTCCCGGAGTCCTCATCAGTATTCCAACAGAGTATGAATCCCCCCTAAATTCCACGTTAATGGAAAGAGGCGATTCTACAGCGACAGAATCGGTATCATAAGTCTTTGAATCGAAGGAAATTCTCTGGATATCTACATCGCCAACAGAATCCATGCAACTACAGCACCTACCAAGTATTCATACATGACGATTGTAATCGCAACTCTTCAAATACGACATGCATCAGCGATGTATATGGGAATACTAGGCGGAGGAGGTTTCACTTTACCAGTGGTATCTGAAGTAGAGGTTGTTGAAGTTTCCATTGAAATGACTGATGCGGCCAAATCTGCATTATCATCTTCCATGGCAGGAGATGAGGAAACTCATGTCCTGCTAATCAGTGCTCAATCAGGTGGATGCTCGGGTTACATGTACGACATGGCAATTGTTGAAGCTCCAGAACCAGATGGTTTTCAGGTGATTGAATATGGCGAGATTAGGGTTTTCATACACAATAAGGATAGTTTGATGCTCAACGGAATTAGAGTGGACTACAAGGACTCTCTAATGGGCGGCGGGTTTCAGATTGAGAACCCCAATGCTTCCAAGTCTTGTGGATGCGGACAATCATTCAGTTGATATTCATGTACACGCACAAGAATATTCAAGCGGCCATATACGACATTAGGTCAAGTATGTCAGTTTTTAGTGGTGAAGGATGCGCAGAGCATTTGGATAATGTTTTGACTTCTGATGTTAGCAAATTATCAGATACCGAACGTATAGATGGCCTAGTATGCGATTCAAATGGAAGAGTGACAGACATAATAAGCTGTTTTGGAATAGGATCAGAGATTCTAATTTTGGGTATCTATGAAAATATGGAAATGACGAGGGGTTTATTGACCAAGGGGATTCCATGGGATAGAGAATTACTATTGTATGATGGTAATGATGCCTTGAGGCACTGTTTGATTCATGGAGAAGACGCCATGGAAATGTTGGGTGTTCTTTATCCGGAGATATCTGCAATACCAAATAACTCATTTGTTACGGTCGGTGATGTGATTATCTCAAAGAATACCATTTTTGGGGAAGGAAATATCGATGTTATACACAGAGTTGATGATGATTCATTCATTCAGAGAGTGATGAGCAATAATATTGGGATAAGAACTAGTGTGGAGTGGGAGTCAGTGCGGATTGGCTCGGGCTATCCATCTGAAAATGAAGCCGATTCAACGCGTCTGCCTACTGACATAGGCATGGGAAAACTGGTGTCATTAAACAAAGGATGCTATCCTGGGCAGGAAATACATGCAAGATTGGATAGCAGGGGCTCTACAAAAAGGCACATGGTTAGCATTAGTTGCTCCGAACCGATTGTTCTTGGCAAGCAAAAACTTGACAATGGCCTAACAGTTCATGTCACTTCTACAGTAGAATTAGGAGACATGTACATGGCTCTGGCTATTGTCCCGATAGAAATTGAAGGTGGTTATGTGAAGACCGCCTCTGGCGAGAAGTTCGAGATAATGTAAATCACTCGTTCTTCTCTTCGTCCAGATCAACTCTAGATTCCGCATATTCGGCCATTGACTCAAGTCTCTTCATGAATTTCGACTGGGATCCTGTGGCTGCAGATCTGGTGGCCCTTACAAGCCAAACTCCGCCAAATGCAACTTCCCAGAGACCGAGTGAATCACTCCTAGTTCTCTTGAAGATATAATCCAACAGTGGAATCAGTATCGCGGAAAGGCAGATTGCAATGAAGGCATTCATGAAATCGCCACCCTCAATACCAGAGCTGTCGCCCAGCATCGAGATTCCGAAGAAAACTCCCAGTAGGAACACGAAGTAAGAAGCGATCGTGGTGTTTTTCAGGGAGTGGTAAATGAAATTCGCATTATCCCCTCTAGAATTTATGAATTCGGTCCTAGATATTACATTCCCCATAGAGTGATTGAACCTAATTGGCATTATTACCATGTTGAATACTGAGAGTATTATGGCTACAATTAATGGGAACGTGGTTGGAGTCTCAAGAATTGCGAAGCCGACAAATATGGCAATGATAAAACCGAAGTTTACGGCAAAATCGATGAATAGCCTCAGTGAGCCTCTTGCCTTTCCAGCCTCATCGAATCCATCTGGCATAACTTTGGGCTCGGATTTTGCCCTCTTCTTTCTTGGCTCCCTAGGGGCCTTTGGTGCTGATTTCTTTGATGCCCTCGCAGAGCGCTTCTTAGCTTTCTTGGGCTTTGCAGAGACTGGTTCTGGCTCAACCTTTACTGGCGTTGGAGCAACGGGCTTCACATCCTTATTCTCATCATCTGAAATTTTTCCTGCCTTCTCTAGTAGTCCCATTTTAACACCTCACCTTTACGAGTATAACTCACCCATTTTCTGATATATCTCAAAACCTGGGGAAGAGATAAAATCCTCTATTTTATCCTCAGGAAGCTCCCCGAGAACACGATTTATCATAGAGAAAAACTCAGACTTTGTTTCCTCATCACAATCAGTGGGAGACTCCCCCACGCTCTGGAATAATGGAAAGTCATCGGAAGAAACGAATGCATTAATGAAATCCTCTTCCATGTCACCTAGGAGATTGTTGACTACACCAAAGAACTCAGGAAAGAGATCTTGGGATTCATCATCCTCAGAAGCGTCATCTATGTCTTCTTCATCTGATTCAGGTGCGGAGATAAGCTCAACCGTTGGTTTGATTGCAAGAAGGTCTTGCTGCTGCTTCTTTCGCAAGACGATAATCTCCCTATCCAATTCCGAGCCGAATCTATCAGAAAACCTGTCCATAAGGGATCCTACCTGGCCCGAAGAAATTCTATCTATGTGCCCATACATGCTCTCTCTGCTTTCTACAGAGGGGGCATCGCCATCATTCTTCCTCTTTTCCCAATGACTGTGGAAATCAGTAGGAGGGGGCGAAGGAGTTGCATCATCAACTTCAATCTCGGGATCGGGGGTTGTTACGACCTCATCCAGAGGAGGCGGTGGCGGAGGAGTCGGGAGAGGAGGGGGAGGAGGGAAATTTATTCCAGGAGGTGGTGGTGGCATGGGCATTCCAATGGGTTTTACCCCTTCTTCCTCCTCGTCCGGCATACTCGTCTCGGAACAATTCCAGAACTCTACACTATTCAACATTCTGTGATTAAGCGTGCATAATCATGCGCATTAGTGTATGATCGCCCAACCTTTGAGCCCAAGAAATGTCGCCATTGACTCATGGACATTGAATATGTCACCGGTCGATCCCGATACCTCTTGGCCGGAAATTCTTGTTGTTACATCATCAACTATCAGCTCGGCTTTGTATGTATTCTGTGTACTGAATACGGAGGATTCTTCCATAGCGTTGAATGAGTTTGAAGTACCGGGCTCTAGTCTATCCAGAGGGAACTCAGTTACCCTAAGACCAGACTTTCCATGTAGACTGCCGACCCATCTTATTACCCTCTTGATATCCACGGTTACGTTTTCGTCTGTTTCACCAACAGCCAGCGGTGCACCTTTCACTAATTCCCAGAAAGCCTCATTCAGCTTTTTTGTCGTGAAAACCGTTCTGCTATTATCCTGCCTGAGTCTATCGATTCTTCCCCCGGTTGTTGATTCAATGGCGAGCTTCTTGATGAGTTCCTTCGAGCATGAAAAGTTTCTGGATTTGAGGTTTGAATGGAGATCGGAAACTAATTGCGTACTCTTTTCACTATTGGAGATAGAGGCCAGCTTATTGATGACATCCTCAAAACCGATATCTATTCTATTCGACCAACCAATGTCCGGACCTGACATTACAGACTGGACATCAATGCCTACGCCAGTGATGTAGTTGACTAATTCACGTCGCGCGTTGGAATCTAGGTGCATTAGAGACGGGTCCCTGACGTGTATGTGAAAACCTCTGTGCCCCGAAAAGGTAGTCTGAACATATCTCTCTTTGAATCCAAATTCTGGTTCTAAGAAGTCGGACCAAAGACTCCATGCTTGTTCTTGAATCTTGTCCATCATACTGGGAAAGTCATTGTCTGATACACCAGGTAGGTGATCCCCATCAAGATCGAAGATTAAATCCGCACCGAGCCAGCCCTTGTCGTTCATTTTCCTCTGGCTCGGGTCATTATAGTATGCAGTACTATGGAAACAGGAGTGTGGAGTTCTAGTTTGAAGGTAGGAGAGGAGGTCGTCTTTGGTTGGGAGTGCCCTGTGTCGATCCGGTGGCTTTGAGCCCCAAGGTATGAACATCCACTCTCTTGATCGTAGCCTTGGTGGAGTCCAGAGGTCATCTGTTGTCAATGACCTGTAATAGTCGCCAAACCTAAGGGCATACCTACTCCAACCCGTGGTCACAACGTCAAGAAAGGTACTGGGCACATGAAGGTGCGCATCTAATCCATCAATAGTTTAGAAGGGACTTCGCGAGAATCGGTGGCCGATGCGTTTCCCATTATCTCTACATATGCCTCATAGCAAACATACTGATTGTCGACCACTATAGCTTCTGAGAATGTAATTGGTTTTCCGGTTACTGAGCAGATTGGACCTAGTTGTCCAGTAGCAGTAGACAGCTTGTTCGGATCTGGCATGATTGACCGTAATGGCATTGACTATTCACTCTTACTGCGGAGAATATTCACACGGAGGAATTTTCAATCTGATTGCGTGCGAAGATACATGAGCCACGCCCAATCCTACAGAGTAGGCCACTCGCCCGATCCCGATGATGCCTTCATGTTTCATGCAATGACCACTGGAGCTATTGACACTGGCGCCCGTAATTATGAGCATGTATTATTGGATATTGAGACTCTGAATAAGCATGCTATGAAGGGAGATTACGAAGTTTCTGCCGTTAGTATTCATTCTTTTCCGGACATTTCTGACAAATATCACCTGATGAACTGTGGAGCGTCTATGGGAGAGGGATATGGCCCTATGATAATATCAAGCAAGGAAATCAGTTTGGATGACGCGAAGAATTTGGTTTTCGCCATTCCAGGAGTAGGAACTAGTGCATACCTAGCACTTAGATTAGCTATGGGTGACGTGAAATTTGAAGTTGTACCATTTGATGAAATCATGCCTGCAGTTCAGAGGGGGGATTACGATGTTGGGGTGATAATTCATGAGGGGCAGCTAACATGGAAAAATGAGGGTGTTAATCTGATTCTTGATTTGGGCATATGGTGGAATGAGAAAACCGGTCTACCGCTGCCATTAGGTGGGAATGTAGTAAGAAAGGATCTTGGGATGGAAATGTGTAGACTAATCACAGATGATGTAAAAAACAGTATAGAACACTCTCTGAAGAATCCCGATGAAGCATTGAAATTTGCTAAGAAATGGGGAAGGGGGATAGATGATTCTACGAATAAGGAGTTTGTGGGCATGTATGTTAACAGCAGAACACTAGATTACGGAGATGATGGCAGAGATGCGATTAGGCTATTTCTCAAGGAGGGGCAAGCAATAGGAATGATCAGAAGTGACTTGGACGTTGACTCCATAGTTTTTGTAGGATCAGGTGAATAAATGGATTCAGACAGGCCAGAAGTTAGCGAGTTTGACTCCGTGGATCCAGCACCTCCAAGTGATATCATGAATGTTGGAGCTCTCAGAGAGACGATTTGTAACGAAGAAGAAAAGATGTTTCAGAGAATGCGTGCCTTGTTCGCACTTCGTAATATTGGAGGTCAAGAATCGGTAGATGCCCTAGCTGCTGCATTTTCTTCATCTTCTGCTTTGCTGAAACATGAGATTGCATATGTGATGGGACAGATGCAGGATTCTGCAGCCGTACCTTATCTGATCGAGAGGCTGGAAGATTATGAGGAGGATGTAATGGTCAGGCACGAAGCGGCAGAGGCACTGGGCGCCATAGGCGATAGGACAGCACTTGGTGTGCTTGAGAGATTCAAGGATGATCGGGACGTAGTGGTAGCAGAGTCATGCGAAGTAGCCCTTGATTTACTAGAGTGGGTTGCCAGTAAGAGATTGAATTATTCCGAATGAATATCCAGCCATATGGGTTCCTTTTCCATCCCACAGGCATCTCGGAGGAATCTAGTGAGTCCTTCTATGTCATCTTCAGTCATCCTATTCCTCACTTCTGTTCTGAAGTACTCTTCAACTCTATCCATGGGAAAACCCATTTTCTTTGAAGTCCTAGATATCACTTTATTCCTCCAAGAATCATTGGTTTCGAATTTCTCGACCTGACTAATCATCTGGGAGTGGGCTGTAATCAATACATCTCTTGGTGAATCCCTCCTAGCTACGAAGACACCGAAAACCATCGGAAGTCCCGTGACTCGAGTCCACTCCGCACCCAAGTCCATCCTAACTAATTCTGGATTGGAGATTGATGCCAAAATTGCCCTATCGCCAATTAGTAGGGCGCCGTCACACTTCTCTAACATCGAATTGATATCGGGGCCGGACTCTACAAACTTTGGATCCAAACCTCGATTCTTAACAATCCAGTTTAGCAATACCTTCGATGTAGAAGAGTCGGTGGGCAGAGCAATATCCCTCATATTTTCAATGGGACGCTCGCCGAAAAGCAATACTGAGCCGACTTTTCCGTTGCTCACTATCCCTATTTCCGGAAGAAGAAGTAATTCATCACTATTTGAAGCAAAATCGGCAGATGGGATAGGAGCTGCAATACAGTCCCTTCGCATTACATGGCCAGTAAGCCAAGCAGGAGGGGCAGATAGAATTGTCCACTCGGGATCCAAGCCATCGAAAATTGGATCGCAATTAGAGAAGGAGACGCGCCCAATAACATTTTTCCAGCTCATATCACCCCTCCAAAGCAATTACCGGAAGAGATCTATGTGTTTTATCATCTGAAATATTAATTATCTCAAATTTGGTGTAAGACGAGTTTCTCTTTACGGGAATTGAGCCTGCTGAGATAATCATTCTAGCAAGCTGCTCTGAAGATGTTGTGAGGCTTGTTTTGCTTCCAGCTTCGTGCATAATCTCCTCATGGCCCACAGTTCCGTCGACATCGTCTGCGCCACAATTAATCGCGAAGGATGCGAGTTTGTCTCCGATATTCATTCTATAGGCTTTGATATGGGGGATATTATCCAACATCAACCTCGAAACGGCTATCATTCTAATTGTCTCCATGCCTGATGAGAGTTGGGCACCTGGTAGTCTTGTCTTATCGGGAAGGAAGGGGTAGGGGACAAAGCATTGGAAGCCGCGTGATGAGTCTTGTTGCTCCCTTAGCCTAACGAGATGTGTTATCCTGTCCTCAATAGTTTCTACAGTGCCGAAAAGCATGGTACAGTTAGTTGGCAATCCGAGTGAGTGCGCTATTCCGTGAATTTCCAAGTACTCGTCTGAGGACTCCTTTCCCATACAAATTCTATCTCTTACGCTGTCTACCAAAATTTCTGCACCCCCTCCAGGAAGGGAATCTAGGCCTGAATTGGAAAGTGTCGTCAAAGTCTCACTAATGGAAAGCTTGGATCTTGTAGAAAGATGCTTAATTTCGACAGCAGTCAGGGCCTTTATGTGAATTTTCGGAAACTCATCCTTGAGAGATGAGAATAGCTCACAATATTCCTTTACTGTCCATGTAGGGTGAAGTCCGCCTACTGTGTGGACCTCGTCTATATTGTCAGAATAAGGCCTGATTCTATCTAGATACTGAGACGAGTTCAGTGTATATGCATCGGGATGTCTTGGCCCCTTTCTGAATGCGCAGAATCTGCATGCAAGAACGCATATATTGGTTGAGTTAACATGTAAATTCTCATTGAAGAATACATGTTCTGAGAATCTAGACTGTTTGACCAAATTTGCGAGTGAGATCACAGATGTAATATCCTTCTCTTTCATCAATTGAACGCCTTGATTGAAAGATATTCTGCCTTCTGAAATTAGTGTTTCTAGGCAATCTGAAGCGATTTGAGATGATTTAATGGCTATTGGAACATGCATTGATGAGAGCTTGTTCCTCCAATTAGAATTGGAGTACTTCCCCGTCTCGTCTGACATAGTAACGATTGTTGGTCTGGCATCGCCGTCATAAGAATTCGTCTAGGCCCGCGTTACAAGTATCCGGAAAGCATCATTAGTTAGATTTTCTAGCAGGGTCATGAATTCTGGGGACCGGGCATCAAAAATGACAACGTCACAACTGCGTGAGTTGGCCTTGAGGTGTCGTAGGCACATAGTGAAAATGATTCATGCTGCAGGAGCTGGTCATCCAGGTGGTTCATTGTCTGCAATAGATATGATAGCTGCACTTTACGGTAATCAACTTAGATTCGATGTCGATAATCCCAATTGGGATGATAGGGATCGATTCATAATGAGTAAGGGGCATGCAAGTCCTGCGGTCTACTCTATTCTATTTGAGATGGGTTTTATCGATGAAGAAGATATGATGAGTTTTCGGAAAATGGGTTCAGTTTGTCAGGGCCATGTGGATATGAAATGGACTGATGGGGTTGATTTTTCTGCCGGCAGTTTGGGCATGGGCCTATCTTTCGGCCTTGGTTGTGCGTTGGCCGCTAGAATGGACTCCAGTGATCGAAACATATGGGTCATGGTAGGAGATGGTGAGATTCAAGAAGGACAATTCTGGGAGGCGGCAATGGCAGCAGACTTCCATTCAGCAGGAAGGCTGAATTTAATTGTCGATAGGAATAGAATACAGAATGACGATTTCGTGGAGGTTCAAATGGAAGTTGGGGATGTTGCAGCAAAACTCTCCTCTTTCGGATGGGATGTCAGGGAAATAGACGGACATAATATGGAGCAAGTATCAGAGGCCATACTGTGGTCATCAACTAAAACTGACTCTCCAACGGCTATCGTAGCCCACACAACGAAAGGGAAGGGTGTCTCATTCATGGAGGATAATCCTTCGTTCCACGGAAAGGCTCCAAATGATAAAGAGTTGGAGATGGCAATGGGGGAGTTATCATGAGTGCCCCCTCCACTGGTGGTGCGTCAAGAGACGGTTATGGTTCTGCTCTTCTACGATTAGCAGAAGACCCTCGTGTGGTAGTACTAGAAGCAGACCTCGGCAAGTCGACTAAGTCGTGCTTATTCAGAGAAGCCAACCCAGAAAGAACCGTCTCACTTGGTATTGCAGAGCAGAATATGGTTTTAGTTGCGGCCGGGATGTCCTCGTCAGGGAAGATTCCCTTCGCAAGTACTTTCGCAATTTTCACAGAGAGGGGTTTCGAGCAGGTAAGGAATGGAGTTGCTAGACCGGGTTTGGTAGTACACCTGTGTGGGAGTCATGGGGGAATTCACACAGGAACTGATGGAAGTAGCGCTCAGTCAATAGAAGATTTGGCTTTGTACAGGACTATTCCCGGTATGACTGTTATACATCCTTGTGATGATCTCTCTGCAGAGGAGTTGACGATACAATTACTCCATCATGATAGGCCCTCATATACCAGAACTGCTAGAAATAAGACCCCTAGAATGTATGATGAGGTAAGTTGCAAGGACCTCAAAATAGGAAAGGGATCGAGATTGCGAGAAGGGTCAGATATCGCGATCATAGCATGTGGCGTTATGGTTTCAGAGGCCATCAAGGCTGCTGAGGTTTTATCCTCTAAGGGAATAGAGGCAACGGTAGTAGACATGCACACCATTAAGCCACTTGACACAGAACTGATTGACGACCTTGTTGAGACTTGTGGGGGCATTGTCACTGCGGAAGATCATTCTGTGATAGGCGGATTGGGGAGTGCTGTTGCCGAACACGTTTCATACACGGGAGGTGTGCCCATTAGGATGGTCGGAGTTTCCGACAGATTTGGGGAAAGTGGGGAGCCAGAGGAGCTGATGGAACTAATGGGAATTACTCATGGAGATATCATAAGTTCGTGTGAATCCATACTGTCCTGAATCCTACAATAAATTATTCAGATTGGGGTTTCATTCATGAAGTATCCATAGGACCGAAGTGCATGGATGACTCTGAGAGGATAAAGGGAGTCCTTGATGGATCGATCGATCCTTCGGAGATCAGTGGGGATGTCGCGCTTTATTCCATGGCAGAGAGAATCTATGGAAGAGAAGCATTGGAGGCAATGGGCGTAGAGCCTCCAGTGGCTCCGCCAGAGAGTGGGTTGAAGGTTACTAACGGAAATGGTGGAGTTGTGATTCCATCCAGCGAAATCAGTGTTCCTATCGAGCAGACAACCATGAAGAAATCTCGAAGGAGGGTTTTATTGCCTTTCATTATGTTCCTACTTCTCGCAATCTCGTCATTTAACGTAGCCTTTGGTTTGGGTACGGTTTTCCCTGTCTGTGAAGATGAGGTACCGATTCAGGAGCTTGAGTTCAGCTCCAGTGCACAGCTGCAGAACAATACCCTGTTTATCGTATGGAAGATGACTGGATTGAATAATGGCTCTTCCTACACCATTGAATGGCAGATTTCAGAAAATGGATCTAGTGACATAGTGGATTCGGATATTTCCACGTGGGTATCTCATGACGACCCGGTAAGATTCGATAACAGGAATTGGTATATCGAAAACCCTCCCTATTCGTATCTATCCACACTATACGAAGACGGTGTTGTGGTAGCCTTCTCGAATGGATCGGGAGATTCCATCAGTGCACTCTCAGATGAATTCAACCAGACTTCATATTGTGAAATGAATACGAGGCTGATTTGGACTGAGTACTCTCAAATAGAGGGAAGGGAGGCTTGGGGAGAGTCTGGAACTGGGGAAATCTTAGATGGAGCAATGATGATGCTTTTCGCAGGATTAATGATTATCACAGCTAGAAAGAGGAGTTAGTACATCCTAGCTAGATGCTGTTTCTTGGTAGTGGGAATTCCGGTCATTACGCATTTCCTAGCTTCCTCATACTCCTCTACACATTCGCCAAGCATTGTCAGGCCTGATAACTTCTCGAGAATTTCAGCATCTGAATCGGAGCCGCAGAATGGAAATGAATACACCTTGCCATCTTCAATGGAGGATGAGAAACGGAATCCTTCCTGGTCTTTGGAAATCTCTGGTAGCTCAGAAACTAGCTCAGAGAAATGCATGGTTGCCCTATTTCTAAGCTCCTCCGCAACAGAAATCAGAGCTGTATTCACTGATTTGACGATGTTACTGATTGGGGCCTCATATTTACTACCCGTTCTCTCCGATATTATACAATTCCCTGAGTCTATGTCCCTTGGTCCGAGCTCTAGTCTGATAGGGGCTCCCTTAATCTCCCAGTCATAGTGCTTTACTCCAGGCCTCACATCTCTTTCATCTACAATTGTCCGAATACCTGCCTCATTCAGCCTATCAGAGATAGCATGAATCTCCGGTATTACGTCATCTCTGACGTGAGCAGCAATGGGGAGTAAGACTACTTGATATGGAGCGACCGCGGGAGGCATTATGAGTCCTTGATCGTCCCCGTGCATTCCCACTAAAGACCCTAGTAATCTCTCAGACATACCAAAGGTGGTCTGGTGACAGAACTGAGTCTCACCATTGGAGTCTTCGTACTTGAGATCGAATGCTTTGGCCCACTGATCCCTGTAGTGATGATAGGTTGCTACCTGCAAGGTCCTACCATTTGGCATCACGACATCAGCCGCCATGGTATACCATGCCCCTGGAAATGTGTCCCATACAGGCCTCTTAGACACGAGGCTAGGCAGGCAGAGATCGTGAAGGATATTTTGAACCATCGTTGCATCTTCCGCAATTTGATCCGTTGCCCCTCCCTCATCTGCGTGTACGGTGTGTGCTTCGAAGAAGTGTATCTCCCTTACTCTGATGAATGACCGAGTCTGTTTAGTCTCATAGCGGAATGTATTGACGATCTGGAATGTTTTCAGTGGGAGATCGGAGTGACTCCTGACCCACAGCGAGAACATGGTATACATTGGGGTCTCTGAAGTTGGCCTGAGGAACATGGGAGATTCCAATTCATTCTCACCACCATGAGTTACCCAGTATACTTCCTTCTTGAATCCGGAGTCCTCCTCGTCCATCCTTAGTTCCGAGGGATCGACACCGGCCTCTCTAGCTGCTTTCAACCTAGAAACTAGTTTATTCTCCTTGTCCAAGAGATTCTCAGGAACAAGAAGGGGGAATCTATGTTCATGATGATCGGTTAGGGACATTTGGTTTCTCGCCAGGGAATCAATGAGGGACATTGCCTTTAGCCCATAGGGCTTCCACACATCCATGCCCTTTATTGGATATCTTTTATCGACCAAATCGGCGATCTCGATAATTGAAGGGTACCAAGAGTTGAAATCTGACTTCGGAGGGATTCCTCTCTTTGCCTTCTTGGGGGCGCCCATGTAACTCCGAGTACGAGGTTGGTTTGAATAATTCGTATCTTAACGCTACGAATTGGAGATATACGCCTCTATTTGCAAGCAAAGCGACTGTAAATCGGGAGTCTCGATTATTTTACCTGATGGTTCAACAAACCAACCCCTAGGGGATTCCGGGTCAGTCAAATCCTGAAGCCGATTCGCGACGACCGCTGTAAGAGAGTACTTCTCCATCTGCTGCATGGCTCTTTGAATTAGGTCAGAGTATTCTATGTTGCTTTCGAGCTTGAATCCTATTGAAATGCAATCTCCAGAGCTGGAAAGAATCTCTGGGATATGCTTTTTTGTAGGAGTTAGGCTAATTGAAATTTCGGAATCACCACTTGGGATCTTCCCTGATAATTTTTCAGAAGCATAATCCAATACAGCCGCAGAGAATATCCATACATCGGGGTTTAATTCTTCGGAGACCTTCTTGGCTTCGCTCAGCATTTGATCTGGAGAGCTGCAGTTTCTGACGTCGGGAAGTTTGAACCTAGGGCTAACTGATGTAAGTCCGGCCACGCATATCACATCATGGCCCATTCGGTGCAATAATTCTGATATTGCCCATCCTGTTTCACCTGTGGAGGTGTTAACTATACTCCGGACATCATCAATAGGAGAGGAATTGGATCCAAGGGTCAGTGCTATTCTTTTCCTATTGGGGAGTGTGGAATTGATGATGTGGCATAGTTGGGAAACTATGCTAATTGGGTCCGTTTGTTTTCTTTTTCCTTCTCTCTCTTCATCCACTATGACGTGAGATCCTTCTTCTGCTAGGGAGTCAAGCAGGTCACCGGTCACGGGGTCGTCAAAAAGATCGGAGTGCATTGAAGGAACGAAGACCAACGGAGTATCATTTCCTCGGGCTGCAGAGAGGGCCATCATTACTGGGGAATCCATGATTCCATTCAGATGCTTGGCGATCGAGTTCCTAGTTGCTGGAGCTACAACGATAGCATCGAAATTTTCTAATTGAGACATAGAAGAGTTCCAGTCGGTGATAACTTCAGAACCAGAACCCCAAGAAATAGCAAGGGGGGAGATTACTTTAGTTGCCTCCTTCGTCATAATGGGATATACATCTGCACCATGCCTCCTCATCTCCCTTGATAGTTTGACTGATTCAACTGCTGCGATTCCGCCAGTAATTGCTAGTAATATACGTCGATTGGACAAAGTTTCGCTTTGCAGGGCCACCCCGGTGTCCTCGACCATGACTTCGCATGGCCGAGTGATTCATGAGTGCGTCGCTCCTGTGAAGCATGAAACACATGAGTCTCGGCATGCAATCTGTAGTCAGACATGTATCATTTCTGATAGTGATGTTGTCTTTGGTACAGATATTAGTAATTTTTAGTCTACCATATGAGAACTCGATATTCTTCATTTTCCCATTAATTTTTGGAATTATCTCAATACCTATTGCCTTATTGGGATCCATCCTCCTGCGACTAAGAAAGGATCCTGGAATTTTTGTCTGTACAATTTCATTGGGTTGCCTAGGAATGTGCTTCATCACGGAAGGTTTCTTGATTATTTTTACGAGCACTTCGATTATTGTCGGAGCATTGTATGTGCTTTTGGGAATAACATCATTTAGAAGAATTTCAACTCTGAATAACCCCTCGTTCATATCTTGGTTCGGAGGGAAAATGAGATCTGAGGAAGTGGCAATCGGAGAGGGCGAAATTGTTGCATCATGCCCTCACTGTTCCAGTATTTTGGCAGTGATCCCCTCACTACTCTCAGAGGCTGACAGATGTCCAGAATGTGATGGTTTATTGGTGATCTAGATTCTCTCTAGAGAAACCGAAATGCCCATCCCACCACCAATGCACATTGTTGCAATGGCCTTGCTCGATCCTGTTCGATTCAATATTGAAGCCGCCTTTCCAACGATTCTAGCTCCAGAGGCACCTAGGGGATGGCCGATTGAAATCGCGCCACCGTCGATATTCACTTTGGCGTAGTCTATGGAGAGATCATTTATCACAGCGAGGCTTTGGGAAGAGAATGCCTCATTGATTTCGAAGACATCAACTTCATCAATATCCCATCCGGATCTCTCAAGCACTAGTTTTGTGGAAGAGATTGGCCCGATACCCATTAATTCTGGGGGACACCCGGTAACTGCGCTGGAAACAATTCTGGCCAAGGGGGACATTCCGTTTTTCTCTGCGAATTCCTGACTACATACCAGCATGCACACGGCACCGTCTGTGAGTGGAGAAGATGTCGCAGCAGTCACAGTACCATCATCAGAGAAAACGGGACTTAGTTTCGACATTGATTCCAAACTTGTCTCCCTGATACAGCCATCCTTTTCTACAATTCCATTTTTTGTATGGATTGGGCAAATTTCTTCATCGAAATTACCGCTCTCCCTAGCAAAGCTTGACTTGGCATGCGAATCAAGGGCGAACTCCTCTTGGGAGAGTCTGGAAATATTCCAGGCTTCAGCTACATTCTCTGCTGTGACTCCCATATTGATGTACGCCTCTGGGAATTCTTCTTCCAATAGAGGGTGAGGGCTCCAGTTGAATCCCCTTCTCTTCACTCTACTCATCGATTCGACTCCAGCACAAAGAAAGCATTCGCCCCATCCTGACTCAATATTTGAAGCGGCGACCATAACAGCTTGCATGGATGAACCACAGAGTCTATTGATAGTCATACCAGGGACGCTTACTGGGATATCTCCAAGGAATGTCGCTAGTCTACCTACATTGTATCCCTGCTCTCCCTCTGGATAAGCACAACCAACAATGATATCGTCAATTTCGGTTGTATCAAATTTATTTCTCAATAGAAGAGATTTTGTAACCTGCGATAGCATTTCATCGGGGCGAGTTCCTGACAAATCTCCCTTGTGTGCACGATGGAAAGGACTCCTCATCCAATCAACTATTACTGCTCTCACATGTGTTGCGGGGACTAGGGGGAAAATAACCCTTGGCGGTCAAATCAATTGAAGGCGGCTGACCGAGAGGTTCTTGAGAAGGCTTCAAGTGGGCGGGATGATAATATGATTAGGGAGTGCAACACACATGGCTATTTCTCGGATGACGATCTTTGTCCGGCATGCAATTCTGAGGGCAAGTTCATCATGAGAGGTAACGAAAGGGACTCCATAGCAAGAAGGCTTGCACTGGTACTCAGACATGCGCCAGAGAAGTTTGATTTGGAAATGGACATCAATGGGTGGATAGACATCAAAGACATCATTAGGCAATTTAAGAAGTCCAATGAAAGAAGGTACCACTGGCTCAGACCCCATCACTTCAGAGCGATTTCTGAGACAGATGCAAAGGGCAGATACGAAGTACGGGGTAATATGATTAGGGCAACTTATGGGCATAGTGTAGAAATAGAGCTTGACCTTCCTACAGACAACATCCCTCCGTCACTGTTCTATCCGTGCTCACCAGATGAGGCCGATAACCTCCTTGAAGTCGGAATATCACCGAGTGGGAGGTCACATGTTCACCTTTCAGCGACAGTTAGGTCAGCTGCAGAGGCTGGCAAAGTTCACCATAGCAACCCCTCCATTTTAGAAGTCGATACGGCATCTATGGTTGCTTCCGGAGAGACAGTTTGGCATGCTGGAGTTACTGTTTACCTGGTAGATTCGGTCCCTGGCGAGTACCTCAGCGTATTGCCTTCAGATGATCCCGAGTTTCAGTTGGCCAGGGCAAAGTGGGACGAAGAAGAGTAATCAGATCTGCTCGCCGCAAACGGGACAGAAGTCCAGATCAGCCGCTAATACCGAAGAGCACTTTTTGCATACGCTAGTGTCGTTTCCAGTAACTGATTCGTTATTGTTCTCTATTGATCTGACTGCAGAGTCCCTCTCGACGAAAGGGGATGGAGATTCTATGGATTCAAGTCTTTCCAAGGATTCCCTGAAAAAGATAGTCTCAGATATAGCGGATTCGATATGAGCCCTTCTCCTCTGCCTCTCCACCGGGTCTTCGATATGTTCAGTGGCGGCGAGCTTTGCCTGAAGCCATCTTTGGAAAATCTCGACGTCCCCTGCCTCGCTCATGTGACTTCCAATACTAACTTAGAAATGAACCTTTCAATTATTCGATAGGAGAACCCAAATCTGACTAGCGTGTCAGAGGCACATGGTTGCCAGCGTAGTGATTAAACTCGGAGGCGGCCTAATTACCGATAAGTCATCTTTGAAGACTCCAAGATTTGACGTAATTGACTCAATTAGTGATGAGATTTCAAGATTGGTTTTTTCTGGTAATTCGGTGATTATAGTACATGGAGCTGGTTCATTCGGCCATTTACAGGCTAAAAGGTGGTCCTTATCAGAGGGCTTGAAGGAAGGAATTTCAAGTCAGCAGCGTCAAGCGGTTCAAAGAGTCAGGAGCGATATGTTGGAGCTCAGTGGCATTGTAACAAAATCACTCAATGAGAGAGGAGTGGAGACTGTGACTTTCCCTCCCTCAGAGTGGGCTGAAAATACAGGTGCTTCTTTCAAAGGGGATGTAAGCTTCTTCGGATCTTACCCAAGAAATGTGGTTCCTGTTACATTTGGAGATGTAGTGAAAGTGGAGGGGGAGGCTGAATTTGGAATCCTATCTGGAGATGACTTGATGGCCAGAATTTCAATAGAAATTCCGTCTGTAACTCATAGCATATTCCTTCTTGGGGATGCTGATGGAATGATGGACAAACCTCCGAATGTTGAAGGGTCTAAGCTGATCAAATTATGGAAGTCGGGAGATTTTGTTGAGACTGAGCATAAAGTGGAGCAAGACGTTACAGGTGGAATAGAGCTGAAAGCTGATAGGGCCTCAATTATCTCTGAAAAGGTCGATGATGTTTGGTTCATAAACGGAAATAATCCGAAAAGAGTGTCTGAGCTAATTCGAGACGGTACTACCATTGGTACCAAAATAGTGTCTTGATTGGATTCTGTTATATGTCGTTGGTTTATCCCGACGTCATGGCTGATGTAAACGGCGCCCTCATGGGACATGATGACATGCAGGCTGAGATGATGGAGGAACGATGTATCCTTGTCGACACCAATGACACGGCTGTGGGGAGTGAGAGTAAGCTGACTTGCCACTACGGTGATGGATTATTACACAGGGCGTTTAGTGTTCTAATCTTTGACTCCGAGGACAGGCTTCTGGTTCAACAAAGATCTCCTGAGAAAATTACATTTCCCGGTATTTGGGCAAATACTTGCTGCAGCCATCCACTGGACATAGAAGGTGAAAACGATGATCCCGTGCAAGGTTGCATCAATGCTGCGATTAGGAAGCTACCCCAAGAATTGGGAATAAGTCATGAAGTTGCTAACTCATTGATTTTCAAGCACATTGGGTCCTTTCAATACAAGTGCAGATGGAATGACGATTGGGTAGAGAATGAAGTTGATCACGTTCTAGTGGCTAGAGTAGACAGCATGGAAGTTTCGCCCAATGAAAATGAGATTTCGGATTATATTTGGGCCGACTCAGAAGAAATTGCAAGAATAATGCAAGGATCCGGAAGATGGGAGTCAGAATTGGTTGCTCCTTGGTTCCGACTTCTTTGGAAAGAGTTCTTGGAAGAGGGGTATCCCAATGTCATGGATATCGAAGAAAGGGACGACGTCATGGTGTTTGGTGAAGTCAATATCGACGGAAGTGCCGCTCTTCCCGGATCTTCATTGATGGCTGCCCTTAAGAGCCATAGAGAGTCTGTAGAAAGTGAGATACTCAGAAGCCTCTCAAAAATTAAGCAAGAGAGGTTGCATGGTGCCATGACACACCTTTTCACTGGGGGTGGCAAGAGGCTCAGGGCGATTATGCCTAGGCTTGTTGGCGATGCAGTTGGCAGTTCAAATCCAGGCCATAATACCCTGGGTGCCTCTATTGAGATAATCCATAACTTCACATTGGTGCACGATGATATCATGGATCAAGATCCAATTAGGAGAGGTCTTGACGCGGTCCATGTGGCATACGACGACGCGACTGCGATTAATGCCGGAGATGCAATGCTTGCAGTTGCGTTCGAGATTCTTGCAGAATCCGATGACATCGCATCTGAAGATTTGGTTTTCCTTGTGAAATCCATCGGAGAGATGGTGAGAAGAGTTGCCGAGGGGCAAATGATCGATATGGAGTTTGAGAAAAGAGACGTGGTTTCCGAAGACGAGTACATAGAGATGATTGCCGGCAAGACTTCTGCTATGTTTGAAACCTGTGCAATGACTGGTGCAAAACTTTCTGGAGCCAGTGATGAAGTAGTCAAATCAATGGCAGAATGGGGGCTAAATATGGGACTCTGCTTTCAATTGATGGACGATCTAATTGATATAACGGGCGATACCGAAACTCTTGGGAAGCCCGCTGGATCTGATATATTACAGGGCAAGAGAACATTGATCGCCATCCATGCTCTAGACTCTGGAAGAGATATGCCTTCATTCAATAAGGCATATGGATCAGGCGATTGTGACTCAGTGTTGCTTGCCGATGCGGTACAGGAACTCTACGATAACGGATCTATACAATATGCAAAAGACAGGGCGATGTTTCACCATTCGAAGGCACACTCATGTCTCGATATCCTAGGTGAATCAGAATCCGTAAGCATACTAAGGGAGATGACTGATTTCCAGTTAGTCAGGATAAACTAATCAGTCCTGATAGTGAGACTCACCAGGTATCTCTGCCTTCAGCCCCTTCCTTTCTCTTATCTCTCCAGTGACTTTCTCATAGAGATTAGGAGGCAGGTGCACGAAACCGGCATTTTCCATATTCCAAATGGCTCTTCCCTGACTTGCTGCACGGATGTCGTTGGAGAAACCGAATGTTTCCGCCACAGGAATTGTTCCAATTACCTTGGTCACGCCATCTTCAACAGGCATGTCTTCGATAATTCCTCTCCTTGTTGAAACCTCTCTCGTTACCCCGCCAATCACATCATTCGGGGAATCAATCTGAATCTTCTGTATTGGTTCGAAGATTACTGGCCTAGACCTCATGAAAGCTCCCTTAACTGCATTTCTGACAGCCGGTATGGTCTGGGCTGGTCCTCTGTGTATAGCGTCCTCGTGTAGCTTCGCATCCACTAGCCTCACCATTACTCCCATCAATGGCTCATCTGCAACCGGTCCTTTCTTACAGACATCGTTGAATCCATCAATAATCAGCTCTCTTGTCTCATGCAGATTTTGAATACCCTTGGTATCATTGACCAAAACATTGGTTCCATTGATTGCATATATCTTGCGCATCATGTCCTTGTCCAAGCCGTACTCGGCAAATTGGTCGCCAACTTCCTTCGCATCTTTGGCCCTTACTGTACCGTCCCTGAACTCACCGGCCCTGAGCTTCTCAACGACGATATCTGGCAATGGTTCGGTCTCAATGTAGAACCTGTTGTGCCTATTAGGAGACTTTCCTTCGAATGGCCTGCCCTTGTTATCACTCTGAACTGACTCTCTGTATACTACTATAGGTTCACTGACCTTCACTTTGATCCCTTGTTCTTCTTCTAGCCTGTAAACTGTAATCTCTAGATGCAGCTCACCCATGCCGGCCAGAAGTGCCTCTCCAGTCTCCTGGTTGGTTGAGACGTCAAGAGAAGCGTCTGCCTTAGCTAAGCCCCTGAGGGCATCGATGAATTTTGGCAGATCTTTCATAGATTTCGGCTCAACAGCGACCGTAACTACTGGTTCGGAGATATGCCTTATTGCCTCGAATGGGGGCGCATCCTTCTCTCTGGCTATGGTGACACCAGCAGCTGCACTTCTAATCCCCGTGATTGCTGCTATATTTCCTGAAGTGACTTCGGAGGTTGCAATTCTATCTCCTCCGACCATCATCCCTACTTGCTGGACCCTCTCTGCCTTTGCAGCCCCAATAGCCCAAACAGACTCTCCATGCTTAATTCGTCCCGAATATACCCTGCCAACAGCAACTTCGCCAGCATGTGGGTCCATCCATATCTTTGTTATCATAAGTGAGAGTGGTCCATCGGGGTCACACTCCATCATTGCCTTTCCGACACCAGATTCTAGATCGCCTTGCCATATGTTTGGAATTCTATATTTCTGAGCGACAACAGGCGAAGGGTGCTTCTCAACGGTCATGTCCAGTAGAACAGTGTGAACCGGTGCAAGTTTCGCTAGCTCTTTTTGATTGTCATTGTGGCAATATTCGAATATTTGCTTGAAGTTAATATTGCTTTTTTGCATGTATGGGATTGACATACCCCAGTTGTAGTATGCTGATCCGAAAGCTACAGTTCCCTTCTGGACTGATACTTGCCACTCCTTCCTCAGTTCCTCTGGAGCATATGTGGAAATCAATTTATTGACCTTGGTGATTATTTTCTCGAACCTTCCCATCATCTCAGGGCCATCGATCTGGAGCTCGTTAATTAGACGGTCGACCTTATTGATGAAAAGAACCGGTCTTACTTTCTCTTTCAGTGCCTGTCTGACAACTGTTTCAGTTTGGGGCATTGTTCCTTCCACTGCGCATGCAAGGATGATACATCCGTCTACTGCCCTCATTGCCCTAGTAACGTCACCACCGAAATCTACGTGCCCTGGGGTATCTATGAGATTGATCAGATAATCTTGATCGCCAACAACGTGGACCATGGAAGCACTTGCAGCATTTATTGTGATTCCACGCGCACTCTCTTGCTCGTCGAAATCAAGAACTCTTGATTTGCCCGCCAAGTCCTCTGACATCATTCCTGCCCCTGCAATCAGATTGTCTGAAAGGGTGGTCTTTCCATGATCAATGTGTGCAGCAATCGCGATGTTTCTGATATGCTCTCTGTCGTGCATTATCTCTGTAGCTCTCTTGATGTTGTCTTCCTTGCGACCCATCTTAATTCCTCTATGGTACGTCGACCTGACTTTGGTTCATAAATCCGATTGTAGAGAGAAGTAAAACTTGACTAGTAAAGGCACTAGAGCGAAAGTTAGGATTACCTTGCTGAAGCTGCTACACGCTCAATTTCTTCTCTCTTTCCAATAGAGAATGCTGCAACATCTCCTTCAGCAGCTTTAGAAATCTCACTGACAATTCCTTGGACCAGTGTCCTCTTACTGCCTGCTGTAGCAGATGTGCATCCTATTGCCAGATTTCTGAGAGCTATGTCGAGTCTTCTACTAGGGGAAGAGTCGACCGCCTTAGGAGTGCTAACTGCCCCTTGCTTGATCCTGGTAATCTCCTCGCATGGCGCTGCTTCTACAATAGCGTCTATGAAAGACTGCAGAGGATTCTCACCGGTTCTCTGATTAATCGAGTCGAGAGCTGCCTCATATGCCTTGGCGCAGTGCTGCTTCTTCCCAGAGAACTTGCCTGTCCTCATGAGGTTATTTATGAATCTCTCAACAACGGAAAGCTTCGATTTGCCGAACCAAGCGTTGGCGTGCCTTCCTCCACTATGAGGAGTTCCGATGGTTGTCAAATTGATGTATGGTGCAAGACCGGGATCAGAGCAGGTAACTTCTGTAGCGTCCCACTTACCAAAAACCATGGTGCCAATTCCAGCAATTGGGGCCTCGGCCACCTTCTCTTCCTGACTTGACTGCTCCGACATGAAAACAAAACACCTACCTAATTGGTTTCTCTTTGCGTCCCCTGACCATTTCATCTAGAGAGACGCCATTAACCTTGATGACTTTGAATCGAACACCGGGAAGATCCCCATAGGAACGACCCTTGCTTCCACCAATTCCTTCGACAAGGACCTCATCGTGTTCATCGATGAATGAGATTGCGCCATCCCCCGGGGCGAAGGCTGTGAGTTGGTTACCAGTTTTGATCAGACTAATCTTAACTGCCTTCCTGATTCCTGAATTGGGCTGCTTTGCCTCGAAGCCGACTTTCTCTACGACGATTCCCTTGGCTTGTGTACTTCCCATTAGTGGGTCGTGCTTCAGTACGCCGCCCCTCTGTTGCTTGAATTGACGATCCCTAAATTTTCGTTCCTTCCATCGATATCTCTTCCTATCGGTCTTCATCTTTTGCCCGGAGAAAAGACCTCTACCCAAAGTGACACCTCAGAATGACGCCTCGCCGACCCTCATGGGGTATAAGAGCGTGACGGGGTAGCCCCCGCTTACAGGGCGCTAGAAGGGCATAACGTCACTAACATTCAAGCATCTATCTACTCCGCCCCCCGATATGGCCTTCCGTGACATGCTGGTAGACGTCTACAACGTTGAGGATACGATAAGTGTCATGCATGGCATGATTGACACCTCAAATAAGATGGGGGACATTCCCCTAGTTTTCAATAGCATAAGAGAAGCGCCGGGGCATCGTGCTGCACTGAACGTTCTAGAGAAGTCTAGGCTTTGCGAAATGTTTGACATATCTCCTGGCGATTTGATTGATGTTCTGGCTTGGGCCATGGAAAATCCATCGGATCCAGAAATTGTTGAGGCTTCTGAAGCACCTGTGATGCAATCCGGACAAGAGGAAGTTGACTTGACGAAGATCCCTATTCCATGGCACTTTAGGGAAGATGGAGGAAGATATCAGTCAGCCTCAATCATCGTCGCTCAATATGCAGGCATTAGGAACGTCTCCTTTCATCGTCAGCTGTTGAGAGACAGCAATCATACTGTTGCTAGGCTGGTTCCGAGGCATCTCAGAACTATCAGCTCACAGGCAGCTAGTTCAGGGGATGATGTTCCTGTTGCCGTGGTCAATGGAGCTGATCCAACGGTTCTTCTGGCTGCAGCAATGTCATTCTCTGACTATGTAGATGAGTTGACTGTGGCATCATCCTTGCACATGAAGCTTCATGGAACCCCCCTCAAAGTGGTAATTCTTCCGAATGGAGTAATGGTCCCTGCGGATGCTGAATATGCAATGGAGGCCAGAATCACCCCTGAAAGAGATGATGAAGGGCCATATGTAGACATTACAGGGACTGTTGACGATATCAGGCAGGAACATGTGATTGAATACGACCATGTTTACCATCGCGACAAGCCTGTATTTCACGCATTGATACCTACTGGGATAGAGCATAGAACGCTCATGGGTATGCCCAGAGCTCCAACCATCAAGAACGCCGTCTCCAAGAAGGTCGAGTGCGTAGACGTCCACATGACAGATGGTGGATGTGGTTGGCTTTCCTCAGTGGTACAAATTGTCCCTAAGAACAAAGGAGATGGGATGTTGGCAATAGATGCAGCATTCAAGGGGCATCCATCAATGAAGCAGGTGGTCGTAGTCGATACTGATATTGATGTCTCAGACCCTAGAAGGGTAGAGTGGGCTCTAATGACTAGGTGGCAGCCGGACAGGGATACCGTGGTCCTCCAGGGTCAGAGGGGATCTAGCTTAGACCCCAGTCGTACCGAGGATGGGATAACTAGCAAGATTGGTATGGATGCCACATTGGATCCTGGAATCGATAGGTCTCCATATGAGTCCGTTTTGTGAGGGTCGAATGTCCAGAACAGATATCGCAGAAGCTCTGCAACATCCAAGAAGAAGTCTTGGAGACAGGCATAGGAGTCAATCTGAGAAATATGTCTCCCTAGCTTTAGATGATCGAGGAAGCGTGGTTGCCGAACGAGCGGTAAATCTTGAGTGGGGCGAGCAGAGTGCGAGGCAGGCCGTATTGTATGACTTCACTAATCCGAAAAATTGGTTGGCATTGGTAAGAGTGAAGGTCCTACTGGGAGATTCGGATGGAATTAGTTCTGTGATTGAAGACCTGTTCACTGTTTTGGGACGAAAGCCTGAACACCTTTCCCAGCTCGAGGGCGTAGATTTCCTAGCAAACGGCCCAATGCTACTGAAGGCCTCATTGGAGGCCGACCCATTGGACCCAGACAAATGGTGGGGAATGGTTTCTGAATCTAATGATCTGTTAGATGAATTTTCTGAGAGGATGGGGACTCTGGACCTTAGGGACAGGAGAGCTAATGTCCTCTTCTCGAGGAGAATAGAGAGGATCAGGGATTCAGGAGATGAGGAGCAATTCATGGATCTTTCTAGACTTGTTCTAGCCCAGAGGCCTTCGAACCATGAGGCTTGGACATCATTGGGCAGGATGCATGAAAGGAGAGGGGAGTATAGTGATGCTTGGCTGTGTTATGATCAGGCTCAGAGTTTTTTCCCGGGCAAACCGGTTAGGGACGATTTCAGATCTCGGATGGAGGGAGATATGGATGGTTTGGGGAAAACCACTTGGAACCCTCCTGGAATAAGTCAAAGGGTGGACTTCCTAAGAAAGATGGAGGACATGGCATCAATGGAAATCGAAGAAGGGGATGAAGATACTGGAGTTATAGAGATTGAAGACCCCCTTAGTTTCATCGAACAGTTAATTGTGGAGGAGAGGTTTTCAGAAGCATTCTTCAAATCTAGGAGATTGGCTGCTGAGGGCAATGATGGGGCCTTGGAAATATATGAAAAACTGAGAAAAAGGATGGAGGTAGAGTAGTGTTTGTTGTGTGTTGGGTTTATTCGACTAAAGCTTTCGATGGAGAGGAGCCATGGATTATGGTCCTTAACAAGAATAGGGGCTGGGAGCTACCGGGCGGGGAGATATTAGAGGGCGAGGAATATGATGTTGCAGCGTTACGAGAGCTATACGAGGAGACTGGTTTACTCGGAACCGCAATATCATTCGACAGTGAAATTATCGAAGGTGGCGTTGTAGTCTTGGTTGAGGTTGATGATATGCCAACGCCAGAGCCATGGGATTCCCTTGACCCTTCAATAGATGAGGTTGGTTGGTGTCTAGAAGCGCCCACAAGATTGGCGTGGAAAGAGGAGGAGCTCGAAAGGATAAGGGGTCATGATTGGAATTCTTCCAATAGCCTTCGATCCTGAATCTCCCCTTTTCTAGACATTAGGACATTTTTCCATACTGGCCTATCTAACTTATTCGATGCCTCCACGATTAATCCCAAGTCTATTCTAGAATGACCTGAGAGGTCCGTGCTCAGCAATGGAAAGAGATACTCCACTACATCGGTAATGTCATCTGGGTTGGAGGGGTAATGAGTATTTCCGGGCCCCTCTCTTGGACTAGAGCTCTCCAATATAGATGACATCTTAGGGGCATCTACATCAATCTCATCAAGGGCTAAGTCGAGCCATTCGAGTGATGCTGCAATTGCCTCCGGATCCATTCCCAGATCCATAAAACCGGATCTAGCTGACCATAAATGCCTCATTGCAGGTCCGTAGTCCTCCATTGAAGAAAGAATTCTTCCAACCTCGATCCTAGATAGTGATTTGATATCGAGGGGGTGGCCATTTTTCAGAGAAATATCAGAATGGGTAGCCAGCGACATCATCAATTCGCCCCTATTTGCATGCCATGTTGCCAGGTTAAGTAGTGCAAGGCCATGTATCGATGACCCTCTTGAAATAGCGTTGAGCCTATCAACGCACCATCTTAATTCTTGACCTATTTCATCCTGTGGAATAAGCCCAATTAGTGCTCTTTCTATACGGACTCTAGCCTCTATCATGTGATCCCTCTCCGAGCCAGACCTAGATCTCAGAAGGATTTCCTCTGAAGCTAGTTTAGCATCATCGGTCCTACCTTCGGCCAGTAAGGAAAGCATGGAATCTAGAAGGACTTCTAGATCGCTCCTATCGGGCCTATTTTCTGCCATACATCTCACTGTGTTTCGTAAGCTTTCACTAGATCGTCATATTTCTTACGTAGTTCACCCTCTCTAGAAGAAAGCCTGTCCATATGATCCTGAAATGCTTGCATCGATTCTTCTAGATCATTCTTGAGTGAAGTTCTGTCTTCGACTTCCAAGAGAAGGCTTCCTATGGCCCTGTAGACTGGCTTTCCGGGATCTTGTGAAGAAAGAGCTTCCAATGTAATCGATAGCTCACTTAGCTGAGTTGTGGCACTCTGAATCTGAGCTAGTGTCGATTGTAGTTCCTGAGCGACCGCCTTCAAAGCCTCGGCTACTTCATTGTTTGAATTCATATTAATCACCCATTTTACTAATCGCGTTCAAAGCTTGTTCCGAAGCGATCACTCCCCTCATCGTGGAGTTCCATATCGCCCTGAGGTCGGAAAAGTTACTGGCTGTGATGGAAATGGATATTCTTCCTTCTGATTCAGTAAACTCTGATTCCGTCTGTAGTCCGCTTGCAATATGCTCAGCGTGTCGGTGAGGGAAATTTAGAGTCAGGGATATACTATCCTCATTCTTCCTCTGAGTCGGCAACTTCGTCTGCCTCCGCGATTTTTCTCTCGAAATCCATAGCTGCCTGTTGAGCAATAACTGCCATATCAGTTGCTGTGGCCCCTTCAAGCGACCTCCTTACTACCCTATTATTAGCGTCGGATGCTCTTGTAAATGGTTCCCAAACGCCGCCTGAAAAAGTATGATCACACTTCTTGCAGTGCCAAATCCCCGCTGATTGCCTTCTGACTTTGACATAGTGGCACTTCGGGCATGTATAGAGCTTTGATTTCTTTTTGAGTGCGGAACCTGCCCTTCTCCTCACACTTACACCGTATCTAGAGCCGAATCTGGCTGTCAATCCTGCCTTCTGTGTCCTTTTTGCCATAAAATCACCTCTAGTTCATCAATTCCCTTAATTCGGCACATCTCTGCTTGGCGTGCTCCATTATCTCGGCAAATTCATCTGCCGTGAAGATTCCCTTTAGACCCTTTTGGAGCGAATGCACATGATCGTCGTCTCCTAGGGTAATGTGGATCCTTTCGTCGCCACCTAGCTCTTCCTTGTATGATGCATCATATACGAACCTTCCACCGACCTTGTGATAGGAGCACATTATGGGCTTTTTAGAGACTTTTAGAGGCGAATCCTCGCCTACTTCGAATTTCTCAGCTGGAATAATTGCGGACCTAAGGGCGGCAATGCCTGCGAGTGCAAAGGCGTCGAAGAGATTTCCATCATCGGAAATAGCATGTAAGTCTAGGATAACCTGCCATGCCTTTTCACCTGGGATGATGCATAAATCGTCGACATCGATGCATCCAGATTCCCTGATTCCTCTATCCACGACTCTACCTAGTTCAATTGACTCTGGACTCGGGGGGCCTGCCTCCCAGTGTCTACCGGCTATTGGCCTGACTTCGCATGAGCACATCAAGCCTCCTTGGTTTGGCCTGTCTGGGTAGGGCGTCATTAACTGGAACTTGACACCAGCCAAGACAATGGTGTTGCCCATGGTGACTTTGGCGGATCCTTCTGCCCTTGGTAGGATTCCCGTCTCGAGATTTATTTCACGACCTTCGAATTGACCTCTTCCATCTAACCTGGAGTTGTTAATGGCCAAATCATGCAAATGTGCTCTGAGGAGATTGGGGACTGTTGGTGCACTCATGAGTTTGCACCTCCCTTCAAGGCCTCAACCATCAGTTTGTGAACCTGCATAGCAGCATCTACATTGTAGTCCCACGCCTGCTTGAACTCCTCTGGTGAAAGGTCCCCATCCATCTGAAGAAACACCAACTCCCCGGTATTGGGGAGTACGCCCATTGGCAAATCGGCCTCTCCATAGTTATCCTCTTCCTTGTTTAGGTCACAGACGACTACATCATTGACCTTTCCACTAGCTACACTGACCACCATGTCAGTCATTGGAATTCCCGCATCGGCGAGCGCTACAGAGGCCGCAGTTAGGCCCACGCATCTCGTTCCTGCCTCTGCGGAAATGATTTCTATGCTAACTCTGATTTTCGACCTTGGATAAAGCTCTAGGAGAACGACGCTCTCCAATGCGTCCTTGGTTACTTTGCTGATTTCCCTGCTTCTTCTATTGAATCCGGGCCTAATTCGATCAGTGGTCGAGAAGGGGGCCATGTTGTAAGCAACATCGATTACTGCCCTATCTTGCCTCTGTATCTTCCTTGGGTGTGCTTCCATTGGCCCATATACAGCTACGATAGCTTCGTTTGTCCCCCAAACCATCCTGCAAGATCCATCTGCTACAGGGACGACCCCGGTCTCAATCGTTATTGGCCTGACATCACCTGGCTTTCTGCCATCCATTCTAAGGCCATTTTCATCTATCATCTGCACATCACCGTATCCACCCATCAAGCACCAACTCCTACAATCTTGGCCTCGGAGGATATGCTTTCAATCCTCTTTCTGACCTCTAATATATTCTCTAATTCACCATCTATCCAGAGACGCCCGTTATCTGCAACAACTATTCTGCAATCGGTTTGCATCTTCATTTCTCTGAGGAAAGAGCCTCCCTTTCCGATCAGCTGTCCGAGAAGATGAGGATCTAGTTCATCGAGCGCTCCTGAACGGATCTTCCTGAGGCCCATGCCCTTCATAGTGACGACGCTCTGGTGGGTTTCCTCGACCTCTTGCACTCTGCAGAGTATTGAGTCCCCTATGTCAAGAACCTTCCTTGTTCCTCCAAACTCTACCTTGGCAGGGCCAAGACTCATTGGAAGTATCGAATTGAATGGTGCGCCGATGTCGACGAACCAGATATTGTTTGTACATCCCTCGATGTGTCCGATGACTAGATCGCCGGGACGGGGCATGTATCTGGTGTGAAGCGGGTTAACGGTAATCGTATCTCCCTTTCTGCTCATTCTTCCTTGTTTCGTTGATATGACTCTGTCACCGACGACTAAAACGCCGTGGCCAGCTTCAATCCCCTCTGATGATCCCAGGTCTTCGCCTGGCACGACGATGAGGGTACGTCGTGAGTCTCGCGGTCCGTCCGCGCTGCTCTCATTACTCATGTTATCGAGCAGGCCGACCGGCCCACTATTCATAACCGTTGATGTCGTCACCTACGGTGGGAGATCAGTCAAGTTCCTTGACTTCTGCTTCGGATGCTCTTCCCGAAACCTTGCTAATGAGCTCATTCTTCATCCCCCCTGGGACCTCTACTACACAAGCCCAAGTCCCATCAGTAAGCCATTCCTGACGTTTTATGAGATCTCTGAGAATCTGGCTGACTGCACCATACGAAGAACCGGGTATCTTGAATGCCAATCTGACTGTTATGAATTGAAGGGGGATAAGTGGCTTCAATACCTTTACAGCGTCGGAAACCTGACTTTCTACTGATTTGAAGGGATCTACTGAGAACCTAGCCTCCTCCAGAGCGTTCTCAATTCTGGTTCTTGGATGAGGCATCCTGGTTTTCGGATCCGTAGCAGTTGTTGCGATTTCATTGATGATCTGAAGCTTTTTCTCTTCTACCATCTTCTTTCTCTGAGCGGTGGTGAGTTGTATCGAGCCCTGTCTCAAAATTGCCTCAACACAATGCAGTACATCACTACTTCCGAAAACCTTCTCCAATGCATCTGAGGTAGGCCTCTCACCGTTTCGGGAATCTGTCCATACTTCAGTAACCGCTAGGAGGTCATCGAGATCTACAGATGAGGGGTCTTCTTTCCAGTCATCGACCAGATCGGGATCCACTAGAATCTCGTACCTTGAGCCGCCCTTCTCGAGTCGAGCAATAACTGCATCGTCCAGACTAACCATGTATGCCCTATGCGACTAATGCATAAGGAGATATGGCTAACTTCGGCCCTCAGAGCTTGGAAATATGCTTTTCCAAATCTTCTGGCCCGAGTTCCCTGTAGCCTGCTTTGTCTATGACACATATCTCTACTGATTCGTCTGATAGTCCATCATCAAATGTCTGAGAGAGAGCTTCCAGGCCTATCTTGATAGCGGCATTCTCCGTCATACCAGACTTCCACTTTTCCTCAAAGTAAGATATGACCTCACTTCGGCCACTTCCTATTGCCCCGGCATGGTATGACCCGTAAGCGCCTGATGGATCCGTTTCGTAGAGATGCGCACCATCAGAGTCCACCCCGGCAATCAATAATGCAGTGCCGAATGGACGTGCGCCGCCGTATTGAGTGAAGGACTGCTTGTAATCGCACATTTTCTTTACTAGAGTTGTGACATCAATAGAGTCGCCGTAAGTCATTTTGTTAATCTGGCATTGTACCCTTGCCCTGTCTACCAGTTGCCTAGCATCTGCCACAAGTCCTGATGTAGTGATCCCTATGTGGTCGTCAATCTTGTACATCTTCTCTATTGACTCAGGAATCACAAGCTTGCTTGGTATCCTTTTAGCAACAATTAGTATTACGCCATCACGGAATTTTACACCTACAGTTGTAGAACCCCTCTTTACAGACTCACGTGCGTATTCCACCTGATGAAGTCGTCCGTCTGGTGAGAAGGTTCCTACTGAAGAGTCGTATCCGCGTCCGCTCGGTTGCATCGTAATCAATACCATTGCATCATCGGCCTCTTATCAAGGTTGGTTGGAAAGTGGGTCTTGCTTCGTTGCATTCAAGCAGTATGTTCCTCTCGCTATCTCATGCGTGTCGCGGTATTGTGCTCCGGAGGGAAGGACTCTACGTATGCAACATGGTGGTCGATTATGAAAGGTTGGGATGTGAAGTCTTTGGTGACACTATGCGTGACCGGTGACGACTCACTGATGTTTCAGATGGATGGCGTTTGTGTAGCAGGACTTCAGTCGTCGGCATGTGGCATCCCATGGCTTCCAATTGTAACTCAAGGTAACGCTGAAGAAGAGGTAGATGATCTAAGAAGGGGTTTGATGGGACAAACAGACCCAGTTATGGATTTCGATATTTTCTGGCCAGAGAACTGGGGCAAAGATGGGATTGTTCTTCATGAAGGGGCCCTGGAGATAGATGCTTTGGTAACCGGAGCGCTGAGATCTGACTATCAGAGAACAAGGATAGACAGGATGTGCTCCTCTTTGGGGATCAAATCTTTCTCGCCCCTCTGGCACCATGACTCATCAGAACATATGAGATCGTTGCCTAGGCACGGCTTTGATGTTAGGCTGTCATCCGTATCAGCAGATGGACTTGGGAGGGAATGGGTAGGCAGAGAGCTAGTAGAAGAATCCGTAGAAGAGTTGATTCAAACATCTCAGAGATTCAGGTTTAATGCAGATGGAGAAGGGGGGGAGTACGAAACCTTGGTTCTTGATGCGCCACACATGACAAAAGCCATTATTCTACAAGGGGAGAAGCATTGGAGTCGTGGCAGAGGTACTTGGAAATTGTCGTCTGGAAGATTATCTTGTAATCGCTAGGCTCAAACAGGAAGGGCGTTTCGCCGATACGGTGACATAGTGTCGGTTTCGCCATTGGACTATAGATATGGAAGAGATGAGGCTAAAGCGATTTGGTCGAGAGAGGGCAGGCACTCTAGACAACTAGAGGTAGAGAGGGCCCTGGTTTGGGCCCACTGCAAGATGGGCAGGGTCAGCGCGGAACATTATGATATGGTCGCTGATATCTCTGATCCGGGCATAGTGACTGCAGACAGGGTCGAGGAAATTGAAGCAGAGACTAAGCATGACATAATGGCACTCACTAAAGCAATGGCCGAGGCAGCCGGAGAAGCCGGATGGTGCATTCATTTGGGTGCTACTAGCAATGACATTGTTGATTCGGCCGTGGCACTCCAAATCAAGGACAGTGTGGAGATACAAATCGCCTCACTCAAAGGCCTAATTACAACTCTATGCGATATGGCCGAAAGGGAAAGAGACACTATAATGATTGGAAGAACTCATGGTCAAGCTGCGGTCCCGATAACGTTTGGACTGAAGGTAGCAGTGTGGGTAGATGAATTCAGGAGGCATCTTGAGAGGCTCGTTTCTATGAGGCCCAGAATAACTGCGGGCAAGTTCCTTGGAGCGGTTGGAACTGGAGCGGCCCAGGGCGATAATGCCCTAGAGCTTCAGGGCCTTATCCTTCAGGAACTGGGGCTTGAGATTCCCGTAGCCACTACTCAGGTAGTGGGGAGAGACCGCTATATTGAGTGGGTTGGCTGGATGGCGAATGTTTCCACCAGTATCGAAAAGGTCCTCCAGGAAGTTCGGAATCTACAGAGGAGTGAGATTGCCGAGGTTGCAGAGGCGTTCGACGTAGAGAAGCAGGTCGGTTCCTCCACTATGGCACACAAAAGGAATCCAATAACTGCAGAAAACGCCTGTGGACTCGCTAGGATAGTCAGATCGATGATCATCCCTTCTTACGAAAATGCACTACTATGGCATGAAAGGGATCTGGCCAACTCCTCTTCCGAGAGGTTCACACTATCGCATTCAATGATTCTCTTGGATGATATCATATCAAAATGTGATCGTGTAATGTCGAGGCTGGTTGTCGATAGAGATAGGATGCTCCAAAATATTGAGTCTCAGAATGGCCTCGTGATGGCAGAGAAGATAATGTTGGCATTAGTAGACAACGGGATGCCTAGAGACGAAGCTCATGAGGTCCTGAGGAGCTCATCTATGAACGCCCTTGATACGGGCAGGAACCTGAAGGTCGTCTGTTCCGAAGATTCGCGAATCAGTGATGTTTTCGATGGAAGTGAATTGGATCGTTTATTCTCACCATCCAGCCATCTAGGAGTATCTGGAGAAATCGTCGATAATGCGATTTCGATAGCTAGAAAGGCGATAGATCAATGAGTATGGGAATTCTATTCTACAGGGTTGAATAATCCCCTAAGTATCCTGAATCTAGACTCTAATATTGTTACCGACAACAGCAAGGCGATTGACCCTGCAGAGAGGATAGGATCGATCATGGCTAAAGCGAGGACCAATCCAGTTAGGGACGATACAACACCGAGGAAAATGATCATTGCATGTGGCCCATATTGATTAGCATCGTCCAGAGCCACCCTAAGAAAACCATCATCAAATATTGATGTAAACATGCCATCTTCAGAGTCCCTGAACTCTGGCGCTTCCCTTCTAGGAATTCTCTCACTCATGACATCACTGTATTGCCGTTGGGGGCATATGTAGATTATGCTTATGCGATAAATACCATAGCAATGCTCTTTCACCTAGACATTCACGAATGCTCGTGCTGGAGTTAACACATGGGCCTCTACACGTTTCAGCTAGCCCTGGATCGGGAAAGACCGCATTATGCCTAGGAGTGATCTCGAGGATTGTCTCAGAGGGGGGGAATGTAATATGGGCCTGCAGAGAAATTCCCAATGCAGAAAGGGCGAGGTCAATCCTCTGTGATTTTGATGATAGCGATTTTGAGAAAATTTCCATCATTCATTATTCGAATAATTTGCCGAAGTATCTGGACACAATAATATCACTCAGTAGGAGCTTGACAAAGCGAGATATAATCATTTTAGATGATTGGTGCGGAAATCACGGTAGGGCGAGTAAAGGGGAGATATCGTCTGTTTGCGAACTGTCCGATGTTTGTAGAAACACCAATCTTGTAATAACGTCGAGCTCTTATGAGGATGCATCGGGGAATAGGAATAAAACCTGGGTATCGAGAGGTGGGAGCTCTGTTGAAAGATCATTCAAGACGGTCTTCTTGGAAAATCATGCTTTGAAGACAGGGGTGAGGGTAATACGTTTCGATGAAACTGAAAAATTCTTGATGATGACCCAAAGAGGGCTTGTGGAAATTTCTAGTTGAGCTTGGAAATAAGGGACTCCATCTCCGAAATTGCTTCGTCGGAGGGCTCATACAGTGCCTCTGGAGATCTAGCAGACCCCGAGTATTCTTCCTCATCCTTACTTGCAGTTCCAGTGAACGCCTTGACGATGTAAAGTAACATCAGAAGAGCGGTGAAGATTAGCAGGATCTGCATTATCGACTCTGTTTCCACGAGTTCCTGAGGAGCCTCATCGATAAAAACCTACATCGGAATTCCGTGTTCCAAGGGCATGGAAAGATGCCTTCTGTTAGACGGAGATGGTTGAGACCAGCCATCTATTAGCTCCAGCCCATTTGGAGACCATTTCTCTGAAATCCATGATTTCTCAGTCTTGGCATCGCAGGAATCACACTGTAGGCCTTGCCCCCTTCCCTTGCTCCTCATCGAATTTCCACAGCACTCCGGCCTGGATAGGTTTCTGGGACTGGCCGAGACGAGCTTCAGCCTTTCTAGATGGATGGAGCCATCTGGAGATGTGAGTCCCATCCATGAAATTATATCTCCGGGAACGAGTTGCCTCAATAGCTTGTTGACGGTACCACCTTCGCTAAATGCAACTAGAGTCGCCCCTCTACCACTGCAGACCACTTTGACAATTGCGTGTGCCCCTTTCTTTACATCTGGCCGTGAGATGACAGTCCCATTGGAAACGCCTTGCAAATGGTCATCAGATAGTTGATTCGTTATGTGCGATGCCCACCTGAAGCAGCTCTCATTCCCTTTCACTGCTTGAATCCATTTGTTGGCCTCCTCTACAGCAAACTTGTTGGCGCCCCTAATTCCGTAAAGTACCGGGCAGGGTGTTCTTGGGGAAATGATTCCCTTGTTTGCTGTTGGATCTCTGTTCATGAAAGTATCAGGGAAGATCCTAGACATTTCATCCACAGATTTCTTGGAAATTTTCCTCTCAGAACCAATTTTATCTTTTGACCTCCAGCCTATGAGCTCCCATGAATGATTGACCGAAGAATTCCAAGAAATTGCGGCGCTAGCTCCGATAACACCCCATTTATCTTGATGAGCTAGTATAGTTATACCAGAATCGGTTACTTCTTTCACTCTGTTCTGAAGATCTACTTCGCCCCTAACTGCCTCCCAGTACCACTCAGAAGGAACTTCTTGAAAGGAAATAAGAAGAGCTGGTGAAGGATTATTCTTGGTATCTGGATACAGGGATATTTCGGACATTATTCCATTAAACCAAATATTACATGTTTCCAAGAGTTTTCCCTTGGATCCCATAGGGATTTCAATCTCTGCTGAAAGTGCGCCGTTGCCCCTAGTCCTTCTTGATGCGTATGGCCACAAACGAACCAGCTTTCTCTCCTTAACTATGAGCCCATCGATTTGACCTAGACATCTGATGAGTTCATCGAACGAGTACGTCGTACAACCGAAATCAGGATGATCAGTGTCATCTAGGCCTATTCTCACAGTCAAAGTCCGGGGTTTCATACCTAAACCTCCAGAATTTCGGAGATCACCTCGCTGATACCGATCTCTGGGTCGCATCTGAATGATCTCACCCCATGTGCAGCAGCCGCCATGATATCCACGTTCCTATCTCCAACCATCACTGATTTGGACTCTGATGGCCGATCTTTCCAATCATCTCCATATTTGATATCGCCCTCCTTCAGAACATTACCCGCCAATGCAGCTTCGATTATCTGCCTACCAGCCTCGAGCATTCCCGGATTTGGCTTTCTGGCCCAAGAATTATGCCATGGAGCATACGGGCTGTGTAGGGTTAGGTCTAGGATGGCATCATCATCTGAAGTTAGTAGCTCTTCTCTCATCTTATCATGAATCAATGCAAGATTATCCCTAGTCCATATGCCCCTTCCAATGGGGGACTGATTGGTAACGATGCAAATTCTGAATCCGTTTCTCCTCAGATCGCCAATTGATTTTGCTGCATCTTTCAGAACATGTACCTCGGAGGGGTTATTCACATAATTCTCAAATCCTCTGATTATGACACCGTCCCTATCCAAGTATGCGATTTTTCCTTGCCACTCGCCCATATAGGGAAGTGGCCCCAGTGGCAAGGGTGCATGAAGGGGATCCCTGTCCCTCATTGGTGGGAACATAATATCACTGCTCTTTCTCTGATTTCACAGCTTCTTTGATAATATGGTTGATTACAAGCTGGATGTCTTCGATTCTCTCCATTGAAGTACTAGGAACGATTATGGCTAGGTCTGCAATATTGGCTAGCTTCCCACCACCCATGCCCTTGTAGTCCCCGGTTATTCCAATCGTATAGCATCCTATGCTTTTAGCATACTCAATGCCATTGATTATGTTATCAGAGTTGCCAGATCCAGAATAAGCGATCACCAAGTCGCCCTTAGATGCAAATGTGGATAGTTGTCCAACGAAAACCTGAGAGTATCCCTCATCATTAGCCCATGCAGAGAATGACGATGTGTTATCAGAGTGTGAAATTGTCTTTAGTCCCAGCTCTTTGGACCAATCACCAGCGCTGTGGGATGGAGTAGCAGCGCTTCCTCCATTCCCGATAAAGTGCACCGTTGAGTCATTGGAGGCTGCTAATGATACCCTGGAATAAAGGGATTCTAGCTCGGGCATCGGTAGTTCATCGATAGTTCTCTTTAGGTCGATGAGGTAGCTGTTTGCGAACTCGATGAAGTCGGAAGCCATGTATTCGCCCGGCTATCCGTCGAGGGCATCATATTTACGGGTTGATGGCTCGTTAGTGACATGGAGGACCCAATCGCGGCTTTGGTGTCTGGTTTCGCGGACGCTATTGGAGTTCCAGAATTCTCACTTTGGCTGTCATTCTGCTGGATTGGGGCTTTGTCATTGGGTTTCTCGTTTCATAGAGGCGATTCGCCCTTTGCATCCTACTCTGCTGCGATTGGTTGGTCCCTTCTTGGACTGTTTTTCTATATGCAATCAGCTCACTTTGTTGAAATCGAAGACCCATTGCTTGTCGTTATGACGGCTGGAGCGCTTCCTGCAGGAATAATCCTCGGGATCTGGGAGATTAGGAATTGGGAAATGAAGGACGAGTCGCTGATATGGCTCAGAGGTGCAGTCGCTTGGTCCGTCATACCATACTACATTGTTTACAGCATACCTATTCTCAACATGGAATTCGTAGAGATGACAGCTCGAAGCACGGAGTGGCTTCTGGAGTTTGCGGGGCTCGGTTCGTTCGAGGTTGGAGAGATGATGGTGGACCTTCCTGAAGGAACTGTGGCGGTTTCACAGTGGGAGGGGAGTCGTTATTTCCTTACGGAGCCACTAGGTGATAGTGGCTTCTTTGTCCCCTTCAACCATTCTGATGGAACTCCGGTAAGCGTCAGCTTCATACTGGCTTGCTCGGCACTTCAATCGATGATAATTTTTGTTGGTGCAATAGTCGCATTGGGTTCGGTCTCATGGAAGAGGAGGGCCCGGGGCCTACTAATTGCCCTCCCTACGATTCATGTCCTGAACGTATTCAGGAATGCAGGAATAGTGTGGCTAAGTGACACTTACCCTAATTGGAGGCTTTATTCCGGCTCTGATATTGATATGTTCGACTTCACCCATAGTTATGCTGCGAAGGTAGCTAGCCTTTTCGCGATGTTCCTAATGGCCACTGCCCTGTTTGACTTGCTTCCAGAGTTGCATAGGCATATTCTGAGAATCTCGAAACCCGTGACTAAACTATTTGCGAAGTCTGAATCCAAATCAACGGGATCTTAATTTTTCATAGAGATCACCTGTGAGAGGCATCTGATGCTCCCATGCAAACTCCTTCATTACCCTGAGCGCCTCTTTCTCCAGCTCGGAGTCCCCCACGAAGTCGGTGACATCGATTGTTGAGTTTCTGGTATTGGCCTTGAAGGCGGCGATAGGCTCTTCCTTGTGGAATACCAAGTATGCTGAGCCAAAGCCAAATCTCTCCCTAAGTAATCCACCGAAATAGTGTATCAGTGGATCCGATGGAGGAATTACTAAATCACGAGTTTTTGGGATGTCATCAGACTCCAAAATCTCCTTCCTCCCCCAGCTGATGTCATGTTGGTCGTCCACCAGGAAACCTTTGATTAATGTGCCATCCTCTTCGAATTCATGAAGTACATCGCTTATTTCTTCGGGAGAAAATGGAGTTCCAGCAAGTCGTTCGAACTGTTTCATTGAGATTACGGGATAGTCCTCTACCAATTCCCTGAGATAATTCCTCTTTACGGCCCATAGATCGATGCCCTTCATCGGCTCTACGGTCTTGAATCCCCCTCTGTAGTCCTGAACCAAGTGTCCGCTCCTAACCAAGGGGGAAATTAGTTTCCTAAACTCTGCCCGCCGCATTGCCAATCTTTCCATGAAAACCGATGGATCGTTGTTGCTCCGGAAGAATTCCAGAACACCGAAATCGTCATCATCCGGAGGGGCGTTTCTGATGGATAGTAGTCTCTGGAAATGAGGGAGCCTGGCCCATACCTGATGCCCCCTTAGGTTAGTGCCCTGGTGGAGCTGCTCTGTGGCGGCCATGGATTGGAGGTCGACTCTGAACATCTCACATCGGCCCCTCAAAGCGAAATCGTCCCTCAATTCGTCAATTTCTTTCAGAGCGTAAGTCTCATTCTCCCATCTGCTCAATTGATGGATGTTGTGCGTGTGGAAAAGTAACCTGTTGATTGTTTTCCTCGGCCTGGGCTCAACAACTCCTCCGCGGATATATCTCTCCCCATCGCCCATTGAGACGAATCCTAGGTCAGAAAGTATTGCTTGGATATTCTCATCACAATCATGTACTGGTACGCCATTGAATGAATGCATAACTGAAACGTCCACCAGCCTATCCCTGTAGTTTTCCAACAGGTCGTTGAACGTATCCTTGAACTCATCCAGGTACGAGTGAGGTATGTTGATATCCTTGATTTCCAAGTAGTCATTGACCACGAACATGAGTATTCTTCCAATTGGGTCTACGCCCTTGAAGACAGGGTGATACCACCCCTGTTTCAGAATCATTCTTACTTCCTGAATGAAACGGCTGCAAAATGGATCAGATTGCGCGAGAATTCTCATATTCCTGTCCTCGGGCATAGGGGAAAGTAGTCTCTCTGCGTCTTCGTGGGATGAATAGTAGTCTGTAGGATCGGGCTGTAGAGCCACTACCCTGCATATCTTACCATCATTCTCCAACTCCCTCAATACCTCTGCCAACTCTTCAACCGGCCTACTAACGAAGAATCTCAGAGTGTGAAGCCTCACTGGCCCGATCTTTGAGATTAGAGTGGATAATGCCTCGGGGAACTCTAGTGGCTCGACTATCCCATGAATCCTCCTGAAAAGAGCAATTGATCTCTTCCTGTTGGGAACATCAAGATACTGTTTGGCAACGATAAGCTGCCTCTCTAGATTTGAAAGGGCCCTCTTGACACTCTTTTGGATATGCTGGAACTCCTTGCCCCTGGGGTATTCTGCGAGAAGCTCTGCCCTCGTAATTCCATCCTCGGGAATTTTCTCTAGAAGCTCTTCCTCCAAGGAGCCGATCCAAGGTTCTGACCGCAGACCGAGCAGCATAGGGATCTGATCAAGAGTGGTGTAGCCAACTCTGTTATGCAGGAGTCTCCCGTTATACACGTCCTTGTCGTGCTTGAAATCCTTCCAATCCCTGAACCTAAAATTCTCTACCCTATGTAGTAGTTCGTCCCTTCTTTGTATCAATGCAAGGGACCTTATCGCCTCAGATGGTTCTGAGAACTTGGTGAACGACTTCTGAAGCAATAGTGTCTGTAAGGTTCTGTAGTCAACTACTTCGACGCTTCCTCCTGTTATCCTGTACTCGTCCACCCTGAGGATGAACTCTCCTTCTTCGGTCTGTGTGAAGAACCCTATAGAGACCAGGTTTCTCATCTCTAGCTCCTGGAGTACGGCCTCGACCTGTCCCAGTGGGAAAGGAAGCCTTTCACTCAACGAATCAAGCGTTTGGGGCCCCTCAGAGCCCAGCATATCTAGGAGCTTCAATCGCAGACAGTCCAAAGGATCGGACAGGCTCGATGAAACCCACTTGGATGGCGTCGCCCCATTGAATCCCTCGGCGATGTCATATGTCAGTCCACCCGTATACAGGGCTCTGAGATCTTCCATCTCGGAGGCCCCTGCAACAGCAAGACATCCTAATGTCCCATGTACTCCTGCCATCCTCATTGAGAACCATTTGTCGTCAATTTGTTCATGATTGGTATTACGGACCTTGGTTATCAGCCCTCTCTCGGCGAGCTCATGAACCCAGCCTCTGATAGTAGGGATTTCGATTCCACTGAGCTTCGAATTGTACAGCGGGTTGGTTAGTTCGCGCTCTAGGCCACCACCCATGTCCATGAGCCTGAGTAGGTCGATTGCATTCTTCGGCACAGCAACCTTTGATTGGTAGTAATCTGAAATGGTCTCCTTATCGAGATCGGTGGCTAGCGATCTGGCGCCTAGTAAGCGTCTTAGAATCTCTGGGTCCACATCCTTGATCAGATATGCTCTTGTCCTGAGACTTAGCAAATCCTCAAATGCCGACATGAATAATGTCATTCCAAGAGGAGATGGCATTTTCACATGCCTGTGAACTATCCTTACGTCCTCACTATCCATTCTGGAGATGAATTTCCTCAATTGCTCCATATCCAAATCGCCAGTAAGAATCTCACTCATTGCTTCACGGATAATTACTGACCCGTCCATCTGCCTGTGTTTGGTCATGATAGCCTCAGCTTTCTGCTGAAACTGCTTGGGGCTGACTTCTTCGGCACCAATCCTACGAGGATTCAGCATACTCCTTGAGGAGACCTCTCTAAATCTCTTGGCGAAAAGTTGCGAGTCCATCATGTATCTCTGAAGAATGTCCTCACTCGTTTCATTTCTGAAGACCTCTGGTATCTTAGATATCTCCACCTCGTGACTGAGCTTGGCCAGGAATCCATTCTCATCGAAAGATAGCTCGTGAATGATGATGTTCTCCTTTGAAGCGATACCCGCGAAGAGGTATCCAAGAGCCAGATTGAATGCCCTGCCCCTGCAAGTAGTTACCACATATGTAGGCAGAGGAGAATCTACTTGCTCGATCAGGATCCTGTCATTAGACGGGACTTGGAAGGTTGTAGCGACGTGCTCGTCGAGAAATTGCTTCAAAGCCATGGCCACAGGCCTGTTGAGCTGTAGGGCGTCTGTGAGAATTGGTTCGTAGTCAGTTCCCATTCTAGCCCCAACTGAAATTTGTCCGAGTAATCTCAAAACGGCCTGACTTAACTCGTGCGTCCGGCTATTTGCCTCTCCAGTCCATGATGGAATTGTGGGCCTATATCCAGTGGCTGGCGTGACATTGACTCTTGTTCCCCTAACACTGGCAACCCTATACGTTGATCCGCCTAGAAGGAAAACATCGCCGTTCCTGAGACTGGATACGAAAGAAGAAGAGAGCTGGCCTACAAGAGTCCCGTCTCCAGTGAATACGAGGTAGCTGTTATCTGGTGCTATGGTACCGATGTTGGTGTAGTAGATCATCTGAGCGAATCCCCTCTTACCAAATCTGTTATCCTCCCAATCCAGCCACACCCTTCTCTCCTCATCGAGCATATCCAGAACCTCGATGTAGTCATCGTATGGGAGTCCTTTGTATGGCCATGAAGAAGTTACTAATTCGTAGGCCTCGTCGATGTCCCACTCTTTGATTATAGTGAGTCCGATTAGGAACTGTGCGAGAACATCTAAGGAGTTCTCTGGGAATTTCAGAAGATCCATTTCACCTTCGAGTATAGCCATCTGGAGAGCCACGAGCTCCATGAGGTCATGTGGAGAGGTTGGAAGGAACCTGGCCCTTGGGAGGCCTCCGACTTGGTGTCCCGCCCTACCGATTCTCTGTAGCGCCGTGGCTATTGAACCTGGAGATCCAACTTGTATGACTAGGTCCACTGAACCAATGTCGATCCCCATTTCTAAACTGGATGAGGATACAACGCACCTTAGCAATCCATTTTTGAGCTTGCTTTCAACGTCTAGTCTGATTGCCTTGTCCATGGATCCATGGTGGCCCTCAACTCCTTCCATGCCTGCAATTTTCAATCTTTGAACCACGGTCTCAGTCATGTTCCTGGTATTTACGAAGACCAATGTGGTGGTATGAGCTTCAGCGAGTTCCTTTATTCTGTCAACGTTGTGATCCAGTATTTCCTTGACAGGGATTGAACTGAATCTTTGGGTTGGTAGAATTATGTCTAAGTCGAGTTCTCTGTCTCCAGATATCTTGGCAATAGCAACCTTTTGGGGCTCGACGTCGGACTCACGTGAGTCGCTTGCAACTAGGAATTCTGCGACAGCATCCAAAGGCTCCATCGTGGCGCTTATGCCTATTCTCTGCACGTCAGAAGAAACGACTGAGTCCATTAATGCCATACTCAGAGATAGATGGGTTCCTCTTTTGGTTGGAACTAGTGAGTGCATTTCGTCGATTATGAACCATTTCATCTGATCTAGAATCGGCCTGAACCTCTTTGATGCCAGTCCTAGTCCCAGAGACTCAGGGGTTGTTATCAAAATATGAGGTGGCTTTCTCAGCATCTTCTCTCTTTCGCTCTGAGGTGTGTCACCAGTCCTCAAGCCTACCTTGATCTCCTTGGCCCTACTAGGTAGGTACCTCTCCTTAATCTCGCCGAGAGGACCCATGAGATTCTTCTCAATATCATTAGCCAGTGCTTTGATGGGGGAAATGTAGACGCATTGTACGGCATCTGGAAGTGAGCCGTCCAATGACCGTCTGACTAGGTCATCTATGATGGTCAGAAACGCTGTCAGAGTCTTACCGGAACCAGTTGGAGAACAAAGAAGCAAGTGCTCCCCATTGAGGATTCTCGGTATGGCGACCTTCTGGGGCTCTGTGAAGTCTGGGAACTTGTCTTTGAACCAGTTTCTTACGGGAGGACAAAGCCTCTCCAGGAGCTCTTCAGACTCCATCCTGTCTTCTACATACTCAATTACAGGCATTTCTTCCGGCACCTATCAGTTGGTTGGGATTCCTATGAGTACATCAATGCTTCTCTGCCTGCCACGTTTTGCTCGGTTTGGAACACGGCTTAAGCTCTAAGTCGGTGCCATAAGGCTCGTTTCCAAGGATGGCTTGAAAGACAAGTGGCGGAGTCGGGGATACGATGACCGAATCTAGGAGGCTGGACAGGTTGACGTCAATGATGCGCAGGCGTGGTATCGTCCTGCCGTCGTTTGAGATTTATGGAGGGGTTGCTGGACTGATTGATTACGGCCCAGTGGGTGCTAGAATAAAGCGCAAAGTGATAGATGCTTGGATACATCATTGGACCTCTGGCGGCGATATAGTCGAGATCGATTCTCCTACGATCACCCCGAAGTCTGTATTGGTAGCCAGTGGCCATGTTGGCGAATTTAATGATCACATGTCAGAGTGTAAAAATTGTAAAAGCGTGTTTCGTAGCGATCACCTAATTGAAGCGGTGCATCCGAACCCAGACACCCTTGACGGTAAACAGCTTGACTCATTGATCGAATCAAATGGTGTGAAATGCCCCAATTGCAATGAGAAAGATTGGGCGGATGCGCGTCCAATGAATCTCATGTTCCCTACAACAATCGGCGCGATGAGTAATGGAAGGGAGGCCTATATGAGACCTGAGACTGCACAAGGCATGTTCATGTTGTTTCCTTCTCTTTATCGACATTTCAAGCAGAAGCTTCCTTTCGGAGCAGTTCAGACTGGAAGGGGCTACAGGAATGAGATCAGTCCCCGTCAGGGAATGATAAGACTCAGGGAGTTCAATATGGCCGAACTGGAGTACTTCATAGACCCACAAAATCCCCCGAGTGGCGATCTGTCATCGAACAAGAGTGAGATATGCCTTATCCCCGATCCCGAGGGGGAGTTTGCCGGTGATAAGCAAATGACGTTCGAAGAGGCTTGTGGGCTTGGTATAATCAGACATAGCACAGTTGCTTGGTTCATGTCAAGAACCTATGGATTCTTGACGGGCATTGGGATCGACCCACACAAGATAAGGTTCAGACAGCATGCTGGATCAGAAATGGCACATTATGCTACTGACTGCTGGGACTGTGAAATCTTGGGAGAGTACGGATGGATAGAATGTGTTGGAATTGCTAACAGAACCTGTCATGACCTAGAGTCGCATGAGTCCCATTCAGGGACCAACCTAATGAGGTCATGGAGGCAATTCGAAACTCCAAAGAAGATTTCTGGAGAGGCGCTTTCGCCGGTTGGATCTGTAATAGGCCCCATTTTTAGACAAAGGGCCGGAGAAGTATCTTCTGCCTTATCCAATTTAGATGAGATACCACCTTCTTTCCCCTTCAAACTGGCCCTAAATGACGGTTCTGAGGTAGAGATAACCAGTGATATGGCCACAATATCCAAAGTGGATAGAAATCTCCATGGAGAATGGTTCACACCCCATGTAATAGAGCCCGCTTTCGGCATTGATCGTATAATATGGCATCTTCTGGATCATTCGTTCGTCGAAGATGGCAAGGATGAGGAGGAGTATGTGACCTTGAGGCTTAACGAAGCTATTTGCCCTTACGATGTATCCATAATGCCGCTTTTTGATAAGGACGGGATGGATGTATACGCTAGGTCAATATTCGACAAGCTTCTCGCAATACGAGGCATCCAGATTGATTTGGATAGTTCGGGCTCTATTGGAAAGAGATATGCCAGGGCCGATGAGATTGGCATACCTTGGGCGGTTACTATTGATCACACAACGCTGCAAGATGGCACCGTTACCATCAGAAGAAGGGATGACCAAGTTCAGGTAAGGGTGGATTCTGATGACTTGTTCAAACATGTCTCCAGTGGCACTATCGAATCGTTATTCTGACTCCCAATCTTCATGGGGCCCCGACACGACGGAATCATGTGTCCGAGACCGGCGACGAAGAGGACTGGACGGAGAAGTACCGTCCGAGCACGATTAGGGAGATGGAGGGCAATAGCTCACAGATCAGATCTATCAGGCAGTGGTTGGAAAGCTGGGCAGACGGCGGGATTCCAAAAAAGAGAGGGATTCTACTTTCGGGCCCCCCGGGAGTTGGGAAGACAACCCTCGCAAAGGCTGTTGCGTCCGAGAGGGGTTGGGCGATTATTGAGCTGAATGCGTCAGAGGAGAGGAATGCAGCATCCATACGTAGGGCTGCAACCAGAGGTTCACAGCATATTTCTCTTGATTTATTCTCTGGTGGCTCAACCCCCGATGGGAAGACGGTGATCCTCCTAGACGAGGTCGATCACCTAGCCGGAGGGTTCTCTAAAATTTCTGAGGACCGGATAGGCAAGTCACTCTCTTCGGACGAAGACTCCCCTACAATATCAGGAGACTCTGGAGGAAAGGCTGAGCTGATGCATCTTCTCGAAGTTTCTAAGCAGCCTGTAATTATGACATGCAATGATCCAATGAGGCTCTGGGGGAGTGGGAGATCATGGAGAATGAATCGCGACAGAGTCCTCAGGGTTGCAGATATGATTCAATTCAAGAGGGTCGGCACCAATGACATGAGAAAGATTGCATACAGGATACTTGATGGGGAAGGGGTGACAATAGATCCTGGTGCGCTAGAAGAGATAATTTCGGGAAACCCCGGAGACCTACGCGCTTTGGTGAGGGACATTCAAGCAGCTTCTACACTGACGGAAGGGCATATCACTGTAGGCGAAGTGCAGGGATTGAGCTCTGTTGCGGCTAGGGATTCTCAAATTGACGTTTTCAAGGCGATGAGGGACATATATGCCAGCAGAAGCGGTTCGGAGGCCTCGCAGATTCTGAGGAACAGCGACAAGGATCCGGATCAAATGCTTGCTTGGTTTTCATGGAATAATCAATCTGTTTTCGATTCTCGTGGACTCTCTAGCATTAGCGAGGCAATGGAGATGGCAGATAGGTCTCTGGCGACTAAATTTACGAATAGGGCATTCAGGTCTTGGTATTGGGGCTCAGCCCTAACCTCGCAGGCTGCCGTGTCGCAGAAGCCCTTGACCTCGGAACCTTATCTTGGATACCCTGATTTCCTCCGTAGAGGAGGGGAGTCTTGGAGGACAGTTAACGTGGTTACTGCAATGTCCGATAATGTATCCACTAGTCGCTCATCATTCAGAGAGGAGTTGTGGCCCCTAATTTTAGCAGTCCATGATGAGTCACTGGGGGGCGATCCCATGGATTTCAGCTTGGCCATAAGGATGGGTTTGGGAATTGAGGAGCATCTGTCTCTCCACGGCATAGCCAAGAGTAGCAAGAAAGGTAAGTCCATAATCAAAAAATTTGAGGATAAAGAGATAGAATCTGAGATTGATGAGCTTTTGATTGACGAGGCTAATTCAAGTGAAGCTCCCGAAGAGCCAGAAATCAAAGGGAAGCAGTTCACACTTGATTCATTCTAAATGTCGCTTCTCCATGTCTTCGGATGGAGGAGAACCAGCACCGTCAGTAACTCCAGACGACCAAGCCACATTAGAAGCGAGGCGATAATCAAAGACGGCTCACCTAGCGATGCCCATGTGGCAGTAGGCCCGAATGCCCCTAGAGCTGGTCCGGTATTTCCGAGTAAGGAAAGGGAAACTGATAGGACATCGGTCATATCAAGTGATGGTTCTAGTAATGAGAAGGCGAGTATTGACGCTGTTACTAAGACAGTCCATGAGCTTAGCATCCCGAGAACGGTCCAGATCCTCTTCTCATCTATGACCTCGTCATTGAATCTAATTGCGACCACCTTCTTGGGCTGTATGATCTTCAAGATCTCCCTCTTTGAGAGCTCAAATGCGATTCTTATTCTCAGTACCTTTAGCCCCCCTCCTGTAGACCCGGCAGTAGCTCCAATGATCATAAGAAGAAGAAGCACAAATTGACTGAAAAGTGGCCATGTGGCGAAATCGGCTGATGAATACCCTGTACTGGATATAGAGATTGCTTGGAACATTGAGTGCCTAATGGTATCCAGTAAACCTAGGTCTTGTGACCCTGATTGGAATATATTGAATGCCATAGCCAACCATGCAACTGTGAGTATGAAAAGGTAGCTCCTTACCTCCCCATCCTTGAATGCCTCTTTCGATCTGCCAGCGAGAATCAGGTGCAGTAGACTGAAGTTGATGCATGTTAGAACCATGAAAATCATCAAAATTACCTCTATCCTAGCTGAGTCGAAAGCCATTATGCCACTATCCGAAGTTCCGAATCCTCCTGAGGAAAGTGTGGTTAATGCATAGTTGACCGAGTCAAAGAGCCCCATCTCCCCTACAAACCTGAGAAGCATCATCTCAATGAGGGTGAGGACGATGTAAATTGTCCATAGCCTCCTAGCGGTCCATTGTAGAGAAGGACCTAATCTGGACAGAGATGGGCCCGTGAGCTCTGCTCTAGCCAACGACATTCCGCCCCCCAGGGCCTGAGATAGAATCAGAAGTCCCAGCATGATTACGCCCATTCCCCCTAGCCATTGAGTTAGGGACCTCCAAAGAATCAGGCTTTGGGGCTGGGAGCTGATGCAGTCGGAACCATCGGTGCAACGTGGACTGGTCGCATGGTCGATTACTGTTGAGCCAGTAGTAGTGAAGCCAGACATCGATTCGAACCACGAGTGTATTGCTCCCGACATAACGTCTGTTACAGCGACTGAGTCCATTGATAGCTCCGCAGGCCCATAGAATACCCCTCCTAACCAGTAGGGCAGGGCCCCCAGCACCACCACAGGAATCCATCCCAAGGCGACGGATGCAAAGGCTTCCTTATCTCTCAATCTCGAGGCAATATCGGCCCCTCTTGCCAGCGAGACCAGGCTTTGTCCAACTGCTGCGGCTAAAATGAGAGGTAACAGATAGGCCCTCATTGCGAACTCATATCCTTCTGAATCCAAGTAGCAGCTATACGCTGCGACTACGGCTAGAGGAAGTGCGATCAGCCTTATTGTCCAACCAAGGATGAATCCTACGACGTCCCAGCGCATGGTCAACTCCCGAGGCTCTTCTCGAGCTTCTTCAGGTGTTCCTTGAGTAAGAGTATGTACAGTCTATCCCCTAGTAGGATTGTCTCGACGTCACTTGGATCGAGAACCGATCTTGTGCCATCAAAATCCTGTCTGTCGATCATTGCTATCCTGGCGCCTAGTTTGCCCTCTGCCTTCTCGACAGACCACCCTTCAATTCCTAACTCTTCTTTGACTTCGGCGGAGATTGAGATTACCTCAGGGACATTTGGGATTACTTGGAATGTCCCTGGGACGTTCATGTGTATTGATTTCAGTATTCCCGTAACCACGACTTGCCTCCTGCTCACAGGGTTGATTGATCCGATTCTGTGTACTGCGTCCACTAGGGCCCTATCCCTCAGCACTAGACCTGTCCTCTGCACTCCCTTGTCTTTGGCCCTCATTGCAATGGCGATATTCAGGTTATCATCTTCTAACGCTGCGATTGCGATGTCATGGTTGTGGATATCCAGCTCCCTGAGCAGATCTTCATCTTGAGGGTCCCCGTGAATTACATCTAGCCTCTTACTATTTCCGACGCTGGAGCCGACAAGCTCGTTTGCCAGATCGAGTTCTGGCTCAATTACCACCACACTATGCCCCCTCCTTAGATAATGATCCGAGAGCCTGACTCCGAACTGGCTCGCACCGAAGACGGCAATCTGGGCCTTTTCTTTGAGATCTGGATCCGACCTTCCAACACTTCTGGTAATCTGGGCGAATTGGTCTGTTGAGTTTGAAACGAAAACTAAGATATCTCCAGATTCGATTATCTCATCGCCTTTGCAGAGAGCCCCCTTGCTTTCTGATTTCATGATTGCATAGATAGATGGCATGCCAGCAAATATTCCACCTACCTCTCCTGTGGAAGTTCCTATCAGTGCGGATGAGTTTGTCACCTCCGCAGATGCAATCCATGACGATCCGCCAAGAGGAAGGATCTCGTCTATGGAAGGTGCTAGTAAGCTTGCAGCAAGCTGGTCTACGATTTCATCAGCAGAGTTGACAATGTGGTCCGCCCTAGTCCAGTTACTCAGAGGCCCAGCCCCCCTGGATGGATGCTCCAGTGTGGGGTCGCTGATGTTCGCTATTGTGCGGAGTCCGGTAGCCTTTCTCTCTCCGACAAGCTCACTGTATACTTTCTTGGCGAAGGAGCACCCTAGGAGATTGACCATGTCGTCATTGGTGGCCGTTATGAAAATCTCAGCATCGCTGATTCCAGCCCTCATGAGGGAGTCTCTAGACAGAGCGCTACCAGTAATAAGAAGGCAATCCAGATATTGTGATTCGTTGATAGCTGAGGGGTCCGGATCGATGAGTGCGACGCTCCTTCTCTCTTGGCGGAGAGCTGCGGCAACTCCCCTGCCAACCTCTCCCGCTCCCGCAATAATGACTCTCATTGAACGCCACTCGATACCGGATGGCTTTAATTATGCGCCATGCGCATGTCCGATAAAACCCCCAATCTAGGGTTTCAACACTATTCCTCCTCCAATACTGGAGTGCCTCTAGTTCTATTTCTGGATGCGGCTTTATGCTTCTCAGACTGCCTAGTAGTCCTCCTGAATGCCTGTCTGGCAGCTGGGGTTAGTCCCGAAGGTAGCCATTTTTCCTGCGAGGGGGACCATGCAGCTACAATGGCTGTCAGAGGGGCAATGAGTATTATCGGCGTATAGATCGAAAGGATGAGGGAAAGGATTAGTGCGGCCCTGAGTATTGACGTGGAGAAGAAGGGCCCTAGCCTCCTTGGCTCCAAGATCATTGCTCCTTGATATGTGGAAAGTACTGCATGGCCCGCGCATGCGGTGATCGAAACTAGCAAGGCGATCATAATTGAGAATGGTGTGAATCCTGAAAATGGGGAGTTGAGTTCCTCATCGAATAATCTGAAGGCGAGGACTGATGCCTGCATTGCCCCGATTCCCAAACCCAGTGTCCATCCGAATGGAGGCGATGCCCTCAGAGCCACGTTCCTAGGCCTTCCTAGCAAGAAAAGAACGAAGGCCGACTCGGCAATAGCAATCAGAAGGGCGTATGATCCTGCTGTAACGATGTTGACTTGCTCGGTGATGATGCCTGCGAGAATCAGCGTATCAGCGGCCGATGCCAGGAGCATCCCTGAAACAATACCGAAAAGCAGGTACTTCACTGATCCTGAGAGATCGAAGAATCCAGTCATCCTAGCTATCGAACCCCGCCAACCCACGAAAACACCGATTAAGCCTATGGCGAAAGCGGCCTGCGTTTGCCAAAGCCCCGTAGCCATGCAGTGCCATGGCACCGGGCATTTGAGTGCATCTGCCTCGGACAATGTTCAAACCACCCTATCGGGACCCGTGAGCATGGCGCTGGACGGTTTGAAGAAGAGGATTCTCGGCTCGGCAGGCCTACTGAGGGGGAAGAGAGAGGTCGATGAGGAGACTGTGAGAGAGCTCAGCAAGTCCCTCAGGAGAGCGCTTTTAGAGGCGGACTTCAATGTCAGGCAGACTAAAGAATTGACTGAGAAGGTAGAAAGGAGGGTCACGGAAGAAGAGCCACGCCCGGGCACTAAGCTAGAGACCCATGCCATGAACATCATTTACACGGAGCTTGTAAGGCTCCTCGGGCCACCTAGAGACATTAGGCCCCATAACGAGACTATCCTGATGGTCGGACTCTACGGGCAGGGGAAGACCACTACTACTGCCAAGGTTGCAGATTGGTGGAGGAGGAGGCATGGAGTCAGAGTATCGGTGATTGAAGCGGATACCCATAGGCCGGGAGCATACGAACAGCTATGCCAGTTACTAGAAGATACAGGGGTTGAGGTCTATGGTGAGCCAGGTGAGAGCGATGCCTCAAAAATAGTCAGAAATGGCCTGAAGAAGTTCAACAACTCTGACGTAGTAATTATCGATACGGCAGGTAGAGACAGTCTTGACGATTCTCTCAGAGACGAGCTAGTCTCAATAGCGGAAATAGCAAACGCTACGGAGAGGTTCTTGGTGATTGACGCGCAAGTTGGCCAGGCAGCAGGCCCGGTAGCTGAGACATTTCACAATCTCGTTGGAGTGACTGGAACGATAGTGACCAAGCTAGATGGTACTGCAAGGGGAGGAGGTGCGCTGAGTGCTGTCTCTGCCACTGGGGCTCCGATTGTATTCGTGGGTGAAGGCGAAAGAATTCAGGATCTGGAGAAGTTCGAATCTGATCGGTTCATATCCAGATTGCTTGGAATGGGGGATATCAAGGGCCTGATTGATCTTACTCCCGAGGATTTGGATCAAGATGAGGCCATGAGGATCACGCAGAGAATGATGTCGGGGAGGTTCACTTTGACTGACATGTATTCACAGATGGAGATGATGAGCAAGATTGGCACCATGGACAAGCTGCTGTCACACCTCCCAGATAGCATGTTCGGAGGCATGGGCAATCTCAGTACGGGCCAGAAGAGGCAGATGCAGAGAAACTTAGAGAAATTTAGAATCATCATGGATTCTATGACTCAGCACGAGAAGGATGAGCCGTTGGTTCTGAAGTCCAGTAGAATCAGGAGAATAGCAAGGGGATCTGGCGTAACTGAAAAGGACGTGAAGGAGTTACTTGCGCAGTGGAATAGGAGCAAGAAAATGATGCGTGGGATGAAGGGCGACAGACGATTCAGGAAGCAGATGCAGTCCATGATGGACATGGATGACATCGACTTGGGAATGGGGTGATGGCCCTGAAGCGCAGGTTCGCGATCATTGGCAACAGGGCCCCGGGCTCAGGAAACCTGAATCTGAACGATCTCACGGGAACTGGAGGAAGGATGGATGTTATTGCCAGAGCAATCAATTCCGCACTGTTCCTTTCTCACGGCATCAGGAAGGATACACAAATTGTCGTCCACCTTATGGGAAATGGCCCTCCGAGAAGGGTTTTCCTCGATGGAAGTGACCTCAAGGGAGTAAGCCCTGATGAGAGGTCCATCTCTGGCCATTTCAAATCCCTGATCAAGACCCCTGTCCCCCCCATAGGTCGTTTTCAGCCTGTTTCTGCAGGAATCAGACAATCGGGAGGAGATATCTCACAGACGCTTCGTGAATGGCACGATGAAGGAGTGAAGTGCTATATTCTGGATATGAATGGCGAGGGGATTACAGATTCTCAGATAGATGACAAGTGCGGTTTCGTTCTCTCTGATGACATCGCGCTAGAAATCGGAGATGGTGGTGGCGATTATCCGGTTTTTCCCATATCTCTCGGAAAACAATGGCTACAGGGGCACTCTTGCATAACAATCGTACACTACCACATTGACTCTCAAATCCAATAGGGGAACCCGTCAGGGCACTCCACGACAGATTGCTTCAGTGATTCATTGTCGATACCCAGGGGATGATTGCTGGGCCAACTCCCCAAGGGGGTGATTGCCGTGTAGTTATTGTTGATCGCATTGCAATCCGTGCCCGGGATGTCCTCCTCGACAATCGTCGCTGCCCCTACCTCAAACTCAATTCCGTTGCTTGGCGCCTCTTCCATGTCTGATGCGCTCCTATACCATCTTGCTCCCAGAGATACAGTAGAGACCATCCCATTCCACTCTTCAGGAGTGTTAACATTCAGGAAAAGATCTCCATGATGGAAGGCTGAAAGTAGAACATCGCCGATTTCACTGCCATTTGGAGTATTGGCGGTCCCATTTGGCCTAAGCAAATTTGGGAGGGCCTCAGGGAGGGATCTTGAACACCTCTCGATTAGATCGACGATGACAGAAAGATTGTCTTCAAACCTCCTGTGATTGTAAGTTGCCAGACTAGTGGCGATTGCTGGCATCCCATAGAGTGAGGCCTCCCTAGCTGCTGATACGGTTCCCGAATGAAGAACATCTACGGAAAGATTCGGCCCGTGATTTATTCCGGAAATACAAAGCATTGGCTCTATTTCAGGGGCCCAAGACTTGAGTCCGCCCTCCAGAGCCACGATTACACAATCACATGGGCTACCATTGAGGGAGAACATCCTCAAAGGTGGACCACCGTCTCTGACTATTGAGCCGGAGATGTCGGTCCTCTCGGTGAATTTCATGCCACTAGAAAGCGTTAGTTTCATCCCTGTAGCTGACTGCTCCTCCTGCGGGGCGAGAACCACGATAGGGTGTCCCTCATTATGCAGCCTCGTAACAAGGGCGATGAGGCCGTCTGCTTCGATTCCATCGTCATTTGTGATGAGGAGATGCGTTTTGTCCACAGGCACCCGAGTGGCAAGAGGTTCATGAATGCGTGTCTGATTGTGAGTGGTCTTTGCCTTCTTCCAGAGTAACTAGAATGGCGCCCAATAGCATCAAAGGTCCACCGATCACTGTCCATGCCCCAAGATGTGCTTCGCCTGTGATAATCCAACCGATTGTCCCTCCGATGACCGGCTCGAATAGCAGTGCGACGGAGACCACAAGAGGCGAAATCCAACGTAACACCGTATTGATGACTGTGTGACCGCATAGTCCGGGCCCAAGGGAGAGGTATGCTACCCAGGGAAGCCAGAATAGGTCGGCCCAGCCAAAGGCACTAGATTCTGGCACGGATGAATACAATTCCGTCCCCTCTAGAGACACTGATCCTAAGGTAAGGAATAGTCCCGCCATGAGAGTAACTGGGAATGCGTAAATGAATACTGGGGTATTCCTCTCTGATCTCAGGTGCCTCCCGATCATCAGATACCCGACCACCGTCACTGCGCCGACGAATGCGGCAGCATCTCCCATGAGTGTCACCTCGCTATTCGTCTCGACCTCGAGAAGCGCGATCGATGCACCGGCAAAACCGATTGCGGCTCCAAGAACATGGCCCTTCCTTACTGCCAACCCCATGATTGGCATGATTGCCACTACAACAAGGGGGTGGCTAGTGACAAAAAGAAGGCTGTGGACCAGGCTAGTATGGTCAAGAGACCAAATCCAACTGCCAAAGTGAAATGCCAGAAATAGGGAGGAAAGGAGAATGAGATAGCAGTCATTCATACTGAGCCTCGCCCTGTCCTTGGCGCTCCACTGATACATGAATCCCGGAACTAGGACGATAGACGTCCCATACATCCTCCATGACGCCTTGAGGAGGGGAGGCACTCCATCCATCTGCTGCAGGACAGCTCCCGCACTGGATACCGCAATCAGAGCCAGCCCTAAAAGAGCGTATGGGCCAACCTTTCCAGAATGATTTACCGCCATTGCATCACGCCAGCTCTGCATCCATCACTGGATCATTCTCGCCCGGAGGATTGGCACCTGAGCCAATTATACCGGCCTTGCTGAATAGGATGTATATCACAGCGCCCAGTATGGCGTTCAGAATGACGAATCCGGAAAGCCTGATGGCAGGCCAATTGGAGAGGCTGGTGCCTATCTGGTCATCAAGAACGGCTAGGATGGCCGCCTCTACACCGTAGAATGCCTCTCCTGTGAGAGCTCCAGCTGCAATCATGAAAGTGTATAGAAGCATTAGGGCCCTCCCTCTCTCTGCTTCCTGGGCGCCTTTCTCGATCCGGATTGAGTCTACCTTTGGCTGTAGCCTCCTCCTCTCCCACCAGTCTCTCGCAGCACCCCCCAGGAGCATTGGAAATGTCGCAGGGGTAGGCAGATACATGCCCAATCCAAACGAGGTTCCCATGCCTGTTGCCCACTCGACGAATGCACCAAGGGCGAATCCCAGAGCTAGTGCCCCCCAGTCTCCCTGCCCCTCAGCAAGAATTGTTGTGAAGTATGCAAATGCATTGGCTTGTGGTGCCAAGAGGTCTATGGTCCCATCCGCAAGGAGCTTTGAGAGGAAAATGGCTACTGCAGCTCCGAGAATTGCCCCTGGGACCACACCGATTATGTTGCCCTTGGATATGTGATATGGCCTATTTCCGATGTACAGGCTGTTTTTGTAATCCCCTACGACAGTACCACTCATACTGATGGCAGACCCGAAGACGGTGGTTCCCACCAATGCGATTAGTACGGACTCCTCCTTGTTTAGCCCGACATCAGCGTTGAGGAATATGAGTAGGAGCATCAGAAGTACGATGAATGAGGTTCCTGAAACCGGCTCGATGCCGGTCTCCCCCATGACCCTGACCGCTATCGCACCCAGGAGGAACGTGGTGAAAATTAGAACTATTGCGAATATCGCGGATGGGAGGAGGGGGAATCCCCCGACCAGGAAGGTGATGATCATCGCGAAGAACGATATTGTCATGAAAATGGGTATGTGAGTTAGCGGCCACTCGTACCAGCCCTTGTTCTCTATGAATTCGTCCCCTCTATCGCCCGTGAAGGCTGATGAGATGTCCCCAAAAATGGAGATGAACGTGGGAGCCATCTTGACGAGACCGAACATACCCCCTCCGAGGATCGCGCCAATGGCGATCGTCCTGACGACCGATGAGAACGCCTTCCATTGGATGGTCGGATAGAATATGCTAGATGATGAGTCGGAGTATTCTGTGATGTTGACGTATGATCCCAATGACGGGTCATAGACTGGGACGTCCTGAATTACGACCAAGGGAACTAGGAAGAACCAAGCGACTATTGAGCCTAGATTAACTAGGAACGCAACCCTGAACTTCATGAACCAACCAATGGCCAGTAATGTGGGGCTGAGCTCGATTCCGAGGAAGGTGTAGGAGAAGGGGTTCGAGCTTGCGTAGGGAGTAATGCCATTATATGGGGCATAGCCATTTTCCAGCTTGCTGGGCTGGTGTATCCATCTCTCAGTGTATACGGAGGCCAAACCCCAGTCCTGCCCAGACAGAGTCATCGCGATCCAGTCAGCGATGCTGCTGGGCGCACCTGCGAGCTTCTTCCCCCATCTAATCGGATAGTCGATGATGAACATGAACCCCATGGTTACTACAGTCCACACGCCGACCGTCTTGAGCGAGTCCCGGGCGGCGTCAGCTGCCCCGGTGCTCACATCGGATGCGATGTCGAGCATCTTCAACGTGGCCTCGAAACCTGGCATAGGGAGCGGATCCTCAACTAGCCAAACCCTTCTGAAAATTATGAAATACATCACACCCAGGAAACCGGCGAACATGGATGCTATTATCCCGATGAATGCCAGTTGTAATGTGTCTACTGAGGATATCAGGAATCCATCTCCCACCCTGTAGGAGTCCGAGTATGCAAGGAGGAAAATTGCAGGGAATGTGAAGATGAAGCCAGTTGATGCGTGTGTGGCCCCTGTGGTTGCACTGGTGGCGATGTTCACCTCGGAGGGAGACCATTTCAATGCCATGCCCAGAAGATAGGCGACATACCATGCTGCAGATACAGCCATTCCGATCTTGAGTCCAATGTATGCAGTCACGCCGCTGAAGAGGGCCCCTATCAGGACGCCTATCAGGACCTTCTTGGTATTCCAATGACTGATCTCAAATGACTCACTGAGGTTCTTCTCCTCTAGGTACTGCTCCAGGACTCCGGTGTTGAGGTTGTTGTACATGTCCTCGTCGAGCCATGTCAGGGTCCCATTCTCAATTGCCTTCAGGCCCGATGCCGTCACAGGCTGCCGATATGCGGATTTCTCGACATCGCCCATGCTATCTCAGACCTCCAATGAGGGGGCAGCCGCTTATACATTAACGCAAGTGATTGTGGCCTCAGGCAGTTTATTGACTAATGATCCCTGGTCACCTTGTATCTTCCCATTGCTTCCATCCACTGGATCTCCCCACCAGCAACTAGATTCAGCTCGGAGTCCATTGGCAGAATCAGAGTCTCGTATGTCTTGTTGTCCATTGCGTGGACTTCGCTCCCCTGTATGTGGGTGACGATGGCTGAGCCCTTCTCTATTAGGGGGACGTGTATTGTATCTGTGACCGTTCCAACATGGCTCTTCTTCTGTCCTGTGAAGATGTCTTCGAGCTCAATTCTGGCCTTTGCTGATCCGTGCTTACCAGGCTTGGACTTACTCATAGACAGTATCTTGTAGGCGTTCTCCTCTAGAGCTACGTACCTTCCAACCTTCAATGTCCTAATCTCAACCCTCGTAGTTCCCGGCATACTATCATCCATCCCTAGTTGAGTCGACTTATCAGCATTGCCGGTGATGGTGCTTCTATTGCCCGTGAGAGGGACTTGGCCCGACCCGGAGGTTGTCCCCCGGGCCGGGTTTCGTTCACTGATTACTCAGTCTTCCTTACGGCGACCCACTAGAGCCGCGCCGACTAGCGCTATTGCGGCTAGTAGAGCGGGGAACCCTGGGACTGCGTTGGTCCAGCCAAGCTCAGTCTCCGAGTCTCCATCTCCAGCTGTGTCATCCGTCTCGTCTAGTGCGTCACAGATGCCGTCGTCGTCGAAGTCTGATGGGACGCTGTCTGCATCCAATGAGTCGGTACCACAGTCAATCTCGAATTGATCGGTGTAGTCGTCACCATCATCGTTGTCGTCGGCATTGTTTCCGATTCCATCGCCATCTGTGTCCAACCACTCAGCGGAGTTCATTGGGGCCCAGTCATCAGAGTCTGCGTATCCATCGCCGTCGTCGTCGTTGTCGGCGTTGTCGCCTATTCCGTCGCCGTCGAAGTCAGAGGACTCTCCAGCGTTGTTCGGGAATGCGTCATCAGCATCGTCGACGCCGTCGCCGTCATCGTCGGTGTCCGCGTTGTCGCCGGTTCCATCGCCATCCAAGTCGGTGCTCTCACTTGCATCGGTCGGGAACGCGTCGATTCCATCGTTGACTCCATCGCCGTCATCGTCGGGGTCTGAGTTGTCTCCTAGGCCATCGCCATCAAGATCTGCACTCTCCGAAGGGTCCATTGGGAATGCGTCATCGACATCGTCGACGCCGTCGCCGTCATCGTCTGTGTCCGCGTTGTTCCCTATTCCGTCGCCGTCATCGTCAGCTGACTCGCTCGGATCCATTGGGAATGGGTCCGCGACGTCTGCGACGCCATCTCCATCGTCATCCGGGTCGACATTGTCACCCAGTCCATCGCCATCTGTGTCTACGCACTCGTTGGCGTTGAATGGGAATGCGTCGCTGGTGTCGTCACATCCGTCGTTGTCGTCGTCGGTATCTGCGTTGTCTCCGATTCCATCGCCGTCGTAGTCATCTGTCTCGGTGGAGTCCAATGGGAATTCATCGAGTCCGTCGGTGACGCCGTCGTTGTCGTCGTCTGTGTCGTTGTTGTCTCCGATTCCGTCGCCGTCATTGTCCGAGAACTCAGCGGCATCCATCGGGAATGCATCGTTCACGTCAGCCACTCCGTCGTTGTCGTCGTCGTCGTCCATTCCGTCGCATATTCCATCAGCGTCGTTGTCGGGCGATATCGAGGTCGGATCAAGGGTGTCCGTGCCGCAGGCGATCTCCTCTGCGTCTGTCCAGCCGTCGTTGTCATCGTCGTCATCTATCGTGTAGAGAGATGCGTCACAAGCGGATCCGTTTAGCATTAGTCCGAGTGAGTCGGCCATGCCGTCACCGTCGGAGTCTAGTCCGACACACGGATCTAGGCTGTCCAAGTCATCACTGTCGTCCACGCCGTCGTTGTCGTCATCCAGGTCATAGTTGGATGATGTCAGGACGCTTGGGAGCACCAGGTTGTCTATCCATGCTGTGCTGGATCCTCCTGAGCTACCAGTTCCGAAGTCGAATACGAAGTCGACTGTGACGTTTCCTGGTGACATAGTCCACTGCATGCTTCCTGACCTCTCGCCACACCACTCGCCGTTGATACAGCCGCCGTACTGAGATGCGTCTATCTGCACCCCGTCGACGTATACCTTCAGGCCGTCTGTGTATCCTGTGATGGTAGTCCTATCGAAGGAGCTGACCTTCCAGTCCCATGACATTGTTCCACCACTTGAGAAGAACGTGATGGAGGCTGTTACCTCGGCATATGTGCCGGAGGCTTGTCCGGACATCAGCGAGTACGTCCCTGCAATCGGGGTCGTGGATGTTACTGACCAGTCGTCGTGTATCGTGCTTGGGACACACGCTGCTGGCACAGTGGATCCTTGTCCTCCAGTGCATTGCGAGAATGCCCAGCTCGAGGACAGGTTCGCTGGAATGGCTCCTCCCTCGAAGTCGTAGGAGTCGCCGGCCGTGACGTTGTTTCGGAAGTCGGCTAGGCCGTCTCCGTCCGTGTCTGTGCTCTGGGAGTTGTCCAGAGGCCAAACGTCGAGGTCGTCAGGAACTCCGTCGTTGTCGTCATCGAAGTCAGCGTTGTCGCCCACGAAGTCCCCATCTACGTCCGAGTCCTCTGTTGGGTCGTTCGGGAATGCGTCGACTGTGTCTGGCGTTCCGTCATTGTCGTCATCCAGATCCGCGTTGTCGCCGATTCCGTCTCCGTCCGCGTCAGCTGACTCGGTCGGGTCTAGTGGGTACAAGTCGTTCCAGTCGTACACTCCGTCGCCGTCGTCGTCTGTGTCCTGTATGTTACAGTAGCCGTCGCCGTCTGTGTCCTCGTGCTCTGCAGCATCGAATGGACAGTCGTCGACTGCATCCAGGTATCCGTCGTTGTCGTCATCCAGATCGAGGTCGAGACCGTCCGAGTAGAACATTATGTTGTCTACGTAGATGGACTCTGTAGCCGCGTTGGATGAGAACTCTATCGATAGGTAACCATCTCCAGAGACAGCGCCCGTGACAGTTGTCCATGCTCCCTCGTATGTTGGGAAGTCAAGGTCGATGTCCAGTCCCTGCGTATCTAGCAGAACGGTCGTGGTCGTGCCAACGAAGCTGATCTTGATGTAGTCCGAGGCCTCCCAGCTTGTGCTCTGGACGAATAGGTCCAGGGACACGCTGTCGACAGCGGAAACTGTGCTGGTGTTCACCATCATGATTCCGTCTGTGTCGGACATCTGGTATCCCTGAGTTCCCTCAGTGAATGATCCGACGGTCGAGGAGTAGCTTGTCACTCCGACGTAATCTCCGTCTGTCAGTCCGGTGCTGTTGGTGCTGACATAAGATGCTCCATATCCTACATCACTACCTGTTACCGAGGCTGAGAAGGCTATCATGTTGTAGCTTGAGAATGTCCCAGTGTTGTCTTGGTCCCAAGTGTATGTTCCTGTCTCGTAGAACGGTCCGTAAGTTCCGGTGAATGATGATCCGGAGTCACCACTGTCTGCGGATAGCAGTAGGTGCCCTGATGGCCCCATCAGAGTTATCGGGTGGTATATGCTTGTGTAGTACGAGTAAGCGCTGATCGTTAGTGACTCGCCTGCGTTAACTGTGAAGTTGCATGTGAAGTCGCCTACGTATCCGAAAGCGCCTGTGCTCGTAACGGTCTGGCAGACATTCCTGGATGCGCTGCTGTAAGCCACGGAGGCCTCTCCAGCATTGTTGGAGAGGTCGTGGTCAAGCGAAGCGTTTCCGGTATCTGTGTATATGCTACCTGTTGACGCGCCTTCGAACCCGGTCATTCCGACCATCGACGTGCATCCAGCCACGATTGTGTCTGGGCTACCGTCTGAGTC
>Ga0208277_1000044_pt1 | contig 66515 bp, 45 predicted proteins | sample ETNtaG_5_FD_185782 | JGI IMG/M metagenome (GOLD analysis project Ga0208277, IMG submission 185782) | Marine microbial and viral communities from oxygen minimum zone, Eastern Pacific Ocean - ETNP201406SV205 (SPAdes) (version 2) | ecosystem: Environmental > Aquatic > Marine > Oceanic ...
CATCATTGGTAACAACGATTGTATAACTAATCTGATCACCTACATCAATCGTTGTGTTACCTAGATCAACCTGAACAACCGATGAAGTCTTTGTGATCGTCAATGAAGGCTCTGGAAGAATGGTAACAACTGTTGGATCATCTTCGACAGTCGTGTTCGGGTCATCACTACTTTTTACGACATCATCAGTATTTCCAGGGCTTGAAGCTGTTGCAGTAGCCGTATTAATTATACTTCCGCTATCAGCTGCGGATTGTTCAATAACATATGTGGCTGTGTAAGTGACGGTTTCGCCAACATCTAGCGTTTGTGCTTCTGCTGGAGTAACAGCTGTAGTAAGTGTTAGAGCGGTTGAACCATCAGCTTCCGTAAGAACATCAGCGATTGTTAATTCAGTTAATGAAACATTACCTGTGTTGGTAACCTCAATTGTATAAGTAATTGTATCGCCTACCCCAACTGTACCATCTTCGTCAGTTGTAATTTCAGCTGATTTACTTACATCTATACTTGGGCTTGGACTTATAGTTAGAGTTGTAGGATCATCTCCTGTGTCCCCAGTAACTGTGTCTCCGTCATCTGAGATGTCTATGATATTACCTTCAGAGCTTGTTGCGCTAGCTGTTGCGCTATTTGAAATACCGCCTGCATCAACATCGTCTTGTCTTAATCTGTAGAATGCTAAATATGTAGCCGTATCACCCACTGCTAAATTGCCAGCAGACGCTCCATCGTCAGATCCAATATAATAAGGTCCGTCAAAGAATACATCACTGTTTGGAGAAGCAGAATCGTAGATTGTATTTGATTCTGTGATATCTGAAAGTACATCAGAAACTGTAAGCCCAGTTAAGTCAATATTTCCTGTGTTTTCAACAGTAATTGTGTACTTAACAAGGTCTCCTACACCATCTGAACCGTCTCCATCATCAATAATCTCTTGTAGTTTAATTACCTCCATGGCTGGGTTTGGAGCCATTTCCGTTAACGTTGGATCATCAACTAAATTTCCGTCATCATCAATACCGTCATCTGAAACGTCTGATATTGTTTCACTACTTCCAAGTGGATTAGCATAGAATGTTACTCGGTTTTCAACTCTTCCTGAAATAGCTGCCTGTTGATTGATTATAAATGCTGCTGTATATGTAATCGTTTCGCCAGGTGCAATTGAAAACTCATCATCAGTTGTAGTAATATTAGTCGTATACTGCAGGTCTTCACCATCCCCATCAGTTAGTTTATCAAAATATCCATCTCCTACACCATCATTATCACTATCCAGAATTGCAACAGTTACGTTTCCAATATTTTCAACAGTAATCGTGTATTGAATTTCATCTCCAACATCAACTGTTGTGTTGCCATCATTCTGGACAACCGTAGCCATTTTTGTTACTTCAATAGCAGGGTCTGCCTCAATTGGTGTAACAGTTGGATCATCTCCTGTGTCACCCTCACCTGTATCACCATCATCAGAGAGGTCTGTTACTGTAACTCCTTGAGCTGTTATCCCAGACGCCTCAGCTTGGTTAATAACTGAGCCAGAATTTGATGTTAATTGATCTATTAAATATGTTGCAGTAAAGGTTACTGTTTCGCCACTGGCAAGATTTCCGTCATAGGTTCCTGTGCCTGCAAATGTTGGTCCACTGGTTAGAGTCAAACCTACATCATTTCCATCAGTAATTGTATCGGTTATAGCAACTCCAGTGAGGTTAACATTCCCCGTGTTTTCTACAACTATTGTATATGTAATGGTATCACCCTCTCCAGTCTGACCATCAGGATTGTCATCAGAAACTGTAAATGTTTTTACAACCTCAATCGATGGGTTTGGTGAAATATAAATGTCAGCAGTTGTGTTGTCATCAGTATCATCACTGTCGTCTGAAGTTTCAATAACATCAAAGTCTATACTTCCTGGGCTTTTCGCTTTTGCCTCGGCGCTATTATGAATAGATCCTGTACTGGCTGCTGACGACGATATTGTGTAGTAAGCAATATAGCTCGCTATCTCTCCAACTTTTAATGTTCCTAATCCTGAACCTAGGTCAGCGCCGGAGAAGAAAGGCCCATTAGTTAATGTAAGCCCTTGACCTGCTCCATCAACCAATGTGTCTGTAATTGTTAGATCGCTTAGGTCTACATTACCTGTGTTTTCAACTGTGATTGTATATTGGATTAAATCACCTGCGTCAGTCAATCCATCTCCATTATCAATTACAGATGCTGTTTTTAGAACGCTAATTGATGGGTTTGCGTACATCTGTGTTATTGTTGGATCATCTTCCTCTGTTGTGTCTGGATCATCACTAACAGCCGTAACATCATCTGAATTTCCAGGGCTGCTTGCAGTTACAGTTACAACGTTTGATATAAATCCAGTTTCTTCAACAGTCTGAGTAATTTCGAAAGTAGCTGTATATGTTGCTACTTCTCCACTTATTAATGTTCCTTGAGTTGATGCTCCTGAATTAGAAACAAATGTTAGTGTCAGAGAAAATTCATTACCATCTCCATCTGTTAATACATCAACAGGATTAATGTTTGTGAGGGTTACATTACCTGTGTTTGTAATGGTAATATCATAACTAACTGTGTCACCGTTTCCAGTTTGTCCATCGGAATCAACAGTTACTGTATCTGTCTTTTCAACTTCCATTTCAGGATTAGGAGCAAATAGAATAACTGTTGGGTCATCGGTATCATTACCATCTGTTGATATGCCGTTGTCACTAACATCAGTAATTGTTTCAGAAGTTGGGCTAGTTGCTGTTGCAGTAACGGTATTTGTTATTTTTCCTGACTCTTCATCAGTTACTGTAATTGTATAAACCGCTACATAGGTTTCCGTTTCTCCTATATCAAGAGTTCCAGGTGTTGAGCCATCAACATTTGTACTGGTGTATTGAATGTCCGTTGTTCCATCATTGAATGTTAATGGATTATCGTCTCCGTCAGTGAATGTATCAACAAATGTTAGACCAGTAAGAGTTGTATTTCCGGTATTTTCAATTGTAATTGTATATGTTACTTGATCTCCAGCGCCAGTTTTACCATTTCCATTATCAAGAATCACATATGTTTTTGTTGCCTCAAGTGATGAAACATAGCTGGTACTTACTATCGTCGGATCATCTGTAGGATCTGTACCATCATCGTCTCCATCTGTTGTGCTGTCTCCATCATCACTATAGTCGGTAACATCAAAAGTTGAGCTTTCTGGACTTCTTGCTTTTGCAAATACAGAGTTTGAAATGCTTCCAGTGCTAGCCGCTACTTCTTCAACGGTATAAGTTGCCGTGTATGTCTTAGTCTCTCCAACATGAAGTCTAGTTGAATTTGAGGTTGAATCTGTTGAAGACTGAAGCTGTGGGTCATTTGTATCATCAAACGTTAGAGCATTTCCATCGCCATCTATAAATGTATCTTCAATTGTTAGGTTTGTGAGTGTAACATTTCCTGTATTGGCAACCGTGATTGTATATTCAATTAGATCACCACCGCCAATTAAATTATCTGAATTATTATCTGTAGTTACAGCCGTTTTTATAACTTCAATCGATGGGCTTGGAGTGATAATAAGTTCTGTAACATCATCTCCAGTATCTCCAGCTCCAGTATCACCATCATCAGAAATGTCTGTTACTACGGTTCCATCAGGGCTAGTACCATTAAATGTCACCGTGTTATCTATTCCACCTGCATCAATGGCATCTTGGTCAATTGTGAACAATGCCATGTAATTCGCAGTTTCACCTGGCTTAAGAATACCATCTGCAGAACCTAGATCAGCTCCGGTATAGAATGGTCCACTACTAAATGTTAAAGTCTGAGGAATTGACTCCCTGTTCGTAAAGGTGTCTACATAATTTATGGATGATAGCGTTACGTTTCCAGTATTTGTAACAGCAATCTGATACTGAACAATATCATTAGGATTCGTTCCGCTTACTCCGTTTTCAATAATATTATATGTTTTCACCACTACAATTGATGGGTCTTCAGTCGTTGTTGTAGTGACGGAAGACGAGGCTGTGGTGTCATTTGTGCCAACTGGCGAGCTAGCTGTTATAATTGCTGTATTAACAATTGAACCAGAATCTGAGCCTGATGCTTCAATTAAATAAGATGCATAGTAGGTTGCTGTTTCTCCTACTTTAAGAGTTCCCTCACCAGATCCATTGTCAGCAATTGACCAATCTGGACCTGAAGTTAATGTTAAATTGTCCCCATCAGCATTTTCCAAATCATCAACTATTGTTACACCAGTGAGCGTAACATTACCTGTGTTTTGAACTGTAATGGTATAATTGATTGTATCACCTAAATCCGTAATAGAATTCCCACTACCCTCAACAACATCTGCAGTTTTACTTACAGCTAGTGCTGGTGATCTTGTTATCGGGATATCTGTTGGGTCGTTTTCAGTATTGCCGTCATCGTCATCTCCATCATCACTAATATCTGAAATATCATTAGTGGAGCTATTTGGACTTCTACCAGTAACTGTTACAGTGTTTCTTATACCGCCAAGGTCAACTGCACTTTGTTCAATTACATAAGTGGCAAAATAGTTTTCAGTTTCGCCTGCTGATAACGACTTGTCCGGAGTAGTTGAATCCGTTGATCCTGTAAGAGTTGGAGGTGCGTTTAATGTGAGTGTAGTAGTCTCACCAATATCGGAGAGCACATCTGTAAGTTCAATATTTGTAAGTAATACATTCCCTGTGTTTTCTACTGCTATGAAGAATGTTACTGTTTCCCCTACATCTGGAATATTATCTCCGTTAAGATCAGTTAATGTATATGTCTTAGTAACTTCAAGCTCTGGCTCAAAAGTAAGCTCAGTAATTGTTGGGTCATCCACTGTGTTGCCATCAGTATCTATACCGTCATCACTAACATCAAATACACTTGTGGCATTATCAAGAGTCATCGCATAAACAAGCAAGCTGTTGCTTAAGAATGTAGATGTAACATCTTCAGCTACAATAGTGTAATAAGCAACATATGTCAAATAGTCTCCAACAAGTAAGTTAGATTCTGTAGATCCTTGAGGAGCAGGAACACTTGAGTCTAAAACAATTGGATTATTATAATTCCTTGTGAGATCACTTCCATTTTTAAGAACATCTATAAAAATATCGTCATAATCAGTTTCGCCATTTGGGCCAACTAATTTCACTGGAACAATACCATTGTTTGTAACAGTAATTGTGTATTTAATTATATCACCAGCTCCTCTTACATTATCCCCATCATCAATTACACTTGCTTCCTTGACAACTTTAATAGAAGCGTCGGATGTAATATTTGTCACTGTTGGATCATTTGTTGGATCACTATCTGCATCAGGTCCATCAAAGTCCTCGTTACCATCATCAGAAACATCTACAACATCATCTGTGTTACCCGGACTAGATCCAGTAACGGTAACTGTGTTTATTAATTTACCACTATCTGCATCGTCTTCTGTAATTGTATAGAATGCTCTATAAGTAGCAATTTCATCAATCTCAAGAGTTCCATTATTTGATCCTAGAGATGCACTCGTAAAGTATGGGCCATCAAGGTTTGAAGTTACATCTGTAGGGTTATCGTTAGTTAATACATCAAGAAGTGTAATACCAGTAATCTTACGGTTACCAGTGTTCTCAACTGTAATTGTATATCTTACGATATCACCTTCATTAATTATCTGATCACCATTGTCAATTAATGTATATGTTTTGACAGCTTTAAGTGATGGTGATGCAGACGTGGCAATTACAGTTGGATCATTTTCAAAATCACCATCCCCGTTTCCATCAACTGTATCAGTGTCACCATCTGAGGTATCAGAAATATTTCCTGAAAGACCCCCTGTTGATCCTGTAGCTGTAATCGAGTTACTTAAAAATTCTGAATCATAACCTGCAGTATCTACTGTGTATGAAACCGTGTAGAAAGCAGTTTCTCCAATTTCAAGAGTGTTATTGTAAGCGGCTTGTGAGTTCTTTCCTAAGCTTGTTGTTGAGAATGTAGCAGAAGGATTTGCAAGAACATCTCCATTACTATCAGTTAAAATGTCTACTAAATTGATTTCCGTAATATTTGTATCTCCAGTATTTGTTACTGTTACGTTGTAAGTTATTTTATCACCAAGATCAACTGGATCAGAAATGTTCTTTGCATTATCATCTGAATCACTAATTGCTGAAATTGTCTTTATAACCTCAATTGATGGGTTTGTTACAAGGGTAGTTTCAGTGACATCATCGTCTAAATTCCCGTCAGTATTATCACCATCATCTGAAACATCAGTAACATCATCCGTTCCTTGAGGTGAACTTGCAGTCGCAGTTACTTGGTTGTGTAAAATATGAGCGTCAATAGCTGCTTGAGTAACAATGAATCTAACATTATAGATCTCGGTTTCTCCAACTTCAAGTGTACCTATGTCTTCTGGAATATCAACTGAAATTTGACCGCCGGTAGTTGAGTAATGGTATCCTTCAGTTAAAGTTATTGCTCCATTTGCAACCAATTGCTCTTCAAGTTCAAATGCAATTGCAGAAGTATGATCTCTTAATTCGTCTATAAGCTCAAGATTCGATAGAGTAACGTTACCTTTATTTTCAACTTTTATTTCATATTCAATTTCATCGCCTAATATTCCCCCATCCTCTTTATTTATATAAAGTTGAGTTATTTCATTTTCGTCATTATCATAAACCCTCATAATGAAGTGATACTCCGCATTATCGTCAAAGGACTCGTTTGTATTCCATTGTTCTACAAAATCAATTGAGGGGTATTCATAAGTAAGCGACTGTCCCCAAATACCATATGTTGGAGGATGTGGATAGACATAGCCTTGGTCTTGATCTGTATATCCACGGCCGCTATTAGTGGGATATTTTGAATAAACTGAAATCGTTGGTTTTCCAACATCACTAAATCCAATTCTAACCCTAGAAACCGACCTGACCATTTCGTAGCTGCTTCCTAAAGTATATCTGTTTAACTTATTTTTAGTAAAGCTTGCTGAAGAACCTTGAGGGTCTAAGTAAAAATGAGCAAAATCTGGCCAAAGTCTTTTGCCACTTCCTTTATCATAATATGCTCCAGCATAATTAAACTTGTCTTGTGGTTCAGAATCACCTAAACTATTAGAGTTATCAAAATAATTTTTGACCTCATCAATACTGAAATCATTAGCGTTTACTAATCCAAATATGAAGGTTCTGTCGCCTCTAGTAAAGAACTCAAAGAATTCTCCTTCTTTTGAAATTGAACGAGTAGATATAAACCCATCATTTAGTCCAGCAGCGTTTGGATTCATAGACCAATTTTCTAAAGAATTCCCTGTGTATTCTCCAAATGTGTTGAACTGCACGCTTTTTTCTACAATTCTATATGTTTTGGTTACTTCTAATATTGGCGTTTGGGTAATTAGAGTTTCTGTTGGGTCGTTTTCTGGGTCTGTATCTCCATCAGAATCTAATGTTGCATCGGAATCACCATCGGACACATCTATGATATCGTTATCATCTGGATCTTTTGCTGTGGCAGTAACAGAGTTTAAAATTCCAGAACTGTCAACATCTGATTGAATAATAGTATACTGGGCAGTATATGTCTCTTCTTCACCTGGTATTAAGTTACCTTCACCATTATCAGTCGCTTCATCTGTAGATTTAATTTTTTGTTCAACAAAAGTCAGTGATAACTCTTGCTTGAAAGCTCCTTGGAAGTTATATAATGAATCTTTTAAACTCAGATTCGTAAGCGGTAGGTTACCTGTATTCTCTACCAAGATTGTATATGTGATTATATCATCAACTCCCAGAATATCATCATCCCCATCATCAACTACTGCTGTTTTTGTAACCGTGAGCTTTGGATCAGGAGCAAGATCAACATCAGTGGGATCATTTTCAAAATCTCCGTCTTCATTTCCGTCAACTGTATCAGTATCTCCATCCGAAAGATCTGAAACAGTAGAATGCAGGTCATCATTATTTCCATCACCATCTGCATCATACAATACATCTCCTTGTACTATGGCAAAGTTTGAGATAAATGCAGCGTTTGAGGAAGAATTAAGAATGATATATTCTACACTATAGACTAATGTATCACCTGCGGCTATTTCTCCATCAAATGTGCTTGAGTCAATGCTTACTCCAGCATCAGTAAGTAGGTCTGGGATTAATGCCTGCTGGTTGTTTCCATTGGAGTCAATAATTGTATCAACAATTTGAATATTTACAAGAGGCCAGTTACCAGTGTTCGTGGCTGAAATATGGTATACTATTTTATCCCCGACTTGAACACTTCCTTCACTTACATCAATTGTGTAAACTCCATTAGTGTCTTCTCTTTTAATTTCAGCAACTGTTTTTGTCACTTCAATTGCTGGAAGTGGAGTCATAAATACTTTAGTTGGATCATCGCCAGTGTCATCATCACCAGTCAGACCGTCATCTGAAATATCTGAGATTGTTGAGTGAAGGTTTTCACTTGTACCATCACCATCTAAATCAGTCATCACATCTGCTTCTACAACTGCAGAGTTTAATATCTCTGGTGTAATTGCAGCGCTAGATGGAATTGTATATTCTGTAGTATAAATTAAGGATTCTCCAGCAGCCAATTCCCCGTCAAATGGGGTTTCTGAAACCAATACTCCTGCATCGGAGATAAGAGTTAATACTAAAGTTGATTCAACATCTCCTATTGAGTGAGTAATTGTATCTACTGCTTGAATATTTACAAGAGGCCAGTTACCAGTATTAGTAGCAACTATTTCAAAAAATACCTTATCGCCAACATTTACATTTCCTTGGGCAACATCATAGCTATTAACAAAGTCAGGAATTACAATAGAGTGTGGAGAGCCGTGAAAGTGTATATCCAAATCGTTACCTGATTCAGGTGTTATAGTTGTCGCGGTTAATACATCATTTACGTATAATCTCAATCTATTATCACTGCCATAAGCTAACCTCATAACAGCACCATTATCATATACAGTATCAGTAGATTGAGTTAAGTCTGTATTCTTTGAACTATAACCAGTATTGTTAAATACAGATACATCTCTCTGAATTTGACCCGCATAAAAACCGAACTTAGTTGACCAATTTACAACCTCCTGAGCTATGTTATTGTGATTGTTAGTAGCGCCGTCCCAAACCCCTATACTGAACCAACGATTAGTGTTACTAGGCATATGGTTTTGGGTCCAAACAAACTCATTGCCTTTAACTAGTTTCTGACCATAATATAGAGGTCCATATGAATTGGTAAAAGATGATGTTATAGGTGAGTCTAGTTCTGTTCCTGCATGCTCTCCATAGGCAACAAACCACCCTTCTTGATTTGAACCTTTTATTGAACTTATAGTCTTAATAACTTCAATTATCGGATTTGGCGCTAGATAAACTTTTGTTGGGTCATCCCCAGTATCATCATCTCCTGTTAGTCCATCATCTGAAATGTCAGTAGTAGTTCCAAATAATTCATCAGTACCATCACCATCTAAATCCGTCATGGCATCACCACTTACTGTAGCGGAGTTGAGAATAATTGGAGCAATTGAAGAGGAGTCTAAGACAGTATACTGAACTTGGTAAACTACAGTCTCGTCGACTTCTAGCTCACCATCAAATGTGCTCGAGTCTACTGCAACCCCATTGTCTGAAACAATTGAAACCAGTGATGTTAAAGCCTCTTGATTATTGCCTCTAGAATCAATTATAGTATCTGTGACTTGAAGGTTTACAAGAGGCCAGTTACCAGTGTTTGTTGCAGATATATTAAATGTGATTTTATCGCCAACTACTACCTCATCTTGCTGCACATCTACTGTGAAGTCTCCGCTTGTATCCTGACGTTTTATATTATCAACTGTTTTAAGAACTGTAATATCTGGGAATATTAATTCGACATCTGTTGAATCGTCAACATCTGTCGTGGATGGATCGTCACTTAATACATCAAAAGAAACCCCATCAGGTCCAGTCAAAGAAACAGTAGCCTGATTTTTAACTCCACCCGCATCAACTGCTTGATCATTAATTATGAACTTCACAGAATAAATCATTGACTCGCCAGGCGCTAATGTGGTCTGTCCAGATCCAATCCAGTCAATATCATTACTCTCGTACTCTATAACATAGTAGAGCTGATTGTCAACATCTATATCATTCCACCCATGTGGTTCTGTAAGAGCCCATCCAAGCGCATCCTGCTCACCCAGATTATTCTCAGCCATAGTTGTTCCGTTCTCATCATCTTGCTGAGCGTCTGTAAATGCTATAATTAAAGAATCCCAAGAAACCTTAGTTCCATCAAACTCGATGTGATTCCATTCACCTTCCTGGTCTATATCTTCTCCATTAATCCATAAGTAGTTTTTAGGAGTTGTTGCTGTTGGGTCATCTTCTGTGATTACGGATGTTGATATATTTAATTGACGATAATCAAGAGTGTCAAGAATATGCTGAATCAATATATCTTTTTCAGTTGATCCATCAACAGAAGTATATTTTAATCTATATAATTTTCCGCCTCGTTTTTGAGCAAGTGCTTTAGCTTCTAAATATGTCTTTTTCTCTCTTATTAGCTCAAACCACTTACCGCCAACTTCAAACCTATCTATTTTAGATGCGTCAATGCCATTTGTTCCGTTAAACAAGTATGTAGGACCTTCGGTAATCGTTAAGTCTTGTGCTGGATCTGCAAAGTCTTTAAGCTCATCGGTGAGTGTAATATTTGTAAGTGTTACATCCCCTGTGTTTTTTATCTCAATCTCGTACTGAAGTATATCATCAAGTCCATTAAAGGTATCTCCATTATCAATAATAGTTACTGACTTTGTTACATCGGCAGATGGAGATTGAGTGAAAGAATCATCAGTTGGGGTATCTCCGCCATTTGTGTCATCTCCATCATTATCACTAACATCAGAAATTATATCCCCTGCGTCATTTTCAATTGAAACAGTCAAGGAATTGGAAACTCCACCTGAATCAAAAGCAGCTTGAGAAATTGTGTAAGTAGCGGTATATGTTTCTGTCTCTCCGGGTGCTAATATGTCTGCGTCATTAGACTCTGTAGAGGATGAGTAAATTATTCCTGAATCTGTTACTCCCTCTAAAATTACCCATGGGACATATCTTGAGTGTGAAGTTTGTGTTGTGCCAGAGACTGTATTTAAATCTATTGGGCTATTTGAACCAATTACAAGAGTTTTAAATTGAACATTATCCCCTAGATTTCTTAATTCAAAAATCTTATTTGATGCTTGAGCTCCACCCTCGTTATCTCTAACGGCGATTACAAGGTTCTTACTTGGGTCTCTAACAAATGGGGTGTCAAGCTCAACAACGAGTTGTTTATGCTCATTTGCACCTTGTCCAAAATTCTGATTTGAGAATCTGACATCCCCATGGAAGACTTTAGTGAACTCTGTAGGAGAAATCCAACCGCCAGTTTCGAGTGAATTAGAGTCGGTTTCTGCTAAATAAATTTCCCATTGATCATTGGTTTGATTCAAATTGATATTTGTGTCTGTAAACCATGTTATTTTGTTAATAGATTTTAAATCTCCTAATACACTTACAGGATATAATGATTGAGAATAACTGTAGGAGTTTAAGTTGTTGTATAAAGGGTATGAATCATTTAAAACTGACCCTATGTCAGTGTTGACATCTGATGAATAATCACGTATTAACCTAATCCCCAGTCCTGACTTTTTCGAATGATATGAATTATCTATACCTGAAGTGTTATACTTGTAATAAACAGTTCTAATATCATTATTAGTGTCTTCTTCAGACGTCCACAAATTAGACCTCTCATTTAAATAGTTGTTATTACCATTGCTATTAATCCACCCATTTGGCATTATACCTAGTCCGGTAGAATTTAAACCTTCGTTAGATCCATCAGGATTTACATGCATTGAGTATCCTGGACAACCTCCAGAACAAGATGAAATACTCAGCCAATGGTCATTAAACCCAACTGCCTGTGCGTAAGAAATGCCATTGCCAACTTTCCCATATGAATCAAGATATGTGTGGAGAGTTGTGTTGAAATCGTCATGTGTTGGAAGCCTCCAACCATTAGGTATGAATTGTTTATTAGGAGTAGAGGGATCATTATCATGGATACCCTCAATTGCGTAATAGTTGTAAAGTTTTCCTCTTGATTGGTCGGATGTGTCGACCCATCTCCACGCGCCTGTAGTTAAAATTACCCAAGTAGCAGCATCATTAATTTGAGGGATTGTTGTTCCATCTGTATAAGTAGTAGGTCCATAGTTTGAGGTCATCCACTGTTGACTACCTAATGTAATGTAATCATAGCTTGTACTCTCATGATCAAACACTGCGCCTGTTTTTGGAGAAATATTACTTGAATCGTAAACGAGCACATTTCCATCTGCATCAACAAATGTGTCTTCAAATGAAATATTACTAAGAGTGTCACCTCCCATGTTTTCAACTGTGATTGTGTAATCTATCGTGTCTCCAGCGTTAGTGCCACTTTCTCCATTGTCATCGTTAACAACAGATGTTTTTGTTACTTTAATTCTTGGAAGTGATATTACTGTCGGGTCGTTCTCAAAGTCTCCATCATCATCACCATCCACATCAGCTGTATCTCCATCTGAGGTATCTTGAACGTCATAAGTCGTTGTGCCTTGATTTGCAGACGAATTTGCTTTAGCCAAAACTGTATTTTCGATAAATCCTCCACCATCAGTAATTGCATCCTCCTGAATTACATAACTAGCCGTATAATTTACTATCTCACCTGGGTTTAATATTCCATCATTAGTCGTTACTAATTCAAATTGATCTTCAAAATAGAAGGCAAAATTATCTGCAGTTTCTGGGTAGGCCCCTACTGTGCTATCATGATTAGCTGGATCATACGCATTGACTACTCCAGGGTCGTTATCTTTCCCAATCCAGAACCAACCATTACTTAAGGTTTGATTTCGTTTTTGAGTTAACCCAATCCAATGATCTTGATCAAGATTCTTTTCATAGAGCATGTCTCTTACAGCATACAATTCATCTAAAGAATCAACAAGAAGCATGTAAACGGAATTAGCAGTTGCATGCAGAGCTTGGGTGGTCCAATTTGTTGATGTGTTTCTACTAAAGTAACTATGCCCGTTATAAACTCCTAAGTGCATGTAGCCTGAAATTGAAGTTAAAGTTGGGTCATCGCTTTCGGCAATATATCTTTTAGATTGATTTGTTCTATTATCATCTAGATAAAAACCATGTTGATACCTTAAATATGCAGCATATTCATTATTGTTGTCCGTATTATTTGGCTCACTTGAGAAAGGAGACCAAATTGATGCTAAAGATTCTGCTCCTGGAACCGATTTACTTTGGAATGTTGGGGTTGGGTCACTAGGGTCAAAAGTGCCTCTTGTAGTTAATTCGTCCTCTAAATTAATATCATAAAGAGGAACCGTACCTGTATTTTTAATTGAAATTGTATAATTGATGGTGTCATCTACATCATTGTAGGTGTTAGTGTTTCCATCGCTATCAGTACTATCAACTACATCTGCTGTTTTAATAACCTCAATATCTTTTACAATGTCAAAATTCACAACTGTAGGGTCATCCTCTTGAGTTGTAGTTGGGTCATCACTAACCTTAGAGATATTGTTATCAGCTGTTACTGTAACACTATTAGAGTAACCACCTAAATCCATCTCAGAATCTAAGATGGTTTTTGTGAATGTAAGGGTAAGTGTCTGTCCCGGATCTAATGAACCAATATTGAACCGATTTTTAAGTTCTGCCTGCTCACTTGTCTGATCTAGCTCAGAAAACTTATACCCCGAATATCCATCAGTATTATATTCTATTCCCGTCCAGGCCTGATCCATCCATTTGTTCTGTGATGTATTATTATCGTCAATGTTATAAGGAACTGCCCAATGCTTAGTTGATAAGAGATTGTCTTTTATAAAAAGAAATTCATCAATGGTATTTGGACTGAATAAATATGCTCCTAAACTATCTGCGTATGCTTTATGCTGAGCCAGATTTTTTATATGTCTTATAAAAAAGTAGGAATGTCCATTGTAATGCCCAATTAGTATTGGCTTATTGGGCGGTCCAAGCCATCTTAAGTCAATAAGACCGTCATTTTTATCTCTTTCTTTTACCAACCCTAAATACCAGTAATAACTACTACTATGTCTATCATCGAACCAATTATACTCCTCCAAAGTTTCAAATTGAGTGAAAAATGCATGTGGATTTCTTGTATATGAGCCGTTGTTGGGCTGTAGGTCAAAATCAAGAAAACGATTATAATAATATTCGAACTGCTGCGTTTGGTTATCTTCCCACCAATAACGAGCATTTCTAAGTCCATTATTATAAGTACTCAAATGTTCAGACCAATAACTAGTACTGTAAACCATGTATGAACTTCCACCTGGGTTCTGCGATTCTTCAATTTCAAAGGTTAAGTATCTGCTATTTTCTCCTGTCTCTGAGTAAAGTTTATCATTACTCATACGAATCGTAAAATAATCTTCACTGTCAGTTAGTTGTGAAGTGTTGAATAATTTATCATATACCCAGTCTTGAGCACTTAAACTTTCTTTTGATGGCCCACCGTCAAGTGAATTAATTATTCCCGGATACTCAATAATAGCTGGTGATTGATCAGTTACAGGAGTTGGTAAATATTTTTCTGAATATGCACCACTACCTCTATTTGAGTTTAATCCTAACCTCACGCCTGGATAAGTGGTGGGACTATTCCAATTATTATTGTACCAATTAATATAAGTTGAAGGGATATCAGAAATATTAATCTCATCTTTAGGGTTATCATAAATATCTGTCCCATCATTTAAAACATAGGTTGTGGCTCTTGGTGATATTTCAAGTTGAAGGCCCCATATATTTATAGCCCCAGTAGTGGGATCACTAATTGATTTGGGTAAAACAATACCAAAACGAGGATTGGCTATGATTCCATTATTACTTGTACCATTAACATCTGTATTATTATTATAAGTAACATCACCTGTAGTAAAGGAGAATTGATATCTTTTGAATTGATCATTATCAACAATTAGGTTATCAGACTTAAATGAATTATTAATTATATCATCTGTGTTCCCATGAGTAATTTGGGCATTCCCATCATAGGCAAATAAATTAAAGTTTGAATCCTCAGAAGTTGCATCAGATTTTCTTGCATATACTGAAAGTGTATAAGTGGTGTTTGGCTCTAATTTATACCCCCCATTATTCAAATCACCTTCAATTGCGGAGTTAAAAAACACGTGATCTTCGATGTTTGTTGCGTTACCTCTATTTAAAATAAGACCATGAACTCTATTAGAACCTGTGCCCCAATCTGAATGCCCTCTGCCTGTTGAGATAATACCAATTCCTTTTCCATCATGTGCGTTTTGCGGATCAACATAAACTAAAATATTTTCAGGATAATTGTAGTTGATTGTCCCACTGCTAGAAAGGCCATAAGAGCTATGAATTTCTGTAAGATGATCTGAGTGGTAAACATAGTTTGTGTTAATTGAGAATTGAGACAGATCTGGATTTGAAATTAGATCTCCATTTGCATCTGAAAGAGTATCTTGAATATCAAGATCTGTGATTGTCTGGGTACCAGTGTTTGTGATGTCAATTGTAAATGTTACCTCATCCCCTGCATTTGTGTATCCATCACCATCATTATCGCTAACATCTGCCACTTTTGTTACATCAAGTGAGCTTGTGCTATTTAATGGTGTTTCAACTGGATTTTCTAATGTTTCAGTGATGATAATATCTCCTACAGAAACACTCGTTCCAGGTTTAACCATAGTGGCTGTAACTGTAATCTGATTGGATAAAAGGTCTCCGGCATCGATATCTTCTTGAGTAACTGTATGTTGAGTTGTATATATTGCGGTGTGCTCTGGTGATAAGATCTCATCACAATTTAAACTGGTAAATAGTGAATCACTACCTCCTTCAATATCGGCTGCGACCCACTCTTTAACGTCATACGTTTTTGACATGTAAACAATAACTCTTTCTTTTTGGGGCGTTGTTTTCCAATAAATCCGTCTACCATCGTGATCAATCTCAAACTGTGGATAAGACCTGTCGTATGTATGAGTACATCCAAAATTATTCGTGGATTTTCTATATTCAGTAGATCCACAGTCAAGATCATTTAATTCACGATCACTAGGAATCACATAAAAATAAAGGTCCCTATCATAATTAGCTAAGGTATTCCATGAAGACTCAAAATATTTTAATGTTCCCCAGTCAGTCTCATATTCATTATATCGAGTTTGATAACTAGAAGTTCCATGATAAAATTCATTCCACCAGACAAACTCCTTTTCAGGATTAGAGGACTCAATATCAAATTTATATATACCCTGGGCTACCCATCCATGTTTTATTGTATAGGTAACTCCTTCAAAGTTAAATGTCTCTGTTTCAATAACTCCGTCACTTTTGTTTCTTTGATTAAACCTGACATAGAAAAAAGTTCCGGTTGGACCAGTTATTGATCCGACACTTCCAGTTTCTGGTGGATGATAAATTCTAAAAAAGCCACCATTATCCAAATTATCACCACCTAAATCACTCCAGTAACTTCCAGAAGAATTATCATTCATGTCTTTACTAGGACTGCCGCCCAGTTGATACCCATTTGGATTTCCAGTATTCCCTTTTGATATATAACCAGGGCAATCTGGATCTACTGGTTGATTTGTAGGAGCTAACTCATCTGAAAAAATGGTTTGTAATTCAAAACTTGTTGCCTGGTTTGAAAGGGTATCAACGACAACTATATTTTCTAAAGGTTCTAAAGAATTATTAACAACTCTAATCTCGTAATTTATAACATCCCCAACATCAACAGTGGTGTTGTCATCGTTTTGCGTTATCGTAGCTGTTTTTGTAACAAGCATAGATGGATTAAAACAACCTGCATCATACTCCTCTTCTCTGTAATCTAGAATCCCATTGTTATCAAAGTCCAAAGGAACAGTATAGCCATCTGTGCCGCTACTAATTTTACCAAAACTATCTACAGTGTAAGGAGCATCATCCCCCAAAATTCCATCTCTATCAGCTACAAGTGTGCTGTCTGTATATCCTGCTTCGCCAGTATCAAAACATCCATCACCATCTGAGTCAAGTTGAAAAGCATCAATGATCCCATCTCCGTCTGAATCAATTATTGCAGCTCCAATTACAGGATCATGAATTGTATCAAAATCTGTATCGATAAATGCCGAATCATTGAAATCCAACATCCCATCTAAATTGGTGTCAATAGCCTCAAAACCTGCTTCAACTACATCATAAATTCCGTCATTATCAGAGTCAAGGTCTAAGTGATTCGGAACACCATCTCCATCAATATCTCCATTACAGCTATCTTGATAGTCAAATACAATGGCATCTAAGTGAATAGAGACAGGATTTTCTACATCATAAGCAGAAAACAAGATTGCAAGCTGGGTTGTTTCAGAGTCCGTGGTAAAATTATACGACTCATTGTTCCATGATGAGCCTGGTGTGAATGTCTGGCTTAATTCAAAGTCAGAGTTCATTGACTGTAGCTGCAATAGAGTCTCACCTCCGGGCTGATAACCGCCATTTACATCAAAATAAATTACCCCTGATCTATGGACAAAACTCACTGTATATTCAGTGTTAGGGGTTACGTTTTCAATAACTACAATTCTATCAAAACTAGTTGTTGCGTCGTGAGAAGACTCATCCCAATAACTTAAATCATTTTCTCCTGCTCCTTGTAGAAGCTGAATAAATTTTCCATGGTTTTTGCCTTGACTATCAGTGTAAGGTTGATATAAGTTTGTACCTGACCATATTTCACCATCACTATTTACTGAAGAAAATGGTGGAGCAATACTTGGCTCCATAAACTTATCCATACTGTTATCAGGGAAGTAATTATTTCCTGTATAATTATCAAAGGAATCTCCATCTAAACTAAACGTGAAACAAGCTTCTATCTCGTCTAAAATACCATCATTATCGTCATCTAAATCTAATGTGTCAGGAATTCCGTCACCATCAGTGTCAACAGATAGAGGAACAAAAGCTGGATCATCTACCTCTGGGGTGTTGGGGTCGTCACTCAAGTCTCCTAAATCTGGTCTTGAAGTATCTGGATTTCTTTCTGAATTTCCAATAAATGAAATGCTGTTATAAATACCTCCTGAACTAATATCACCAGTACTGATAGTATGTTCCATTATATGGGTTTCTACCTCTCCAACATTTAAAACATATGGCTGAGCAGTATTTACATTATTCCCTGTTTGAGATTCAAGTACTAAAGACGGAGGTGTTATAGGTACATTAAATCCATTATACATAACATCTGTATAATTGGAATCTAATGTTATAACATCTGCCCCGGTATTTATAATTTTTATTGTAAACTTAACTGTGTCTCCTTCGTTTACTCCAACGGTTCCGTTATCATCAATATACTCCCCTGTTTTTTCAACTTTAAATGATGGCAGGTCACCTATGTATAATACTGTTGGGTCGTCAGTTATATTCCCATCAGAATCATCCCCGTCATCACTTACATCATTAGTAACTTCATTTCCTCCGTAATCTTCAGAAATTGCAGTCAATGAATTAGAAAGCCCCTTGGAAGTAACATCAGCCGCAGTAATAGTATATTTTGCTTGGTAGATGGCAAAATCGCCATACTCCAAATAATTTTCAAAAGAAGTGGTAGATGTATTACCGTCCTTATCAAGAGTCTCAATATATTCAATGTACTTAACTGGGTTTGTATTAGGTACTACATCATATTGAAGATCAGAACTTGAATCGAAGTTTTGGAATGAGTCTTCAAACTTAAAATTAACAAGAGAAATGTTACCGGTATTTTCTAATACTATTTTATAAGTTAAGATTTCTCCCGCATCATACTTCCCGTCATTTGCTTTTGATGGGTCTCCTCCACCATCATCTTGATGATTAATAATTGTTTTTGTAACCTCAATAAGTGGGTTAGGAACGATTATTATCTCTGTTGGATTTTGGCCTGTATCATCCGGGCCTGTATCGCCATCATCAGAAATATCTGAAATTAATGTTCCAGCTCCCACTGCATCTACTGTGACACTATTTACAAGCCCCCCAGTATCAATTGTAACTTGGTCAACTTCATAGGTGGCTGTATATAAAATTGACTCCCCTGGACCAATTGATTCAGGAGTAACCGTTGTAGATGGTCCTACTAAATCCGAGGTCAAATCTCTCGGATTAACTGGGTTTTTATCATTAAAAGTTTCATCAAAAGTAAAGCTGTCAACAGTTACATCACCAGTGTTATTAATCGTAATATTGAAGGTGATTACCTCACCTCTATCAACATAGCCGTTGTTGTTGTCGTCAGCCCACTCCCATTCCTTAATAACCTCAATTGAGGGACTTTGCGGAATTATAACTTTTGTAATATCACTATCATCCCCATCAGTATTGTCCCCATCATTGCTTGTTTTTGAAACATCTGTACCTATAGTAGATTGTGCATCTAAAGAAGCAGAGTTAGATATTTCACCCCCATCAACAGCAACTTGAGAAACTGTATATCTAGCTTCCCAAACGACAATATCTCCAGGAGCTAAAACAAGCTCGCTCGAGTTAGACGTATCAGTAAATTTTTTCAAAAATTGTGGGTATCCACTGTCTAAGGATAGTGGATTACCAGAAGTAGTGATAGTGTCAGTTGGTGGGTTAGGAATATTTAAAATTGTGTTACCTGTATTTTCAATTTTAATATAATAAACAAGCTCATCATCTAAGACAGGAACTATGCTTGGTTGAGAAATTTCAAATAATGTTCCCATCCCAAGTTGACTTGGACTATATGTATAAATACTGGAAACTGGTGCATGAGTAATTTGTCCAGAATTAACTAGTGCATCTACAGTAATTTGAGTGTATGAATTAACACTGCCATTTCCTGGTGCTCCAGAAACTGTTACCAAATAATCATATTCACTGCCATCTTCTGTTTGACTAAACCGTAGTGGGAATCCTGAATTTGAGGAATCCGATTGTTTAAAAAGGTATGTTTTACCTCTTTCAAATGTTATGTTTGATTTTACTTGTCCGTCCTGACTGTAAATAAATTTACCTGAGGAAACTGTTACATCATAAACAATTGGAGTAGGGCTTGACTCTTGAGCAACCATGAGGTATTTTGTAATCTCAAAATCAGCATTTTCATCAATTACAAAAGTGGTATAGTCCTGATTGACTGGTTCATTGTCAAAAAGATCACTATCAGTACTTTTTGCCGTTTTTGAATCGTCTAACAAATCAACATAAGCAACATCTAAGATGTTTTTCACACCACCATAGTCTTTAATTTCTTGGGTAATAGTTAGTACTGCCTGGTAGACTGCGGTAAATCCAGGAAGGATTTTAGTGTTATCAATGATTTCATTACCGCTGATATTTACATCTTTTATATATACAATTTCATTGTTATTATCATACTCTAAATCTGTACATGTTGACGGATCAGGGCAGTTAATGAAATCTAAAGTGTCCGTAAAGAAGTCAACTCCAACGGGCTTATATATTGAAACGTTTCCTGTGTTTTCAAGTCTAATTGAATAAACAAGTGTTTCGCCAACGTCTGGTAGACCATTATTATTTGCATCTATATGGGAAACGTCTTTTTTAACATCAAGGTTTAAAGTTTTAGCTATAGGAACTTCTGTTGGATTTTTAGCAGGGGATGCCAATTTGTTTATATCATCAGATTGATAAGTAACATTATCATATTCAACAGTAAATGTATTTGAAACCCCTCCGGCATCAACTGCATCTTGAGTAACAGTGTAACTAACTGAATATCTTGACTTTTCGCCGACCTCTAATGTCCCCTCTGGCGAAGTGGACCCAGATGCAGGTGTGATTATACCATTATAAGTAACACTGCCTATTGGTAAACTTGTGGGAGTTTCAAGACCAGAAAGAATGTCATTTGTTGTTATGTTTTCTACCTTACTGTTTCCAGTGTTTTCAATATTAATTGTAAAAGTAATTATTTGACCTACTCCTGGGTTGGAAACGCTACTAGCTGATTTAACAATATTAAAATCATTTTGAGTTGTAATGTAAACTTTGGTTTTATCCCCTGAGGTGTCTCCATCAAGATCATTTCCGTCATCACTAAGTTCAACAGAAATTGATTTTGTTGTGGCTCCGTCAAGATAATCTCCTGTAACAGTTATTTGATTTTCAATAAATTGTACTGTTAGGTTACCCTCTATAATTTCATCTGAGAGTGTGTAATCATCAGATGTAATTGTGTGGGTTGCAGAGAAAGTTAAAATCTCACCAACTAATAATGTATATTTTGTTGAGTCGTTTGGATCTAAAATTTCTGTTGAAGTCCTATTAATGTTTGACGATACAAATGTCATTGCAGGAGATGTCATTGGATCACCTCCAGAGTAATTCATAGCATCAGAAATATCCATATTAAATACACTAACGTTTCCAGTATTTTCTATGGTGATTGTATATTCAATCGTATCTCCCGGATCAGGACTTCCTACAACTCCTGATGTTGTATTATCTACATATCTTCCGATTTTTGTGGCCTCTACAGCACCATCAATTTCAAATGAATAATCTGTACGATCGCCAATAACCCCACCAGGTTTGTCACTAAATTGTTCTACATCTCTGACAAAATTTCCTAAACTTTGAGCTGAAACCTTTGCGCTGTTATAAAGGGTTGCTATACTTTGATCAAAAACGGATTGCTGAATGACATATTCGACTGTAAATGTTTTTTCTTCTCCTATAGCTAAACTTATAGGGGTTGAGTATGAATGGCTAACTGCAGATGTAAGGTCAGCGATAACATTGGATGGGTCAGAATCAGACTCATGATCATATATTGTATCCTCAACAAGTAGGTTGCTTAATGATACTTGCCCATCATTTTCAACTGTTATTGTATAAACAAGTTTATCCCCAACACCAATTTCTCCATCATTATTCACATCCTGAGGAATAACAGTCTTTAAAACACTCATTGACCTTACAGCCGACAAAGTGGTTACAGTAAAATTGTCCTGATCTAAATCCGGATCATAATCTGCATCATCTGGATCTTCAGATAGATCGGTAACAATAATGCCACCTTCTCCTCCACTTCCTGTGGGGCTTGTTCCTGAAACTGTAATTTGATTTTGTACTTCCCCTGAGCTTGCTGCCAGTTCGGTAATTGTATAAGAAACTTCGAAAATCGCTCTATTTCCAGGAGCCAAAGTTCCAGCTGTTGATGTGTTTTGATCTTGTGAAACAACTAAAGTAATGTCTGAAAGGTCATTTGCTATAGAGTTTCCATATCCATCATTAAAGTTTTCAGTAAACTCCCAATCAATTGGAACTCCATTAGCATCTTTTGTTTTTGATATATCTAAAGTTACATTTCCTGTGTTTTCAACTTCAATAGTATATAAAATTTCATCTCCTATACTATTCCCCCCTGTTGGCAAACTTGCACTTTTTTTGACTCTAATTGAGGGGTCTTGAATAGTTTCTGATTCAACACATAAATCAGATGAAGTGTTTTCGGAAATAACCACACTTGTATCGTTTGCATTGGAAGCTTGAACTTCTCCTAAACAGTTTTTAACTCCTCCTCCATCAATTGTTTCTTGATCAACAATAATGTAAGCGGTATATGTAGCTGTCTCACCAACTAATAAAACTCCTTGATCAGATCCCTGATCACTTGTTATAAGGACAGGAAGTCTAGGAGTTGAGTTTTGTATATTTAAAATTGTAAGTCTATCCGTGGAGCCGTATAAACTCGTAATCTGGTCATCAAACATTGTAATGTTTGTAAGGTCAGCAGATCCATCATTATAAACCTCAACAGTCCAGCTCCATATTTCTCCAACTACTGGCTCACCTTGATACCAATTTGGATCCTCATCTCCATCTGGAAAAGGTGGATACAAACGTTGTGAAGGAATATCAGCAACTTTTGTTACTTCCATTGAAGTGATTTCATCTCCAATAGCGGTTACATTAGGATCTCTAATTATGTCCCCATGAGTATTTCCGTCTGAATCATCACCATTATCACTATAGTCTATCTCATTATCTGTTTGGCCTCCAGAGCTTCCAACTGCTTCAACATACAACTGAACTGTTCCTGCAGTTGCAGCTGAATCAAAAGTATATGTAGCGGTGTACTCAGCAGTTTCACCAACACTTAAAATCCCTTCAGCTGATCCGCCTGTGTCTACAAAAGTTAGTGTTAAACCATTTTCTGTATAGGATGACTCTCCTACGTCTTGGAAATAGCTTTTTAATGTTAAACCAGATATTGGACTAGTTGAAATATTCTCAACCTCTATTGTATATTCAATTGTATCTCCTGCGTTAACAGTTAAGGAATTATCACTGTCAAGTGTATTGCTATAAGATGTAACTTCAATTGATGAGGGTTCAAAGAAATCAAAGGCATTACCCATATCATTATGTTGAGTACAATAATAATAGAGAGAAGAAATGGATGAATCTGAGGGAACTGTTAAGTCAAAATAAGAACCAGCAGAGCCAACCGTTCCATATTTTTCATATAAACTGGGTTGAGTTCCTGATTCTGGAGAGGTTCCAAAGCGTAAAGGGTGTCCTCCAAGACTGCTGTCCGAGGTATCGAATCTATATGTTTTCCCTTTTTCAATTAAAATAACTGGAGCTTCTTCGCCATTTATAAAATATTTAAAGCCTGATTGGGTAACTGTAAAGGTTTGGTCCTGTGCAAACAGGGAAAGCGAGAAAAGAAAGAAAAAGGTAATCGAAACCAGGAAATGTATGAGGGTCGTTATCCCTGTAGTTAATGCCGTGTGATGCGGCTTTAACAGTTTAAATGAAGTAACCTTTTTTGAAGAATTTATTTGATTTCTCAAATTGTTTTCTAGTTCATTTACTGTACATGTAAAGTTAGAAACAAGAAAAAGGGTTTTTGAATGACGGCTGATTTAGGTTATTAACAATTTTATTAAAAACAGTAGGTTTTTACCTCAAGATTTTGTTAATAACGCAAAATGATTAGTATTTAATCTAGAAATTATTATTAATCAAGTTAAAAATGAAATTTCATAAAAATTTGATTCTATGATAGTTAAATTAAATTTTTTGTATTGACTATTAAGATTTATATTTTTAACCCCATTTAATTAAATATGAATAAATATTTTTTTTCTTTTCTGCTCGGACTTATAATCATTCATAATGTTGGTGCACAGGCTATAGTTTATGTCTCTCAGAATGAGGGTGATGATTTACAGGGTAATGGCTCAATTCAAAACCCTTATCAAACAATTGGAAAAGCAATAAGTGTTATTTCTGAAAGCGACACGGTAATAATTCGAGAGGGGATTTACCACGAAGAAATAATTATTGATAATTTAAATGCAACAGAAAATCTCCCTACAGTAATAAAAAACTACCAAAATGAAACTGTTATTATTGATGGGACTATTGAGATTGACGGCACCTGGGGTGATGACCCAGGTAATAATAATATTAAGTTAATTGAAAACATAACTAGCCCCATTACACAACTTTTTGTTGGAAATAATCAAATGGTCATGGCAAGATGGCCAAATGCTCAATTTGATGATCTTTCAATTTTTGATAAGCATAACTGGGCAGAAGGACATGAAGCTTCCAGTCTTGATGGTCAGTTATACATTGATGAAACAAAAGAAGATCCTGGGACTACTGACCTTAAAAATAGTATAGGTATTTTAAATATAGGGTCATTTAAAACATTTAACAGGCTTATAAGTTCGCACACTAAACAAAATGGAAACGACCTTATAGAATATTTATCACCCATTGGGAATGATGGGATTGGGGGTCAACTAAAAAATAATGGCCCACTTAAAGATAAGCATCATTATTTCTTTTTTGAAGGAAAAAAGGAATTTATTGATGTTGAAAACGAATGGTTTTTAGACACCAGTAGTGATAAATTATACGTGTATCCTGCTAGTGGAATAGAAATAAGTAATTTAACTGTTCGAGGTAAAATTCGTGACTACTCGTTAATAATTGACAATAGCAGTCACGTCAGAATTGAAGGCCTCACATTTTTTGCAACTACTTTTAAAGCTGATGACTCAAGCTATTTAAATATTACAAATTGTAGTTTTTATTATCCTTCTTTTTCCAGAAGAATGCTTGGTGAGCTGCAAGGTGCGGCTCCAACAACTTTAGGTTCTTCAGGAAATAAAAGAGTCTATAATAGTGCAATAAATCGTTGCTTGTTTGTGGATGCTGAAGGTGAAGGCTTGATTATCATGGGAGACAATAACAAGGTGCTCAATTCTTATTTTAAAAATATTGATTGGTCAGCAACCGAGCTTGATGGTTTAATGGTAACTATAAATGTTGACGGGAGTGAAAATGAGTTTTCAAGAAATGAAGTATATAATACTGGTGCCTCTGCAACAGTCTGGCCAGGCGAAGAGTCAATATTTTCATATAATGTTGTTTCAAATACAGGTCTTGCTCAATCAGATGGTGCTGTTTTTCAAGGAACAAAAAACACTGTCGCTAAATCTGTTGTTCATCACAATTTTGTTTATGATACCGAAAAATATGCATTTCGATATGACGCCCCTGGAGGGAATGCTGAAGAAGCGGGAAGTTTCGGGGTAATGCACCATAACATTGCTGATAATACTATGGGGCTGATGATTAAAGGAAATAACCAAGTAATTGCTAACAATACCGTAATCAACACTATAAGTAACAGAAATGATATTATTATACTTGCTGAGGATTGCTCAAATAATCATTCCTGGCTTTATAATAACCTAGCTGAGCGCATTGGGTCACATCGTAGTAGTGCTCAGTTTGAATTGTCTGACGACGCGCCAATTCCAATAGGATCAAATGGATATGTTATGTATGACAGTGATGGAAATGGAAGCAAAGAGAGCTGGCGAGTATGTGTTGAATCAGACGGGAATATTTATACAGGGGCCGGTAGTGGTCAATCAATTAATAATATTGATCAACTAAATGCAGCTCGCACAGGTATCTCTTTACAGTCTGATGTAACTGCTCTTTTAGACTACAGCCCTTCAGATAGAAAAAGCTATGCCGACTATGTTCCAATTAGTAATGTTTTAATTGATATGGGTATATCTCCAAATAGTAATGTTAACATATCTCTTACAGAATCGAAAACTCTTGATGAATTAGTTCCTCAAAACAATGTTGGGAGTAGCCCAGATATTGGGGCAATAGACCAAAGCAATATATGGATCCCTGGAATTGACTGGTTGCCAGAAGAAAATTTTGACATTATAAATACATATACTCTTTCGTCAACCTTATTTTTCAGTGAAAAAATCTTAGCTTATCCTAACCCTACATCGGGAAAAATTAATATTAGCTCTCCAAAAAACTTAAAATATGAAATTTATAATTTAAATGGAGTGAATCTTATTGAAGGTTATGGTAAAAATGTTGATTTATCAACTTTTAAAAACGGAATTTACTTTTTAAAAGTTTGGATTAACAGAAATAATCATCAAACCATTACAATAATTAAAAAATAAAAATCAAGTTAATTATTCAGCTGCATCCGTTTTAGCAGGTAATGATTCATAAACAAAAAATCGGAAAACCTTTCCATCCCTAATTTCGGCATCAATCATTTGACGGCGTGTAAATGATTCTTCTCCATTTACAGTTTCTGAAACATTATGCCCAGCAATAATCCAGTCCATACCGCCCGGAACTGATTTATAAGGCATCGCCCAATAAGTGTCCCATTGTGGGTTTGATGCAGCAAACCATCCTTCTAATAGACCGGCTTGTTCTTCTTTTGTTCTAATTACAGTACCGTCAGGACCAAGAATGAAAATGGAATCAGCACTCATGGACTTAATCGCTTCCAAATCTCCATTATTATGAGCTTCAATGTATTTACTCCAAATTTCGGTGATTTCATCTGAGCCGGCAATAAATGTTTCCTCAGGCATAGGTTTAAAAAAACCAACTCCTTTAACCTCTTCAACACTAGATGAAGTTGTACAGCCAATGATGGCAAGTGTAATAATTAATAAAAATATGTTCTTCATTTTTTGTCTTTTAAAATTCCAAATAAATATACCTAAAAATTAATTTTAAAATTTGTGCGTTAATCAAAAAAGCTTAGTTTTAAGTCAATGTGTTATTATTTATAAAAAATACTTCAATGGTTCGAATCTTAATAATATTCATTTTTCTCGGAATTACAACACTTGTCTCTGCCCAAACAATCGCTTTTGGATCTTGCCATAAGGTTAATGATCCCAACAGTGATCTCATTCTAAAAAGCATTACCAATCAAAGCCCCGATGTTTTTATTTGGCTTGGTGATATAGTCTATGGTAAAGACGGAAATCCTGACCACCTTAAAAAACAATTTGAAAAACTCAAATCCAAATCCAGCTATCAAAACCTTTTAAAATCAACCGCCGTTTATGGTACTTGGGACGACCATGATTATGGCCTAAACAATGCTGGGCGTGACTACAAACATAAGGAGCGCAGTCGAGCCGATTTATTTGCATTTTTAAATATCCCCAAGAACAGTCCGGCCTATAAGCGAAATGGTGCCTATCAATCCTATGACTTAAGCAGAGAAATTAAACTTATCCTGCTCGACAACCGGTACTTCAAATCTGAATATGTAACCAAACCCCATGACGAACCATATCCTCCTGACTACAAAGGAACCATCCTCGGAGAAGAGCAATGGATATGGTTAGAAGATGTCCTTAAAAGTTCTTCCGCCGATGTCCATATTATTGCTTCCGGCATACAGTTCTTATCCCCAAATCATCGGTTTGAAAAATGGCTAAACTATCCAAATGAGTACAAGCGTTTGATCGGCTTATTACAGACTTATTCCGTCAAAAATCCCATCGTGCTTTCTGGAGATCGCCATATGTCAGAGCTTTCCAGAAAAAATATTGGCTACACAAACTTGTACGATGTCACTTCAAGCGGGATGACAGAAGCGCTAACTAAAAATCTATCTGAAAGTAATCCCTATAGGTTGGGTAATGCAATAGGGGTAAATAACTATGGCTTATTATCAATAGATTGGGAGAATAAAAAACTGCAAATATCTTTTCACCACACTGATGGAAAACTATTAACAGACTACCCCTCAATTTTCTTGAAAAACTAATTAAAGGTTTAGCTATTTTTCGCCATTAAATGGAAATGAAGAATGATGTAAATCAATCTTAATCAACCCACCTATAACTTTATATCCAAATGTATATTCTACTTTGGCTTCATTTCCCTCCAAGTCAGTGAAATAATAATTCCCCATTGCTATGGCTCGGTCATCCTCAAGAATTAAGCCTGAGTTTTCAAACCTGACCGCTTTCCAAGGATGAATAGCAAAGCCTTTATCTTCAGTACATTCACGGTTTTCACCTGCAATGAAATAAGAAATTGCTTCTGATTTTGTCAAACGAAATTGTTGAGCAGAACATTTGGTTGGCTTAAATAAAACTGGCCTTGAAGCAAAGGCATAATGCTTGTCTACAAAAGCATTTGTGTAATTTTCGCATTCTAACATGTCATCTTTCAATGTGCCTATAGTAACAATCCCTTTACCCCAATCCTTCTGGGTTTTTTCAACCGCTTCTCTTGTTATCATTCGTCCTTGATATAATGCCTCGAAAGTACTTGTTTTATGTCTTTTTAACAAACCGAAAAAATCAATACTAGATTGAAAGTATATTTGAATAAAAACAATTCATAAAATTTATTAATTATGTAGCCCTTTAGTGTCTTAAAAATAAAAAATCTTTTTTTAGATCTTATAAAACTTTTTAAAGTATTGAAGGTCTAATATTAAAAATGTTCGTTCCTGAAAAATGTAGAACAACATATAAACGATTGCCTTCGGCAAAAAGACTTCGATGCTGGTTTGCGTCTGATTATAGATCATTTCCACGAACCACTGTACTGGGCCATTCGAAAATGGGTGTTGGTGCACGAAGATGCCGATGATGTGCTCCAACTCACCTATGTGCGAATCTATAAAGGACTTGGCAAGTTTGCATTTAAAAGTGCTGTTAAGACTTGGTGCTATCGCATCGCCTATAACGAGGCCATGCGCTTTTTGGAGTCCAATAAAAAACGAGTTTGGCTTCGGGAAGAAGTCATCGCATATCGATTGGAAAATCTGCATGCAGACCCCTATTTTGACGCCGATGCAAGCAATGCGTCCCTACAGCGGATTATCGCGGATCTCGATGACAATCAACGAGAAGTGTTCTGTATGAAATACTATGACGAACTCAAGTTTTCCGAAATCGCCCAAATTACTAATCGAAATGAAAGTTCAGTCAAAACCCTTTTTTACAAAGCAAAAGAAATCCTGTCAAATAAAATTATTCTATCATGAACCGAAAGATAAATTCCCATCAAAAACTGGGCTTTACCGTCCCTAAAAACTATTTTTTAATCTCCAAAGCACAAATACTCCACGCAGTCCAAAACGAGAAAAGAACCTCAACTCCTGTGCCGCGCATCAAGCCTTGGGCGCTACAATTCGCTGCGGTTTTTGTTCTAACATTGGCAACCACTTGGTTTTTACTTAACAGCAATGACGAAATAAACAACTTTGATACCCTACTCATCGACTCGCTCGTCATTGAAGATGAAGATTTTACAGATTGGTACGAAGAAAATTACGTGTTAAATGACCTCTAATTAAAACTTTTTGATTAAACAACGGTCTAAAAGATAGAATCAAAACTTAAAATAATATGAAATCCTTACAACCCCTATTACTTATCGTCGCATTGATAATTAGTGGAATGGCCCCAGCACAAGATGTAAATGATGCCCAACAAGCACAAAGAAACGGCAATAAAGGCATGGGAAAAATCCTGACGCCTGACCAACTTGAATTGCTGCAAGAACAAAACGACATGGTCAAAAGTCAACGCGAAGCCTTTAAAAACTCGCTGTCAGACGACCAACTGGCTATTCTTGACAACCAAGACCTCAATAAAAGAGAAAGACGTGAAGCGCTTCGTGCTACCTTTACAAAAAACCAGCTCGATTTGTTGGATACCCACAAAGCCAACGTCCAAGCGCTTAAAGATTCTTTCCGAGAGTCGCTGTCCGATGAGCAAAAAGAAAAGCTCAGAAAACGCAGACAACGACTGAATGAGAAAAAAGAGCAAATCAATCAAAAAAAGCGCCAAATCAAAAAGAGAGTTAAGAAAAAGAAAAGCGCAAAAAATTAACTCTTTTTTTCTCCAGCAATAAAAGCACCCTTTGGGTGCTTTTTTTTATCTTTATCTATGCGTAATTTGTCCTTTTTCATTTTGCTTTTATGTTGGTCTTCGCTATCCCTTGCTCAAAACCAAGAATCTGAAGAATCTTCAGACATCGACGAACTCCTCAACGAATTTTTTGTTGTCGATACGCTTGCTGTCCTGCAGGTCTATGACGACCTCAAGGGTGGGTTTTTATACGCTTCCATCAGCTATGACGAACAGGCATATTTTTCTGGAAGGGACTTTGATATTGACCAATTTGGAATTGCCCCTAGTTTGAGCTATCTCAGTATTGGTGGAACATATCTATTTGCTGGTGGGTCCTATTACAGTGAGCTAGACCCCTTATGGGATTTGTTTGCACTTGGTGCAGGACAATTTTGGTCCCTAGGAATAGAAAAACAATGGTCGGTTAGTGCGAGCTATACCTACTCTTATCTCGGGGAAGACAGTGAGGGGCTCAACAACCATCGCCTATCTTCGAGTGTGAGTTATAAGCTGAACCCCCTACAGCTAAATGTCGCAGGGGGCTATCTCTTTGGTGCCGAGCCAAGCTACTATCTCTCCACTTCTGTTTCCTACAAAACTAATCTCTCGCAAATCGGCGCTTTTGAACTGAATTTTGAACCCAATCTGTATCTGCTCTTTAGCCAGCAAACCATCCTTGAGCAAGTGTCCTTCTTTCAATTTACAGAGTCAGCCGTATTTGATCGTGTCAATAGCCACCTCGAACTGCCATTCACCCTCGACAACAATACCTTGGATATTACCCTGAGCTATACCCGCAACTTCCCCAACAATCTTTTTGAAGATGAAGACCTGACCTCTTCTGGCTATTTTTCCATCAGCTTGGGCTGGCTGATTCCCCTCTAAGTCCACATAACTCTTTGTTGGTTTATGTATATTCGTTTGATAAAAACCCAATATGAGCCACGCAAACTTTGACGAACTCCTTGCCAAACTCCCGGGAAGTTTGACAGCTCACGAGGCACAAAGCCGCTTTTCACACATTTGGAAAACCGACGAACCCCTGCAATGCAAAGGAGTTTGCTTTCCCAAAACCACCCAAGATGTATCCACCATTATGAGCTGGTGCCACGAAAACCAACAAGAAGTGGTGGTTCATGGCGGACTCACCAACCTAGTTGGTGGCACCCAAACCCAAAGCGATCAACTCGTTGTGTCCCTTGAAAAAATGAATAAAGTATATGCCGTTGATCCCAAAAACCGAACAGTTGGTGCCGAGGCAGGTGCCATACTCGAAAACGTACTACAAGCCGCTGAAAAACAAGACCTCTTTCTACCCCTAAGCTTTGGCGCAAGGGGCTCTGCACAAGTCGGTGGGGTTATCTCTACCAATGCGGGAGGGCTTCGTGTTTTTCGATACGGCATGACCCGAAACTGGGTCTTGGGACTCGAGCTTGTACTACCCAACGGAACCATAATAGAAAACCTCAAAGCCCTACGAAAAGACAATTCTGGTATTGATATCAAACAACTCTTTATCGGAGCTGAAGGAATCCTCGGAATTGTTACCAAGGCCGTGTTTCGACTTATCGAAAAACCACAAACCCGAAACTCAGCCATACTTACAACAGACGATTACAGCAAGCTGCTGCAAACCCTTCGCTATTTTGACCAAACCCTCGGCACCCGACTAACGGGATTTGAACTCCTATGGGAGAATACGTTCCGTACCATGACCGCAGAAGACACCCACTACCAATCGCCTTTGCGAAAGGTCAAAAAATATGTCGTTTTTGTCGAGGTCCTTGGCAAAGACAGCATTCGAGACGTGCAAGACCTCCAAGACGCTTGTACACACGGTTTTGATCAAAACTGGATTGCAGATGCTAGCTTTTTTGATACCTCAGTAGAGCAAGACGAATGTTGGAAAATTAGAGAAGATGTGGCTGCGCTCGAAGCACATGCGCCACACAACCAACACTTTGACATAAGTATTCCAATCGATCAAATTGGAACCATTATCAATCAAATCGTCCAACGGCTTGAAACCCTTGACGGAGTGTTGGGGGTTTATCCCTTTGGCCATGTAGCAGACGGAAATATGCACCTCATCGTTGGTAAACAAACCGATAACAAACAGCTCACCCAACAAATCAATGAGATCGTGTACCAACCCCTTGCAGCGGTAAAGGGTTCCATTTCAGCAGAACACGGCATCGGACTCGATAAAAAACCCTATCTCCATCTGTCGCGTACCTATGACGAAATCCACATTATGAAAGGACTCAAACAGTTATTTGATCCCAAAAATATCCTAAACCCTGGTCGGATTGTTGATTAGGCAGAAGGAAAAGGTAATAAAATTTGTACCTTTCCTTCATGCGATATCCTATCTACCAGATCAACGCTTTTAGTGACCAGCCCTTTGGGGGTAATTCGGCCTGTGTGGTTCCCCTAACGGCTTGGCTGCCTGACGAATTGATGCTCGGCATCGCCAAACAAAATGCCGTGGCGGAGACGGCCTTTTTTATCGAGCACGGTTCCAGCATTGCGCTGCGTTGGTTTACTCCTGATCACGAAATCGATTTGTGTGGACATGCCACCCTCGCTACCGCACACTGCCTGATTGAACATCGTAACTATACCCTCCAACCCATTCATTTCACAACTCAAAGCGGGTCGCTTTATGTGTCGGTTCAGCAAGGACGTTATCAGCTCGATTTGCCAGCTCGCCTGGGAGCAGTCAGCAGCTTGCCTGAAGTCATCGCCCAATCCCTATCCATACAACCCCAATCCATATATAAAGCACGAGACTATTTGTTGGTATATGACGCCCAAGCCGAAATCGAATCCCTAAACATCGACCGGGCGATGTTTGACCAGATCAGCCTAAGTCACGGCGGAGTGATTGTTACCGCTCCAGGTAAAGAGCATGATTTTGTCTCTCGCTTTTTTACGCCCCAAGCAACAATATTGGAAGACCCCGTGACGGGCTCGGCACATTGTACCCTTGTGCCCTATTGGGCCAAACGGCTCAATAAATCCACTCTTCATGCCCGCCAATGCTCTAATCGAGGGGGTGAGCTGTGGTGTGAAGACCAAGGCGAGCGTGTACAAGTGAGTGGACTGGCGCGGACCTTTTCTACAGGGGTCTTTTCGATTGCAGACAGTTTATGAAACCAGCACCCGCTATTGATGGCTTTTGGAAGCGGTTTTTAAAGTCCCAAGGGCAAGACAATTGTCCCTGCCCCGATACTTTTTATTTTTGTGACAATCGGCATAATGCCGACAGTTGTGTAGCTCTGGTTGTAAAGGGAGTCAAACAAGCTACTGCTCCTTCACAATGACGGTTTGATAAACACAAGAAAGCGCTACCCCGTATCAAGGAATATTTTGTGCTAACCAACTAGAAAGGTGAGCCCAAAGCAGTAATCCAAACCACGGCTGTTGTGGTGGTTCTCTTTGGTCAAATCAACGCTGCTTTTGCCTTTGCCTAAAGGAAAGGCCGCTCATTGGCCGAATGGTAGCAGATGCATCGCAGCTATTATACCCGCGAAATGGGGTGTGATGAAAGTGAGATTACAGACGGTTTTGAGGTGGTATATCATCATTTATGTTGTGTGTACTATGGTTTGTATTGTTGGTTTTTGGCTTATATTTGTGGCCTAAAACGATTTGCTATGTATCCAGCTGAAATGGTTCAACCGATGAGAGACGAGCTAACAGCCGTAGGTTTTGATGAACTTGCCGATGCCTCGGCAGTAGATGCTGCACTTGCTAAAGAAGGAACAACCCTTGTGGTGGTCAATTCGGTTTGTGGTTGTGCCGCTGCCAATGCCCGTCCAGGTGTGATTATGTCACTCTCGAATGAAAAAAATCCCGATAATCTCACAACTGTTTTTGCTGGGGTTGATCGTGAAGCCACAAACGCTGCTCGCAAGCAAATGGTGCCATTTCCTCCTTCTTCTCCAAGCATTGCCTTGTTTAAAGACGGGGAGTTGGTGCATATGTTGGAACGGCATCATATTGAGGGTCGCCCTGCCAAGGTCATTGCCGAAAACCTCATCGAGGCCTACAACACTCATTGCTAAACTCCCATGCGCAAAGCGCTGGCTTTTCCGCTAACTGTCATCTATTACTTGGCTTTTTTCACGACACTGCTCGTGTTTCATCCTATACAATGGGTGTGCCACTATGGCTTTGGTTATACTGCACACAAACGAAGTGTGGATATCCTTAACGCAACCCTCATATGTAGTTTGGGTCTGATCGGAACGCGAGTTCGATTTTCGAATCCCCACAAGCTACAAAACAGCCAACCTCATATAATTGTGTGCAACCACCAAAGCTTGTGCGATATCCCTCCTCTGATTTGGTATTTGCGACACCTACACCCCAAGTTTATCAGTAAAAAAGAACTCGGTCGGGGAATTCCTTCGGTCTCTTTTAATCTCCGTCATGGCGGGTCATTGCTTATCGACCGTGCTAAAACCAAAGATGCCCTTGTTGCCATAGAAGACTATGCCAACACGCTCAACCGTACTAAACACAGCACCATCATTTTCCCCGAAGGCACTCGCTCTGGCTCAGCAAAGCCTCGTCGATTTCGGTTGGGCGGTCTATTTACTCTGTTCGAAAATATGCCCGAAGCCGTGGTACTTCCCGTAAGTATCAGCCATTCATGGAAGTTGATGAAATGGGGGGATTTCCCGATGATGCCCGGCGTCACGATGCACTTTTCCGTACATGAGCCCATGCCTGTAAAGGGCCAAAAAGCAAATGAATTGGCAAGCCGTGTCGAGAAAATCATTGTTGGGGGAATCGAGGATTAAAATTTGGGTTTTCTCTTCTGTAAAAAAGCGCTTGTGCCTTGCCTGAAATTGTCGGTTTTAAAACACATACCAAATCCCTCTGTTTCTGCTGCATAGCCGTCTGTATCAGGGTCATAACCCGCACGAACCGCTGCCAAAAGTTCCTGTTGTGCTTCTGGTGCATTTTTCAGAATAGATGCTGCAAGTTCCAAAACCTTAGTGTCGAGTTCCTTCGGCGAACAAACTGCATTGGCAAGTCCAATCTCATAAGCGCGTTGGGCATCGATCATGTCTCCAGTTAAAAGAAGTTCCATCGCGCGACCACGCCCAACGAGCTGTGGCAAGCGTTGAGTGCCCCCATAACCGGGAATCAATCCCAAACTTGTTTCGGGCATGCCTACCTTAGCCGTATGAGCAAAGATTCGCAAATGACAAGCCATCGCCAGCTCCAATCCGCCACCCAAAGCATAGCCATTGACCGCCGCTATCACGGGCTTGTTGTAGTGTTCGATATAGTCAAACACCTGTTGATTTCCCTGCTGGGCAAGGGCTGCCCCTTCGTCAGGCGAAAGTTTAGAAAGCTCCCTAATGTCGGCCCCCGCCACAAAAGCAGTATCTCCTGCTCCACGAATCACAAGCAAGCGGACATTATCATCTTGTTCCAAAATCGCCAAAGCGTGATGCAGTTCGGCAAGGGTTTCACGATTTAGTGCGTTCAATTTCATCGGGCGGTAAATCTTGATCCAGCCCACCCGCTTTTGAATTTTAACTTTCAGCATTTTGTATCTCATACTGCAGAACTTACTAAAGGTAGCCAAACGCGAAATCTTGTGCCTTTGGGTGTGCTCGATTCTACCTCAATTTGTCCGTTATAGGTCTGTACAATGTTTTTAACCATAGCTAATCCGAGCCCCATTCCACTGGTTTTTGTAGTGAATTTGGGTTCAAAAATTTTATATATATTTTCTTGTGTAATGCCATGACCATTATCTGTCACACTAATGCAAACTTTGTCATTTTTCTTTTGTACGTTTACAACAATAGATGGGTCGGAAAGTTCGTCACAGGCCTGAATTGCATTTTTGACAAGATTTGTCAAGATGCGAATGAGCTGGGTTTTGTCGAGACGGGCAAACAGGGGTTCGTTCGGGGCCTCAAAAACGATGTATTTCTCGCTAAATATATCCATTCCAAGTTGGGTGATCTTGCCCACATCCAATAATTCGGATTCTTGTACAGGCATTTCTGCAAAGTTGGAAAAGGCAGAGGCAATGGTGCTGAGGGTGTCGATTTGATGAATCAGTGTGGAGGAAAACTCTTGAATTTTTTTGGACGCTGAGAAGTCTGTGGGGTCAAACTGCTGCTCGAAACTCTGCACACTCAAACGCATTGGCGTCAATGGGTTTTTGATTTCATGCGCCACTTGTTTTGCCATCTCTCTCCATGCTTGTTCACGTTCGCTCTTAGCTAAGCGCACTGCACTTTCAGCGAGTTGATCAACCATGTCATTGTAGGCATTTATCAGTTTGGAGAGTTCTTTTCCCGGAGGGTTGAGATGAATTTTTTGATTGGATGTGCCTAAATCTGTCTGAGTGATTACATCACTGATTTCCTCCAAAGATTTTGTGATAAAACGAGATACCACATAGGCCAGTATGATAGCAACAACAAGTATAAACAAATACACCTGCATCAGACGAGAGAGGAAATTTTGTAACTCCATCGCACTAAGGGAGTCGTCATCGACATAAGATAAGTTGAGAACGCCAATCGCCATACCGTTTTCATTGTTGATAAAGGAATAGGATGAACGGTTTTGACCACGGCCATCTTCTGAAATTTCAACATAGTTTGTAGCAGGATTTTTACGAAGTAAGTAAAGCGTTGATTCCGAAATCGATGAGTTTCCATCTGTGGGGGGAAGCTGTGTGTTGGTTATGAGCTTTCCCACGGTGTTATAGATGCGAAAGTTGACATTTTGTTCGTCCGCAATTTGAAACACTACTTCCCCAAAAATGGAGTCCAAGAATTGCTCTCGATTAGGAAAGGGCGACTGGCTGAGAATGTACTCAATTCTGGTTTGCAACTGGGCTTCTTTGCGCTGAAGTCTTTGTTCGTGATATTGGTTAGATTGCTCTCGGTATTGATAAATGGTCACCCCCGCAATAAGAACGGATGCGATTAACACCAATGAGATCATTGCTGTGAAAATACGTGCACGTAAGGATAATTTTGGTCGCATATCAATCTTGATTACGAATCCGCTTATAAAGTCGGATGCCAAGCATCAAAAGGGCTCCCAAAGCGAGAAGACCAACAAGGCCATACACCCAGTCAAAACTCGTTTTAATAATCGCTAGAAAAACAATGGCAAACAACAAAATGGTTGCTCCTTCATTCCAAAGACGCATAAAGTTTGAAGTATACCGAATCTGATCTCGTTGGAGTGCGCGATACATCTGATGGGTTATGAGGTGATAAACCAACAGTAGCCCCACAAATCCCAGCTTGATCAGCATCCACTGCATAAGAAGTATCCTGGGGTTGAGAACCAAAAGCCAAATGGCAAAGCCCGTGGCGAGTATGGCAGAAGGCCAACAAATAATGGTCCACAAACGGCGCGACATCAACTTGAGTTGCGGTACTAGTACCGCTGCGTGATGACTGTCTTTTTGCGTGGCTTCAATATGATAAATAAACAAGCGTGGGGTGTAAAACAGTCCTGCAAACCAAGTGATGACAAAAATCAAATGTAAGGCCTTGATATAGTTGTACTCCATCCTTTTTAATTCGATTTAAAAATAGGGATAAATCCTTAACTAAGAGGCCACCGCCCACTCATCAATCCAGCGGCTAAGTACTTTGACCCAATCATCGCGGTCATTGATACAGGGAACGACATGAAGGTTTTCACCTCCATTGTCTTCAAAATTTTCAACGGCTTCCATGCCAATTTCCTCGAGGGTCTCCAAACAGTCGGAAACAAAAGCAGGAGTTACAACGGCCAAATCCTTTGTGCCCGTTTTGGCAAAGCTTTCGATAGTCTTGTCAGTGTAGGGGTCGATCCATTTGTCGCCCGCTAAACGAGACTGAAAAGAAGTGGAGAAGGTCCCCGACTTCAACTCCAAATAGTCAGCAACCAAACGGGTGGTTTCATAGCACTGATGGCGATAGCAGTACTCGTGCGCAACTGAGGGTGTTTGGCAACAAGACTGATCAGGCTTGCAATGTGATTTGGTGATATCCGTTTTCCGCAAGTGTCTTTCCGGAATCCCGTGGTAGGAAAACAAAATGTGTTCCCAATTTTTTCCTTGTAAAAAATCCTGAATCGATTGAGATAAGACCCGGATATAATCTGGATGATTATAAAAAGCTGACAGATGAGTAAACACCATGTCTGGGTAGTCTTCTGCTCGGATTTGCTCCGCCAAAACAATGATGGTTTCCGTTGTGGCCATGGCATGTTGGGGATAAAGCGGTAATAGAAGAACCTCATCTACCCCTTGATTGTGAAGCTCGGCTAAACCACTAGCGATGTTGGGCTTTCCGTACCGCATTGCCAAAGCAATAGGCGCGGTGGTGTTTAGTTGGACTTTAGCTTGTAAGCGTTCGGATAAAACAATCAGAGGCGACCCTTCATCCCACCATATCTTTTTGTAGGCATTGGCAGAACGGCGAGGGCGTGTGTTCAGGATAATGCCTTTCACCAAAAATGTGCGCAACCATTTAGGTACGTCAATAACGCGTTCATCCATCAAAAATTCTTTAAGATATGTCTTAACGTCTTTGGTTTCGGGGCTGTCTGGTGACCCCAAATTGACAAGTAATACTCCTTTCATCGCTTTTTTTACGAAGATAATGACATAATATATTTTTTTGGCGTTGTACCGTATTTCTTTTTAAAAGCAGCAATAAAATGACTCGATGTACTATAACCCAACTTCAAGCCAACTTCGTTGACGTTTTGACTTCCATCGCTGAGCATTTGTCGGGCAGTTTCCATCTTATAATCTAGCAAGAACTGAAAAACGGGAGCCCCATAGAGTTGCTTAAAGCCATCTTTCAGTCGTTTGAGACTGATGCCCACTTCCTCCGCAAGTGCTAGCAACCCCGGAGGTTCTGCCATACGTTCAACCACGATTTGTTTTGCTTGATGGATTTTGCGAACATTTTCCTCATCCGCCAAAAAAGGACATTGGGCAATATCGGATTGTTTGTCGGGATTAAAATACAAACTAAACAACTCATATACCTTGGCTTTGAGATAAAGGCGACCCATTAAGGCATCGGGCTCATGCTGGAACATCTGACTCAAAATCACCGCCATTGCAGGACTGATGATTTGATCTTGATAATATTTTTTACTGATGTTTTCGCCGTTGAGAAAAGAGATGGTTTCGGCCTCATGCGAAAAAAGCGCATGAAACTTATGAATCGAAATCAAGACGCTAATCATTTTAGTTTGGGGAGCCAGTCGAGCTTGCATCGGCAAAGAACGCTGCGGATTATAAAGAAGTAAGACATGCTCGTCTGTTAGTGGTAGGTTATAGCTTCCTTTATTGAAGTAAAAACTCGCCCCTCCCTTAAAACAAAAATGAAACTGGATGCAGTTAACGCCCACCTCTCGACTTATGGACTGCTCAGACGAGCTACTGTTGTCGTACTGTAACACAAAAAACCCTGTTTCAATTTGACTGACTTGTTCTACACCCATAGCGTTATTTTTAACTTTCAAATTTGATACAAAAATAGCTTATTTATATTGAATCTAAGATATTGGCCTGTTTTGAACCCCAAAGCGTTAAAAAAAGTCCTTTTAGCGTTATTTTTTTGCTAGTTGCCAAAATAATTTTGTGTCAAATTCCAAATGTTCCATAGTTGACAAACCAACTATCGTTATCGTGTATTGGGGTAAGCTATAAAAAAGCAGATGTTTCCTCTCGTGGACAATTTAGTCTTTCTATTCGTGCGCAACAAAAGCTCCTAAAATCTGCCCGCGACAAACAAATCCAATCTATCACTGTACATTCGACTTGTAACCGAACTGAACTCTATGCTAATGGAGCCGATACGGAAAAATTATTGGGTCTGCTGTGTGCGTTTTCACATGGAAGCCCAAGCTTGTTTTCCAAGATCGGGTATGTGTTGAAAGACGAAGATGCTCTGAACCATTTGTTTCGCGTGGGAACAGGTCTAGATTCGCAAATTCTGGGTGATTTTGAAATTATTGCACAACTCAAAAAAAGCTTTCTTCGCTCCAAAAAATTTGGATTACTAGACCCCCTTTTTGAACGCCTGTTTAACTCGGTAATCCATGCGAGTAAACGCATCAAAAACGAAACCCAGATATCGTCGGGAACCACATCGGTTTCATATGCCTCGGTACGTTATATCTTGGATCATATAGAAAATCCAAATCAAAAAAATATTCTGTTATTTGGTATGGGTAAACTTGGAAGAAACACCTGTGAAAACCTGGTCAAACACACCCAAAATGACCATATCGTTCTTATCAATAGAACACGTAAGCGGGCCGAGAAAATGGCAGGAAAATTTAAGCTGATTGTAAAAGACTATGCCGATCTACCTGTCGAAATTCGAAAAGCCGATATTATTATCGTAGCTACTGGTGCCGAAAAACCAACCCTATCCAAGTCATTAATTCACACTGAAAGCCCTTTGCTTGTTCTCGACTTGTCAATCCCCAAAAACGTGGATGACGATGTGTTAGACCTTCCTAATGTAGCACGAATTCACATCGACGAGCTGTCAAGAACCACAGATAATACTCTAGCAGAACGACAAAAAGAAGTCCCAAAAGCTGAAGCCATCATTGACGAAGTTGCCGAAGAGTTTACAGATTGGTTGGGTACGCGTTCGTTTGCTCCTACAGTGCAAGCCCTCAAACAAATGATGGAGAAATTGGAGCAACAGGCCCTCGCACAACAGCAAAAAAAACACCCGCATCTCAAATCCGAAGAAGCCACCTTACTCTCTCAACACTTGATTAAAAAAATCACAAATCGCGTGGCCAATCACATGCGAAATAGTGAAAATACTGCAGAAAGTGTAAAAACCATCCAAGACGTTTTTAATATCACTTCCAAATGAAACCGCTGCGAATTGGAACACGCAGCAGTGCACTGGCACTATGGCAGGCTCATTTGGTGCAAAACTCGCTTTTGGAAATCGGGTTAACATCCGAGTTGGTGCCGATTTGTTCTTCAGGGGATACCAATCTCGTTCAGCCCCTATATGAAATGGGGGTTGTAGGAGTATTTACCAAAGAACTCGATCGGGCCTTACTACAAAATGATGTCGACCTCTGTGTTCACAGTATGAAAGACGTACCCACCCAACTCCCAGCGGGAATCGTCGCGGGATTTGTGCCAGAAAGAGGGCATGCTGGTGATGTTTTTGTTTTTCAAGAAAAGAACTGGAAACGTCTTCCGCAGCGAACCATCGCAACCAGTAGTTTGCGCAGACAAGCACAGTGGCTTTTTGCATACAAAAATGATCATGTTGTGCCCCTTCGTGGGAATATACAAACCCGCATCGATAAAATCAAAGTCAATAACTGGGATGGTGCTATTTTTGCGCATGCTGGACTCGAACGACTATCGACAAACCCTGCGATCTACACCCCTATCGATTGGATGATTCCCGCCCCTGCTCAGGGAGCCATCCTCGTCACAACCCGAGAAGAAGAAACCAAAATTCTCGAAAATATTAAACCGCTTTCTCACCTGCCGACACAAGATTGTGTACAGGCCGAACGCGATTTTTTACGTGCCCTTCAAGGCGGTTGTTCAGCGCCAATTGGTGCCCATGCTAGCGTTCATAACAATCGCATTTCCTTTGTGGGATCTGTAACCGCAACCGACGGATCTAGACATATTGAAGTGCGAGAGTCCTATGATCGACAAGACCCCGATATTGGAAAACAAGCTGCTGAAATCCTCGTCCGTAATGGCGGGGAACAGGTGCTCGATAAGCTAAAAAGACATGACTAACCCACTTGTGTTGTCGACAAAAAAACTTCGCTTTCATCAACTTGAACGTTTGATGGCTGCCCAATGTGATGTAGTTGACTACAATGCCTTACAAATCGAAATCCAACCCTTTTCAATTCCAAAAAAACCCAATTATTGGGTGTTTAGCAGTCAGAATGCTGTGCGCTCTTTTTTGGCGAAACCAACAGCTTCTGCACATCAAAACCCGATCCTTTGCGTAGGCGAAAAGACCAAATCACTTTTGGAAGAAAATGGGCAAAAAGTGATTAAAACAGCTCAAAATATGCTAGAATTGGTCAATTTTATTCAAAAAACAATGAAAAATGAGCATTTTTTGCATATTTGTGGAAATCGAAAATTAACTGATTTTGCAGCCGGGATGCAAAAAGCAGAGATTTCCTATGCTGAAGTGACTGCCTACCATACGCATCTGGTGTCTCGTGTTCAGACTCCCGAGCCACAGGGATTGTTGTTTTACAGTCCAAGTGGGGTGGAAAGTTATTTGCAAGCCAATTCGATTGGTGCAAGCTGGTGCTTTTGCATCGGAGAAACCACCGCAACTGCTGTACGCCCCCTGACTGAGCACCTAACCGTTTCACCCAAGCCAGACGCTGACCTATTGGTCGCTGCTACTGCAACACATTTTAGACGATGAGTACCCTAAAAAATGATATTTTCTTACAAGCCCTTGCGGGCAAAACACTCCGACGACCTCCCGTTTGGATGATGAGACAAGCTGGGCGATATCTGCCAGACTTTATGAAGCTCAAAGAAAAATATGACTTCTTTACCCGCTGCCAAACGCCCGAACTGGCTTCGGAGATTACCGTCATGCCCATCGACCAGATTGGAACCGACGCTGCCATTCTATTTAGTGATATCCTAGTCATCCCACAAGCCATGGGAGTTGACGTGCAAATGAAACCCGAACTAGGGCCATGCTTGCCAAATCCCATCCGCACCCAAACCGACGTTGACAAGGTAGAAACCCCCGACGTCAACGAACGTTTACACTATGTGATGGAAGCCATAACACAAACCTTGGAACGTCTAGACAACCGCGTGCCACTGATCGGTTTTGCTGGGGCGCCTTGGACGATCTTTTGCTATATGATACAAGGACAAGGATCCAAAACCTTTGACAAAGCCAAGGCCTTTTGCTTTTCTGAGCCAGAAAGTGCACACCAACTACTGCAAAAAATCACCGATACCTCCATCGCTTATCTGCGGGCAAAACACAAGGCAGGGGTTCATGCTGTTCAGCTTTTTGACTCTTGGGGTGGAGTGCTTTCGCCAGATGATTACACCACTTTTTCGTGGAACTACAGTAAGCAAATTATCGATGTCCTCGGCGATGAGGTCCCTGTGATTTTATTTGCCAAGGGCTGCTGGTATGCCCTTCACGATATGGCACAATCTAAGGTAAAAGCACTGGGAATCGATTGGACCTGTACTGCGAGAAATGCACGTTATCTAACTGGTGGTCAGATTACGCTACAAGGCAATTTTGACCCCGCTCGGCTATTGAGCCCAGTCCCAGAGATTCAAAAGCGAACTAGGGAAATGATTGAACAATTTGGCACAACCAACTATATCGCCAACCTCGGTCATGGCATTCTACCCAATATCCCTGTCGATCATGCCAAGGCCTTTGTCGATACTGTAAAATCCTATGAACCACGACGATACTGATGAAACAACGCTTTTCCACTTATATCGACCAACTGCAAGATTGCATTAGCTCCGCACTGGAGGAAATTGATAGCGCGGCAAGCTTTCAAATCGATAACTGGGAACGTCCCGGCGGGGGTGGAGGGCAATCGCGTATAATCGAAAATGGAGCGGTATTCGAAAAAGCTGGGGTCAATGTATCTAAGGTTTATGGTCAGCTACCCGAAACCATGAAAACATATCTCAAAGTCGAGCAAGGTGATTTTTTTGGATGTGGCATCAGCCTGGTCATTCATCCCAATAGCCCGCTCGTGCCAACAGTTCACGCCAACTTTCGCTATTTTGAACTATATAATGACAACAAAGAAGTTGTCGATCAGTGGTTTGGAGGGGGGGTCGACCTAACTCCTTACTATCTGTTTGATGAGGATGTGGTGTATTTTCATCAGCAGTGCAAGTCGGTTTGTGATGCGCATGACCCAGAGTTTTATCAAACCTTCAAGGATAAATGCGATCGCTATTTTTGGAATGCCCACAGAAATGAGGCCCGCGGAGTTGGAGGGCTATTTTTTGACTATTGCCGCGCGAGTGATAAACAATCGATAGAGCAGTGGTTTGACTTTGTCACCGCAGCAGGAGATGCCTTTTTGGATTGTTACACCCCCATTGTAAACAAGCGAAAAGACCTCCAGTTTGGCCCCGAACAACGAAGCTGGCAAGAGCTGCGGCGCGGGCGCTATGTCGAATTCAATTTGATTCATGACAAAGGCACCCTCTTTGGGCTCAAAACCCAAGGCCGAATTGAAAGTATATTAATGAGTCTTCCCCCTGCTGTGCAGTGGAAATACAACTTTAGCCCAGCCCCTGGCTCGGAAGAAGATCGCCTAGTGCGAATATTACAAAACCCGATCAACTGGATAAAACAATAAATGATGTATCCCATTCGTAGAAAAAGACGTTTACGCAAAAGTGCTGCGCTGAGAGACTTAGTGCAAGAAACACATATTCACCCTCATGACTTTATCGTCCCACTATTTGTGGTTGAGGGTAAGGGAGTGAAAGAAGAGATTCCCTCCATGCCAAATATCTACCGAATGAGCTTGGATGAAATCCAAAAAGAGGTTGGTTTGATTTGGAAGATGGGTCTCAAAGGGGTTTTGGTTTTTGCTAAAGTGGAAGGCCACCTAAAAGACAACGCTGGAACAGAAGCCCTCAACCCTGAAGGGTTGATGCAACGCGCCATTCAAACTATCAAAGCTACAGTTCCCGAAATGGTTGTCTTTTCCGATGTAGCTCTCGATCCCTATTCTTCATTTGGGCATGATGGTATTGTCGAAAACAATACCATCGTGAATGATGCAACCATTGACGTACTGACGCAAATGGCACTCAGCCATGCGCAAGCAGGAGCTGATATAGTGGCTCCTAGTGACATGATGGATGGGCGGGTACTACACATTCGTAAGGCACTCGAAAATAGCGGGTTTCCAGACACTTGTATTATGAGCTATGCCGCAAAATATGCATCGAGTTTTTACGGTCCTTTTCGAGATGCTTTGGACTCGGCTCCAGGGTTTGGAGACAAAAAAACCTATCAGATGAACCCTGCCAATCGAAAAGAAGCCATGGATGAGGTCCTTCTCGACATTGAAGAAGGGGCCGATCTTGTGATGGTTAAGCCAGGCCTCGCGTATTTGGATATCCTCCGCGATTTGCACGATACCATTGATGTGCCTTTAGCTGTGTATCAAGTAAGTGGGGAATACGCCATGCTTCGAGCTGCTGCTGAAAAGGGGTGGTTGAATTACGAAACGGTTATGATAGAACAACTCCTCGCTTTTAAACGTGCGGGGGCCTCGATCATTGCAAGTTATTCCGCCAAAGATGCACTGGAGCTGCTGGAATAAGCAACCCCATAAACTTAAAATAGTTTTTGTACATTGGGTCGTATAATCTTGGCTATAATGTTGAAAAAAATCAGTCGCCCTGTTGTCATTGTTCTTGTTGGTGTCGTTGCGGCTTTATATTTCACTGGAAATAGTTTTGTTTTTCAGATCGTTGCTAAAGTACTAGAAACCGGACGCATAACGGCCGGAATCGACGATTATTTGTATTTCGACAATGCAGAAATTCTCCCGAGTGACAACCCACAAGCGTGGCCTTTGCACGAAGATTATAATCGCAATGCTAACCGCCCCTCGCTCGATCTTCTCCACAAAGATCTCGGAACCGTGGCCTTTCTAATCATCAAAAACGATTCTATCTGGCATGAGCGCTACTTTGATGGCTATGGAATGGACTCCAAAAGCAATTCGTTTTCGGTCATAAAAACGATTGTTGCTGCGGCCTTGTCCAAAGCCATTGAAGCTGGTGATGTGGAGGGTGAAGGCCAGAAAGTAATCGATTTTTTACCCTGGCTCACAGGACACCATGCCAAAGAAGTCAGTATGGGCGATTTGGCAACTATGTCATCTGGTCTGAAGTGGAAAGAAGATTATGAAAATCTGCTCACCATTACCCCAAGAACCTATGTGGAGAAGGATATGGCAAGTTTGATGAAAACTATTCCAATCGAAGCTGCACCAGGACAGCGATTCGTCTATCAAAGTGGGAATACCCAGCTTCTGGCCATGGCACTCCAACAAGCCACAGGTCAACCAATTCGCTCACTGCTTCATGATTATTTCTGGAACCCCATGGGCGTAGAGCACCCAACATCTTGGATTCTTGATAGCAAAACCCATGGCCTGGAAAAGGCCTATTGCTGTTGGAACGCCAATGCGCGCGATTTTGCGCGTTTTGGAAAGTTGTTTAAAAACCATGGGGTTTGGAACGGAGAGCAGCTCATCGACTCAACGTTTACCGCCAAAGCCGTGCGCCCTCGTTTTGAAGACAGCCCACAATATGGTTATGGTTGGTGGCTTGGAGATGTGGACGGCAAAGCGTTTTTCAGTATGCGGGGGCATTTGGGACAATATGTGATTGTATTGCCAGCGTATGACTTGATTGTAGTCCGCCTTGGTCATCGCAGTATGCCCGATTTACCAGACTCTGATACGCCCGCAGATCTCCCCTTATTTGTTCGAGAGGCCGTTCAAATGCTAGCTCTTGAGAATGAAACTTGAAAATATTCTTTTTCTTGATATAGAGACCGTCCCCCTACACCCCAATTATGATAATCTAACTGAAGAAGCCCAGCAGCTTTTTGCTTATAAAACCAGCTACCAACGAAAAGAAACATCAGCTGCAGGTTTTTACAAGCAAGCGGGTCTCTGGGCAGAGTTTGGCAAAATCATTTGCCTATCGGTTGGATATTTCACTTCCTTACAATCAAAGCCACGGCAGTTTCATATGACAAGTTTTTACGGAGAAGAAGTCGAGATTCTAACAAACTTTTCCCAACTGCTCAACAGCCATTTTTCTCGACCCAATCACCGCCTATGTGCTCACAATGGCAAAGAATTTGACTTCCCCTACATAGCAAGGCGGATGATGGTTCAAGGTCTAAAATTGCCAAAAGCGCTGCAAATCGCCGGGAAAAAGCCATGGGAAGTTCCTCATCTCGACACAATGGAACTTTGGAAATTTGGCGACAACAAACACTACACCTCTCTTAAGCTGCTCACACATACCCTGAACATCCCCACTCCCAAAACAGACATCGAGGGAAGCCAAGTTGCCGAAGTGTATTACAGTGACAATGATCTGGAACGTATTGTTCGCTATTGTGAACAAGATGTTTTGGCTGTAGCTCAAGTCATCTTGAGATTTGCGCGTTACCCCTTACTTACCGACGATGAGATTGCACATGTAAGCGCAAAAGAATAACTTGCAAACATGCCAAAACAAGCATTAGTGAAGGTTGAACAAATGTCCATTCGAATGGGTGGTGTAAAAGTGGTTTCGAATCTCACTTTTTCGATTCATTATAATGAAATTTTAGGGATCGTAGGCGAGTCAGGAAGTGGAAAGTCTGTAACGGCAATGTCACTCATGGGCTTGCTCCCCAATCAGGGTGAAAATTTAAACGCATCCCGCATGGATTTTACGGATCAATCCCTGATTCCATTCAACGAAAAGCAGTTTCAAACACTTCGTGGAAAACAAATGGGCATGGTTTTTCAAGACCCGATGAGCGCACTCAATCCGAGTATGCGCTGCGGAAAACAAGTTTTAGAAGTTCTGAATTTACACAGCCCTCTCCCAAAAAAAAATCAACAAGCATCTATGCTTTCTCTTTTGGATAAGGTCAAGCTTCCCGATCCAAAATCCATTGCCAATCGATACCCACACCAACTGAGTGGTGGACAACAACAGCGGGTGTTGATTGCTATTGCAATCGCCTGTAATCCCAAACTTCTCATCGCAGATGAGCCCACAACAGCACTCGACCCTGAGGTGCAGGAAGAGATTATGGCCTTACTCAAATCGATTCAGTCGCATAACAAAATGAGTATCATGCTGATTTCTCACGACTTGAATTTGGTACAGCACTGGGCCGATCGTGTGTTAGTGCTTAACAAGGGGGTCTGTCAAGAAATGGGGCCCACAAAACAACTTTTTCAACGCCCACAATCGCCTTATACTAAAGGGCTGATTAATGCCATTCCTCCAATCGATCAGCGTCCAAAACGCCTGCAAACCGTTCAAGATTTTATCAACGGAAGCGCCAAGCCCGCCAAAGAAACAGTCGCAGGGCGAAAAAAACGCCACAAACGAATCTATCAACAAAATCCAATCCTAGAGGTGAAGGGGCTTGAAAAAACATTTAGACAAGGTAAAAAGTCCCATAATGTGTTACACGAAATCAACTTTTCTCTATATCCCGGAGAAACCTTTGGCCTTGTCGGCAACTCGGGAAGTGGAAAGTCGACCTTGGGAAATTGTCTGCTCAAGCTCATACAACCTGACCGCGGTGATATTTATTATTCCGGAGCCAAAATAGATACGCTCAAGGGTAACGCTCTAAAGCAGTATCGCAAAGATGTACAACTGATTTTTCAAGACCCATTTTCCTCACTAAATCCAAAGCATAAAGTCGAGAAAATCCTAACTGAACCCATGCTGGTACATAACATTGGGGCTAACAAAGCGGAACGAATCGGTCGTGCTGTTCAACTTCTTGAACAAGTGGGTTTGGATGCTACTCATATGAATGCTTACCCCCATGTATTTTCAGGTGGGCAACGTCAGCGAATCGGGATTGCACGTGCCGTGGCAGTTGAGCCAAAACTCGTTGTGTGCGATGAATCCGTTTCGGCTCTCGACCGTTCGGTTCAAGCGCAAGTGCTCAACTTGCTCAACGAGCTAAAAGAAACATATGGGTTTACCTATTTGTTTATTGCCCACGACCTTGAAGTGGTACGCTATATGTCTGATCGGATTCTGCATTTGCAAAATGGCAACATAATGACTCTTAATGAAGCCGATGCCGTTTATCAGCAACTTCGAGGTCATCAAGCCCAAAAAACTTTGAATTGTTAACTTTTGTGACAAACCATTTGTTATGAATATCTTACAAAATGTTCATTCTTATTGGGCGTATATAGTTCTCGGGGTTTTGGTCGTTGCCATTTTAAATGCCTTTGTTGGACGTTTTTCAAATAAGCTCTTTACTATCAAAGACTTACGCATTTCTCTCTTTGCGCTGATTGTCACCCATATTCAATTGCTTATTGGATTGACCCTCTATTTTGTGTCTCCACGCTTCAGTGCTTGGCAAGAAGGAGTCGGAGCGGTAATGGGCGATAGCACCCTACGTTTATACTTAGTTGAGCGTCCGATTAGCAATATCCTTGCTGTGGCTCTTATCACCATTGGTTGGTCGATGCACAAACGGCAAACTGAAAATGGTAAGCGGTTTTTGCGAATTGGCTTATTTTATTTGTTGGGGGTTGTTGTCTGGGTAAGCCGTATTCCATGGTCTGAATGGCCCTAAAAAAGTAAAGGAGCGCAATGCGCTCCTCTACCAACCATATTAAACTATGAAAAACTAATAGTAAACAAATTTTCTATTTGCCAATGGCAAGTTAATGACTAAACATTCGCTTAAATCAAAAACATTTGTTAAATTTTTTTTGTGTTTCCATATACACACGATTCCTTTTTATCTAGTTTTGTTGACTTATTAGATGAATAGAAAAATGACATTTGGAATCCTTGGCGGTGGGAGTTGGGCAACCGCTCTTGCCAAAATCCTATGTGAGAAAAACGATCCGTTGTTTTGGTATTTGCGAAACGAAAACACAATTGCACACCTTAAACGAAAAGGAAGCAACCCAAGCTATTTAAAAAATGTAAGCTTTAACCCCAATCAGCTAAAGCTATCCAGTAATATACGTGAGGTTGTGGAACAAGCCGACATTTTGATCTTGGCCATTCCTTCGCCTTTTCTCCATCAAAGTTTACAGGAAGTCAAAGAAATTCTCCCTTCGAAAATTGTGTTTTCGGCGGTGAAGGGAATTGTACCCGAAAGCAAAAATGTTGTTGGTAAACACCTACACGAAGCCTTTGGGGTGCCTTCGGATCAAATCGGGGTCATCATGGGTCCATGTCATGCCGAAGAAGTGGCACTAGAAAAGCTCTCTTACCTGACACTGGCCAGTCAAATTCAAGACACTGCAAACTACCTTGCCCAACAAATGACTTGCAGCTATATTCGTGTCAAAGTCTCCGACGACATCATCGGAGCAGAATATGCAGGAACCCTCAAAAATATCTATGCGATTGCGGTAGGTGTCGCACATGGTTTGGGTTATGGCGATAACTTTCAAAGTGTGCTGATAAGCAACTCTATAAGAGAACTCAAACGCTTTCTCAAACAAATTCACAAGACCAAACGCGATATGTCGCACTCTGCCTATTTGGGGGATTTACTCGTGACTGGATATTCGCTCTTTAGTCGCAATCGGATGCTGGGAACCCTAATCGGGAAGGGCTATACGGTCAAGTCTGCCCTAAATGAAATGACCATGATTTCGGAGGGCTATTACGCCTCACACACAGCGCAGCTTTTAACACAGGAAATCGATAAGTCGTTTCCAATTATGGAGGCCGTTTACCACATTCTATACCAGAAAAAATCTGCCAAAAAGGTCATGGCCAAAGTGGCCGAAGGACTGCATTAGCCCATCGCAGAAAATTGCTGTAAAAAGCGGATGTCATTTTCATAAAACATCCGAATATCCTCAATCCCATAAAGCAGCATCGCCATGCGCTCAAGACCCATCCCAAAGGCATAACCGGAATAGACTTCTGGATCGATGTTGCAGTTGGTCAATACATTAGGGTCAACCATTCCGCATCCCATGATTTCCAACCAACCCGTTCCTTTGGTAATACGATAATCTGCCTCTGTCTCTAAGCCCCAATAAATATCGACCTCCGCACTGGGTTCGGTAAAGGGAAAATAAGAGGGTCGTAAACGAATTTTGGACTTGCCAAACAGGCTTTTTGTAAAGAATAAAAGCGCTTGTTTGAGGTCGGCGAAAGAAACGTTTTTGTCGATGTATAAACCCTCCACTTGATGAAATACACAGTGTGATCGGGCAGAAATATCTTCATTGCGAAACACCCGGCCAGGAGAAAGGGTGCGAATCGGGGGGCTGTTTGCCTCCATGTATCGCACCTGTACCGATGAAGTGTGTGTACGCAACAGCATATCGGGATTGGTTTGCACAAAAAAGGTGTCTTGCATATCCCGAGCAGGATGGTGTTCGGGTAGGTTTAAGGCCGTAAAGTTGTGCCAGTCATCTTCGATTTCTGGCCCAGCTGACAAGGAAAAACCAAGCTGTGAAAAAATATCGATGACCTGATTTCGCAAGATCGAAATCGGGTGGAGCGAACCGACGTCTATGGGCTGACCCGGACGTGAAAAATCGATGGTAGATACGGAGTTGCTTGACTTGGTGCCAAACGATTTTTTACTCTCTTCCAGCTTGTTGGTCGCTGCGATTTTGAGAGCGTTTAGCTGTTGCCCAAAGGCCTTTTTTTGATCATTAGGAACCTGTTTAAAAGCAGCAAAAAGCTCCGTTAGGATTCCCTTTTTTCCCAAAAACTTGATCCGAAAATTTTCAATCTCTGTGGGGTCATTCGACTGAAAGGCCTCCACTTCGGAGAGATGCGCTTGGATTTTATCGATCAAATGTTCCATAATCTGCTACAAAAATACAGCTTTCGATTCAGTCCGTATAGACCCTGACAAAAAAAGGGCGAATATATTCTCAATCTTCGTTGTACATTTGTGTTGTGGAAGTCAATATCTTGGACTTGGTGTTTGGCGGGCTCATCGTTTATGGGGGCTTTAAGGGCTTTCGTAAAGGGGTCATTGTGGAACTGACCTCTCTGCTTGCTTTGGTGCTGGGCATCTATGGCGCGATCCACTTCTCTGGCTATGTGGCTGACCAACTCGCCAATTATATAGATTGGGACAAACGCTATGTGGATTTGGCCGCTTTTGGGCTCACCTCGATCGGGATTGTTTTTGGGGTTTCCCTCCTTGGTAAAATGCTGACATCCCTTGCCAAGTTGGTTCTTCTCAATGGGGTCAATCGGATGTTGGGCTTGCTGTTTGGCGGGCTTAAACTCGCTGTCTTTTCAGGAGTGATTTTAATCTTTTTGATGAAAGCCAACGCCCTATTTGGATTTATCCCCACCGAAATCATCGAACAGTCATTGCTTTGTGACTCCCTTCTCGGCCTTGGGGAATGGATTTTTGATTATGTGCCCGAAGGTAAGGCGCAAATCGATGGACTATTAGAGGGCTAGAATGCAATCCGCTGCACATCGTTTTGGGTAAGCCAGCCAACCGTGCCATTGGCCAATCGCACCTTTACCCATTGCTCGACTTGGTCTTCTACCCTGACCTTGGTGCCTTCATGCAGTTGCACCAAAATCTCAGAACGCAAGTTGGGCTCGGAACGGAAGTCAGTGGTTTGCGCAAAAATAATTGCTTCGGACTGCTGTGCGTCTCGGGCTTGCCTGTCCAAAGCCAACCCAAAACTGCTAACACTCCCCACCGCCAACAATAGCGACAGGACAAAAAATTGACGTTTCTGCCGAGACTGCCGGCTTTGCAAATACACCGCAAAAGCCAAACAAGCCAATGCCAATAACCCAATCACCAATCCACCCCACAGTGGGAGAGGTAAAGCACCTGAAATATTCTTGATAAACAAATCAAAGGCATTTGGTGGTAACTGTTCAATAACGTCTATGGTCATATTTTGGGCAAAGCGCAAGTTGTGCTGGATGTCCTCGTTTGTGGGGTCGAGTAACTGTGCCTTTTCATAGTTGAGAATACTCGGCGCAATGCGGTTGAGTTTATAGTGGGCGTTGCCCATATTAAAGTACAATTCAGAAGAATGCAGTCCGAGCTGTACAATGGAATCATAACCCACTAGCGCTTGCTCATAGCTGCCGAGATTGTAGTTTTTGTTGGCCCGTGAAAATATAGAATCCGGGTTTTGTGCTTGCAGTTGCACCGCCAGTAAGAACAAAAAAATCATGGGCATTCGCATCCTACAATTGTTTATCGATTTGTGTGATCATTTTGGCGGTATTGGCATAGTCTTGCTTCATCGCCTTGACAGAGGAAGGGGTATAGCGCGCAAACTCACAGTTTTCAAGCAACGATATAAAGCCATTTACTAAGGGTTCTTCCACCCCGATTTGAGACAGGATGTTTATGATTTTTTCTTTGCTAAAGTCCGCCGTTTCCATTTTGAGTTTGGCTTTGAGGTAGTTGTGCAACGCACGTTCCAGAGCCACATAAAATTCTTCAGAATTATCAAGATTTTGTTTGGCTTCAGACAGGTATTTTCGAGCCATTCGATTGGCAGTTCGCATCCGTACCCCATCTGTGTCGCCCAACTGTTTGCGTAGGCCACGGGCATAGATCGCAAAAAGCAGAAGCAGACCTAAGGGGGATATCCACAACCCATAAAACATTGACGAACCAAAAAAGACCGAAGGAGTGATCGCAACAAAAGAGGTATCTAGGGCAATAAATTTAAACGGGGTGTCGATCGACACTGCTGATGGTGTCGTTGGGTTCACCGATCGGTTGACGGACGGGCCTTCAATAACATCCACCAGTTGTTCGGCAGATTTTACCGTTTGATAGCTTTTTGTTTTTGGGTTGAAAAAGGAGAATTCAACAGCTGGTATGGGGTATTTGCCTTGGTACTGTGGCACAAGCGTATAGCTTTGCGTTACGGAGCCGCTCATCCCACTTAGATTGCTGCGGATATTTTCTTTGGATTCGGGTTCATATTGCTCGATGGCACTTGGTGTTTGTAGCTTTGGCAGACCAAACAATCGCAAATTTCCCCGTCCAGAGATTTTGATTTTTGCTTGTAGGGATTCGTTGGCTTTTAACTGTTTTTTTGTGGTGGAAAGGTCAATCGAAAAATCTCCAACTGCTCCGCTAAAATGATCGGGCTGTCCCTCACTCGGTAAGGGCTTGACATTGATGTTGAGGTTCCCTGCCGAAACGAGTTTGGGTACTTGTGTATAGATCACTCGTTGGAAAAAGTCTCGCTTGCCAGTGGGCACATTGACCGTTACGTCCAAACTCAAAGGTTTGATTTCCAGTTTGCCTGCCCGCTGTGGGTATAAGACAACCTTTCGCCATTCGACAAAGTTGTACCGTTCCCCTTTATAAATTGAAGTTGCTACATCGCGATTGGAAATATCCACACTGTAAGACCAAAAGTCATTGTATTTGGGCATGTCCACCACGTCCACGTCGGTGGGGTTAACATTCTGGGCAAAATACAGCTTGTAAACAATCGTAATCGGCTCATTGATATAAGGGTTTTTTTTGGAAACCTCAGCCACCAAATGCAGCTTTTCATCCACGATGTTTTTGGGGTCATTGGGATCTCTCGGAATGGCAACCGCTTCGGTAACGTTAATCGTTACTGGTGTGGTTTTATAGGTGTTTCCTTTATACTCGATTTGTGCTTGTTCGATGTCATACACCCCTTGTTGGAGAGGGGTTAAAAAATAGGTGTAGGTCATCGAATAGGTGCGTTTGCCATTGACAAACACATTGCTCACCGATTGCATTGGTCCTGAAATCACCCGGAAAGAAGAAAATTTAGGCGGTCTAAAATTGTCCCCGGGCTTATCGATCTTGAAGTCAACGCGCAAACGTTCATTGAGTCCGAGTTGCTTTTTGCTCACAGACACCTCAAAGTTGATCTGCCCCCAGCCAAAAACCGAGAACAACAACAGTCCAAAAAGTAAGTGCTTGCTGTTCATCACCAGTCTTTTTTGGATTTTGGTTTAACGAGGTTGGCCTTTTTGGCATTGACCTTGTCTTGCACTTTTTTCTCCTCGTTGTTCATCGCCTCAAGTAGGTTTTTAATTTGCTGTGGGGAGAGTTTTGTAGGTTGGGCTTTGGGGTCTTGTTGTTGGTTTTGGGAATCTTTTTCTTTATCGGACTTATCTTGTTGGTCTTTGTTTTCCCCGTCTTGATCTTGGTCTTTGTTGTCTTTGCTGTCGTCTTTTGGAGACTGCTTATCACTGTCCTTATTGTCTTGGTTTTGCTGGTCTTGATTTTGTTGGTCTTTGTTGTCCTTGTTTTCTTGATCTTGGTTTTGATCTTGGTTTTGATTTTCGTTTTCCAACAACTCTTTGGCCAAGGCATAATTGTACCGCGTTTGGTCGTCTTTGGGGTTGTTTCGCAAGGCCTCTTTATAGGTTTCTACCGCTTTGGCATAGTCTTTTTGATTCATAAACACATTGCCCAAATTGTGTAGTGCGCTGTGCTTTTCTTCCTTGCTTTGTGCACTCATCGTGGCAGACTTATAGGCGTTAAACGCCTCTCCATAATAGGATTCATCAAAGAGCGTATTGCCCAAATTGTGTTGGGCGATGGTGTTTTTGGGTGCGCGGGCCATTGCCTTGCGGTATTTTTTCTCAGCTTGGGCATAGGTCTCCGATTTGTGGAGTTCGTTTCCATCATAAATCAAATTGTCCTCCACTTTTGTTTGGCTTGTTTGGGCAGAACCAATAAGCGCGACAAGTAAGAAGCCGAATATCAATAGCTGTTTTTTCATTTGTCGTTGAATAAGTTTAGAGATTTGATCCACTTTGTTTTACGATTCAATAAAAATAAATCAAAGCAAATGAAAAACAAACCGATGGCAAGCAGCCATTGGTATTGATCCTTGAAGCGAACAAACTGTTTGGCTTCAAACTCTGCTTTATCCATGGCGACCAAGCGATCGGTAATCGCACTGACAACCTCACTAGTATTGTCGCCAATCAAAAACAAGCCCCCTGTGTTGTCGGCTACGGTTTGTAAAATATCTGTGTTCATTCGGGTAATGACCACTTCACCTTCTGCATCTTTTTTAAACGACGAAGTTACCCCGTTTTGTTTGAGCGGAATCACATCCCCTTTTTCGGTTCCCAAAGCAACTGTAAAAATGGTAATGCCCTCCGCTGCTGCTGTGGTTGCTGCCATTTGCCCACCTTCTTCATGATCCTCCCCATCGCTGAGAATCACCAACACGCGATTGGTTTGGTTCTCATCGTCAAAATAGGTTTTTGATAGCTCAATGGCTTCGGCAATGGCGGTTCCTTGCGAAGACAACATGTCAGTGTTGAGGGCTTGTAAAAAGAGTTTGGCAGACTCATAGTCTGTTGTTATGGGCAGTTGCGGTATGGCGCTCGCTGCATAGGCAATGATTCCAACGCGATCTCCAGACAGCTTGTTGATTGTTTCCGAAACCAAGCGTTTGGCTTTTTCGAGTCGGTTGGGCGCTATGTCTTCCGCCAACATGCTTTTAGAAACATCAACCGCAAAGACCAAGTCCACACCCTCCCGCTTGACCGTCTCGAGTTCTGTGCCTATTTTGGGGTTTACCAGTGCAAAAATCAAAGCCATAAACCCAAGGAGTAAGACCGCAAACTTCATGTGATTTTTAAAGGAAGAGCTGTCTGGTGCGAGTGCTGCTAACAAGTCAGACGAGCCAAAACGATTGCGCGCACGATGCTTCCACAACTGTAAAAGCCCATAAGCAAGCCCCATCATCGGAAGGAGGGTGAAGAGGTAAAAATAGTCTGGTGCGTCCCACTGAAACATTACACAATACTTTTATAGAGGGTGATTCTTAAAATCCATTCCAACAACAACAATGCCATTCCGAGTAAAATAAAAATACGAAAGTGTTCTTCGAAAGTGGTATAGGTAAATTCCTCCACCTCGGTTTTTTCCAACTTGTTGATTTCATCGTAAATCGATGCCAGGCGTTGGTTGTCTGTTGCCCGAAAATAGACCCCTCCTGTTTGCTCGGCAATGCTTTTGAGGAGTTCTTCGTCGATTTCAACTCGGGTGAGTCCATAGCGGAAACTACCATCTCGCTTCATGGCAATGGGTGCCATGGCATTGCCGTTGCTTCCCAAACCAATGGTATAGGTTTTGATGCCGTAGGAACTCGCAAGCCCTGCCGCAGTCGTCGGGTCAACAAAGCCCGCATTATTCACCCCATCCGTCAATAGAATAATGACTTTGCTGAGTGCTTTAGAATCTTTAAGTCGATTGACAGCTGTTGCTAATCCCATACCAATCGCCGTTCCATCATCAATCACGCCACGCTCGTAATTTAAGTTTGACAAGGCGTCGGTGACAACGGCCTTATCGCTTGTAATTGGGGTTTTGGTATACGACTCCCCAGCATAAACAACCAGCCCAATTCGATCATTAATCCGATCGGAGACAAAGGTTTGCGCCACCTCTTTTAAAGCCGCCAGGCGATTGGGTCTAAGGTCACGAGACAACATACTCGATGAGATATCAATTGCCATGACAATATCAATCCCTTTTGTCGTTTTGGTTCGCGTAGATATGTTGGCTGTTCGAGGTCGGGCAAGCGCTACAATCAATAGGGCAATGGCCAGTAATCGAAACCCCCATAACAAAGGATACATCCGTGTCCAGAATGTTGGGCTTTCCAAACCTTTCAGGGATGACATCCGCAAAACACTTTGTTTTTGATGTGGTCGCCAAAACAACCATGCTGCCAAAAGCGGAATAATGGTCAATGCCCATAGAAAAGATATATTCGCAAAGGTGTAGTCTTGAAAAATCATTGGACATCAGTGTTAAAGGTAAACGAATTAACCAAGCGGTCAATGATGTCCTGTGCATAGCGATCATCGCGATTGCTCACGATTTCGATTTGCTGTAAACCGCTATTCTCGGCAAAGAAATAAACGGTGTATTCTTTACGAGTCGAATCGCTTTCTGCGGGCGTCCAGTCAAAAGAACCAGAGATTGTAACACCTTTGACGCCTGTTGGGCTTTGGTATTCGTCCTGTTTTTGAAAAATGTTTGTTGCTCCTCTCGATTCTAAATCTTGAATAAGCCCCTGAGCGCGTGTAGCCAAATCGACCTCAACCTCTCCTTCTCCCATTACCTGCTCGACTCGCAGGGTCAACGAAAACGAATCATCTAGCACTCCCAATTGGAAAGTTTGGGTGTTGGGTTTGTCGGATGGAATTCGAGTCAATACTTCAGGAGTCGTCATTCGAATCGGAGTAGCGCCATAGGCACTCGTAATCCATTCAGATTCTAACCATTGTAAAGTAGGGTTCCCCAAAAGGCGGTCTTTGACTTGATTGAATCCGTATACATAGGAAGATATCCCAAATGCCAATACAAGGGCCCCAAGTGCGGATAGTCCTGCTGCTTTGTACTGCTTACGGCGGCGTTGCTTTTGGAGTTCTTGTCGATAGGCCTCATTTTGTAGGCGTTCCTCTTCAGTAGGTTCGGGGATTGCTTCATTGGTTTGAACAACGACAGACTCAATCACCGATCGGTCCGAGGAGGCCAGACCAACGCCAGGAGCTGCTTTGGCAAATTTGACAAGATCTGCGGTTTCTAACACCTTTTTGAGGTTGGATATGGTTTCGTGTTGGAGAACCAAAGAACCTGCCGTTCGCAAGAGTTCAAGCTTTTGAATCAACTCTGTTGTTGTGCTTTCCAAGGCATTTACGTTTGCCTCTTCCTCCAGATAGCTGCGAACGATGGCTGTGAGGGATGAATAGTATTGTTTGTACGCTTCCTGATCGTTTAGTTCACTTGCTTCAAGGGCTTGGAGTTCTTGGATTGCACGATCGAAAGGGGGTAATCTTTTCCGGCGCTCTTCGATTCTTTTTTTGGCACGGCCATAAACCATATACAGGGCGATGAGGGCGATGAGTCCCAGTACAACCGATAGGTATGGGCGCCACCAACCCGAATTGTTTTTGTCAATCTCAATGATGGGTTTGATGGGGTGTAATGGCTGTTTGAGCGTATCGACTTCAACGGTAAACACTTCGATTTTGAGGGAGTCTGTGAGGATTGGTGTTCCATCTACAAAAATCCGTTGACGGGGAATGTGATAGCTTCCAGAGTCAAATTGAATGAGGGTGTATGTGCGTTTCCAAAGTGCTTTGTCTGCCAGTTGCTGGATGTCCACTTTGGTGGTGTCGATAATTTCAAAAGGCAAGAAGGTTTGCCCTTGTGGGAAAATGACTTGGGCTGTCGAATCAGTTTGGACTTCAATTTGATACTGGATATCCTCTCCAATGGTCATCGCAATAGTGTCTAGACTCGCCCCAATGCGGGGCTGAGCGAGCACGATTGCTGGCATAAAGAACAAGAATAAAATACAAATTCTACCCACGGTTTTTGAAATAGGATAATAGTTTTTTTACATAACTCTCATCTGTTCGACAAGAGATGGTTCCTGCTCCGCTTTTTTGAAAAGATTCGTCAAAATACGATATGCGTTTACGAATGTGACTTTGGTGATTGCGTTGAAGTCTCTTTGAGCCGGTATGAACCAATTGGTACTTTCCCGTTTCCTGATCGACCATAGGCACTAGACCTAAATTTGGTAGCTCGACCTCGTGTTTATCATAAATCCTTATTCCTGTAAGATCGTGTTTTTTGGTGGCGATTTTAAGATTGGTGGCATATTCGGTATCCATAAAGTCGGACAGCACAAAGGCAATCGCTCGCTTTTTTTGTACGTTGGCCATAAACTTGAGTGCCTCCGAGATATTGGTTTGGTGGCTTTGGGGTTTAAATTCAATCAGCTCACGAATAATTAGGAGGATGTGTGATTTTCCTTTCTTGGGTGGGATATACAACTCGATTTGGTCTGTGAATAAAATAACCCCAACCTTATCGTTGTTTTGGAGAGCCGAAAAGGCAAGGGTTGCTGAAATTTCGGTGAGTATTTCTTTTTTAAACTGCTCATGTGATCCGTATTGAGAAGACCGACTGACATCGACAAGCAGCATCAATGTCAGTTCGCGCTCTTCTTCAAATACTTTAACAAATGGTTCGTTGTAACGAGCGGTTACATTCCAATCGATGGCACGAACATCATCCCCAAATTGGTATGGGCGCACTTCGCTAAAGGTCATGCCACGACCTTTGAAGGTACTGTGATACTCCCCACCAAAAATATGATTGCTCAAGCGTCGAGTCTTGATTTCGATTTTACGAACCTTTTTTAAAAGGGCCTTCGTATCCATACCGTTTTATTCTATCGTTTGTTGGGCTTGGCTAGGGAACCTCAACAACATTGACAATCCGATTGATGATGTCTTCCGAAGTGATGTTTTCCGCTTCTGCTTCATAAGTAATTCCGATTCTGTGCCGAAGAACGTCGTGTACCACTGCGCGTACATCTTCTGGAACGACATAACCGCGTCGTTTGATAAATGCATAGCATTTGGCAGCGGTTGTCAGATTGATACTTCCCCGAGGAGACGCGCCAAAGCTGATTAGTGGTTTGAGATCTTCTAAGCCGTATTGTTCGGGATAGCGAGTGGCAAAAATAAGATCGATAATGTACTTCTCGATTTTCTCATCCATATACACCTCACGTGCCGCTTTTTGTGCTTTGATGACTTGGGCTGTAGTCACCACGGGTTTAATGGTGTTGGTTGCCCCACTGACTTGTGCGCGAACGATTTGTTGCTCGTCTGTTTTGTTCGGGTAGTCGATAATCACCTTTAACATAAAGCGATCGACCTGTGCTTCAGGAAGGGGATAAGTCCCTTCTTGCTCAACAGGGTTTTGGGTAGCCATGACCAAAAAAGGAGGTTTAAGGGCAAAGCTCTCATCTCCAATAGTGACTTGTCGTTCTTGCATGGCTTCAAGCAGGGCAGATTGTACTTTAGCAGGTGCACGGTTGATCTCATCAGCAAGTACAAAATTGGCAAATACTGGCCCTTTTTTGATGCTGAAGTCGTTTTCTTTGATGTTATAAATCATCGTTCCAGTCACATCTGCTGGGAGCAAGTCAGGAGTAAACTGTACGCGACTGAAAGATGCTTTAATCGCTTTGCTCAAGGAGTTAATGGCAAGGGTTTTGGCAAGCCCCGGAACTCCTTCCAAAAGAATATGGCCTTCGCCCAAAAGACCAATCAATAGGCGCTCGAGCATCTGCTGTTGGCCCACGATGACCTTTCCGAGTTCAATTTGGAGTAAATCAACAAAGGCGCTCTCTTTTTCAATCTTTTCGTTGAGGGATTTAATATCTAACTGTTTGTCGTCCATGTGATAAAAATTTGACTTTAAAAATAATGCTTGTTTTTAAGGGCTGCAAGTTCATTAAAAAATGTTTCTAAATCTGTTAATATTTGGTTAAAATCCTCTTATTTGTACCTTACTAACATATATGATATTTGTATTTTAGACTAGAGCTAACGAATTCAATAGATATATGATCAATAAACGCCTTTTGGTAAAAAACTTATTGGCGCACAATGATGAAAACAGCTTTTATGATAAAAAGCTGCGGCTCAACCTTGGCAATAAAGAAGGAAAGGCAAAATTCCTCAAACACATCTGTGCCCTGTCAAACTCCAACCCAAAAAACAATTCCTATATCGTGGTTGGTATTATGGATCACGACAATGATATCGTAGGGGTCGATTTTTTTGATGATGCAAAGCTACAAAACCTTGTCAATGCCTATCTAGATAACCCACCTCTAGTGCTTTATGAAAATATACATTTTCCCCATTTGCTGCAGGGAAAAGTGGTTGGTTTAGTGACCATCAAGCCCACAGAGGCCCTGACAACGTTGCGAAAAAACATTTGGAAATACTATGGGGGATCTGTTTTTTTTAGAGAGGGAAGCACCTCCGCCCCAAGAGCGTTTGATGTGGATATTAAAGATATCAATTCCAAAGTCGTTACGGAGATTGAAAAACACGCGCAAAACAATATCGAGCTCACTCTTGATGGTGTGGTTGATTTTGTACAGCGACACCACAACGACCTCAATCCACAGTATAAAGTCTTTAAAGAGTCTTTTGTGGTGTGCTGGGCTGGGGTTGAAAAAAATGTAAAGGGAAAGTGTTACTATTCTCGTGTGGACGTCGAGTTGGTCAATGAACATGTGAAATTATTTTACTCTGCCTATGACGAAGTTAAAATCCAGTTTGATGCCAATCATTTTCGATTGATTGAGTATGTCAAACTTGGGCTAAATGATGTCGACAAGTATTATCCTCTAGAGCAGATTGATCTGCAATTTGATAACAATGGGAGCTATCAAATGAATTCCGTTTTTTTATTTGAACCGCCTGTTTTTCAGAAAAAGCTCTTGCACCATATTATGAATACCCAAAAAACAATTGCTCAAAAATTACTGGCAAACAAACCCTTGACAAGTGCCCAAAAAAAAGAAGTTGAAACCCTTTCTCCCACTTTGATGCTGTGCTATCTTAATGGTTTTGAAGAGGCTAAAGAACTTCTCTTTTCCATTCAAAATACACTTCGTGATTTTAGCAGTGTCGCCTATCAAAACCATAAAGACTCTATGCGGATTTTGCGGAAAATCAAATACAATTGATAAGTTTGTTTGTCAATTATTTGAGCTTTGTTTCGTAGAAAAACGCAGCAACTTCTTCGGGAACGAGGTGATTGATCTCCTCTTGTTGTTCGACTTTTTGTCGAATCATAGTGGCCGAAATCGATATCATTGGACTATCCAACAGCGTGATTTTATCGTTCTCTTCAGGAAGCTGCCATGCCGCACGTGGATAAATCATCAAATCGTGAGATAACATTTCCGCTGCCCCTTGCCAGGTTTTCATTTGTACAAAAATATCGGCTCCCATTAATAAGGTGTGGGTGTTTGACTCGGTAAAAACATTCAAATGTCTCAGGGTATTGATTGTGTAATTTGGGCGCGATAATTGAAATTCCACATCACTACAAATCATCTGTTCTTGTCTGGAAAGAACAGATGAAACCAACCCTAAGCGTTGTTCTTCTGGAAGTAAATCGACATCGCGTTTAAAGGGGTTTTGGGGGCTTACTATAAAAATAACTTCTTTGATTTTTCCGGTTTCGATTGCTGCCCTAGCCACGCTGAGATGGCCAAGGTGTATGGGGTTAAAACTCCCAAAAAACAAGGCGGTTCGTTTCATTGTTTAACAAATTGAGTGACCAATTCCTTGAGTTCCGCCCTAGCTTCACTGAGAATGTTATTGTGAACGATGTGTTCGAATTTTGGCGCTGATTTCATTTCGTTTTCTGCTTTGTCGAGTCGCATTTTCAAACTCTTTGTCGATTCTGTTTCCCGCTTGGTCAATCGGTCTTTGAGTGATGCCATACTCGGTGGCTTTATAAAAATCGTGATTGTTTGATCTGGAAATTGTTTTTTAATTTGTAAGCCCCCCTCAACGTCTATATCAAAAATAACGTGTTTTCCTTTGTTCCACAATCTCTCCACTTCTACACGTAACGTGCCGTAAAAAACGCCTGGATAAACCTCTTCATACTCTATAAAATCCCCTTGATCGATTCGTTTTTGAAATCGCTCTGGGCTGATAAAAAAGTAATCCACTCCTTGTTTTTCATTGGCTCTAGGCTCACGCGATGTTGCCGAAATCGAAAAAGCTAGCTGTAGGGATTTGTTTTGTAATAATTGTTTTGCCAAGGTTGTTTTTCCGCTTCCTGAGGGTGCTGACAGGACGATACATTTCCCTTTTTCCATTTAGAGGATGTTGAGCAGTTGTTCCTTGATGCGTTCTAGAGCGTCTTTCATTTGAATAATTTCTTTTTGTAAAGAAGCGTTGTTGGCTTTAGAGCCAATCGTGTTGATTTCTCTTCCGATTTCCTGGGCAATAAACCCGAGTTTTTTTCCTTTTGTTTCCGTTTCATTGTTCATCACTTCACAAAAATAAAAGACGTGTTGTCTCAAACGAACAATTTCTTCATTGATGTCGAACTTTTCAAGATAAAAAATCAACTCCTGCTCAAATCGGTTTTGATCAACCTCAACTGCTAAGCTTTTGAGATTTTCTTGCAATTTTGATCGTACCTGTTGAATTCGTTCGTCTTTAGTATTGTTGACTCGCTCAAGCCCTATTTCGATGCTTTCAATTTGGGCATTAAGATCCTTGGTCATAGCTTGCCCCTCTGCAAATTGATAGTCCATCAGCTGCTTTATTGCCTGTTGTACTAATCCAAACACTTCTTTTTTCTGGTTGTCATCCGGCAAAGCTTCTGTCGATTGTAGGGCGTCTGGTAAACGCGTCGCGATGGGAAGTAATTCAGCGGGGGTTGAGTCAGCAATATCACTCAGCTGTCGAATATAGTCGGAGATGACACCTTTGTTGAGTTCAGCTGCTGCTGCTGCCCCTTGCTCTTTTACGTTCAAATTGAAATCAACTTTTCCACGCAAAAGTTGAGGTTTGATGGTGGATCGCAGCTCATCCTCCCAGGACCGATAACTATAAGGTAATCGAAGGCTGATTTCAAGATTTTTGCTGTTCAATGTTCGAATCTCGACAGTTATACTGATGTCTTGAGATTCGAATGTGGACCGAGCAAATCCAGTCATTGAGCGTATCATAGTCCCACTTTGCGCAAAGGTACAAAATCAAGATGTTTTCGGCTCAATAGAATTCACTCAATGAAAGAAAGGTAATCGGCTATAAAATACTAGTCTTCAAATATCGCTTTAAGTTCTGTTGCGTCTTCAGGCGATAGTTTTTTTGCTAAAATCAAACTGAGTTGCCGACGTCGTAAAGCTGCATCGTATCGTGCCTTCTCTAGTTTCGTTTCAGGTTGAACAGGCGGAACCGCAGTGGGCTTACCTTTATCATCAACCGCTACAAAAGTATAGATCGCTTCATTGGCTTTTTCCCTCAACTCTAATGACCCTCTCGGCTCAATCCATACATCGATGAAAACTTCTATTGACGTGCTAAAAGAACGCGATACTTTGGCTTCTAATGTCAATACACTCCCCAAAGGAACCGGTTTGCTAAAATGAACGTGGTTTACCGAAGCAGTCACAACAACGTTCCCGGCGTGCCTTTCGGCAGCAATGCAAGCTGCGCGATCCATTCGCGACAAAAGCTCCCCCCCAAAAAGATTCCCCAAGGGGTTGGTGTCACTTGGTAGAACCAAATCTGTGAGAACAGTTTTGGAAGCGGCAGGTGTTTTGGAATCCATATTTTAGCGCTTTAGCATCCACGCATCCTCAATTTCGGTACGTTGTACTTGACGCAGAAAGTCAATCGCTTCGGTACGGTCAACAAGACTACCCAAAGCGACCATGTGCAGGCCATGTGAATTCGGAGCTAATTTTTTAGCAGTAACAAAACCTATTTCTTTAAGCTCGTTGAGGTAACGATCGGCATTTGACTCCACCGCAAAGGCCCCGCCGATGATGTGGTATGCTTCTTGGGGTATTGTTTGAATCGATAGTTTTGGCAGCTCACCCAAATCAAATACAGCTTGTTGTACTTCTTGTTTGGCCTCGTCACGCAACTGTGTTGATTGGGCAATAAGCTTATCTTGAGTGTAGTCATTAAAAGCCATAAAACCTGCATAACCCATCACAACTGCGGCAACAGCGGCAGCAACATGTCGAAATGGATTTCTGTTTGAATCTTGTGAATTCGATTCATCTTGATTTTTTTGATTATTGTGAAAATCAATAACTTTTGGCGGGGTTTTTAATAGTTTGACTTGGTCAATCTTACGTGCCTTAACAGGACGAAGTCCAAAGGAATCAATTAGGTGGTTGTAGTCATTTTTTGGAACGAAAACCACATTTTTTTCTGAATTGAAATGCAATTTTCCAATACGATTCAATTCGATTGTTTCCCCATCATGAAGTATAGATTTCCAACGCACCACCACTTTATGAATAAGGCGTACGGCTTCCTCGTAACTGATTTGTTGTTCAACTGCAACTGTGTTAGCCAAAAGACCGTCATTAGATTGAAGTTGAGCGTTAAAAGAAATTATTTTTGTTGGGGGGTAAATTAATTCATTTTCAATATCTAGTTCTGCTGGAGCTGGAGTTCCTAAAAAGGCGCCAACTCCTGGAATCGTTACACAGTCATATCGATAAAGTAAGTAGCTGATGTGTTTGGATAATTGCATGTTCAAATCTATTGTTTTTTTTTTATATTTATTGCTCATTATGAAACTATTATTTTCCTTTTTGGGGCTATTTATTTGCCCATTTATTTTTTGTCAAATTTTAACAGTAGGTTCTGGATCTTCCGTTTCAATTTCATCTAGTAGTTCTATTACTCTTGATGGCTTGGAGATTGCTCCTTCTGATACTTTTG
>Ga0208277_1000045_pt1 | contig 66452 bp, 78 predicted proteins | sample ETNtaG_5_FD_185782 | JGI IMG/M metagenome (GOLD analysis project Ga0208277, IMG submission 185782) | Marine microbial and viral communities from oxygen minimum zone, Eastern Pacific Ocean - ETNP201406SV205 (SPAdes) (version 2) | ecosystem: Environmental > Aquatic > Marine > Oceanic ...
CAAGTTCTAGCTAAGCCTGGATCTATAACTCCTCATACTGAGTTTGAAGCTGAAATATATGTACTAAGTAAAGATGAAGGTGGAAGACATACACCATTCTTTAGTAACTATAGACCTCAGTTTTATTTTAGAACAACTGATGTGACTGGTGCTTGTGCACTTCCAGATGGTGTTGAGATGGTAATGCCAGGAGACAACATTAAGATGACTGTTACTCTTATTGCGCCAATTGCAATGGAAGATGGTCTAAAATTTGCTATTAGAGAGGGCGGCAGAACTGTTGGTGCTGGCGTTGTATCTAAGATAATAAAATAATATTTTTAGATATTTAAAGCCGAAGCCTAGTGCTTCGGCTTATTTGTCTTTGAGAAATATGAGGGAAGTTTTTAGGCCAGTAGCTCAATTGGTAGAGCGGCGGTCTCCAAAACCGGAGGTTGGGGGTTCGAGACCCTCCTGGCCTGCCAATAACAATATGCTGGTAGAGTGGAAATTATGACTAAAGAATCAGCTTCAAAATTGTTTGATAGACTAAAGTGGGTTATAGCTTTAGCTATTTTTGGCATGGCGGTTGTTGGTAATAGTTACTTTTCTGAAATTGCATTCTTATATAGGGTTCTTGGCGTAGTTTTTCTATTTGTTTTAGGTTTAGGCTTTTTAGCTTTTACTGAATTCGGATCAAACTCAATTAAATTAATGCGCGAATCAAGAACTGAAATAAGAAGAGTTGTGTGGCCAACAAGGAATGAGACCACCCAAACATTTGCAATTGTATTCGGTGCAATTGTTGTTTTATGTCTTTTCTTTTGGGGCCTTGAGTCTTTTTTAAGTTGGATTTTTAAATTTATTTTAGGGTAATCATATAATGGATTGGTATGTAATACAGGCATATTCAGGATACGAGGTTAAAGTCAAAGCTGCCTTGGAAGAAAAAATTCAATTAGAGGGATTGGAGGATAAATTTGGAGAGATTTTGGTTCCTACAGAGCAAATTGTTGAATTAAAAAGTGGAGCAAAAAGAACAACTGAAAGAAAATTTTTTCCTGGATACGTCTTGATACAAATGGATTTAGAGGACGACAGTTGGCAACTTGTTAAACAAACTCCTAGAGTTTCAGGATTTGTTGGCGGAACTAAAGATAAACCGATGCCTATTTCACAAGAAGATGTAAATAATATTATAAATAGAATAGAGGTTGGAGAGGATGCCCCTGCACCTAAAACAATTTATGAACCAGGCGAAGTTGTTAGAGTCTGCGATGGACCATTTAATGATTTCAATGGGGTTGTTGAGGATGTAGATTATGAGAGAAACTCGGTAAGAGTAGCTGTTCAGATTTTAGGAAGATCAACTCCGGTTAATTTAAATTTCATGCAAATAGAGAAAACATAATGGCTAAAAAAGTTGCAACAGTTTTAAAATTACAAATTCCAGCAGGAGGAGCAAACCCTAGCCCACCTGTAGGTCCAGCTTTAGGTCAAGCAGGAGTTAACATTATGGATTTTTGTAATGCATTTAATACAGAGACCAAAGATGCTGAGAAAGGGTTACCTCTTCCAGTAGTAATTAGTGTGTATGAAGATAAATCTTTTACTTTTATAGTTAAAACTCCACCAGCTGCAGTTTTAATTAAGAAAGCTTTAAATATTCCTAAAGGAAGTGGTGAGCCAAACAAAGAAAAAGTAGGAAAAATTTCTAGAAAACAATTAGAAGAAATTGCAAAAATGAAGGAACCTGATCTAAACGCTAATGATATTGATAATGCTGTAAGAATAATTGCAGGCACTGCAAGAAGTATGGGTGTTGAGGTAGATTTATAATGACAAAAATTACAAAAAAAACAAAAATTATTTCAGAAAAGCTTGATCCTAATAAAATCTATTCTATTTCTGAAGCAATGGAGATATTTCAAGCTGTAAAGTCATCTAAATTTGAAGAATCAGTAGATATTTCAATTAAATTAGGTGTTGATGCTGGAAAATCCGATCAAAATGTGAGAGGCGCAGTTACTTTGCCTAATTCTTTAGGTAAGACTGTAACAGTAGCGGTTTTTGCTGATGGTGATGCAGCCGATCAAGCTAAAAAGGCTGGAGCAGAATTTATCGGAATGGACGATTTGGCTGAGAAGTTTACAAAAGAAGAAGTAGATGTAGATGTTGTGATATCTACTCAGGCTGCTATGAAGGTTGTTGGCAAGCTTGGGCAGGTTCTTGGACCCAAAGGCTTAATGCCAAATCCAAAAACTGGAACAGTTTCTGATGATGTTACTTCTGCAGTTAACAATGTAAAAGCAGGCCAAGTGAGATTTAGAACAGATAAAAATGGAATTATTCATGGATGTATAGGGAAAGTATCATTTGATGCTGAAAAGATTCAGTCAAATGCAACTGCTCTTTTAGCTGAGTTAAAAAAATTAAAACCAGCTTCATCTAAAGGGATTTATATAGGCAATATTGCTTTAAGTAGCACTATGGGGCCAGGGGTAAAAATTAGTTCAGCTGAACTAGTATAAGTTTTAGGATCTCGAAAGAGATTCTAGATTGTTGCGATATTCGCAGCCGTCAAAGACCGTAGGTGTTGAAAGACTTAATTTCCTACGTAGGTGGTGATTAGATTGCAGGTTTGCAGTTTGTCGCCGAAACGCCGAAAGGCATATAAAGGAGAATTGCTGTGGCATTAGCAAAAAGTGAAAAAGAAAGGATAGTAAAAGAAGTGAAAGAAGTCGCTTCTTCTGCATCATCTTTAGTTATTTCAGATGCACGTGGTTTAAAAGTACCAGAAATATCTGAAGTTAGACAAAAAGCAACTGAAGCCGGAGTGCACATTCAGGTTATTAAGAACTCTCTTGCTAAATTAGCATTTGAGGGGACTGACTTTGGATGTTCCGATGAAGTTTTAACAGGGCCTTCCTTGTTTGCTTTTTCATTTGATGAACCAGGCGCAGCAGCTAAATTACTCAAAACTTACGCTAAAAACTTTGAAGAATTAGAAATCAAAGCTTTAGTTGTTGAAGGTCAATTACTTGATGGAGCTCAGATTGATATCTTAGCTAAATTGCCATCAAGAGATGAGGCTTTGAGTCTTATAGCTTCTGTTTTACAGGCACCCGTTGGCAAGTTTGCTACTTTATTGAATGAAGTACCAAGCAAGCTAGCTCGAGTCTTATCAGCAGTTCGTGACAACAAACAGGCATCTGCCTAAAAAAGGAGAATATAAAATGGCAACAAGTAAAGATGATATCTTAAAAGCTATAGAAGAAATGTCCGTAATGGACCTCGTTGATCTTATATCAGCAATTGAAGAAAAATTTGGAGTAACTGCAGCAGCAGCAGTTGCAGCTGCGCCCGCAGCAGCAGCGGATGCTGGTGGTGAAGCAGCAGAAGAGAAAGACGCTTTTGACGTTGTTCTTAGCGCTGCTGGAGATCAGAAAGTCCAAGTTATAAAAGCTGTAAGAGCTATTACCGGGCTTGGCTTAAAAGAAGCTAAAGACCTAGTTGATGGTGCTCCAAATACGCTTAAAGAAGGCGTAAAGAAAGAAGAAGCTGAGGAAATGTTAAAACAGCTTACTGATGCAGGAGCAGCAGGGGAACTTAAATAACTTAATTAATTAAAAACATACAAAAGGGCTCGTTTATGACATACAGTTATACCGAAAAAAAGAGAATAAGAAAGAATTTTGGAACTTTTGCTAAGGTTATGGAATTACCCAACCTTATTGAGACCCAATTAGATTCTTATTCAGAATTCCTTCAATCAGACGTTAGTCTTGAAACTAGAAAAAGACAAGGTCTAGAAGATGTATTTCAATCTTTATTTCCCATAACCAGTGTTTCTGGTAATGCTGCCCTTGAATATGTTTCTTATGAACTAGGTAAAAATGTTTATGATGTCCAGGAATGTTTAATTCAAGGTCTTTCATATTCTGCTCCACTTAGGATTAAAGTTAAATTAGTTTTATATGATCGTGAAACTAACTTTAAAGAAGTAAAAGATATCAAAGAAGGAGAGGTCTTTATGGGAGAAGTCCCATTAATGACTGACGACGGGTCTTTTATTATTAATGGAACTGAAAGAGTAGTTGTAGCTCAATTACATAGATCGCCAGGTGTATTTTTTGATCATGATAAAGGTAAGACTCATTCATCTGGGAAGGTTTTATACTCAGCAAGAGTAATACCTTATAGAGGCTCTTGGCTTGATTTTGAGTTTGATCCTAAAGATATTTTATTTTGTAGAATTGATAGAAGAAGAAAAATTCCTGCAACAATAATGCTTCGAGCTCTTGATATGGGAACTGAAGAAATCCTTTCTCATTTTTATGAGAATGATGCTTATGCGCTAGGCAAAGATTCAGTGAGTATGAAAATAATTCCTGAAAGATTAAGAGGGGAAACACTTTCAGTAGACATCAAAGTTAGAAGTAAAGTTTATGTAGAAGCTGGAAAACGTATTACAGCAAGACACGTTAGGGAGATGTCAAAAGCAAATATCAGCGAGTTATCATTGCCTGAAGACTATCTATTAAATAAAGTAATTGCAAAAGATATTTTTAACCAAGAAACTGGTGAAATTTTACTCTCAGCAAATACATTAATAGAAGATGAAACTATTTCACTACTTAAAGAAAACAATATTTCAGACATCGAGTGTCTATACATAAATGAGTTAGATAAAGGTCCTTATATTTCTGATACCTTAAGGTCCGACCCAACATCAAATAGATTAGAAGCTTTAGTAGAAATTTATAGAATGATGAGACCGGGAGAACCCCCAACTAAAGACTCAGCTGAAACTTTATTTAATAACCTCTTTTTTAACAATGAAAGATATGATCTTTCTGAGGTTGGAAGAATGAAATTTAATAGAAGGTTAAGAATAGAAGCTGAAAAAGAAAATCCTCATATTCTTGATAAAGGCGACATTATTGAAGTGATGAAAGGAATTGTAGCTATCAGAGATGGTCATGACATTGTAGATGATATAGATCATTTAGGTAACAGAAGAGTTAGATCCGTTGGTGAAATGACAGCTAATCAATTTAGAGTTGGGCTTATTAGAGTTGAGAGAGCAGTAAGAGAAAGATTAAGTATGGCTGAGGCAGACGAGCTTGGGCCTCAAGATTTAATTAATGCCAAGCCTGTAACCGCAGCCATTAAAGAATTTTTTGGATCAAGCCAATTATCGCAATTTATGGACCAAAATAATCCATTATCAGAGATAACTCATAAAAGAAGGGTTTCTGCATTGGGACCTGGAGGTCTTACCAGAGAAAGAGCTGGGTTTGAGGTTAGAGATGTTCATCCTACTCACTATGGAAGAGTTTGCCCTATTGAAACTCCTGAGGGTCCAAATATAGGTCTAATAAATTCTTTTGCATCATATGCAAGAACTAATGACTATGGATTTATAGAAACACCATATAGAAAAGTTTTAAAAGGTAAGGTTACTGATGAGATTGTATATCTTTCAGCAATTGACGAAGGTGAACATGTTATTGCTCAGGCGAATGTTCTTCTAGATAAAAATAATAGATTTGTTGATGATTTAGTTGCTGTTAGACACGCAAGTGAATTTGAGCTTATGTCGCCTGATAGAGTCGATCTGATGGATGTATCTCCACAACAGGTTGTTTCTGTTGCGGCTTCATTAATCCCATTCCTTGAACATGATGATGCTAATAGAGCTTTAATGGGTTCAAATATGCAACGTCAGGCAGTTCCATGCCTTAGGCCTGAGAAGCCGCTAGTAGGAACTGGGTTAGAATCAGTTGTTGCTAGAGATTCAGGTGTTTGTATAGTTTCTAAAACCAACGGTATTGTTGAAAATGTGGATGCTGCAAGAATAGTCGTTCGAGTTACAGATACAAAACATAGTAAATCCGCTGTTGATGTATACAATTTAATTAAATATACAAGATCGAATCAGAATACTTGCATTAACCAAAGACCAATAGTAAAAATTGGAGATAGAGTTAAAGCAGGAGACGTTTTAGCTGACGGACCATCGATTGATAATGGCGAGCTTGCACTTGGACAAAATATAAGAATAGCTTTTATGCCATGGAATGGTTATAACTTTGAAGATTCAATTTTAATATCAGAGAAAGTAGCAAGAGAAGATAGGTTCACATCTATTCATATTCAAGAATTAACCTGTATAGCCAGAGACACAAAACTTGGATCTGAAGAAATAACTGCTGATATTCCAAATGTTGGAGAGGGCTCATTAGGAAAATTAGATGATTGTGGAATTGTTTATGTTGGTGCTGAAGTTGAGCCTGGTGATATTTTAGTAGGAAAAATTACACCTAAAGGTGAAACTCAACTTTCTCCAGAAGAAAAATTACTAAGAGCAATTTTTGGAGAGAAAGCTTCCGATGTAAAAGATACTTCTTTAAGAGCACCATCCAGCACCAAAGGAACTGTTATTGGTGTAGAGGTTTTTACTAGAGATGGGGTTGAAAAAGATACAAGAACTCAAGCAATTGAAGAAGATCATTTATCACAATCCAAGAAAGATGCTGATGATGAAACTAGAATTGTTGAGAATGCAACCAAACTAAGAGTTGCCGAGATCTTAAAAGGAAATAAAGTTGTTAAAGCACCTGGTATAAAAAAGGGTACAAGTATTACTTTGGATAGTTTAAATGAGCTTTCATTAGATGATTTACTTTCTATTAGAACTGATTCAGATTCAATTAATAAAAGAGTTGAAGAGACAGAAAAAAATCTAAAACAATATTTAAAAGATATTAAGACTAGATTCGAAGAGAAAAAAGAAAAGATTATTAGAGGTCATGATTTAGCACCTGGAGTAATTAAAATTGTCAAAGTTTATTTAGCTATTAAAAGAAGAATCCAGCCAGGAGACAAGATGGCTGGAAGACACGGAAATAAAGGTGTTATTTCTGAAATTATGCCTGTTGAAGATATGCCGCATGATGAAAACGGTGTTCCGGTGGATATTGTTCTGAACCCATTAGGAGTTCCATCCAGAATGAACGTTGGACAGATACTCGAGACTCATATGGGAATGGCAGCTAAAGGCATTGGAGAAAAAATAGATTTAATGCTTAAAGAAAATGCTAAACCAAATGAACTAAAGGATTACTTAAATACTTTATATAATAAAAATGCAGCAAATAAAGAAGACTTAGATTCTTTTAATAATTCAGAGATTAAAGAATTAGCAACTAATCTTTCTTCAGGACTTCCTATAGCAACGCCAGTTTTTGATGGCGCAAAAGAAAGTGAGATAAAGGACTTGTTAAAGCTTGCAGATCTTCCGGACTCAGGACAATTTACCCTATATGACGGAAGAACAGGATCTAAATTTGAAAGGCCTGTTACCGTTGGTTATATGTATATGATCAAACTTAACCATTTAGTTGATGACAAGATGCATGCTAGGTCTACTGGCTCATATAGTTTAGTTACTCAACAGCCATTGGGTGGTAAAGCCCAATTTGGTGGCCAAAGGTTTGGTGAAATGGAAGTTTGGGCTCTTGAGGCATATGGAGCCTCATACACGCTTCAAGAAATGTTAACTGTTAAATCTGATGATGTTGCCGGAAGAACAAAAATGTATAAAAACATTGTTGATGGCTCATATCAAATGGATGCAAATATACCAGAATCTTTTAATGTCCTAAGTAAGGAAATTAAATCATTAGGTATAAATATTGAATTAGATTCAGAAAATTAGGAGAGAAAATTGAGAGACTTATTAAATTTATTAAAATCAGGTCAAGACGATTTTTCTACAATATCGGCAGGATTAGCATCACCACAAATGATCAAATCATGGTCCTTTGGTGAAGTTAGGAAGCCAGAAACAATAAATTATAGAACTTTTAAGCCGGAAAGAGATGGTCTATTTTGTTCTAAGATTTTTGGACCTATAAAAGATTACGAATGTATTTGTGGAAAATACAAACGCATGAAACACAGAGGTGTTGTTTGTGAAAAATGTGGCGTTGAAGTTACTTTAGCTAAAGTAAGAAGAGAAAGAATGGGCCATATTGATTTAGCTGCTCCTGTTGCTCATATATGGTTTTTAAAATCTCTTCCTTCAAGAATAGGTTTACTGCTTGATATTACCTTGCGTGAAATTGAAAGAGTTTTATATTTTGAAAGTTATATTGTCACTGACCCAGGTTTGACAGAATTAGAAAAAGGACAAATTTTGACTGAAGAAGAGTTTGTAGAAGCTTTCGATGAGTATGGAGATGATTTTACAGCTGACATGGGAGCTGAAGCAATCCAAGGATTGCTTATAGAGCTTGATATAGAAGACGAAATAAGAATTATTAGAGAAGAAATACCTCAAACAAATTCTGAAACAAAGCTAAAAAAACTCTCAAAAAGATTAAAGCTACTTGAAGCTTTTAATAATTCAGGAAACAAACCTGAGTGGATGGTAATGAACGTTTTACCAGTTCTTCCTCCCGATCTAAGACCACTAGTTCCTCTAGAAGGCGGCAGATTTGCCACATCAGATCTTAATGATTTGTATAGAAGGGTTATTAATAGAAACAATAGACTTAAAAGACTTTTGGAGCTTAGTGCGCCAGATATTATCGTTAGAAATGAGAAGCGCATGTTGCAAGAGTCAGTTGATGCATTATTAGATAATGGTAGAAGAGGAAGGGTTATTACAGGAACCAACAAAAGACCACTGAAATCTTTAGCAGATATGATTAAAGGTAAAGGTGGAAGATTTAGACAAAACCTTTTAGGTAAAAGAGTTGACTATTCAGGAAGATCTGTAATTGTTTCAGGCCCTAACTTAAAGTTACATCAATGTGGCCTACCTAAAAAAATGGCACTAGAATTATTTAAACCATTTGTTTATGGAAAGCTAGAACAAAGAGAGCTTGCTACAACCATTAAATCTGCTAAGAAGCTTGTAGAAAGAGAAACCCCAGAAGTTTGGGAAGTCTTAGAAGAAGTCATTAGAGAGCACCCTGTTATGCTAAATAGAGCTCCAACACTTCACAGGCTAGGTTTACAAGCTTTTGAACCTAAACTTATTGAAGGTAAGGCAATTCAATTACATCCTTTAGTGTGTGTGGCATTTAACGCAGACTTTGACGGCGATCAAATGGCAGTTCATGTCCCTTTGACTTTAGAAGCTCAACTTGAAGCCAGAGCTTTGATGATGTCAACCAATAACATTCTTTCTCCTGCAGACGGAGCACCAATAATTAATCCAACTCAAGATATGGTCCTCGGGCTTTATTACATGACTAGAGAAAAAGTCAATTCAAAAGGAGAGGGAAGAGTTTTTAGTAACCCTGATGAAGTATTGAGAGCATACGAAGGTGAAACCATTGATCTTCATGCAAACATTAAATGCAGAATTACAAATGCAGATAAGGGGTCATTCATAGAAGATACAACTGTTGGAAGAGTTCTTGCATGGAGAGTAACACCAATTGAGGTTGGGTTTGATAATATCAATAAAACATTAAATAAAAAATCAATATCAAAATTAATTGATATCTCATATAGAAAGGCAGGATTAAAGAAAACAGTAATCTTTGCTGATCAACTTATGTATCTAGGTTTTGACTATTCTACTAGGTCTGGATCATCAATTGGGGTAAATGATTTCGTAATCCCTGAAGCAAAATCTTCTATAGTTGATTCTTCTGAGAAAGAAGTTAAATCTATTGAAAAACAATTTGAATCTGGGTTAGTTACTAGGGGCGAAAGATATAATAAAGTTATTGATATATGGTCTAGAGCTAACGAGCAAGTTGCGAAAGCAATGATGGAAAAAATTAGTTCAGAAACTGTTAAAGATTCTGAAGGTAATGATGTTATTCAGCCATCATTTAATTCCGTTTATATATATGCTGATTCTGGTGCTAGAGGCTCTCCGGCTCAGATTAGGCAGTTATCTGGTATGAGAGGACTAATGTCAAAACCTGATGGGTCTATTATAGAGACACCTATTACTGCAAACTTTAGAGAAGGATTATCTGTTTTACAGTACTTTATTTCTACTCATGGAGCCAGAAAAGGTCTAGCAGACACAGCACTTAAAACGGCTAACTCAGGATATCTTACTAGAAGACTTGTTGATGTATCTCAGGATTGTGTAGTAGTTCTGGATGATTGTAAAACTGAGGATTCTATTACAGTTACTTCCATTATTGATGGTGGTGAAATTATTCAAGCTCTTACAGATAGGATTTTAGGAAGGGTTATAGCTGAACCAATTCTAGATGCAGAAGGAAAAGAATTATTTGAAGCTGGAAAAATGCTTGATGAAGATGCATTAGAAAAAATAGAATCACTTAATTTATCTAGTTTAAAAGTTCGCTCTCCTATGACATGCGAGGCTCCGCATGGAGTATGTTCTACATGTTATGGAAGAGATCTTGCAAGAGGACATTTAGTTCATAGAGGTGAGGCTGTTGGAGTAGTAGCTGCCCAATCAATTGGAGAGCCAGGAACTCAATTAACAATGAGAACTTTTCACATTGGCGGGGCTGCATCAAGCTCTTCTGAAGATAATGCTATCTTTAATAAAAATGTTGGAACAGTTACCTTTTCTGAGGATATGAAAACAGTATCAAATAAAGATAAGCTTGAAGTTGTAGTTTCAAGAAATGCGATGTGTACTATTACTGATTCTCAAGGAAAAATAGTTGAGCAGTACAAGGTCCCTTATGGAGCTACTCTTGAAGTTAAAGATAATAGCTCATTAGAAGAAGGTATTAAGATTGCTTCCTGGGATCCATACACTAGACCAATTATTTCTGAGACATCAGGAAAAGTTAGGTTAGATGATATTGTTGACGGCGTTTCAGTTAGATCTCAAACTGATGAGTTAACAGGTCTTAGTAGTATAGAAGTTATTGATATTTCAGAAAGACCATCTGCCGGAAAAGAATTAGTGCCATCTATATCATTAGTTGATTCAAAGGGTAAGCCAGTTTTAGTTGGAGATCATAAAGCTCCTGCTACCTATACACTTCCTTCAAGTGCTTTAGTTAATTTATCTGCAGGACAAAAATTAACTGCTGGTGAAGTTTTAGCACGTATTCCTGTAGTTGCTTCAAAAACAAAAGATATTACTGGTGGATTACCAAGAGTAGCAGATTTATTTGAAGCTAGAAAACCAAAAGATGCTGCTGTTTTATCAGAAGAATCAGGAATAATTTCTTTTGGTAAAGAAACTAAAGGTAAAGTCAGGCTGGTTATAACACCAGATGGAGCCACAAAGAAAACTCATAATACTGAAATGTTAATTCCCAAGCATAGAACTTTATCTGTGTTTGAAGGAGAGAGGATTTCTAAAGGAGATATTATCTCAGATGGCCCTTATAGTCCTCATGACATACTAAGACTAAAAGGAGTTCCTGAATTAACAAACTTTATAGTTAATGAAATCCAAGATGTTTATAGGCTACAAGGTGTTTCAATTAATGATAAGCATATTGAAACAATTCTTAGACAAATGTTAAGAAAAGCATTAATTGTTGATGGAAATGACTCTAAATATATTCAAGGTGATCAAGTTGATTACGCTGAAATGAAAGAAGAGAACCAGAAAGTGGCAGATGCCGGGAATACTCCAGCAGAATTTGAAAGAGTATTACTTGGTATCACAAAAGCCTCACTAGCAACCAATTCATTTATTTCAGCTGCTTCATTCCAAGAAACAACAAGAGTTCTAACTGAAGCTGCTGTTACTGGTAAGAAGGATCATTTACGCGGCCTTAAAGAAAATGTTGTTGTTGGAAGACTAGTTCCAGCTGGTACTGGCATGGAATTCCATGACAAACTTAAAAATAAAAAACAAACAGATCTTGAGGAATCAACTCTATCTAGTGACGATATCGAAGCTGCTTTAAGACAAGAGCTTCAAGAAAGTGAGGAATAATGTTGACCGCATGCATTCATCTCTATAAAATCGCGCTCTAATATAGATAATTATTATGGCAACAGTAAACCAGTTAATAAAAAAATCGCGAAAGCCTAAAATCAGAAAAACTGATGTACCGGCCCTTGAGGCATGCCCTCAGAGACGAGGCGTGTGTACAAGAGTTTATACAACTACACCAAAGAAGCCTAATTCGGCTTTAAGGAAAGTTTGCAGAGTGCGATTAACTAGTGGCTATGAAGTTACTTCATATATAGGCGGGGAAGGACACAATCTTCAAGAGCACTCACTTGTTCTTATAAGAGGAGGAAGGGTCAAAGATTTACCTGGCGTTAGATATCATACGGTAAGAGGTACTTTAGACACTTCTGGAGTTGCAAATAGAAAGCAAAGACGTTCTAAATACGGGGCAAAGAAAGGTAAATAATTATGCCAAGAAGAAGAAGTCCCGAAAAAAGAAAAATCCTACCTGATCCAAAGTATAAAGATATTATCTTGGCTAAATTTATGAATAATCTGATGAAAGATGGAAAGAAATCTATTGCAGAAAAAATTGTATATGGTGCTTTCGATAGAATTAATGAAACCACCAAAGAAGATCCATTAGAGATATTTATGAAAGCACTTCAAGAAGTTAGCCCAGTTGTTGAGGTTAAATCAAGAAGAGTTGGCGGAGCAAACTATCAAGTTCCAATAGAAGTTAGGCCTGCAAGAAGGCAAGCTTTAGCAATGAGATGGATAGTTGATGCAGCAAGAAAAAGAAGTGAGAAGTCTATGCCTTTAAGGTTGGCTGGAGAATTAACAGATGCCTCTCAGAAGAAGGGGAATGCTGTAAGAAAAAGAGAAGATGTTCACAAGCAAGCTGAAGCTAATAAAGCTTTTTCACATTTCAGATTTTAATTAATTACTAAGTAAAGATTATGGCAAGAGAAATTGTTTTAAATAAATATCGCAATGTTGGTATTTGTGCCCATGTTGATGCTGGTAAAACAACTACAACAGAAAGGGTTCTTTTTTATACAGGCCTGTCTCACAAGATAGGAGAAGTGCACGATGGTGCCGCAGTAATGGACTGGATGGAGCAAGAACAAGAAAGAGGGATAACCATTACTTCTGCTGCAACTACATGCTTCTGGAGTGGAATGGAACAACAGTATGATCAACACAGGATTAATATTATTGATACTCCTGGTCACGTAGATTTTACTATTGAAGTAGAAAGATCTTTAAGAGTCTTAGATGGTGCAGTTGTTGTATTTTGTGGAACATCAGGCGTAGAGCCGCAATCTGAAACTGTTTGGAGACAAGCAAATAGATATGAAGTACCTAGAATTGTTTTTGTTAATAAAATGGATAGAGCAGGCGCTGACTTTGAGAGAGTTATTGCTCAAATAAAAGATCGGCTTCAGGCAAATATAATACCTATTCAATATAACATTGGTGCTGAAGAGGATTTTAAAGGGGTAGTAGATCTTATTAATATGAGAGCTATTTATTGGAATGAAGAAGATCAAGGATTAACTTTTGATTCTAAAGAAATTCCAGAAAATCTTCTTGAAAAATGTACACAGTTAAGAGAAGAAATGCTAGAAGCAGCAGCAGAAGCCAATGAAGAATTAATGGATGCATACCTAGAATCAGGAGATTTATCAGTTGATCAAATTAAAGAAGGTTTAAGAATCAGATCTTTAGCAAATGAAGTTATCTTGGGTTTATGTGGTTCAGCATTTAAAAATAAAGGCGTTCAAGCAGTTCTTGATGCAGTTATTGATTTCTTGCCAGCTCCAGATGAAGTAAAAGCAATAGAAGGAGTTATTCCAAATAATAGCGAAGAAGATGACGAGATTGATTCAAGAAAATCTTCAGATGATGAGCCTTTTTCAGCATTAGCATTCAAAATTGCAACAGACCCTTTTGTTGGTACTTTAACTTTTATTAGAGTTTACTCTGGAGTTTTATCTGTCGGTGACGGCGTAATGAATACTACCCGGTCTAAAAAAGAAAGGGTTGGCAGAATGGTTCAAATGCACTCGAATAATAGAGAAGAAATAAAAGAAGTTAGGGCTGGAGATATAGCAGCATGTATAGGACTTAAAGATATTACCACTGGAGATACATTATCTGATTCCAATAAACCAATCATTCTAGAGAAAATGGATTTCCCAGAACCAGTTATTTCTGTTGCTGTAGAACCAAAATCTAAACAAGATCAAGAAAAAATGTCTCTAGCTTTAGGAAAATTAGCCCAAGAAGATCCATCTTTTAGAGTTACAAGTGATGAGGAGTCAGGTCAGACAATTATTTCTGGAATGGGTGAATTACATCTTGATGTTCTTGTAGATAGAATGAAGAGAGAATTTTCAGTTGAAGCAAATATTGGAAAACCCCAAGTTGCTTATAGAGAGACTATTAAAGAAACAGTTGAGGTTGAAGGTAAATTTGTCAGACAAAGTGGTGGTAAAGGTCAATATGGACATGTTTGGCTTAAGCTGGAACCTTTAGGTCTTGATGATGAATACGAATTTGTCGATAAAATAGTAGGTGGAGTTATTCCTAAAGAATATATACCAGCTGTTAATAAAGGTATTCAGGAACAAATGCAAAATGGTGTTATAGCTGGCTACCCATTGTTAGCCTTAAGAGCAACTTTGTATGATGGCTCTTTTCATGACGTTGATTCGAATGAAATGGCGTTTAAGATTGCTGGCTCTATGGCTTTAAAAGAAGGTGCAAATAAAGCTAAACCAGCTTTATTAGAGCCAATAATGAAAGTTGTAGTAGTAACCCCTGAAGAACATATGGGTGATGTTGTGGGGGATTTAAATAGAAGAAGAGGAATAATTTTAGGCATGGATGACATTACTTCTGGTAAAGAAGTGTCTTCTGAAGTGCCGCTTGCAGAAATGTTTGGTTATGCCACAGATTTAAGGTCTCAAACGCAAGGAAGAGCAACATTTACAATGGAATTTACTAAGTATGGTGAAGTTCCTAACAATATTGCTGAAGGCCTAAAAACAGCTTAAAAATATTAATTTATAAAACTGTCTAATTATATTGACAGTATTGCTCTTAGGGGCTTAGAATACGCCACATTTTGCAATTTATATGGTAAAAAAAATAAAGGATAATTAGGTAAAAAAACAGGGAAAATGGAGAATCAATCAATAAGAATTAGATTAAAGGCATTTGATTATAGATTGATTGATGCGTCCGCAAAATTAATAGTAGAAACAGTTAAAAAGACTGGAGCTCTAGTTAAAGGACCAATCCCAATGCCTGTAAAGAAAGAGAGAACAACTATTTTGACCTCTCCGCATAAAGATAAAGATGCTAGAGATCAATATGAAATTGTTACGTATAAGAGGCTTATGGACATAGTTGAGCCAACCGATAAAACGGTTGATGCTTTAATGAAACTAGATCTATCCGCAGGGGTAGATGTTCAAATAAGTTTAGGATAAATTTTTAACGCTTTGGCGGCCATAGAGGGTTAATAGCCCCGTAAAAAGGAGAGAAAATTGAGCATTGGCTTAATAGGAAAGAAATCTGGAATGTCACGTCTTTTTACTGAAGACGGAGCTTCTATCCCTGTAACAGCGATTTCTGTCTGTGGAAATTTTGTAGCTGATATTAAGACTGCTGAAAAAGATGGCTATGATGCATTAGTTGTCTCTAAAACCAACAAATCAAATAATTTACCAAAGTCTTCTACTGAATTTTTTAAGAAAATTAATTTAGAGCCAGGAAAATTAGCTGAATTTAAAATCAATACAGAAACTACTCAAGATTACCAAGTTGGGACTCATTTAACTGCTGATATTTTTGAATCAGGCCAACATGTTGATATTACAGGAACTTCAAAAGGTAAAGGTTATGCAGGGGTCATTAAGCGACATAACTTTGCAATGCAAGATGCAACTCATGGTAATTCACTTTCACATAGAGCCCATGGCTCTATAGGACAATGTCAGACACCAGGTCGTGTATGGAAAGGTAAAAAAATGTCTGGTCATATGGGGAATGAAACTAAAACAGTCCAAAATCTTAAAATTGTAGATCTAGATATCGAGAATAGTGTTTTATATGTAAAAGGAGCTGTTCCAGGGTTTAATGGATCACATATAAAAATCAAACCATCAATTAAGAAATGAAGATAGACCTGCTAACAAAATCGACAAAAAAAGCAGGTATAACAATATCGGATGATACTTTTGGTAAAGATTTTAATGAATCATTAGTTCATCAAGCTGTTGTTAGTTATATGGCTGGATCCAGACAAGGCTCTCATAAACAAAAAACACGCTCTGAGGTAAGAGGTGGAGGCAAAAAGCCATATAGACAGAAGGGAACTGGTAGAGCTAGAGCTGGAACAATAAGAAGTCCTTTATGGAGAGGTGGTGGAGTTACATTTGCATCAGTTCCAAGAGATTACAGCAAGAAAATAAACAAAAAAATGTATAGGGCGGCTCTTAGATCAATATTTTCAGAGTTATTAAGACAAGGTAAATTAGTAGCTATTGAGACACCAGCTTTAAAAACACCAAAAACAAAAGAAATTGCTAAGTTTTTAAATGATTTTTCTTTAAGCAAAGTTTTATTTATAACCGATACTTTTGATTCTAATTTTTATCTTTCATCTAGAAATATACCTAACGTAGATGTAATAACCGTTAAAGAAATTAATCCAGTTATTCTGTTAAAAGCAGACAAAGTTGCCGTTACTGCCTCAGCTTTTAAATTAATTGAGGAGTGGATCTAATGTTTAACGAAAAACTATATACATTAATCAAATCTCCTTTAATTACTGAGAAATCTTCAAGAATAAGTGAAGTTCACAAACAAGTTGTTTTTAAAGTGGATCTCAATGCAAATAAAAGAGAAATTAAAGATGCTGTTGAAGAGCTATTTAAAGTTGAAGTTCTAGCAGTAACAACTTCTATTGTTAAAGGTAAAACAAAAAGGAACAGAAACGGAGTATACAAAAGATCTAATTATAAAAAGGCTTTTGTCACTCTCAGCGAAGATTCAGATATTCAATTTGAGGGAATGAATTAAGATGACTATTGTTAAGGCAAAGCCGACTAGTCCCGCAAGAAGGCATGTAGTATCTGTTAAATCAGACCTGCACAAAGGAAAGCCGCATAAAGCTCTTCTCGAAAGAAAGTCTAAACATGGTGGGCGAAATAATAATGGTCGAATTACTGTTCGTCATAAAGGCGGCGGACATAAGCAGCATTATCGAGTAATAGATTTCAAAAGAGATAAATTGGACATTCCGGCAACTGTTGAGACGATAGAATATGATCCAAATAGAACAGCCCATATTGCTTTATTGAAATATAAAGACGGAGAAAGAAGATATATTATTGCTCCAGCTAAATTAAAAGTTGGAGATGAGATTGTTTCTTCTAATTCAGCTGAGATTAAAACTGGCAATTCAATGCAACTTAAAGATATACCTTTGGGTACAAATGTGCATTGTGTTGAATTAAAACCATTAAAAGGTGCTCAGCTTGCAAGAAGTGCAGGTGCATCTGCTAGATTAGTTGCAAGAGAGGGTATTTATGCAACGCTTAGATTGCAATCTGGAGAAACTAGAAAAGTTTTATTAGATTGCAGAGCTACTTTAGGCACTGTGTGCAATAGTGAGCATAACCTTCGCTCTTTAGGTAAAGCAGGCGCCAAAAGATGGAGAGGTGTTAGACCTACCGTTAGGGGTGTAGCAATGAACCCAGTAGACCACCCGCATGGTGGTGGTGAAGGTAGAACTTCTGGAGGAAGACATCCTTCTACTCCATGGGGAGTTCCAACCAAAGGATATAAAACAAGAAAAAACAAAAGGACTAATGATTTAATTATTAGACGAAAAGGAAGCAGGAAATAATTTATGCCAAGATCACTAAAAAAAGGCCCATTTATAGATCTTTCTTTAGAAAAGAAAGTTGATGAAGCCAATGCGTCTAACGACAAAAGACCAATTAAAACTTGGTCAAGAAGATCTATGGTCTCTCCATCAATGGTTGGACTTACTATTGCAGTTCACAATGGACGGCAGCATGTACCAGTCTACATAAACGAAGATATGGTGGGTCATAAACTTGGTGAATTTGCTATAACAAGAACATTTAAGATGCATTCGGGTGATAGGAAGAGTTCATAATGGAAACAAGAGCATATTTAAAAGGAACTAGATTATCTCCTCAGAAAGCAGGATTAATAGCTAATGAGGTTAGAGGTAAATCAGTTCAAGAGGCTATGGATTTCTTGGTATTTAATAAGCAGAAAGGATCTTCTGTTATAAAAAAATTATTAGAGTCAGCTATAGCTAACGCAGAAAATAATGAAAAAGCAGATATAGATCTATTGATGATTAAATCAATAATTGTAAATCAAGGGATGAGATTAAAACGTATGAAACCAAGAGCTAGAGGGAGAGCAGATAGGATAATAAAACCTACTTGCCATATTGAAATCATACTTACTGATCAGGAGAAATAATGGGACAGAAAGTTAACCCAAATGGTTTTAGATTAGGAGTTGTAAAAAAGCATAATGCTAATTGGTATGCAAAAGGTAAAGCATTTTCAGAAAATTTATCTCAAGATTTAAAGGTAAGAGAGTATTTTAAAAAGAGATTAAAGTTTTCTTCTGTTAGCAAAATAGAGCTCGAGAGATCAGCAGATAATTTTGTTGTTTTTATTCATACTTCAAGACCCGGAATAATTATAGGAAAGAGAGGGGAAGAAATAGAGAATTTAAAAAAAGCTGTCGAGAAGATTGTAGGCCAACCAACCCAAATTAATATTAAAGAGATTAAAAAACCAGATCTCGATGCCACAATTCTAGCTGAAGGAGTTGCTCAACAGCTAGAAAGAAGGGTTATGTTTAGAAGAGCAATGAAAAGGACAGTTCAAAGCGCTTTAAGACAAAGTGCTAAAGGAGTAAGAATTGAGGTATCCGGAAGATTAAATGGAGCTGAAATTGCAAGAACAGAGTGGTATAGAGAAGGAAGAGTGCCTCTTCATACTCTTAGGGCAGATATAGACTATGGAACAGCTGAAGCTTTAACTACATATGGAATTATTGGTGTAAAAGTTTGGGTTTTTAAGGGCGAAGTAATGGAAGATCCATTTAAGCAAGAAGATAAATAATTATGTTACAACCAAAACAAACAAAATTTAGAAAAATGCATAAAGGCAGGAATAGAGGTCTTGCACAAAATGGCAATACAGTTGCATTTGGAAGATTTGGTTTGGTTGCTGCAGATAGGGGCAGGATTACTGCTAGACAAATTGAGGCTGCAAGGCGTGCGATGACTAGAGCTGTTAAAAGAGGCGGTAATATTTGGATAAGGATTTTTCCTGACAAGCCTATTACAAAGAAACCTCTTGAGGTAAGAATGGGTAAAGGTAAAGGTAATGTTGAATACTGGGTAGCATTAGTTCAACCAGGAAAAGTTATGTTTGAAATGGCAGGTGTTTCCGAAGAACTAGCTAGGGAAGCTTTTAAACTAGCAGCAGCAAAATTACCAATTAAGACACGTTTCTTAAAAAAGGATTAATGGCATGAGTAAAGAATTAGCAGATTTAAGGAAAAAAGATTTAGATCAACTAAAGCAAGAGTTAGCTTCTGTAAGGTCTGAGCAATTTACTATGCGTATAAAACATACAACCGGACAACTTAATGAGACTAATCTTCTTAAGACAACAAGAAGAAAGATAGCAAGAATTAAAACTTTAATTTCAGAAGTATCAAAGAATAAGGAAGAGAAATAATGACAACTTCAAACCCAAGATTATTAACAGGTGTAGTTATTTCTGATAAAGCAGACAAAACAATAACTGTTAAAGTTGAGAGAAAGGTAAAACATCCGCTTTATGGAAAAATAATAAAGCGAACAACCAAGGTTCATGCGCATGATGAATCAAATAGTGCAATTATGGGCGATGTAGTGACTGTAAAAGAATGCAGACCTATTTCAAAAAGTAAAACATGGGTTCTTATTTCTGATAAAGATATGACAGACAACGCAGCTTCTCCAGATGAAAATGAAATAGCTGAAGAGGGTAATGAATAATGATACAGATGCAAACCATCTTAAATATTGCTGACAATAGTGGCGCAAGAAGTGTAATGTGCATTAAAGTCTTGGGCGGATCTAAAAGACGCTACGCTAATATTGGAGATGTTATAAAAGTTGCTATAAGAGAAGCAATTCCAACAGGAAAAGTAAAAAAAGGCCAAGTTGTAGATGCTTTAATTGTTAGAACAAAAAAAGGTGTAAGACGAAAAGACGGTTCATTAATTAAGTTTGATGAGAATGCAGCAGTTTTACTAAATAACCAAAATGCTCCAATAGGGACTAGGGTTTTTGGACCAGTAACTAGAGAGTTAAGAGATGGAAGTTATATGAAGATTCTATCTCTAGCACCAGAAGTTTTATAATGAGTAAGATAGTTAAAACAAATACTAAACTTAAAACCGGCGATGAGGTTGTAGTGATTGCTGGTAAAGACATTGGTAAAAAAGGCAGTATTAGAAAGATTATAAAAAGTAACAATAAGGCAATTGTTAGCGGAATTAATACTGTTAAGAAGCATACTAAGCCAAATCCACAGATGGGAATCACTGGAGGCATAGTTGAACAAGAGGCTGCAATTGATTTATCAAATATTTCTATTTGGAATCCTAAAAAGAAAGGTGCAGATAAAATTAAATACTCCGAGGATAAAAAAGGTAAAAAAATTAGATTATTTAAATCTAATGATGCTGAAATAAAGTAAATGGCTAACTTAAAACAAAAATTTAATAAAGAAATGGTTCCTGCTTTGCAAGAGAAGCTGGGCATTACTAATGTAATGGCCGTTCCTAGGTTGAAGAAAGTTGTTATTAATATGGGTGTTGGCCAAGCACTTACAGATAAAAAACATTTAACTTCAGCTGTTGCTGACCTTGAATCAATAGCGGGGCAGAAAGTTGTTACAACTAAAGCAAGGAAATCAGTAGCAAGTTTTAAGATTCGAGAGGGTTATCCTATTGGTTGCAAAGTAACCTTAAGGGGTGAACGCATGTATGATTTTATTGAAAGATTAATTAATATAGCAATTCCTAGAGAAAGAGACTTTAGAGGATTAAATCCTAAATCTTTTGATGGCCAAGGAAATTATACATTTGGGATAAAAGAACAAATTATTTTTCCAGAAATCAATTACGACAATATAGATAACATTAGAGGTATGGATGTTTGTATCAATACTTCAGCTAAAAACAAGGAAGATGCTAAAGCTTTATTAGAAGTTTTAGAATTCCCATTTAAAAAGTAGGAAAGAAATGGCTAAGAAATCAATGATCGCAAGAGAGCATAAAAGACTTAAGACTGTTGCAAAGTATGCTTCAAAGAAAGCTGAACTTAAAAAAACTTTCTTAAATATGAATTTAAGCGATGAAGAAAGATTTGATGCGTATAGGAAGTTACAAAAACTTCCGAGGAATTCAAGCGCATCAAGAGTTGTTAGAAGGTGTTCAATTACTGGAAGACCTCATGCTGTGTATAGAAAGTTTGGCTTAAGTAGAATTAAGCTAAGAGAGGCAGCAATGAGAGGAGATATTCCAGGTTTAGTTAAATCAAGTTGGTAATAATATGAGTTTTCAAGATCCAATATCAGATTGTTTAACCAGAATAAGGAATGGTCTTATGAGAGGCAAGGAAGAGGTTTCTGCGCCATATTCTAAACTCAAGCATGAATTAGTTAATGTTTTAGTAAAAGAAGGCTATTTAAAAGGATGTGAGAAAGTTGATGGAGATCAAAATAAGTCATCCATTAATATTTCTTTAAAATATTTTAATTCAGAGCCAGCAATTAAAACTCTAAAAAGAATCAGCAAACCAAGTTTAAGAAAGTATTCAAGCGCTCAAGATATTAAACCGGTCAAAAGTGGCCTAGGAACTTTCATAATTTCAACCAATCAAGGCCTAATGACTGATAAAGAGGCTAAAGAAAAAAATATCGGAGGAGAAATCCTTTGTGAGGTATTTTAATAATGTCTAGAGTAGCAAACAATCCAATTACTATTCCTGATTCAGTAAAAGTGAATATAGAGAATTCTATTATTAAGGTTTCAGGATCAAAAGGAGAATTGGATTTTAATATCCCAAATTCTGTCTCTATAAAACAAGAAGAGAGTTTGCTTACTATTGAATTTGGAGAATCACAGAATTCTGTTGCATTAGCAGGAACAACTAGAGCACTAGTGAATAATATGATCATTGGCGTCAGTGAAGGATTTACTAAAACCTTGCAATTAGTTGGAGTGGGCTATAGAGCAAAAGCTTCAGGGAAGTTGCTTGAAATGAATCTGGGTTTTTCGCATCCAGTTAAATATACACTGCCTGATGATGTCAATGTTGAAACACCATCACAAACAGAAGTAGTTCTATCTAGCCATAATAAACAATTATTAGGTCAAGCAGCTGCTGAGATAAGAGCATTTAGACCGCCTGAACCATATAAAGGCAAGGGCGTAAAATATGCTGATGAAGTTATAAAGAGAAAAGAAGCTAAGAAAGCGGCGGCAGGAGCTTAATTATGAGTGAAAAAAATATTTCAAGACTAAGAAGAGCTAAAAAAACAAGGATGAAGATGAAAGAGCAAGATTGCCCAAGATTGACAGTTTATAGATCTTCAAAGCATTTTTATGCTCAATTATTTGATAGCCTTGGTTCAAAAGTTATTGTTTCAGCTTCTACTGTAGAAAAAGCAGATAAAGTAAAAAACAATAATCTTGAAACCGCTAAAGTTTTAGGGAAAAAGATTGCTGAAAGAGCCCTTGAGAATGGAATAAAGAAAGTAGTGTTTGATAGATCTGGATATAAATATCATGGTCGTATTAAAGCGCTAGCAGATTCTGCCAGAGAGGCTGGCTTGGAGTTTTAATTAAATATGAAACAAGAAAATTTAAATACCAACGCTCAACAACAAGATGCTCTTGAAGAAAAGCTTGTACAAGTCAATAGAGTAGCAAAAGTAGTTAAAGGCGGTAGAATTTTTGGTTTTACAGCATTAACAGTTGTTGGTGACGGGAAAGGTAGAGTTGGATTTGGCAGAGGTAAAGCAAAAGAAGTACCAATTGCAATCCAAAAAGCAATGGAGAATGCTAGAAGAAGTATGGTTGATGTGGAATTAAATAACACAACAATATGGTATCCAATAAAAGCTAAGCACAATTCAGCTAATGTATATATGCAGCCAGCATCAGAAGGTACAGGTATTATTGCTGGTGGTGCTATGAGAGCAGTGCTAGAGTTAGCTGGCGTTCAAAATGTATTAGCAAAATGTTATGGGTCTACAAACCCAGTTAATGTAGTTAGAGCAACAATTAACGCTTTAAGCTCAATGGAATCTCCAAAAACAGTTGCCTTAAGAAGAGGAAAAACATCAGAAGCAGAATTATGAGCAAAGAAAAAATATTAAAAATTAAACTTATTAAAAGCGGCATAGGGAGAATGAAGTCTCATAAGTTATGCATAAAAGGCTTGGGCTTTAAAAGATTAAATCAAGTTGTTTCAGTTATTGATACTCCTAGCAACAGAGGCATGGTTAATAAAATTTCTGACATGATAGAAGTAGTGGAAGGCTAATTATGACTAAAGAAAATACAGACAATTTAGCCCTTAATACTCTTTCTGGTTCTGGAACTTCAAAGAACAGAAAAAGGGTAGGGAGAGGAATTGGATCAGGTACTGGTAAAACATCAGGAAGAGGTCACAAGGGTCAGAAATCAAGATCTGGTGGAAAAGTAAGACCTGGTTTTGAGGGAGGGCAAATGCCTTTACAACAAAGGGTACCAAAATTTGGATTCTCTTCTAGAACTAATAATTTATTAAAGGAAGTTAATATTAAGTTATTAGAAGGTATGAAAGAAGTTTCCTTAGACTCTCTTAAAGAAAATAAAATTATCAGTAAAAAAATAGAAAAAGTAAAAATATTTGGTAATACAGAAATATCTTCAAAATTAAAAGTAGTTGGAATTAAAGTTACAAAGGGCGCAAAAGCTTCTATTGAAAAGGCTGGAGGCTCCATTAAGGAATAAAAATGGCTGACCAAGGGAAAGGAATGAGTGATTTATGGAGAAGACTGCGATTTGTTTTCGTAGCTATTCTTGTATATCGACTTGGCACGCATATACCAATCCCAGGAATTGACCCTGATAGATTATCAGCTCTATTTGAGCAAAATCAGGGAACTCTATTAGATATGTTTAATTTATTTTCTGGCGGGGCTCTAGAAAGGATGAGCATATTTGCTTTAAACGTTGTGCCTTATATTTCTTCAGCCATTATCATGCAATTATTTTCTAACTCTATTCCTTATTTGCAAGAATTAAAGAAAGATGGCCAAGCTGGTAGAAACCAAATCACCCAATACACAAGATATGGAACAGTTGTACTTGCTTTCATTCAAGCTTCAGCTCTTGCAGTAACATTAGGTGGGAGCGGACTTGCATACAATCCTGGGGGAGCTTTCTTTGCGTCAGCTGTATTTTCAGTAGTTGCAGGAACAGTCTTTTTAATGTGGCTTGGTGAACAAATCTCAGAAAGAGGTATTGGTAATGGAATATCACTTATCATTGCAACAAGTATATTAACAGGTATACCTGGAGCAATTGGGCAAGCTTTAGAGCAGTCTAGACAAGGGGATTTAAATATATTATTACTTCTAGCAATTGCAGTATTAGCTATGGTCGTTATAGCTGTTGTTGTTTTTATAGAAAGAGGCCAAAGAAGGATTACTGTTAATTACGCTCAGAGGCAACAGGGAAGAAAATTAATGCAAGCTCAATCTAGCCATTTACCCTTTAAGGTAAATATGGCTGGTGTAATACCTGCAATTTTTGCTAGCACATTTTTATTATTTCCAGCTTCATTAGCATCATGGTTTGGACAAAGTGAAGGAACAAGTTTCTTACAAACTGCATCACTAGCATTAACTCCAGGACAGCCTTTATACATATTGGTCTTCTCAGCCTTAATAATCTCTTTTTGTTTTATTTGGCTAGCTTTAACTTTTAATACTAGAGAGGTTTCAGATAATCTTAAGAGATCTGGAGCTTATATAGCTGGCATTAGACCAGGTGAACAAACAGCACAATATATTGATAGTGTTTTAGCTCGATTAACTGTATTTGGAGCTATTTATTTAACATTAATATGCTTATTACCATTGGCATTGATAAATTTTGCAGGAGTATCTTTCTATTTTGGAGGAACATCTGTCCTTATTATTGTAGTTGTATTAATGGATTTTATAGCTCAAGTACAATCTCATATGATGTCGAGCCAATATTCATCATTAATGAAAAAAGCAAACCTTAAAAATTATAGAAGATAATATGAAAGTAAGAGCATCAGTAAAGAAAATATGTAGGGACTGTAAAACAGTAAGGCGTAATGGCGTTCTGTATGTTATTTGCAAGACTGATCCCAAACACAAACAAAGGCAAGGGTAAATTATGGCAAGAATAGCAGGTGTAAATATTCCAGAAAATAAACATGTAGAGATTTCTCTTACTCATGTTTTTGGTATTGGTAGAAAAACTGCTCAAGATATTTGTGAAAGTTTAAAGATTGACTATACTCGCAAAGTTTCTGATTTAAGCGAAGACGAAGTTGAGAAAATAAGAACAGCTGTTGGCACCTATGTTGTAGAGGGAGATTTAAGAAGGAATATAAGTACAAATATTAAAAGATTAATGGATTTAGGAAGTTATAGAGGTATTAGACATAGAAGAAAATTACCCACAAGAGGTCAAAGAACTAAAACTAATGCTAGAACTAGAAAAGGTCCAAGAAAACCAATGAGAGGTTAATTTAATGGCAGTAAAAGGTAAAAAATCTAAAAAAGTTGTAACTGAGGGTGTAGCGCACATTCATTCTTCTTTTAACAATACTATTGTAACTATTACTGATAAACAGGGTAATACTGTATGCTGGGCAACTTCAGGTGGTTCTGGATTTAAAGGTTCTAGGAAAAGTACTCCATTTGCAGCCCAAATAGCTGCTGAGAAGGCTGGAACTGCAGCAAAAGAATTTGGAATGATTAATCTTGATGTAAAAGTAAAGGGTCCAGGTGGAGGAAGAGAATCTGCAATAAGATCTCTAAATGCATGTGGTTTAAAAATAAAGAGCATAACGGATGTTACGCCATTACCTCATAATGGATGCAGACCATCCAAAAAGAGAAGAGTTTAAGGAGATTTAAATGGCTAGATACAGAGGACCATCTTTAAGACTTTCTAGACGAGAAGGCACAGATCTTTTTTTAAAGAGCGGTGTTAGAGCTATTGAGTCAAAATGTAACATGGAATCGCCTCCTGGCGCCGCTCAAGGTGCAAGAAGGGGTAGATTGTCTGATTACGGCTTACAGTTAAGAGAAAAGCAAAAAGTTAGAAGAATGTATGGGATTTTAGAGAAACAATTTAGAAATTACTATAAGAAGGCTGCCTCATCAAAAGGAAATACAGGTGAAAACTTATTATCATTTTTGGAGCAAAGGCTTGATAATGTTGTCTATAGAATGGGCTTTGGCTGCACAAGAGCTGAAGCGAGACAAATGGTCTCTCATAAAGCGTTTATGGTAAATGGGAAAACTGTGAACATTCCATCCTATCAAGTCCAGGCAGAAGATGAGATTGAGGTAAGAGAGTCTAAGAAAGGACATCTAAGAATTCAAGCTGCCCTTAAACTTGCCGGATCAAGAGAAGCGTGTGATTGGGTGGAAGTTGATGAAAAGAATTTAAAGGGTGTATTTAAAAATGTTCCTGACAGAACTGAGCTAAGTACAGAGATTAACGAAAATTTAATAGTAGAGCTTTACTCTAAATAATAATATTTTTTAATAAAGAAACGGTGAAATTATGCAAACATCAGTAATAGACTTACTAGTCCCAACAGATATTCAAGTAGATGATATGGGATCAAATATATCTAAAGTAACATTAGAACCTTTAGAAAGAGGCTTTGGGCACACTTTAGGTAATGCCCTTAGAAGGATTTTATTATCATCCATGCCAGGAGCTGCAGTTACAGATGCCACTATAGAGGGCGTTGCCCATGAATATAGTACTATTGAAGGCGTTAGAGAAGATGTAATCGATATTCTTTTAAACTTAAAAGACATGCCGGTTGAAATGATTGAAGGCACCTCAGCTACATTAACATTAGATATAGCTGGGCCTTGCGAAGTAACCGCATCATCTTTTGAGGTTCCTGGAAACGTAGAGCTTGTTAATGAAGAGCATCATATAGCTACTATTGTAGATAAAGTATCATTAAAAATGTCAGTGACTGTTCAAACAGGAAGAGGTTACGAGCCTGCTGATATGAGAGATGAAGAGGATTCTTCAATTGGTGCTTTAAAAGTAGATGCATCTTTTAGCCCTGTTAGGAGGGTAGCTTACTCTATAGATAATGCTAGATTTGAAAAAAGAACAGATCTTGATAAATTAATTATTGAATTAGAAACAGATGGGACTATTGATCCTAAGATGGCGATTGAACATTGCGCAACCATCCTACAACAGCAATTAGCCTCATTTGTTGATTTAGATGCTATAGCTGAACAAGAAGCTAAGAAAGACCAGAATGACTTTGATCCAATCCTAATGAGATCAATTGAAGAGCTCGAATTAACTGTTAGGTCTACGAATTGCTTAAAAGCTGAAAGTATTTTCTTGATTGGAGATTTAATACATAGATCAGAGTTTGATTTATTAAAAACTCCTAATCTTGGAAAGAAATCTTTAAATGAGATCAAAGATGTACTTGCATCTAAAGGTTTATCACTAGGAATGGTTGTAGAGAATTGGCCTCCATTGGGTTAAAAAGATATGAGACACAAGAAAGCAGGTAGAAAATTAAACAGGAATTCTTCGCACAGAAAAGCTTTGCTTAAGAATCTTTCTATAGCATTAATAGAAAGAGAAATCATGCGAACTACTTTAGCAAAAGCAAAAGAATTGAGAATGACGATAGAGCCATTAATAACTTTAGCCAAAGTTGATACTGTTGCTAATAGAAGGCTAGCATTTAACAGACTAAGATCAGATGAGGCTGTTGCTAAACTTTTTACTTCAGTTGCAGTTAATGCAAAAGATAGAGAGGGCGGCTACACAAGAATAATTAAGGCAGGTTTCAGACCTGGTGATAAAGCTGATATGGCTTATATTGAGCTTGTAGACAGGAAAGAGGGTGATTTTGAAGAAGAAGTCCTTGACCCCGAACCAAAAGAAGATAGTGCTGCTTAGATCATCTATTAAGAATATCCTTTAAATATATCCCTGTATAAGATTCTTTTATCTTGGATACATCCTCAGGAGATCCTTCAGCGATTATCTCTCCACCTTCACTGCCGCCTTCTGGACCAAGATCTATGACCCAATCAGCTGTCTTTATAACATCTAAGTTGTGCTCAATTACAGCAATTGTGTTGCCTTGAGATTTTAATCTTTCTAGTACATTTAACAATAATTCTATATCTGCAAAATGTAATCCTGTTGTGGGCTCATCTAAAACAAAGAGTGTTTGACCCGTACTTCTTTTAGATAATTCTTTTGCTAATTTTATTCTTTGAGCCTCTCCACCTGAAAGAGTGATCGCAGATTGCCCAAGTGTTATATAACCTAGACCAACATCAGATAATGTTGATAATTTATTCTTTATAGCTGGAATTGCTTCAAAAAATGCAAGACCTTCTTCCACAGTCATGCTTAGAACTTCGCTAATATTTTTATTCTTAAATTTAATATCTAATGTTTGTTCGTTATATCTATGACCACTACATACATCACAAAGAACGTAAATATCTGCAAGAAAATGCATTTCTACTTTAGTAACTCCACCACCTTGGCAAGCTTCGCATCTGCCTCCTTTTACATTAAAACTAAATCGTCCAGGTTTATATCCTCTTGATTTAGCTTCAACAGATTGAGCAAATAATTCTCTGATATAACTAAATAATCCTGTATAGGTAGCTGGATTTGATCTGGGCGTTCTTCCAATAGGAGATTGATCTATGCTGATTACTTTATCTAAATAATCTAAACCATCTATTTTTTCACACTTAATTTCTTTCGATAACTTAGCTTTATTTAGAATAAAAGAACTAACAGGAAGCAGAGTTTGATTTATAAGCGAAGACTTTCCTGAGCCAGAAACGCCTGTGATACAAGTAAAAAGTCCTACTGGTATTCTTGCTGTGATATTTTTTAAGTTATTCTCAGAAGCATTAATAATAGAAAGAAAATTAGAGCCGGGCTTACTTCTTTTTTTTGGGATATTTATTTTCTTTTTGCCCGATAGGTATTGCGCTGTAATAGAGCTCTTATTCTTTAAGATATCTTTTAATGAACCAGAGGCACATATCTCTCCGCCATGTTTACCAGCGCCAGGTCCAATATCAATTATGTGGTCAGCACTCCTAATAGCTTCCTCATCATGTTCTACAACAATTACTGTATTTCCAAGATTTTTAAGATGGTTTAATGTCTTTATTAATTTAGCGTTATCTCTTTGATGAAGACCAATAGAAGGCTCATCAAGCACATATGTTACTCCCACCAAACCTGATCCGATCTGACTTGCAAGTCTTATTCTTTGAGCCTCTCCTCCCGACAAAGTTTCAGCACTTCTATCTAGAGTCAGATAATTCAGCCCAACGTCAGAAAGAAAAGAAAGTCTTTCAATAATCTCTTTTAAGACTTTTTCTGCAATTTTAGCTTTTGCTCCTTTAAGCTTCATATTTTTCATAAAGTTAAGAGAGTCAGATATTCTTAAAGAAGTTATCTTGTAAATAGGAGTATTATTTATATAAACATTTCTTGATTCTTTATTTAATCGAGAACCTAAACACTCATCACATGCGCTTTTAGACATTAACTTTGCTAATCTGTCCCTAATATAGTCTGAATCAGTTTCTTTAAACCTTCTTTCTGTATTTGGGATAATGCCTTCAAATTTATGTTTTCTAACAATTTTGCTTCCGCTTTTGAATCTATGAGAAAAATCTATTTTTTCTTTTGAGCCCCATAATAAAATATGTTTGATTTCATCTGAATAATCTTTCCAAGGCTCATCAAGATTAAATTTATAATGCTTACTTAGGCATTTTAATTGATGGTAATAAAATCTATTTCGTCTATTCCATTTCTTGATAGCACCATCACTAATTGAAACATCTTCATCTGGTATTAATCTTTTTTCATTAAAATATTGAATTACCCCCAATCCATCACACTTAGCGCATGCACCAAATGGATTATTAAATGAGAACATTCTAGGTTCTAATTCTGCAATAGAGTAGCCACATTGAGAGCAAGAAAAATTTGATGAGAAAAGCTGATTTATATTCTTTGTATCAATTGATTCGATTTGAACAAGGCCATTAGTAAGTTTAATTGCATTTTCTATAGATTCAGACAATCTAATTCTATTCTCATCTGAAGATTTAATTGCAATCCTATCTATAACAGCTGAAATATCATGCTTTTTGTTCTTATCTAATGTTGGGAATTCGTCTATTGGGTATACAATTCCATTCACCTTTACCCTAATATATCCCTCTTTCCTTAGTTCTTCATAAATACCTAAATGCTCACCCTTTTTCCCCCTTATTAAGGGTGCAAGTATCATAATTTTTGTTTTTTCTTCTAATTGATATAACTCATCGCATATCTCAGCTACAGTCTTGGCTTTCAATTCTTCATCATGATCCGGACATTTAGGTGTTCCGATTCTGGCAAATAACAATCTAAGGTAATCATAAATTTCAGTAACAGTACCTACAGTTGATCTGGGGTTATGAGAAGTTGCTTTTTGTTCAATAGATATAGCAGGAGATAGACCCTCTATTAGATCAACATCAGGCTTTTCCATTAATGATAGAAATTGTCTTGCATAAGCCGAAAGAGATTCTACATATCTTCTCTGACCTTCTGCATATAAAGTATCAAAAGCTAGAGATGATTTGCCTGAGCCAGAAAGGCCTGTGATCACAATAATTTTATCCCTCGGTATTTCAAGGTTAATATTTTTCAGATTATGCGTTCTAGCGCCTTTAATAAAAATGCTTTCCATAAGTACTAAAAATATGTGTGATGATTAAATAAAATTAGGTTAAACTTTATAGATTATTATAAGAGGTAATTATGAGCAATGGCGTAAATAAAGTTATATTGATTGGCAATCTAGGCCAAAAGCCTGAAATGAGATATACAGCAACCAATTCTGCTGTTGCAAACCTATCTATTGCAACTACTGAATCATGGAAAGATAGAGAGTCAGGCGAAATGAGAGATAAAACAGAATGGCATAGGGTAGTATTTTTTGGTAAACCAGCAGAGACTATTGAAAAATATTTAGATAAAGGCTCTAAGATATATGTAGAAGGAAAACTTCAAACTAGAAAATGGCAAGACAAAGAGGGTAAAGATAGGTGGACTACAGAAATTATTGGTAGCCAGTTTAATTTTCTTGATTCTCGACCCAGTCAAAATGAAAGTAATTTAGATCAGTCTGATCAATCCTCTCAACAGGGTGACACGGGCATTTCAGAAGACGATATACCTTTTTAGATAAAAATTATAGTGGAATCATATAAGACCATTCATTTTACGGAAGATGATTCTATAGGACTTATAACTTTAAATCGTCCAGAAAAATTAAATGCTTTCAATGCAAAAATGATGGCAGAAATGCTAGATGTTTTTGATTTGATTGACTCAAAAGATTCTATAAAAGCAGTAATTATTACAGGAGAGGGTAGGGCATTTTGTGCTGGCGCAGATTTATCAGCTGGCGCAGATACATTTAATTCTGAATTTGATACATCTGCCGAATTTTCTGAGGATTTTAGAAGAGATTCAGGTGGAATATTAACTTTAAGAATGTATAACTGTCTTAAGCCGATTGTTATTGCTTGTAACGGAGATGCTGTTGGGATAGGGGCCTCTTTACAGCTTGCTGCAGACATAAGAGTAGCTTCAACAGCAAGTAGATTTGGTTTTGTTTTTGCAAAAAGAGGCATAGTTCCAGACGCATGCTCAAGCTGGTTCCTGCCAAGAATAGTTGGTATATCAAAAGCATTAGAGTTATGTTTTTCAGGAGAAATATTTAGCGCAGAAGATGCTTTGAAATTTGGAATGGTTAATTATCTTTTTGAACCAGATGAGTTAATGAATGCTTCAAAAGAAATTGCTAAAAAACTGTTTTCAAACACTGCTCCAGTTTCAGTTGCTTTGACAAGACATATGATTTGGGACATGTCTTCAGCTTCAAGCCCTGAAGATGCTCATATTATTGATAGCAAGGCTATTGATTCAAGAGGAGCATCTAAAGATGCTGCAGAAGGAGTAATGTCGTTTTTAGAGAAAAGAGAAGCAGAATATAAAAATAAGATATCTACCGACATGCCATCCTTTTTTCCGTGGAGAAAAAGTAAATTTAATAAAAATAATTAATGTTATTTGATCCTTATAAATTAAAAAATATTTCATTGCGGAATAGAATTGCTATGGCTCCTATGACAAGGAATCAATCTCCGGGAGGTATTCCAACTAATGAAGTTATTTCTTATTATGAGAGAAGAGCAAAAGCAGAAGTAGGATTAATCATAACCGAGGGGGTTGAGGTTAGCCATAAAGCATCAAGCGCTTACCCTAATGTACCTCGCCTAGATACTAAAAACGCAAGAGATGGCTGGAAAAAGGTTGTTGATTCAATCAAGAGTCATAATGGAGCAGTTATTGCTCAGTTGTGGCATTGTGGAGGCTTTAGGAAGCTTGGTATGGACCCAGATCCATTAGTTCCTGGTCATACAGCTTCTGGCCTAGTAAGACCGGGTAAGAGAGTTGCTCACGCAATGACGTCTGATGATATTAAAGAAACAGTCGAAGCATATGCTATAGACGCAAAACGTTGCGAAGAGATAGGGTTTGATGGGATTGAAATTCATGGAGCTCACGGTTATCTAATTGATAATTTTCTTTGGAGCGGGACAAATGAAAGAGAAGATTTTTATGGGGGCTCAATAGAAAAGCGTTCCCAACTTGTAACAGATATAGTTAAAGCAATAAGATCTTCTGTAAGTAATGATTTTATAGTTGGCTTGAGGTTTTCTCAATGGAAACAACAAGACTATGAAGCAAGATTAGCATCAACACCCGAAGATCTTGAAAAGGTTATTGGGCCTCCTGCTGATGCAGGTTTAGATTTCATCCACTCTAGTATGAGAAGATTTTGGGAAAGTGAATTTGAAGGATCAAAAGAAAATCTTGCTTATTGGACTAAGAAAATCACCGGCTTGCCAACTATAAGTGTTGGAAGTGTAGGGCTTGATTCTGATTTTATAGATATGACAGCTCCAGCTTCACCTTCAAATATTGATAAAGCAATTGAAGATATTACTAAAGAAAAATATGACATGGTTGCTGTTGGCAGGGCATTACTAGCTGACCATGAGTGGGTAATTAAGATGAAAGAAGGAAGAGTTGGAGATGTAAATCCATACACCAAAGAAGCCTTATTTAAACTTTACTAAATATTAAGCTAGCATTAGTTCCACCAAAACCAAATGAATTACTCATAACAGAGTTTAATTTTTTTTCAGTCAATTTGGTATTAATAGTAAGGTCATGAGCTTCATCAACTAAATTATCAATATTGATTGATGGTGCAATAAAGCTCTCCTGCATCATCATTATAGAATAGATTGCTTCTTGAGCTCCTGTAGCACCTAAAGAGTGTCCAGTCATAGATTTAGTAGAACTAATTATGGGAGCATTGGTGTTAAATACTTTTTTAATAGCTTGTAATTCAGCTATATCGCCAACTGGCGTGCTAGTTCCATGAGCATTTATATAATCAATATTGCCACCGAATATTTTTATAGCCCCTTCCATGCATCTCTCAGCACCTTCTCCAGAAGGGGCCACCATGTCATAACCATCAGAGTTAGCAAAATAACCAGTTAGTTCTGCAAGAATATTAGCATTTCTTTTTTTGGCATGCTCTTCACTCTCAAGAATTACAATCCCAGCACCTCCCGCAATAACAAAGCCATCTCTATCATTATCAAAGGGTCTCGAAGCTTTTTTAGGCTCATTATTATTTGAAGAGGAAAGTGCTCCCATAGCATCAAACATAGAAGAAGATGTCCAATGTTCATCTTCTGCACCACCAGCAATAATTACATCTTGTTTTCCACTTTGGATAAGTTCAGCTGCATGTCCAATGCAGTGTGCGCTAGTAGAGCATGCAGAAGATATTGAATAGTTCACCCCTTTTATTTTTAATGCTGTCCCTAAAATAGCAGATACTGTGCTTCCCATTGTTTTAGTAACGGCATATGGCCCAATCCTTTTTGGACTTTTATCTCTTGTAACATCTGATGCAATAATCTGGCTTCTAGGAGAAGCGCCTCCTGATCCTGCAACTATCCCAGTCTTAGGAGAGCTTAAAATATTCTCATCAAGACCTGCCATAGATATAGCATCAACCGATGCAAGATAACCATAAGCTGCCGCATGACTCATAAATCTTAATAGTTTTCTATCTATAAGATTTTCGAGATCTAAATTAATTGATCCTGAAATTTGACTTCTAAAACCCATATCAGAATATTCTTTGTTTTGAGAAATTCCTGATTTCCCCAGTTTAAGAGAATTAATTACTTCATTCTTAGAATTACCTATGCAAGAGATAATGCCATAGCCTGTTACAACAACTTTTTTCATTTTAAAAATTACTTGTATCTTTAAAAAGACCAACTTTAAGATTTTGAGCAGAGTATACATGCCTGTCATCAACAAACATTTTCCCATTTGCTAAGCCAACAACAGCACCTCTATTGACCACCCTTTTAATATCCAATTCATATCTTACTAATTTAGAGGTTGGCAGGACTTGACCAAAAAACTTAACATTCTCAGCACCAAGAGCTCTTCCAATTCCAGGAAGACCGCTCCATAGAAGGAAAAATCCTAATAATTGCCACATAGCATCTAGACCAAGACATCCAGGCATCACAGGATCATCTTTAAAATGAACATCAAAAAACCATAAACTAGGGTCTATGTTAAGTTGAGCAATTATTGAACCTTTATTAAATTCACCACTACAATCATCTATTAGACAGATTTCATCAAACATCAACATTTCTCTAGATGGCAGCTTTCCATCTTCAGGACCAAACAACCCCCCGTCAGAACATAAAATTAATTCTTCTTTAGAATATTTATTTTGAGGTTTAAACATTATTTTGTTCTTTCATATGAAAATTTAGCTAAGTTTAACATCTCTTCCCTTATATTTTTGCTATCAATCTTATTGGCATAACTAATTGATTTTTTAATATATATATCCAATAGTTTATTGCTTTCAGTAATTCCACCTAATCTTTCTACCTTTTCTAGGATTTTATTGTTTTTACTTATTTTTGAACCCAATCTATTTTTAAAATACTGTCTATCTTTAAGATCTGCTGAAGCCATTGCAAAATAAAGAGGGTAAGTTATTTTATTTTCTTGTATATCTTGGAGAACTGGTTTTCCTATTGCTTTGGCATTATTAGAATAATCTAAGATATCATCTCTGATCTGGAAAGCTATACCTATGTTTTTTGCACAATTGCTAATATTATTTTCGTACTTTTTATCATTTTCTTTTAATAAGGCTCCGCATCTAGCTGCAGCTTCAAATAATCTACCTGTTTTATAATAGCTAACTTTCTTAAGATCATCTAAAGAGACATTCTTCTTACCAATTAACTCAAGTTGAATTAGTTCACCCTTTGAAATGTCATTAGTTGCCTTTGAAAGTTCATTTAATATTTTTATATTTTTTAATTTAACCATCATGATAAAAGCTTTTGAATATATAAAATCTCCTAAAAGAACTCCATGGGAGTTTGTCCAAGAACTATTAATTGTTTTTAGACCTCTTCTTATTGGAGATTCATCAACAACATCATCATGAACAAGAGTTGCCGTATGCAAAAGCTCTATAATAGCCGCCAATTCAAATCTTTTTGAACTTTTCTTGCTTCCTCCAGAGGATGAAATTAAACATAGCAAAGGCCTTAATTGCTTACCGTTTTTATTAAAAATATAACTATACAATTCTTGAATTAGCGCCTCATCAATAATTTCACTCTTTAAGAGATTATTAACCTGATTTAGCTCTTTCTTATAGGCTGTATTAATTAATTTCATTTGTATTTCTAAATTGCATGAAAATTATACATAACTATTGAAAAATTCCTCATTAAAGCGTATATTTTGCCACCTTTAGGAATATTAATATGTATGCAGTAATAGAATCAGGCGGAAAACAGCATAAAGTGCAGGAAGGTCAATATCTTTCTGTTGATTTGCTTGAAAATGAACCTGGAAAAAAAATTACATTTGATAACGTGCTTTTGTATGTTGATGATAAAAATGTAGAAATTGGTCAACCATATTTATCTAATGTTAAGGTCACTGCTGAAATTAAAGATATAGTTAAAGGCGACAAGCTTTCGGTTCTAAGATTTAGAAGAAGAAAGCATAGTATGAGGAAAGTTGGACATAGAGCTAAATTTTCTCAAGTAGAAATTAAATCAATCAAGTTAAAGAGTAAGTAATGGCACATAAGAAAGCAGGTGGTTCAAGTAAGAACGGAAGAGATTCAAACGCCAAGAGACTTGGTGTTAAGAGATATGGCGGCCAGCATGTAAAAGCTGGTGAAATTCTTATTCGTCAAAGAGGAACAAACACTCATCCAGGTATTAATGTTGGAATTGGAAAGGATGACACTTTATATGCAAAAGCTGAAGGCGTGGTTCAATTTACATATAAAGGACCCAAGCACAGGAAGACCGCTAACGTTATTACTCAATAACGCTCCTTTTTTATCATGAATTTTATTGACGAGGCCTTTCTCGAAGTTAGGGCTGGGAACGGTGGTGCAGGATGTGTTAGTTTTCGTCGTGAGAAATTTATCCCATTTGGAGGACCCGACGGCGGAGATGGCGGCAAGGGCGGCAATATAACCTTTAAAGTCAATCTTAATAAAAATACTCTTATAGATTTTAGAAATATTAAAATCTTTTCTGCTAAGAATGGTAAACAAGGTTCAGGTAAGAATAAGTCCGGAGCTGATGGAGATGATCTAATTTTAGATATTCCCCAGGGCACAGTAATTTATGATGATGCTTCCAATGAGATCATTTTAGATTGTTGTGAAGTCAATCAATCATATACAGTTGTCAAAGGGGGTGAAGGAGGGCTTGGAAATACTCGTTTTAAATCAAGTACTAATCAAGCTCCTAGAAAATCAACTCCAGGACAAGAGGGTGAAGTTAGATTAATTAGATTAGAATTAAAGTCTCTTGCAGATGTTGGATTGGTAGGAATGCCAAATGCTGGAAAATCAACTTTTCTAAATACTGTTTCTTCAGCAAAACCAAAGATAGGCAGCTATCCTTTTACAACATTAAGACCGCATCTTGGAACTATTAAAACTTCTGATTCTAGCTATGTTATTGCAGATATTCCTGGATTAATTGAAGGTGCATCAGGTGGGGCTGGTTTGGGAATTAAGTTCTTAAAACATATTTCTCGGACAGGCCTACTTTTATTATTTGTAGACTTATTTCCTGATCAAGATAATTCCACTATTACTCAGATTAAGACTCTTAGAAGCGAACTAAAATCATATGAAGAAGATTTAACTCAAAAAGAAGCTTGGGTTGTATGTAATAAAATTGATCTACTGTCAGATAAAGAATTAAATAGTTTGAAAAAATCTATTCCAGATGAGATTAAAAAAATCGGCATTGAAAATATATTTTTTATATCTGCAGCTACGGGCCATGGAACCAAAGAGCTCCTTAATGCTTTAACTCAAGAAATTAGTATTATTAGATCAGAATTAACTTAAAGCCTTAACAGCCTTATTTAATCTGCTTTTGTATCTAGCAGCAGCATTTTTATGAATAACTTTCTTTGATGCTGTTGAATCTAGAACTTTCTCAGCTTGAAGAAGAGCTTCTTTTGCTTTAACTGGATCATTAGCTTCAATTGATGCTCTAACAGCTTTAACTGCTGTTCTAGCCTTTGATCTTTGGGAATGTTTAAGTTTATACCTTTCAACATTCTGCTTAGCTCTTTTAATAGTTTGTTTAGAATTTGCCATAAGTGGGGCGTAGTTTAATGATGTAGGCGATATATGTCCATATTTTTATATTAAAAAACTGGTGGAGGCGGCGGGAATTGAACCCGCGTCCGCTAATCCTTCAGCCTAACTTCTACATGCGTAGCTCATCCTATTAGCTTTTTAACTTTTATGACCCGAAGAGCGGGGTATAAAAGCGAGCTTGATTAAATTTAACCAACCTGTGTCCAAGCAACACAGCTTGGCTAGACTATGTAATTTGCCGATGCTTCAAACCATAGTCAATTTTTGCATCGGTTAGCATTAAGCTGCTAAAGCGTAGTTGTCGTTATTTGCAACTAAATTTTTTGTAGTATGTTTTACAAGAATTACCACAATCTTGGCATGCGCTTCGGAGTCCAGTAGAAACGTCGAACCCTGTTCGCCCCCATAGGGAGCGAAATTATACCTTATTAACCTCTTAGCTTAGAATTTTTTAGGATTCTACCCTGATCTCTTTCCCAGTCTCTTTTTTTAATATCCTGCCTTTGATCACGATATTTTTTACCTTTCCCTATAGATATATCACATTTAATATGATTCTCTTTCCAATAAACTGAAGTCAAAATACAAGTTAGATTTTTTTGATCTACAGTATCTTTTATTTTTTTTATTTCTTTTTTGTTGAGCAAAAGTTTTCTAGATCTTGTTGGATCAACACCCTCATTTTTCAATGAGGCAGGCGGATCTATTTTCATACCTAATAGCCATGCTTCATTCTTTTTAATAATCACGTAACAATCTTTTACATCAACTTTTCCATTTCTTAGTGACTTAACCTCCCAGCCACTTAGAACAATTCCAGCTTGATAGGAATCATTGAGAATATAGTTTCTCGATGCAGCTTTATTCTTTACAATAATCGAAGCTTTTTGTTTAGACATAATATTATTATGAATGGACCAAAAACAACTGCAACTTTTTATTAGGAAATAATTTTGAAAATCATAGAATTAAAAAAGACACTTGGGTATTTTGGCTTTGTTCCTTTTATTTCACTTGCAATTATTCCGTGGATTTTTGGAGAAGAAATAGCTGAGTGCTCAATTTTTATACTTTGTGCATATAGTGCAATTGTTTTATCTTTTCTAGGCGGAATTTCTTGGGGTTGGGATGATAAGAATTATTCTCAAGACCTTAATATTATATATGGGATAGCGTTTTCTTTATTTGGTTGTTTAATTTTACTCTCTGCTTTTTTTGAGCCAGTTATATCTTTATCGATAGCATTTATAGGTTTTAATGCTTTCTATTACTTTGAAAGTCGAAGAGATATATTATTTGATCATAAAATTGAATATAAACAATTAAGAAAAAACTTAACAGTTTTAGTTTCAATCTGTTTTTTAATCACTATTGCTTATATAGTAAACCCGTATAGCTAATATATTTATTGAGGAAGAATTATGGACAAACTTTCAAAACTTAAAAGTCATGGCTCATGGGTAGGAAGATGGACTTTCATTTTGGCTGCAACAGGTTCAGCTGTTGGTCTTGGAAATATTTGGGGTTTTCCTTATAAAGCAGGGACAAATGGAGGCGGCGCTTTTGTGCTTATATATTTGTTATGTATTGTAGCAATAGGTATTCCAATAATGATAAGTGAGATTATTATTGGAAGAAGATCAGGCAATAGTCCAATTAACGCAATGAAGGTCATTGCAAGAGATTCTAATTCGACTTCAGCATGGCAAATAGTGGGCTGGAGCGGAATAACAGCCGGCATTTTAATATTATCTTTTTATAGCGTAATAGCCGGCATTTGTTTAAATTATATATTTATTGCTGCCACATCTTCAGGAGCAATTGATTCAGCTGAACAGTTTGGAAACATCATTTCATCACCATTAAATCTTTTAGCATGGCATACATTATTTATATTTCTTACTGCCTTAATAGTTTCTGCTGGTATTAATAATGGTATTGGAAGGATGGTTAAAATATTAATGCCAATGTTAGGAGTCCTTCTTTTATTTATGGTAATAAATGGAATTATTAGTGGTGGCTTTGCTCAAGCATTTTCATTCTTATTTGCCCCTGATTTTTCTCAAGTAGATTCAAATACCTTTCTTAGCGCAATGGGGCAAGCATTTTTTAGTTTAAGCTTAGGAATGGGCTCGATAATGGCATATGGAGCATATATGCCAAAAGAACAAAAGATAATGCCAACCTCTTTTACGGTTGCTTCTTTAGATACTTTAGTTGCTATATTTGCAGGTTTAGCAATATTTCCAATTATATTTGCTTTTGGACTTGAGCCAAATAGTGGTCCTGGTCTTGTCTTTGAATCACTCCAAACTGCCTTTAATCAAATGTCTTATGGTAAGTTGGTAGGACCATTATTTTTTATACTCTTATCTGTTGCCGCATTAAGCTCATCAATATCTTTACTTGAGCCGGGTGTAGCATTTCTTTCTGAAGTAGGGTTTTTAAGTAGAAAGTCAGCTGCAATTTTAATATCTCTTTTAGCATGGGTGTTAGGTATTGGGACCGCTCTAAGTTTTAATTTATGGAGCGATTTTAATTTAACCCCAGGTAGAAATTTCTTAGATTCTATGGATTTTATTGCTAATCAGATCCTTCTCCCATTTGGTGGAATGTTGATAGCAATTTTTGTAGGTTGGTTTATGGATAAAAATCTAATAAATGAAGAAATTGGAAACGTTAATCCCATTTTATTTGGTATATGGAAGTTCTTTGTTAAATTTGTTGCCCCAATATCAGTTGCAATCATTTTTTATAATGCGATCTTTTAATGCCGAATTCGTTTAATTATGAAGAGTATATTGAGAAGGACCCAGAATCAGTTTACGAACTAATTTCTAATTTTAAGGAGTATAAGAATTTCATACCTGGATGTATTAATTCTGAAAATATATCCAATGCAGATGAATATGATATTGGAAGACTAGAATTTAATTTTCTTAATAAAGAATATTTTATTGAATCAAAAAACTATAAAACCCCAAATAAATTAACAATTAAGCAATTAAAAGGGCCTTTTAACTATTTAGATGCAACTTGGGTGGTTACTAAAAAAAATTCAGGGTGTCAGGTATCCTTTTCTGCTGAATTTGAAGCTCCATTGCTGTTAAAACCTTTTATGCAACAAAGTTTAATTGATACCTTTGCTGCAAAGCTTATGCAGGCATTTATAAAACAAGCTTTATGAAGATTTTTTTTACTTACCAAGGAAACAGCAAGAAAGTTTTTTTTGACTTAGAAGTTTCAGAGAGTACTACTGTCGACGAATTCCTAGATCATTCAAAGGTAAGAAATATAATAAAAGAAATACCCCATGATATTGTAGTTGGCGTGAATGGAGAAATTTTAGACGGTGTTTTTAAACCTTTACCTTCAAGATATAGATTAAAAGAGGGTCAAAGAGTAGAGATCTACAAACCTTTGATGCAAGACCCAAAAGAGAGAAGGAGAAAAAAAGTTTAATTATTTATATCTTCAACAATCCAGCTATCCAATAGCTCATTTGAATCAAAAACCAAAGTTAATTTTTTATCAGAAACAACCATATCTCCCACAGTAACATTATTTATATAATCCCACCTATTTTTATGAAATGGGTCTTGGATTAAGGCAGTACCAAAAATAAACTTTACTTGGTCTTTTGTAAGACCTTTAGAAAGTTTCCCCAAGTCTTCTTCTTCAAAAATATTACCTTGGATTATTGGAACATTATAAAAACTAAAGGTGCTACAAGCATTTAAGATGATAAATGAAGAGATTATTAACAAGAACTTATGATGTTTTTCCATTATTTATTATTAATTAATTTATGTTAACTTTAACTTTTGACTAGATGGATTATACTTTGTTATACAACATAAACGATAATTTTTTTGAAAATGTCAGAACGTAATATTGATTTAAAGAAAACGGGATTAAAAGTTACCCTTCCCAGGGTAAGAATACTTGAGATTCTAGATAGAACTAAAGATGAAGAAGCACATTTAAGCGCAGAAGATATCTTTAAAGAACTTTTAGCATCTGGAGAAGACGTTGGCTTGGCAACTGTTTATAGAGTTTTAACCCAGTTTGAATCTGCAGGCATTGTAAAAAAACATAATTTTGAAGAAGGCCATGCAGTCTATGAAGTTATTTCAGATGATCATCATGATCATATGGTTTCTGTAGAAGACGGAACTATTTATGAATTTCATGATGAAATCATTGAAGAAAGGCAAAAAGAAATAGCTAAAGCCAGAGGCTTTGAATTAATAGAACATAGCATGGTTTTGTACGTCAAAAAAATTAAATAATTATTTCTAAAATCTACTTGAACTAAGCATATACACCCCAATATATCTATGTATTGGAAGGTAAATATGTCAAAGAAAACAAAACATAATAAGAAACCTAAAGAAGAAGCAATAGATGATTCAATTGAATTAGAAAATGATCCAATTGAAGATGATGAGAGCTTAGATGAAGACAATGAAGTTAATTCTGATACTAGAATTGAAGAACTAGAATCTGCTCTTTTAAGATCTAATGCTGATTTAGATAATGCTATAAAAAGATCTATTCTAGAGGTAGAAAGAGCTCATAAATATGGAGTTGAAAAGCTTTTAAATGAGTTGCTTCCTGTCATAGATAATTTAGAGCATGCACTTAGTAATTTATCAGAAAACTCCTCAACTGAGGACAAAGAGGGAATTGAATTAACTTTAAAGTCTTTTGAATCTGCTCTTGATAAATTTGGAATGATACCTATTTATCCAGTTAATGAAGATTTTAATCCTGAAAAACATGAAGCTGTAACCATGACGAAAGATAAAAATAAAAAAGATAATCAGGTTGGAGAAGTTTTTCAAAGAGGTTGGGCGCTGCATCAGAGGGTGATAAGGCCAGCCAGAGTAACAGTTATTAAAAATTAAAGAAAAGAAAGAGGGAATGATATGTCAAAAATAATAGGTATTGATTTAGGCACAACTAATAGTTGTGTGGCGGTTATTGAGGGACAACAGCAAAAAGTTATTGAAAATTCTGAGGGAGGAAGAACAACTCCATCAGTAATAGCTTATTCAGAAAATGATGAAGTTCTAGTGGGTCTTCCTGCGAAAAGACAAGCTGTTACAAATCCTGAAAACACTCTTTATGCTATCAAAAGATTAATCGGAAGAACTTTCAAGGATAAAGTTGTTAAACAAGATGCAGACATGGTCCCATATAAGATTATTGAAGCTGATAATGGAGATGCTTGGGTTCAAGCAAATGAAAAAAAATTAGCACCTCCTCAAGTTGCTGCAGAAATTTTAAAGAAGATGAAAAAAACAGCTGAGGACTATCTCGGTCATGAGGTTAAAGAAGCTGTTATAACAGTACCAGCATATTTTAATGATGCTCAAAGACAGGCAACAAAAGATGCAGGAAAAATAGCAGGCCTTGAAGTAAAAAGAATTATTAATGAGCCTACTGCGGCGGCTCTTGCATATGGGCTTGATAAGCACAAGGGCGATTCAACAGTAGCTGTTTATGATCTTGGTGGCGGAACATTTGATATATCAATTATTGAAATATCAGAAGTTGATGGAGAACATCAATTTGAAGTGCTTTCTACTAATGGAGATACTTTTTTAGGTGGAGAAGATTTTGATTTAAGATTAATTGATTATTTTGTTGATCAATTTAAGGAAGAATCAGGCTTTGATTTAAAAAGTGATCCTTTAGCTCTTCAGAGATTAAAGGAAGCTGCAGAGAAGGCAAAGATTGAATTATCATCATCAGAACAAACTGAAGTTAATTTGCCATACATTACTGCAGATAGCACTGGACCAAAGCATTTTGTTCATAAAATTACTAGAGCTAAACTTGAATCTTTAGTTGAAGATTTAGTAGATAAAAGTTTAGAACCTCTTAAGTTAGCTCTTTCAGATGCCAAGCTTTCTAAAGGTGAAATATCTGAGATTCTTCTAGTTGGTGGTCAAACTAGAATGCCTTTAGTGCAGAAAAAAGTTAAAGAATTCTTTGGTAAAGAAGCAAGAAAAGACTTAAATCCTGATGAAGCAGTTGCAGTTGGAGCAGCAATTCAAGGTTCAGTTTTATCTGGCGACACTAAAGATATTTTATTATTAGACGTTACTCCATTAACTCTTGGAATTGAAACTTTAGGAGGCGTAGCAACTTCGTTAATTGAAAAGAATACGACTATACCAACACAAAAATCACAAGTATTCTCAACAGCTGAAGACAACCAAACAGCAGTAACAGTTCATGTCATTCAAGGAGAGAGAACTCAAGCTGCTCAAAATAAATCCCTGGGACAATTTAATTTAACAGATATACCACCTGCAGCCCGAGGCATGCCTCAGATTGAAGTTTCTTTTGATCTTGATGCTAATGGAATACTTAATGTATCGGCGAAAGATAAAAATTCTGGAAAAGAGCAATCTATTGTTATTAAAGCTTCCAGCGGCTTATCAGATGAAGATATTGAAAAAATGGTTAAGGATGCTGAAGCAAATGCAGAAGACGATAAGAAATTTGAAGAACTAGTTAAAACAAAAAACAATGCTGATATGTTGGTGCATGCAACAAGAAAAACTGTTCAAGAGTCTGATGATAAATTATCAGATGATGAAAAAGAGCAAATAGAAAAAGTGGTTGCCGGTCTTGAGGAAGCTATTGCTTCAGAAGATCTAGAAAGTATTGAAAATGCAACTAAGTCATTAAATGATGTCTTAACTCCTTTAACGGATAAGCTATATTCTCAAGAACAGCCTCAAGGAGGAAATGCTAATGAATCCGAAGTTAATGAAGATTCAGAAAACACCGTTGATGCAGAATATGAAGAAGTTAAAGAAGAAGATAAGTAATTGAGTGATCAGTAATGTCAAAGAGAGACTATTATGAAACTTTAGAGGTCTCTCGCTCAGCTTCTGCTGCAGAGTTAAAAAAAGCTTTTAAAAAGAAAGCAATGAAATATCATCCGGATAGGAATCCCGATGACCCCAAGGCAGATAAGAAATTTAAAGAATGCGCAGAAGCTTATGATGTGCTTTCAGATCCCCAAAAAAAATCAGCATATGATCAATTTGGCCATTCAGGCGTTGAAGGTATGGGCGGAGGCCCAAATTTTAATGATATAAATATAAATGATATTTTTGGAGATATTTTTGGAGATGTTTTTGGGACAAGGTCTTCTTCAAGAGGAAGATCAAGAAGAGGACAAGATCTTCAATATAATTTAGATTTATCTTTAAAAGATGCCGTACTTGGTACCCAAACAAAGATAAAAATTCCCTCTCACAATCCTTGCAACACATGTAATGCATCTGGTGCAGCTGCCGGTTCTAGTCCTTCAGTTTGTGGAAGGTGCAATGGATCTGGCCAAGTGCGAATGCAGCAGGGATTTTTTTCATTGCAACAAACCTGCACATCATGCGAAGGATCAGGACAAGTAATAAAAGACTTATGTAAAAAATGTAACGGTATTGGGGCAACGAAAGAGAATAAAACCTTATCTGTAAATATTCCAGCTGGAGTTGATAATGGTGATAAAGTTAGACTTTCAGGTGAAGGTGAATGGGAAAAGAATGGCCAATCAGGAGATTTATACGTAGCAATAAGGGTTAAATCTAACCCAGTCTTTGAAAGAGAGGGAAGAGACCTTTATATTGAAGCACCTTTAGACCTTAAGACTTCAATAATTGGAGGTTCAATTAAAGTGCCAACATTAGAAAATTTTATTTCATTAAAAATTCCAGCTCAGACTCAAACTGGTAAGATTTTTAGAATTAAAGGCAAAGGAGCGGCATCAGTCAGAGATAGCAGAAGGGGTGATCTATTGTGCAGAGTTATGATCGAAACTCCTTCAAATCTAGATAAATCCCAATTAAAAGCTCTTAAAGAATTTACAGAATCTTTGAAACAATCAAAGAATTATCCTATTCAGGAATCATTTATCAAATCCTCTTCTGATATACACAAGAACGATTAAATTAACATGACTGGAATCTTTATCAATGGACTTTCAGGGAAGATGGGAACCAGTTTACTCAACAGATCTAATTTAGATAATAATATTTTTATTTGTAAAGACATAGATGACAAAGAGGTTGAAGTTGTAATAGATTTTTCCCATCCAAGCTCAACAATAGAAACTTTAGATGCCATAAAAGACACCAATCTTTCTATTATTATTGGAACAACAGGCTTTGATGATGATCAAATTAGTTATATTAAAGAATCCTCTAAATATAGATCAATTTTATTTGCTTATAACTTAAGCAAAGGAATTTCTATATTAAAAGACTCAATCAAGGGTTTTGTTGAATCCAATTCAAACAATCTTTCTTGCAGAATAGAAGAAACACATCATACACAAAAAATAGATTCACCCTCTGGAACGGCGATAGCTTTAAAAGATCTTGTTGAATTCTCAGATTCAAAAAATTTAATTAAAGAAATTAAGATAGACTCTAAGAGGGTTGGTAATATTTTTGGTATTCACAAAGTTATTTTTTTTAGTGAGTTAGAAAAGATAAAATTCTCTCATGAAGCAATTTCGAGAAATATATATTCAGATGGGGCAATAGATGCTGCTCACTGGATAAAAGATCAAAAAAATGGAATGTATAGTTTTGAAAATTTCTTGAATTCTGAAGATTTGCTTTAATATTCAGGCTTTTTTCTATAAAATACCAAAACTTTTAACACGAAGGTCCCGAATTTGTATAGTTGGGGTGCTCTTTTAAAGAGTTAACTATGCTTAGGACTGGAGAATAAACCCTGGAGAATAAAAATGAGTATAGTTTCAATACAAGACCTGCTTCATGCAGGGGTTCACTTCGGACATCAACAAAGATTCTGGAATCCAAAAATGGATGAATATATCTTTGATACAAGAAAAAAAATAAGCATTATTAACCTTGAGTTAACTCAACAACACTTGAGTGCTGCTGCATCTAAGGTTGAAGATATTTGTTCAAAAGGTAATAAAGTTTTATTTGTTGGCACAAAAAGATCTGCAAGTAAGACAATTAAAGAAGAAGCATCATCATTAGGTCTTCCATATGTTAATAAAAGATGGCTTGGCGGCACTTTGACTAACTGGAAAACTATTAGAGGCTCCATAAGAAGGTTGCATGATATAGAAGAGATGATTTCTTCAGGCAGAATAGAGAAATTAATTAAAAAAGAAGCTGTTGAAATTCAAAAAGAATATACAAAGTTGGAAGCAAGTGTCGGCGGAATAAAAGATATGAAAGGTTTGCCAGATGCTCTATTCATAGTTGATATAAAGCATGAAAAAATTGCAGTTTTAGAAGCAAAGAAGATGGGTATCCCAGTTATTGCTCTAGTAGACACAAATTCTGATCCTGAGGGTATTGATACTGTGATTCCGGGAAATGATGATGCTATTAGATCAGTTAGACTTATAACTAAAGTAATTGCTGAAGCTTGTGCTAGAGGCATTGAATCATCAACTGGTTTTGCTCCAGTTTCAGAAATTAAAACGCCTAAAATAGAGACTATTAAAAAGGAAACTTCTAAAAAATCAGACAAAGCACAAAAAGAAGAAGCTTCTGAAGTAGAAGCAGCTCCTGAAGCAGAAGCAGCTCCTGAAGTAGAAGCAGCTCCTGAAGTAGAAGCAGCTCCTGAAGCAGAAGCAGCTCCTGAAGCAGAAGCAGCTCCTGAAGCAGAAGCAGAAGAAGGGGATGCTGATAACTCTAAAAAGAAAGAAAAAGATTCAAAATAATTTTTAAAAGGAATTAATAATGGAAATAAAAGCATCACAAGTTAAAGAGCTTAGAGATATGTCTGGTGTAGCCATGATGGAGTGTAAAAAAGCTTTAGTTGAATGTGAAGGAGATTTAGAAAAAGCTTTAGACTTACTCCGTTCTAATAGTTCTTTAAAGGCTGAAAAAAAAGCAACTAGAGTAGCAGCTGACGGATTGATAAGAATTATCAAAAACAATGATTACGCAACAATAGTTGAAATAAACTCTGAAACAGATTTTGCTGCGAAAGATGCTGGATTCTTAGCTTTTGCTGATGAAGTAAGTTCATTTATCTCAGAAAATAAAATAAAAGATATATCAGAACTTAGTTCAGGCGAGATAGAAGATAAAAGATTAAGTCTTATTCAAACTATAGGTGAAAATATTCAATTACGAAGAATTCATACTATTGATTTTGATAGCTCAATGTCAGTTGGATCTTATCTTCATTCGGATGGCAAGCTGGCTACATTAGTTGTTATTGATTCATCTGATGAGGAGCTTGCAAAAGATATTGCTATGCACGTAGCTGCATCTAATCCATTGTGCAAATCTCCAAATGAGATTGATAAAGATATTTTAGAAAGAGAAAAGTCAATTTTTGAAGCACAAGCAAAAGAGTCAGGCAAAGATGAAGCGATTATGGGTAAAATGATAGAAGGTAAGATTAAAAAGTTTCTTGCTGAGGTTTCATTAACATCTCAATCATTTATTAAAGATCCCGATCTTACTGTTGAAAAATTGCTTTCAGAGAAAGGAGCAGATGTTGTTGATTACATAAGATTCAAAGTTGGAGAAGGAATAGAGGTAGAATCAAAAAGCTTTGCAGATGAAGTGGCAGAGCAGCTAAAATAAATTTATGTCAGATCTTAAACATAACCGTCTATTAGTTAAATTTAGCGGTGAATCTGTTGCAGGGAATGATGAACATGGGATTGATCCAAAAATACTTGATTCGATGGCTGCATCAATTAAGGAATGTAAAGAAATAGGAGCCCAAATCGGAATTGTTATAGGTGGTGGTAATTTATTTAGAGGCGAAAAATTAAATCAGGCAGGCATGGATAGAGTAGCAGGCGACCACATGGGAATGTTAGCTACTGTTATGAACGGGATTGCTCTCAGGGATGCGCTAGAAAGATCTGGAGTTAAAACAAGAGTTATGTCCGCCATTCCAATAGCTGGGCTTGTTGAGCATTATGACAGAAGGCTTGCAATCCAACTTCTAAGTGATGGTTATGTTGTTATTTTTACTGCAGGTACCGGCAATCCATTTTTTACTACTGATAGCGCCGGATGTTTAAGAGCAATTGAGATCCAAGCAGACTTGATGTTAAAAGCAACAAGAGTTGATGGAGTTTATTCTGCTGATCCAGAAAAGGAAAAAGACGCAGTTTTTTATCCTAAGCTTTCTTTTAATGATGCAATTTCAGAAAATTTAAAAGTTATGGATGCAACCGCTTTAACTTTAGCGCGTGATCACAACTTACCTATAAATGTTTTTAACGTAAATAATAAAAATGCTCTAAAGAAGATTATTTGCGGCGATCATATTGGTACAATAATATCTTAACTATGAATGCAATAATTGATTCCTTAAAAGACAGAATGAATAAATCTTTAGATTCTTTAAAGTTTTCTTTTAATAAAATTAGAACTGGAAGAGCTAATCCAGCAATTCTTGATGATGTAAAGGTAGATTATTACGGGAACCTTACCCCAATAAATCAAACTTCAAATATATCTGTTGAAGAGAATAGAACTTTAGTTATATCACCTTGGGATAAAAACTTAATGCCAGAGATTGAAAAGGCAATAGCATCATCAGATTTAGGGCTAAATCCAAGCTCATCAGGAGATTTAATTAGAGTAACTATGCCAGCTTTAACAGAAGAAACCCGACAAAATTATATTAAGCAAGCTCGGGGTGAAGCGGAAAATTCAAGAATCTCAATAAGAAATATTAGAAGAGATGCCAACAATCAAGTTAAAGAGATGCAGTCGTCTGGAGAAATATCTGAAGACGAAATGAGAAGAGCAGAAGATATTATCCAAAAAGAGACTGATAAGTTTATAGCAACAATTGATTCTGATCTTAAAGAAAAAGAATCTGATCTTATAGAAATATAAAAAAGCCAAAATGGCTACGGAATCCAAGACCTCTTCCAAAAATAATCCAAAGAACATTGCAATAATAATGGATGGCAATGGAAGATGGGCTAAGTCTAATTCATTCAATATTAGCAAAGGTCATCAAAGAGGAGTAAGCGTAGTAAAAGAGATTGTGGAAGAGTCTGTAGCACAAAATATTTCTTCACTTACTTTATACGCTTTTAGTAGTGAAAATTGGTCTAGACCAAAACCAGAAGTAGAAGCTATTAAAAAATTAGTTGTGGATGCTATTAATGAGCAAGTCTCAGATTTAAAAAAACAAAAAGTTAAATTAAAGTTCTTTGGTCGAATTGAAGATTTTGGCAAAAGGATTGTTAAGAAAGTTCATAATGCTGAAAGAGAAACGGATTGTATTGATCCGTCATTACGTCTAAATATTGCTTTAGGATATGGTGGCAGGCAAGATGCAGTTGATTCAACAAAAGAAATTAGCTCAAAGGTCTTATCTGGTGATTTAAAAATAGAAAATATAGATGAAGATCTACTCAATCAATTCTCATGTGTGCCTGTTGATGAAATTGACTTATTGATAAGGTCTGGCGGGGACAGAAGAATAAGCAATTTTCTGTTATATCAAATAGCATATTCTGAGATAATTTTTGTTGATAAATTTTGGCCAGATTTTACAAAAGACGATTATATTGAATGTATTAATAATTTTATGAAAGTGAGTAGAAGGTTTGGAAAAAGAATATAACTCAGATCTATTTAAAAGATTAATAACTTCTTTGATTATTGCATTGCCAATTATCTTAATAGCATTTCTTCAAAATTTTTGGTTCTTTTTTGCAATAATTACACTGGCTTGTTCATTTGCATTGCATGAATGGATTAAAAATGGTTTTAGACATCCTATTGCATGGGGATTCACTTTAATTTTTTTATACTTTTGGCTGTCTCTAAATATCTTAATTGGGATTTCTTCTGCTGATAATTCTTTATTAGGAATGTCTCTCGATAATCTTTCAATTTATTTACTTTTTCTAATAATAATATGTAATACAGCTATTTTTGATACTTTTGCATATCTTATTGGTTCAAAATTTGGCAAAACTTCGATAGCTCCAACAATTAGCCCAAATAAAACATTAGAGGGGTTGGCAGGCGGTTTGATTGCAAATGCATCATATAGTTTTCTTATATGTTTTTTTCTAGACTTGAGTTATTGGCTTATTCTAAGTTTTATTATCGGTGGCCTTTTAGCTTTTTTTGGCGATCTTTTGATAAGTTTCCATAAAAGAGAAAAAGGAATAAAAGATACCGGAACTATTTTACCTGGACATGGAGGAATTTTAGATAGGTTAGATTCACATTTAGTAGCTCTGCCAATAACTATTTCTTTAGCGATTTTATTAATATGAAAAATATTCTTTTATTAGGAGCTACAGGCAGTATAGGAAATAGCGTTCTTAGTGTTATTGAGCAGAACAAAGATATTTTGAATTTATATGGCATAGCCGCAAGAAACAATTCTGCAAAAGTTAAAACTATAATTAAAAAATTCTCGCCTAATCATGTCTACTTAGAAGATCAAGATGCTTATAAATCTACTTCTGAATTATTCCCCAATACCAGTTTCCTTAATACAGATAAAGATTTAGAAGACCTTATTAGTAGCGAGGATGTAGATATAGTTATATCAGCAATTGTTGGATTTGCAGGGTTGAAAACTAGCTTTATTGCTGCAAATGCTGGAAAAAAGATTCTAATAGCAAACAAAGAGAGCATAGTTGCTGCTGGTGATATTTTTATGAAATTGGCTGATTCAAAAGGTGCTGAAATAATACCAATTGATAGTGAGCACAATGCAATTTTTCAATGCTTGCCGTCAAATAAATCTACCAAAGATGTTAACAATATAATAATTACTGCATCTGGCGGTCCATTTATAGGAACTCCCATTTCAGAATTAACAGAAGTAAAGCCAGAAGATGCATTAAATCATCCTAATTGGGAAATGGGTTCTAAGATATCTATAGATTCTGCAACTTTAGTTAATAAATGTTTAGAGTTAATTGAAGCAAGATATTTATTTAATCTAAATCAAAAATATTTTGATTTAGTAATTCATCCTCAGAGCATTGTCCATTCTGTGGTTACTTATGTAGATGGCTCCAGCATTGCCCAATTAAGTAATCCAAATATGGAAGTTCCGATTGCAAATGCTCTTGGTGGTAATCAGAAATTACCAATTTCATTTAAAGATATAAATTTTAGTAATTTAGACCTGAATTTTATAAATTTTCCATCTGATAGATCTTCCTTAGAAGAATTGGCAAGGAATATATGTGATACAGGTGGTTCATCTGGCCTAGTATTCAACGCTGCCAACGAAATTGCGGTTGAATATTTCTTAAAGAATCAGATTAAATTTTCTCAAATATATGATGTTATATTTAGAACTTTTGAATTAATTCCATTGTCTAACCCAGCTGATATAGAAACTTTAAATGAATTAAATATTGAGGCACGCATGGAAGCTAAGAAGGTGATAAAATCCCTATCTTAAATTTTTAAAATGAGTTATTTAATAGATACATTATTATACGCGGGAGCATTTATAGCTCTTTTATTTGTGCTTGTAGTGATTCATGAGTGCGGACATTATTTTGTAGCAAGGTTTTTTGGGGTTCATTGCCCAAGATTCTCATTTGGCATGGGCCCGGTCATTTATAAGAAAGTAGATAAACATGGAACTGAATTTGCTCTATCAGCTTTTCCTTTGGGTGGTTATGTTTCAATGATTACTAAGAAAATGTTTGAAGTTGAGCCAGATTTAAAAAAGGAATTTACGGAAGAGCAACTTACTAAAACTTTTGATACAAAACCCAAACTGCAAAGAGCTGCAATAATGTTGGCAGGACCTTTTGCGAATTTCATTTTAGCAATATTCATCTTTTCATTTATTTTTTCTACAACACTAGATCCTCAGTCAACTCTTGTTGTTAATGATGTGAAAGGATCTAATTTTTTTACAATAGGAGATCAGGTTATATCGATTGATGAAAAAAAAATTGCTGATAGAAAAGATATTAGCTTAGAACTTCTTTCTAAAGCAGGGATGTCAGGAGAATTAATGGTAGAGACTCTTTCAACTGAAACTGGTCTTAAAAAAACAATCTCCATTCCAGTTAAAAACTTTTTAAGTGATTCTTCTCAACAAGAAAACCCAATAGGAGCATTAGGAATTTCATTAGAGTCAAGACAGCTACCTATTATTGGAAATATTATGAAAGCTGGGTCAGCAGAACTAGCTGGACTAAAGAAAAAAGATAAGATTATTGGTATAAATAATTCAAAGATTTTCTATGCTGCAGATATTCCGATTACCTTAAATAGTCTGGATACTAATTTTGCAGATATACATATTATAAGAGGCGATGATTCAATGATTATCCCAGTAGAGCTAACATCTGCATTAGATACTCAAGGAAACCCAATCAGGCTTCTAGGTATTCAGTTTGGTTTAAAGAGATCTTTCTTTGGTTCGATTATAAAAGGAACTTCAGAAACTTATAATTTGAGCATCAAGACCATTCAATTTATTGGGAAAATGCTTTCAGGAAATATGGGAACTGATAATCTATCTGGACCTATAGGTATAGCAAAAATGGCAGGAGAAACAGCTCAAGCCGGATTTTTGCCTTTTATGTACCTTATGGCTCTTTTAAGCATAAGTTTGGGGGTATTAAATTTATTACCTATACCTGCGCTTGATGGTGGGCAATTAACGCTTCTAGGAGTTGAGGCAATAAGAGGATCACCTTTACCTGATAAAATAGAGAATTTCGTATATGCTACCGGTACCGTGATGATAATATCTTTAATGATATTTGCAGTATTTAATGATGTATCTAGATTTTAATAATTAAGGGAAACAATTGAAAAAAATATTTTTAATCATCATATCTTTAAGTTTTATAAACTTAGCATCAGCTTTTGATGATTTTGTTATTAATGACATAAGAATAGTAGGACTTCAAAGAGTCTCTACAGGAAGTATTTTTAATGTAATACCAGTCAGTGTTGGCGATAGAGTTGATAACAGGAAAGTGGGAGATATAACAAGAGCCCTATTTGCAACGGAGCAATTTGACGATATTCAAATTGGCAAAGAATTAAACACTCTAATTATTACTGTTAAAGAAAGACCATCTATTTCTGCTATAGATATATCAGGCAATAAAGCTCTAAAAACTGAACAATTATTAGAAAGTTTAGAAGGTGTTGAGATTTCAGAAGGCAAAGTTTATAAAAGATCAACACTGGATAAGATGAAATCAGAGTTAGTAAGATCCTATGCATCTCAAGGAAGGTACGGAGCTAACGTTGAGGTTGATGAGATTAATAAGCCCAGGAATAGGGTCGATGTAAACATTGTTGTTGATGAGGGCGAGAGCGCCACAATTCAAAGTATAAATATTATTGGGAATAAACTATTTTCTGATGATGACTTATTAAGAAACTTTGAATTGGGAGAAGGAAGTATATTGTCTTTCTTAACAAGCGATAATCAATATTCAAGAGAAAAACTTAAAGGAGATATTGAGAACTTAGAATCTTATTATCTTGATAGGGGCTATCTGAAATATTCACTTGAATCTACGCAAGTTAGTTTAACTAGAGATAAAAAAGGCATTCATATTACATATGGAATTCTCGAAGGAGATAAATATACTGTTAGTAATGTTAGTGTTTTAGGAAACATCCCTATTAAGCCAGAAGCTTATGAGACTGTTATTCAAACTCAGAAAGATCAAGTTTATTCTCAAGCTGCAATAACTCAAATAGAACAATTCTTTACTTCTGTTCTCGGCAATGAGGGGTATGCTTTTGCTGAGGTAAAAGGAACTCCTGAGGTTGACGAGGATACCAAAGAAGTTGATCTAGTGTTTGTAGTTAATGCTGGAAAGAGAACATATACAAGAAAAATAATATTTGCAGGTAATGAGATTACACAAGATGAAGTCTTAAGAAGAGAAATGAGGCAGTTCGAAGCAGCACCAACTTCAGATGAAAGAATACAAAATTCTAAAGTTAGATTAGAAAGATTAGGTTACTTTAAGGAAGTAAATGTAGAAACTATTCCGGTTCCAGGCACAGATGATCAGGTTGATACCATTTATCAAGTTGAGGAAGAAACAACAGGCCAAATTGGAGGAAATGTTGGATATAGTGATTTTGGGTTAATGCTCGGCTTTAATTTAAATGAAAGAAATTTTCTAGGTAGCGGTAATACTGTAGGAATATCAATTAATAAGAGTGTATATCAAGAAGCATATAACCTTTCCTTCTTTGACCCATATTTCACCATGGATGGAGTGAGTAGAGGTTATAACATATATTTTAGAGAAACCGATTATGGTGAATTTAATGTTGCAAATTATCTTACAAATTCTGAAGGGATAGGGCTTCAATTTGGTTATCCTATATCAGACACACAAAGAGTCGGATTAAATATCACTTATGATAAAACTGATGTTGACGAAGGAACACTTCCAGCAAGAGAGATTACAGACTTCTTAACCACTGAAGGCAATCTTTTTGAAACACTTAGTCTTCAAGCAGTATGGTCTAGAATTACCCTTAATAGGGGAACCTTCCCAACAGATGGAGCTTCAACAAATCTTATGTTGATGGCCGCATTACCTTTTAGTGACGTTCAATATGCAAGATTCAATGTTCAACAAAAATATTATCAACCTTTAGGTTTTTATGACCTAGTTTTTGGTTTTAATGGAGAGATAGGTTATATGGATGTTTATGGCGACACTAAGAATACGCCATTTTTCCAGAATTTTTATGCAGGCGGCCCCAGATCATTAAGGGGCTTTGAATCAAATACTCTTGGCCCTAGAAGTACTCAACCTCCATGTTATGAATATGATGCAGTGAATGATCTATGTCCAGCTTTGAGAGATTTGGATTTTGATGGAGTGCCAGACTCTCCTGCCTATAATCCTTATATGTTTAATAATAGAGATCAACCTATTGGAGGTAACGTAAAGGTTGAAGGCAGCCTTCAGTTAATCTTTAAGCTTCCAATGATAGAGGATCAAAGATCTATGAGATCTGCTTTTTTCTTTGATTTTGGAAACGTATTTTCAACTAATTGTAGGGAGTACCAAATTAATTGTTATGAACCCGATCTTGAAGAATTAAGGTACTCATACGGGGTGGGAATAACCTGGATTACAGGATTTGGCCCAATGAGTTTTGCTATAGCTAAACCTTCTAATGCAGGACCTTTTGAAAGAACAGAGCAATTCCAGTTCACAATTGGAAATGTGTTCTAAATGATAAATTAATGTATTTTTGTATAAATTTGTATAAATTAATATAAAATACCTCAACTGACCAAGGGACAATTATGAAAATTTTAAATAAACTATTTTTAACACTATTTTTAGTAATTTCTATACCTTCATTTGCTAATGATGGTATTGCAGTTATTGATATGCGAGTTGCTGTTTTATCTACACAGCAGGCTCAAGATACTTTTAAAGCTTTAGAAGAAGATGCTGACTATGCAGCAAGCGTTGAGCAAGCTCAAACATTGCAAGCTGACAGGCAAGCTTTAGCAGAAACACTCCAGAAAGATGGCGAAACCATGTCTCAAGAAGAGGTTGCTGATGCGCAAAAGGCTATTCAGGAAAAGTCAAAAGATCTAGAGTTTATTGTTGGAAAGATTCAAGCAAAGCAAAACGAAACAGCTGAAAAAGTTTTTAGAGATATGAACCCTCTTTTACAGAAAATCCTTTCTGAACTTATGGCTGCAAAGAAAGTAAAAGTACTTTTAGCTAGAGATACTGCTATTTTTGCTGATCCAGCTCTTGATATAACAGACGATGTCACATCAATGCTAGATGTTGAAGCTGCTGGAGCAAGTGAATAAAATCACTTGTGAGTCAGAATAATAAATCTTTTACTCTTAAAGAGCTTTCTAAAATTATAGATGCTTCTATTGCTGGTGATGAGAACATCATCATCAGCAATATAGCAACAATTCAGGACGCAAACAAAGAATCTCTTTCGTTCTTATCAAATAAAAAATATCTTAAATATCTTGATACCACTTCAGCTTCTGCAGTTATAGTAGCAAACGACATTAAAACAAAATCAAATGTAACTTTGCTGAAATGTGATGATCCATACTTGGCCTATGCTAAGATTTCATCATTATTTGTTAATAAAGATCAAAAATTGGATAAATCATATATAGACAAAAGCGCTAGTATTTCTGATACAGCAGAAGTATCTGAAGATTCTTATGTGTCTAAAAACGTAGTAATAGGCGATAACGTCATTCTTGAAGAAGGAGTCTTTATTGGTCCCAACGCTTTCATTGGAGCTAACTGCCATCTTAAAAAGGGAAGTAAGGTTATGGCTAACTGTTCTTTGGTGAAGAATGTTGTTCTAGGCAATGATTCTGTTGTTCATTTTAATTCAATTCTTGGGAGTGATGGTTTTGGCTATGCGCCCTCTAAAGATGGCTACAAGAAGATAGAGCAATTAGGCAACCTGATTATCGGTAATTCTGTTGAGATTGGCGCTGGATGCACTATTGACAGAGGTGCATTGGGCGACACCGAGATACACGATGGGGTTAAATTAGATAATCAAGTTCACATTGCTCATAATGTAATCTTAGGTAAGAATTCTGCTATAGCTGCATCATGCGCAATTGCAGGGTCTTCTATTATTGGAAAAAATCTCCAAATGGGCGGTTTATCAGGTATTTTAGGTCATTTATCAATATGTGATGATGTCCATATCGGCGCACATACTTTAATAACTAAAGATATCAAAGAGCCAGGAAATTATGTAGGTATAATGCCTGCACAAGACCATAAAGACTGGGCCAAGTCATCTGTTTTTATTAAGAAAAGAGGTAATTAAAGTGAAAATTGATAGAGAAGATATTTCTAAATATCTACCTCATAGAGATCCGTTTCTTTTTATTGATGAAGTAATTGCGCTTAAAAAAGGTGAAGAGATACATGCAATTAAGCACATCCAAGAAGATGAATATTTCTTAAAAGGCCATTTTCCGAATAATCCAATTTTTCCTGGCGTAATTATTGTTGAAGCTTTAGGCCAAGCATCTGGCATATTAGGTTTTGTAACAATGAATAAAACACCAGATGAGGGTTCAATTTATGTTCTTGCAGGAGTAGATAAAGTTAGATTTAGAAAAAGAGTGAGGCCTGGAGATATTTTAAATCTCCATAGTAAAATTATTAATGAAAAGAGAGGTATCTGGAAGTTTGAATGTAAAGCTGATGTTGAAGGTGACTTAATATGCTCAGCTAATATATTATGTGCAGATAGGGCAAAATAAATGAGTATTCATTCAACATCAATAATTCATGATTCAGCTGTAATACATGATTCGGTAGAAATAGGTCCATTTTGTTTTATTGGTGAGGATGTTGAAATTGCAGAAGGCTGTTCTTTATTAAGTCATGTAGTTATAAAAGGGCCCACAAAAATAGGTTCAAATAATCAATTTTATCAATTTTGTGTTATTGGAGAAGCGACACCTGATAAAAAATTCAAAGGTGAAAAGACAACTCTATCAATAGGTAATAATAATATTATTCGAGAAGGAGTTACTATTCATAGAGGTACTGTTCAAGATAAATCCACCACTTCAATTGGTGACGGCAATCTTCTTATGGCTTACTCTCATGTAGCCCATGACTGTATTGTTGGAAATAATAACGTTTTTGCTAATCATGCTGGTATTGCAGGGCATGTAACAGTTGGAAACAATATAACTATTGGAGCTCTAACCACTATTCATCAGTTCTGTAAAATAGGTGATTATTCTTTTGTAGGCATGAACACATCAATCACAATGGATATTCCGGCCTATATCAAGGTTGCAGCAGACCCAGCAAGAGTAATTGGCTTAAATACAGTTGGCATGACCAGAAATGGGATTTCCGAAGAATCCATTACACTAATCAAAAAAGCATATAAGTTGCTCTATAAAAAGGGTTATAAGCTCGATGATGCTATTAAAAAAATTGAAAAGCTTGAAAAGCCTATAAGGCTTGAGCTTAAGGTTTTTATTGATTCTATTAAATCTTCAGAAAGAGGCTTGCTTAGGTAAGTGTCAGATAAACAAAATATCAAAATTGGAATTGTAATTGGTGAACACTCAGGCGACATACTGGGTTCTAAAATTATTAAATCACTTAGCGCACAATATAATATAAACCTAATAGGTATAGGCGGACCATTAACTGAAAAATTCGGACTCAAATCTATATTTAATTTTAAAGATCTGAATGTGATGGGCATAGTGGAGCCAATATTAAATCTCAGAAAACTCTTAAACCATAGAAAAAAACTTATTAATTTATTTAAAACAGAAAAAATCGATATCTTTATTGGGGTTGACTCACCCGATTTTAATATTCCTATTCATAAGGCTTTAAAAAAAGAAGGTTCAATCAAAACGATTCAACTTGTAAGTCCGTCTGTATGGGGTTGGAGACAAAGTAGAATAAAGAGCATAAAGAAATATATTGATTTAACTCTTTGTCTTTTTAAGTTCGAACATGATTTTTATTTAAAACATGGAGTAGGCAGCTTTTTAGTAGGCCATCCTCTTAGTTATTTAAATCTACCAAATAAAGATGATATTTTGCATAAGTACTCTTTAGATAAGAATAAAGAATATATATCTATTCTTCCTGGTAGTAGAGATTCAGAGATTTCAAATATGATGCCTTTATATCTTGAAGTTATTAATAAATTTAAAAATACAAATCCTGATTTTCATTTTCTTATACCTGCAGCTGATGAGCTTTTATATAAGAAAATCAGCTCGTATTTCTTAAATGAAGAAATTGATATAACTATTGCAGAAGGAAGCGCTAGAGATTTTCTGGCAATATCTAATTACTCTATAGTCACTTCAGGCACAGCAACATTAGAAGCAGCAATTTTACGATCAGCACCAGTTATTTGTTACAAAACAAGCCCTTTTAATTATTTTGTGATCTCTAAAATGCTTAAAACAAAATTAATAGGCATACCTAATTTACTCTTATCTAGAATGGCATTCCCTGAGTTGATTCAATCTGAATGCTCTCCTCAGAATGTACTAGATTCATTAAATGCTTTAATTGCTTCGGAAGATATCAATAATGATCTTGATGAAATTAAAGAGCACCTAGAAGGGCAAGGATTCGAAGCAGCCGCTCAAGCAATATGTGAACTTAAATAACTGTGCTAATAGCCGGAGTAGATGAAGTAGGAAGAGGTTGTTTAGCTGGCCCAGTTATGGCTGCAGCAGTAATCTTAAAAAAACCAATACCTGGTTTATGTGATTCAAAGAAACTATCACCAAAAAAAAGAGATTCTTTGTCTAAGATAATTAAACAAGAATCTTTTTATTCATTTGGTATAGCAACTCCCCAAGAAATAGACGAAATTAATATACTGCAAGCAACTCTGCTTGCAATGAAAAGAGCAATTTTGAGCTTGCCAGCAGTGCCTTCAAAAATATTAGTTGATGGGATATATAAACCAGACATTAATTTTAATATTGAGGCTATAATTAAAGGAGATTCAATTATTGAAGAGATAAGTGCTGCCTCAATAATTGCAAAAGTGAAAAGAGATAAATATATGAAAGAGATTGATGAAAAATATCCAGATTACGGATTCAAGAATCACAAAGGTTATGGAACAAAACTGCATTTTCAGAAGATTCAAGAATTTGGAACAACAGATATTCACAGGATGACATTCAAAGGAGTAGCTGTTTGATTAAATCCTTTTCACATCTAAGAGTTGCTTCAGAATACAGTATTTCACATGGGTTAATAACTATTGATCAACTGATAGATCAGGCTGTAAAAAATAATATGCCATCTGTAGCACTTACTGATCATTTAAATATGTTTGGTTTAGTTAAGTTTTTTTTAAAAGCTGAAAAAAATGGCATTAAGCCTATTTCTGGTTCTTCAATTAAAGTTTTATTTGAGGGTGATGATTTTGCTTCAGAATTATTATGCCTAGCAAAAAATAATAACGGACATAAGAATTTAATGAAGATCTTATCTCAATCCCATAACAATACTGACTTCTCATCTCCAATTATAAAATTTGATGAATTATGCTCATTTAAAAAAGATATTAAAGTTATATCTGGAGGTAAATCTAGTCATATTTTTGATCTTTTAAAAAGAGGCAGGATTGAAGATGCATCTCATAAGATTGATTTGTTTCAAAGTGTATTTAAAGAAGATTTTGTTCTTGAGATTCAAAAAACAAACCGAGCAGATGAGCTAGATTACATTTCTCATGTATTACCATTAGCTTCTGAAAAAGGTATACCGGTTATAGCTACTAACGATGTAATTTTCTCTAATAGAGAGGATTATGAGATACATGAAACAAAAGTTTGTATCAATACAGGAAAGACGCTTAACGACCCAAATAGAGAAAAAAAATTTTCTAATGAACAATTCTTTAAATCACAAGAAGAAATGCTAGAACTATTTAAGGATAATGAAGAGTTTTTATCTAATACCGCTGAAATAGCAAAGCAATGTAATGTTTCATTTGATTCAAAAGGTTATTTTTTACCTGAATATCCTGTACCCAAAGATCATGATTTTAATAGCTTCCTTAAAGATTTATCTACAAATAACTTAAGTGAGATGATTAAAGATTTTGATAAAGAGAAAAAAGAGTTATACGAAAAAAGGTTAAATTATGAATTAACTCAGATTAGCTCAATGGGATTCTCTAGTTATTTCTTAATTGTTTATGATTTCATTAAATGGTCAAAAAATAATGAAGTACCTGTTGGCCCCGGAAGAGGCTCTGGCGCAGGATCATTGGTTGCATATGCATTAGGAATTACAGCTTTAGATCCCATAGAGCATGATTTACTTTTTGAAAGATTTTTAAATCCTGAAAGAATATCAATGCCTGATTTTGACATAGATTTTTGTACAGAAAAAAGAGATTCTGTAATCGATTATGTTAGTTCAAAATATGGATCAGATGCAGTTTCTCAAATCGTTACTTTTGGCACGATGGCAGCTAGAGCAGTTGTTAAAGATGTCACAAGAGCATTAGGAAAACCTTATGGTTTAGGAGAGCGTATTTCTAAAATGATTCCATTTGTACCAGGCATGACATTAGATAGGGCTATAAAAGAACAACCAATTTTTAAACAAACAATAAAAAATGATCCTGAGGTTTCAGAAGTATTAGATTTAGCTTTTAAGCTAGAGGGCATAGCAAGGAATGTAGGAAAACATGCTGGTGGTATAGTTATAGCTCCAGGATCACTGTCAGATTTTTGTCCTACTTACCTTGACAGGCAATCTTCAGCCCTTATGACTCAATATGATAAAGATGATGTTGAAAAGATTGGGCTAGTTAAATTTGATTTTTTAGGCTTAAGAACTTTAACGGTAATTGACTGGGCTACTAAGTCCATTAATAATTTCTTATCTGAAAAATCTGAACCCCTTATAGATTTAGCTTCTATTAAATTAAATGATTCAAAAGTTTATGAATTATTAGCATCTGGAAATACTATGGCTGTTTTTCAATTAGAGTCATCAGGTATGAGAGATCTAATTAAAAGACTAAGACCAACAAAGTTTGAAGAGATTACTGCTTTACTTGCATTATTTAGGCCAGGACCATTAGATTCAGGAATGCATGATCAATTTGTAGATAGAAAGCATGGAAAAATTCCTGTTACATATCCTCATGAAATGCTTGAACCAGTATTAGAAGAAACATATGGTGTCATTTTATATCAAGAGCAAGTTATGCAAGCAGCTCAGGTTCTAGCCGGTTTTTCTTTAGGCCAAGCAGATATTTTAAGAAGAGCTATGGGCAAAAAGGATGTTGCTGAGATGGAAAAACAAAGAGAGATTTTTGTTAAGGGGTGTGATAAAAAAGACATCAAAAAAGCAACTGCAGAAAGGATCTTTGATTTAATAGAAAAGTTTGCTGGTTATGGTTTTAATAAGTCTCATTCCGCAGCCTACGCACTATTATCTTATCAAACAGCATATTTAAAGACCTACTACCCAGAACACTTTATGGCAGCTGTATTATCAACAGAATTAGGGAATACTGATAAAATTTATGCTCTTACAAAAGAATGTAAAAAAATGGGAATAAAGGTTTTAAGACCCAATATTTTATCTGGTGAAAAGAAGTTTTTTGTAAATAAAGATAATGAGATTGAATATGGACTTGGGGCTGTTAAAGGTGTTGCAGATTCTTTTATTATCCATGTAAGCAATGTAAGAAAAAATCATATTTTTAAAGACCTTTGGGATTTTACTCGAAATATTGATATTAAATTAGGCGGCAAGAAATCTTTAGAAGCCTTATCTTTTGCAGGAGCTTTTGATTCAATTGCTCCCTCTAGAAGCATTGCAATTGCTTGCATTACAGATATGTTAAAAGATGGAGGCAGGGCTGTAACGGCATCAGCAAATTCTGGAGACCTTTTTGCAGCTATTGATACCGAATTCAATCCTTATGAAAAATATAAAAATATTGAAGAATTAACTTTAGTTGAAAAACTCAATTATGAAAGGAAATCTCTTGGTTATTATCTCTCAGGTCATCCGGTTCAAGCCATAGACAAGAATATCTCTCCATTAAGATCTCATAAGATATCTAATTTAAATCTTGATACCAAGAAAGCCCGTCTGGTTTGCCTAATAAATTCCATGAGGCAAATTAAAGATAATAGAAATAAACCTCTTACCTTTATCAATTTTGGCGACGGTACTGGTGAAATGGATGGGATTATTACAAGCGATGTTTTGGAGACATGCCATCTTATTTTAAAAGAAAGTGTGGTTTTAGTTTTAAAAGGCTCTATTGAAATAGATGATTATAGGTCTAAAGAGTTTGGAGAAACTATGTTTAGGATGAGGATCAAAGAAGTTAGATCTATTGAAGAGGAGTTGCCCGTAAGGATAAATTCGGTAACTATTAAACCTAAAGATAATTCAGAATCTTCATCAGAATTATTAACAGAAAATTTAACAAGAATCCCTCAAAGCGTATGGGGAAATGGCAGGTGTTCTGTAAAGCTAAAAGTCTTTAATAATGAATCTGAGGCCATTATCGAGCTTGGCGAAGAATACTTAATAGAGCCCACACAGGAAACTCTAAATTTATTTAGAGATGTTTTTGGAAGCGATTCCATAGAAATATAATTTTATATGAGTAATTCATTTCTTGATTTTGAAAAACCGATCGCAGATATCATAGATAAAATTGATGCTCTGAAAGTTATTGTTGATGAAAATCCAGATTTACAATCTCAAATCATCAAACTAGAAGAAGAAGAAAAAAGAATTACTAAGAAGGTATATTCGAGGTTGTCTGCCTGGCAGATAGTTCAAGTTGCTAGACACTCTAAAAGACCGCATACAAGTGATTACATTTCTAGAATTTTTTCTGATTTTGATGAAATGCATGGAGACAGAATGTTTGGAGATGATGCTTCTATTATTGGCGGGGTAGCTTACCTTGAAGATGAACCTGTCGTTATTATTGGTCATCAAAAAGGAAGAGACACTGAAGAAAAAGTTAAAAGAAATTTTGGGATGCCTCAACCAGAAGGTTATAGGAAGGCAAAAAGATTAATGGAATTTGCTGAGCATTTTGAATTACCATTAATAACTTTCATTGATACTTCTGGAGCTTATCCTGGCATAGAAGGCGAGGAAAGAGGTCAAAGTGAAGCTATAGCAAGAAATCTTGCTTTAATGTCAGAATTAAAAACACCAATTCTTGTGATTGTGATTGGAGAAGGTGGCTCTGGCGGGGCTCTAGCACTTGGCGTTGGCGATCATATTTCTATGCTTGAATATGCAACATATTCTGTTGCCTCACCAGAAGCATGCTCTTCAATTATTTGGAGATCTTCAGAAAATAAATCAGAAGCAGCAGAAGCAATGAAAATCAGTGCAAAAGAATTAATTAAAATTAACGTTATTGACGAGATTATTAAAGAACCTCCCGGAGGGGCCCACAGAGAATATGATATTGCAGCAGAAAATATCAAATCTTCTTTAGTACAAAATCTTGAAAAGATTAAAGATATGAATAAAAGCGATTTGTTAGAAAAGCGTTATAAAAAACTTCAGAATATTGGTAAATAAAATTGATCAATATATCAGGAATATCAAATATACTTAATAAGACCAAAACAGTATATGTTGCATACAGTGGAGGTCTTGATTCAAGCGCATTACTTTATTTATGCTCAATTTTAAGAGATCAAAATAAAATAGAAGAGCTTAAAGCTGTTCATATAAATCATAATTTATCTAAAAACTCTCCCGATTGGGAAAGTCATTGTAAAAAAATCTGTACAAGTTTAGGAATAGAATTAATAAGCTTAAGTATTAATATTGAGAAAGATAGGGATGGTATAGAGGCTGCGGCAAGAAAATCAAGATATGAGGCCTTTTCTAAAATAGTTAAAAAAGATGAACAATTATTATTAGCTCATCATGCAGATGATGTAGCGGAAACAATATTATTTAGATTGTTTAGAGGCACTGGTATAGATGGACTCGAAGGACCAAAATCAATAAGGAGTATTGGTAGCGGGTTTTTAGTCCGCCCACTTTTAAAATATTCAAAAAAAGAATTACATGACTTCATAAAAGAAAAAGATATCAAATATATTGAAGATGAAACCAACAAAGAATCTACTCAAGATAGGAATTATATTCGCAATAAGGTCTTGCCTTTAATAAATGCAAGATGGCCAAATTATGAGAAAAGGATCCAACAAACATCAGAAATTATCCAAGAAAGACAAGATATTTTTAATAGCTTATTTAAAAAGAGTTATGAAGGTTTAATTATTAATAATTCGATAGATATAAAAGCATTAAAGCAATTAGAGCTTTCTGAAGCAAAAGAGTTATTTAGATATATTATTAAAAGAAATAATTTAGCCATGCCAAGCAAGAAAGTGCTAGATGAAATTATTAAGACTTTTTATACATCAACCCCAACTAAATTATCTACCGTCCAATGGTCTAGAGCAGACAAAGAACAAAAAGCTGCAGCTGTTGTATTTGAATCAGGTATGGTAAAAATTTGCGAAAGGTAAGCAATTACATATAATAATTTTTTAGAAATTAGGAGACCCCATGAGCTTTAAAACTATTCAATATAAAAAACAAAACCGAATTGGAATAATTACTTTAAATAGACCAGATGTCTTAAATGCTTTTGATGAACAATTAGTATGGGATCTTCAAGAGGCAACAAAAGATCTTAAAGAAGATGAAGATATAAGAGTTGGAATTATTACAGGCGCAGGGAAGGGTTTTACCGCAGGTGCTGATCTTAGTGAGAGAGAATCATCATGGAC
>Ga0208277_1000047_pt1 | contig 65168 bp, 63 predicted proteins | sample ETNtaG_5_FD_185782 | JGI IMG/M metagenome (GOLD analysis project Ga0208277, IMG submission 185782) | Marine microbial and viral communities from oxygen minimum zone, Eastern Pacific Ocean - ETNP201406SV205 (SPAdes) (version 2) | ecosystem: Environmental > Aquatic > Marine > Oceanic ...
CTTGGAGATCTTGCAGGCGATGATTCCTCTATACTGCTTCGAGAAGCTCTCCAGAAACTAGCTGCTGCTTAAGGTTAACTATGAGAGAAGAGTTGCTTTCCCCCAACAAAGAACCTATCGAAAGTGAAATAGAAGTAGGTCTAAGGCCTAAAGGTCTTGCTGAATTTGTTGGTCAAACGGAACTAAAAGGCCATCTAAGGGTGATGCTTGAGGCGGCAAGAGAGCGGGAACAGCCTGCAGATCACTTCCTTTTCGCAGGCCCTCCAGGATTGGGTAAAACTACCTTAGCTCATATAGTCGCCATGGAAATGGGAGCTGAACTTCATATCACTTCTGGTCCCGCTCTTGAAAGAGCAGGTGATCTGGCATCTATTTTGACAAAACTTGAAATAGGGGATGTCCTATTTATCGATGAAATTCACAGACTTGCAAGAGCTGTAGAGGAAGTGTTATACCCAGCCATGGAAGACTTCGAACTAGACATCGTTCTAGGTAAAGGCCCAGCGGCACGTTCAATAAGGCTTGATTTACCACCGTTTACTTTGGTTGGAGCTACTACGCGTACCGGACTTATTACAGGGCCTCTGCGTGACAGGTTTGGACTTACGGCAAGGTTGGATTATTACGAATCCGAAGAATTGCAATCAATAGTCCAAAGGACGGCTGGAATACTTGAAGTTGATATAGATGCCGATGGAGCCGCCGAAATAGCTAAACGCTCAAGAGGCACTCCTAGAATTGCTAACCGATTATTACGACAAGTGCGTGACTTCGCTCAAGTTGAACGAGAAGGGAAAGTAGATGGGGACGTAGCGCGTGACGGCCTCACATTTTTTGGAGTTGATGATCTGGGCTTAGACAAGGCGTCAAGAGCGATTTTGATTTCTTTATGTGAAAAGTTTTCTGGTGGTCCAGTCGGCATTAAAACTTTAGCTATTAGCGTCAGTGAACCAGAAGACACTGTTGAGGATGTTTACGAACCGTTTCTAATTCAACAGGGTTTACTTATAAGAACTCCAAAAGGCAGAGTGGCAACTCCAGCCGCTTACAATCATTTAGGTCTTACTCCTCCATCTGATAAAAAGCAGTCATTATTTGACAAATGATAAATGGATTGAAAATCTCCTAAAATAATGATTGATGGATCTTAATGAGTTTGATTACGACCTACCTGATTTTGCAATAGCCCAGAAGCCATTGTCTGTTAGAACAGAGTCACGTCTGTTAGTGGATATTGATAACCAGATACAGCATTCAAAAATTTCCGATCTCCCTGAAATGGTGAAACCAGGTGACCTTATCGTAATGAATAACACGAGAGTTCTTCCCGCCCGTTTCTATACGAGCAAACCTACTGGAGGAAAAGTAGAGATTCTTTTATTAGAAGAAAGCAAAGAAACTGATCATTGGGAAGCACTGGTCAAGCCAAGTAGAAAAATAGAACCTGGTAGCATTTTCAAACTTGGTGAAGATTTTCAAATTGAAGTAAACGATGATCTTGGGAAAGGTTTAAGGAAAGTACGGCTTGATGTGAAGGGAGATTTTATTCAGACGCTTGAAAAATACGGAGAAATGCCTCTCCCGCCATATATAAAAACGAAGCTAGAAGACAAAGACCGATATCAGACTGTGTACAGCAAAGAAGCTAAATCTGCCGCTGCGCCTACTGCCGGATTGCATATAACTGAAGAGTTGCTTGAAAAGTGTATTGAAAAAGGCGCAAAAATTGAATTTATAGAACTTGTAGTCGGTTTGGACACATTCCGTCCACTGGATTCAGAAAACATTGAGGAGCATAAAATGCATTCTGAATTTTACAGTGTGTCTGAAAATGTTATTAAAGAATGTGCAGAAGCCGAGAGGGTTATAGCTGTAGGGACAACAACAGTAAGAGCTCTTGAAACAGCAGCATTAGGAGAGTTAGAAGGAAGAACTAATATTTTCATAAAGCGACCCTTCGATTTTAAAATTGTCGACCTTCTTTTAACTAATTTTCATCTACCAAAGTCAACCTTGCTTATAATGCTGGATGCGTTCCTAGGCGAGAGATGGAAGTCTCTATATGAAGAGGCTCTGCATGAAAATTACAGATTTCTTTCTTTTGGAGATGCAATGCTTACGCAAAGACAAATTTTTGGAAACTAGGCTGATTCTAAATGAGAGCTGATTTTGATTTAGAAAACAGAGATGGAGAAGCGAGAGCAGGCATTGTGAGGCTTGCAACTGGTTCTTTTAAAACACCCTGCTTCATGCCAGTGGGAACAAGAGGGTCTGTTAGGCACTTGTCTTCTTTTGATCTAGAAGATCTCGGCGCCCAGGTAGTTTTAGCTAATACTTATCATCTGATGCTTAGACCGGGGGCGGAAATAGTAAAAAATGCTGGCGGTATAGCATCGTTTGCAAATTGGACAGGTTTGACACTAACAGATTCAGGTGGTTACCAGATTTTTTCACTTGATCCTAAAGTAGACGAAGAGGGCGCGACATTTCGTTCTGTATACGACGGTTCTTTCCATAAATTAACTCCAGAAAGTTCTGCTGATATACAAGCTGACATCGGTGCCGATATTCAGATGGTTTTAGATATATGTCCTGCCCTGCCAGCACCTGAAGAGACAATAAGAGAGTCTGTAGAAATGACTGCTGCATGGGCTGAGAGAGGAAGAAAAACTTTTATTGACCACCCTGATGCTTCCACTCGTCAAAGCCAATTTGGAATAGTCCAGGGAGGGATTAACCCTGCATTGAGGGCTGAGAGCACAAAACGTACTTTGGAAATTGGTTTTGATGGTTATGCCGTAGGAGGATTGAGCGTTGGTGAAGGTAGGAGCGAAATGCTTGATTCGGTATCAGTAGTAACTGATTTAACTCCTAAAGATCAACCAAGATATTTTATGGGTTTAGGCGATCCAGTTGGTTTAGTCAATGTTGTTGAAAGAGGAATTGACATGTTCGATTGTGTTTTACCGACTCGCTTAGCTCGGCACGGAACTGTTTTAACGTCAGAAGGAAGAATCAATATCGGTAACGCTCGCTTCGCGAAAGATGATGATCCGCTTGATCCCGGATTCGCCCAAAGCCCCGGCAACCATTGGTCCAGAGCGTATTTGCGTCACCTGATGGCTACAGATGAACCAACTGGTGCACGTATTTTGACTTTACACAACCTTGCATGGCTTATAAATTTTGTGGAGCGTATGCGGACTTCTATAAATGAAAACGAGTTTGATCAGTTTCGAAAAGAAACTCTAGATATTTGGTCGTAAGTCGGCTAGTTCGAGCCTTAATATCCTCACTCGGCGTAAGCTATAAGTGTAAGTATCCCCTAAATTAGAGAGCCCAAATGTCATTTTTGCCACTCATAGTAATCATGTTGTTGATGTATATGTTTCTTATACGGCCACAACAAAAACGTGTTAAAGAACAACAAGCCTTGGTGCGCTCCTTAGCAGCTGGCGACGAAGTGCTACTCAACTCAGGTATCCATGGAGTGGTTAAAGAAGTTGAGGAAGAAAGCGGAATTATATGGCTTGAGGTTGCTCAAGATCTTGAATTAAAAGTTCTACGGAGCGCTGTTGACCGAAAATTTCAAACAGATTTAGATGAGAGTTCTTCAGAAGGTTAACTACTTCAGGGAAAATTAGAATGCGTCGACAATTAACTCTTCTTATAGGAATTTTGGCAGTAACTATTGCCTCAATAGCAGGGACAGTCCTTTGGAAGAATGAACCTTTACTAGGTCTCGACCTTCAGGGAGGAGTGTCTGTTCGACTTATTGCTACTCAGCCAGCAGACGAAATCATGCTTGATCAGACTGTGGAAATCATACGCAACCGAGTCGATGGTTTAGGGGTAGCGGAACCAGAGATATCTCGCATCGCGGGAGGAGTGATGGTGTCCCTGCCAGGTGTTAAGGATCAAGACAGGGCACTGCAATTAGTTGGCACGACGGCTGAAATGCGTTTCCGTCCTGTTTGCAACGTGTTTTCTTCTGCTGGAAATCAAAATATTGGAAATGATGGAAACAACTATGAGGCTTCTCCGTTAGCATCTTGTGCCGGAGCGATAAATGGCGAAATACAACCAGTTGTTGGTATCGATGGATTAACTCCAAAGGAAGCAGACCAAGCTAACAATTTCGTGATTTTAAGCTCACAGGATGAACCAGGAGCTAGTTACCTTCTTGGTCCGAGTGTGTTAACTGGAGATGCTCTTAGCGATGCAGGGGCAGATTTTTTCGACTATCAGTGGCAAATAAGTCTTGTCCTTAATGCTGGACAGAATGGTATAGATGCTTTTAATTCAGTTTCAGCACAATGTTATGTCGGATCGGAAGCATGCCCGCAACTTCCGGGATTCACAAATGGCCGCCTAGCGATTGTCTTGGACGGAGAAATTATTACTGCTCCACAAATTAGAGCACCTGAATTTCAAAGAGATGCAATAGTCATCACAGGGGCTTACGAAAAAGAAGAAGCTGAAAATGTTGCACTGGCATTAAGGTACGGATCTCTTCCAGTTGAATTAGAAGCAGAAAACACTCAACTTGTTTCCGCAACGATAGGAGAAGACTCTCTGGATGCAGGAGTCAAAGCTGGACTCATAGGATTGTTTCTTGTGGCGGTTTTCATGCTGTTTTATTATCGACTGCTTGGTCTAGTCGCTTTGTTGAGTCTGTTGCTTTCTGGGGCTCTTTTGTGGGCGATCGTCGCTCATTTAGGCACCCAAGAAGGGCTCGCTCTTACACTTGCTGGTATAACAGGAATAATTGTTGCAATAGGTGTCTCAGTTGATTCGAACATTGTTTATTTTGAACATCTAAAAGAAGATGTACTTGATGGAAGAACAGCTCGTTCATCAGTAGATCGAGCCTTCCCAATTGCTTTTTCTACGATAGTTAAAGCAGATATGGCTTCACTCATAGGTGCGGTTTTACTTTGGTGGCTCACAGTTGGAGCAGTTAAGGGTTTTGCTTTTTATCTAGGTTTGGCAACTTTACTTGACCTAGTAGCAACATATTTTTTTATGGGTCCAATTGTAAAAGTACTTGCCAAAACTGATTGGTTTGCAAATCATCCTAAAAGGTTTGGTTTGCCAGCTATTGGGGCAATAAGCGAATCAAGATCAAAGGCCAGTTCAACTTTGGTGGAGACGGTATGAAAACTCTAAAGAGCCTTTACCGAGGTGAGAACCCTGTCAACTTTCCAAACTTATGGAAGCGAGCTCTTGTAGCTTCCATGATTGTTTTGCTGGTTGGATTAGGTTCTTTCGTGTTTCGCGGTCTTAATTTGGGACTTGACTTTGAGGGAGGAACTTCTTACGAAGTTCGTTCATCGAGTATGACAGTTTCAGAAACCAGAGAGATACTTTCAAGCATTGGAGCGGCTGATTCGAGAGTGCAAAAAGTAGGCGATGATTTAATCAGAATCAGATCTGATATAGATGACCCTCAAAAAGCTAATGAGCTTAGAGAACTATTAGAAAATCGGATTGGAGAGGTTGAGACATTCGAACAGGTTGGTCCAACTTGGGGATCGGATGTAACAAATAAAGCTATAAAAGCATTGCTTGTATTTTTCGCCGTGGTAGCTGTGTATCTTACGATCCGTCTTGAATGGAAAATGGCGTTTGGGGCTTTAGTCGCAGTAATCCACGACATCATTATCAGCGTTGGTGTGTATTCGTTTTTTCAATTTGAAATCACGCCTGCCACGGTAGTTGCCTTCCTCACGATCATGGGTTATTCCCTATATGACACGATCGTTGTTTATGACAAGGTCAGAGAAATCACAGGAAGATTAGGAGCAACTGAAAAATATTCTTACACAGAGATGATGAATTTGGCACTTAACAGAGTGACTATGAGATCAATAAACACAAGTATTTCTTCAGCTTTGCCAGTGCTTTCATTGCTCGTAATCGGCGCATTTATAATGGGTGCAACTACTTTGCAGGAATTCAGTGTTGCGTTACTGGTAGGGATATTGGTTGGTTCATATTCCTCAATTTTTTTAGCGTCTGCATTAGTTTCGAGGCTTAAGGAACGAGAAGAAAGATGGCAACAAGTAAGAAATCGGCTTGACCAAAAGGGAATCAAGTATCAGGAAGTTCGACAAATTGACAGGCAAGAGGCATCTAAACCAGATTTGAAGAAGCAAGAACGTATTGAGGGGGTTAGGGGTCCGGCACGTGGGCGGACTACTTCTATGCAGAACTCTGGAGCAATTCCTCCAAGACCTCGTAAGAAGCGTCGCTAAATGGTAGCGACACGTCGAGTTGTTCCATGGCGCCGTCGAGCTTCAGGAAAAAGTGATGAAACAGCCGCTTTAATTGACGTTTACCTAGAACGTCACCCCAAAGGCGATGTTGCATTGATAGAACGTGCTTATAAAACTGCTGTACTCGCTCATGAAGGGCAAACTCGTAAGTCTGGAGAGCCGTACGTTCACCATCCTTTAGCTGTAGCTACCATCGTCGCCCATCAAGGCCTTGATGATGTCACCATAGGAGCGGCTTTACTCCATGATTCGATCGAAGATACAGAGATAGATCTAAAAGACCTTGAAAGGGATTTTGGTGCTGAAGTCGCAAGCATAGTTGATGGGGTTACAAAATTAGACAGAATCAATTTTGATTCTCGTGAAGATCAGCAAGCAGCAAGTATGAGAAAAATGCTTGTAGCAGTAGCGAAAGATTTAAGAGTGTTGGTGATAAAACTCGCTGACCGTTTGCATAACATGCGAACCCTTGCAGCTTTACCCGAATTCAAACAAGAAAGAACAGCTAGAGAAACTCTTGATATATATGCCCCGTTAGCTAACAGGTTAGGTATGCAAGATGTAAAAGTACAGTTAGAAGATCTTTCATTAGCGACACTTCATCCAAAGCGGTACAGCGAAATTGCACAAATGGTTCAAGATCGTGCTCCCGAAAGAGACATGTATCTTACGCAACTAGTTGCAAATGTAAAAGAACGTTTCAGTGATATGGGAATCGAAGCTGATGTATCTGGAAGGCCTAAACACCTTTGGAGTATTTATGAAAAAATGATTGTTAAAGGAAGGCCGTTCGAGGAAATATATGACCTTGTAGGGATACGAGTGATAGTTGAAAATGTGAGAGATTGTTACGCAGCTCTCGGAACAATTCACGCTACTTGGAAACCTGTGCAAGGTCGTTTCAAAGACTACATCGCGATGCCAAAATTTAACCTCTACCAGTCTTTACATACGACTGTTATTGGTCCACAAGCAAAACAAGCAGAATTTCAAATCCGGACCCTAGAAATGCACCAGCGAGCAGAGTTCGGAATCGCCTCACACTGGGACTACAAAATTAAAAGCCCTTCCGATGAAATGGAATGGTTGGGGAGAATGGTGGAATGGCAAGAAGAGGCAGCAGACCCAAATGCCTTCATGGCCAACCTTAAGACAGACCTCGACCAGGATGAAGTGTATATTTTCACGCCCAAAGGAGATGTAGTTACACTTCCGATAGGTTCAACTCCGGTCGATTTTGCCTATTCAATACATACAGAAGTTGGCCATAGGTGCGTAGGCGCAAAAGTAGAAGGAAGACTAGTACCTCTCGACACTCGACTAGCTTCCGGTCAAACCGTTGAGATAGTTGCATCGAAGCAGAGTGAAGCTGCCCCCAGTAAAGACTGGCTTCAGTTCGTTGCATCACATCGATCAGCAAGCAAAATAAGACAATGGTATTCGCAGGAACGACGAAGCGAGGCTATTGATACAGGACACGATGACCTTGTCAAAGAATTAAGGAGAGCTGATTTACCAGTCAAAGAAACGTTAGACGGCGAAACCCTATTAAGGGTGGCGAATGATCTTAACTATTCAGATCTCGAAGCTTTATTTGCTGCAATCGGCGAACATCATGTTTCAGCTCGTTCAGTTATAGGAAAAATCGAAAAAGAATTAGACGAATTAGAACCAGAGCGTTTCAAAGAACAGGCAACAGTCTTTCAACCTCAGAGAGAGCGAAGAGACTCTACGAAAGTGGGTGTCCATGTTGAAGGTTTCAGCGACCTTATGATTCGTTTATCTAGATGCTGCACGCCAGTCCCACCAGATGAAATTATGGGCTTTGTTACAAAAGGGCGCGGCGTTTCTGTTCATAGAAGTGACTGCGCAAACGCTTCATCGTTATCTTTCGATCAACCAGATCGGCTGATTGAGGTTGAATGGGATGAACATTTAGAAGGTTATTTTGTGGCTTCAGTCGAGATAAAAGCTTTAGATCGCCCTGGGTTGTTAAGAGATGTGGGTGATGTGATGTCAGAAAACCAGGTGAATGTAATAGGAGTTGAGACTTCAACGAATATTTCTGACCGAGTAGCACGTATGCGGTTTGACTTCGAAATAAGCGATCCAACACACCTCAATAGGCTCATATATTTCATCCGTGAAATCGATTCCGTGTATGACGTGTATCGAGTAGTTCCCGGGGGAGATGAACAACAAATTTTAAGTGGCAGTGACAACTAGGCCAACAATAGTAACCTCATTCTTGTGAAGAATTCCGTTTACCGTGCCCCTAAAGGTACCAGAGATTTAATCTGGCCAGATTCTGAACGAAGGCGCTCATTCATAGACTTGTTTGCGGAAGTTGTTAGTAAAGCCGGTTACGCAGAGATAGTTCCACCGATGTTTGAACACATTGAGGTTTTCCAACGACTTGGCGACGGTACAGATGTCGTCAGGAAAGAAATGTACGACTTTGAAGATAAAGGTGGGAGAAATATAGCTTTAAGACCTGAACAAACAGCTTCAATCGTTCGATCCTATGCGGAAAATCGTCCATCTTTGCCATGGAAGGTCTGGTATGCAGGACCCAATTTCCGTTATGAGAGGGCGCAAAAAGGTCGATTCAGACAATTTGATCAAGTAGGGGTTGAAGCATTAGGCACAGACGATCCGCATTTAGATGTAGAAGTCATGGCTATAGCGTGGAGGTTTTATGAAGCCTTAGGCCTCAAACAAGTGGATCTTTTAGTTAATTCTGTTGGGACTCCTCAAGACCGAGCCATGTATATAGAAGCGCTAAGTGGATATTTGGATAAACGAAAGGGGGACCTTTCATCTGAAGCACAAGACACCTTTGCTTCTAATCCGTTAAGAGTTTTAGATTCCAAACGCAACGAAGATATAGAAGTGGTTTCTGAAGCTCCCAGTATTCTCGAACATCTATCAGCTGAAGCAAACAACCATTTCAACAAGGTTCAAGAAGGTTTACAGAAATTGAAAATACCTTACGCTGTAACTCCAAATCTTGTTAGAGGCCTTGATTATTATGTTCAAACTACTTTTGAGTTCACAACTAAAAGTATTGACGCAGCACAGGATGCAATTGGAGGCGGGGGTCGTTATGACGGTCTTGCCGCAGAAATGGGAGCTCCAGAAACGCCCGGCGTTGGTTTCGCTTTAGGTTTAGACAGAACCTTAATGGCATGCGAAGCGGAAAAAACTTTCATAGGTTCAGAACAGTTGTTGCAAATTTATGTTGTGGATACAACTGGTGGAGAAAACTCACTAGTTATTACAGATCAGCTCAGGCAAAAAGGTTTCAAAGTCGACAGATCTTTTGGAGATCGATCAATGAAAGCCCAGATGAAAGCCGCTGATAAAAGCGGCGCAAAAGTCGCATTAATAATCGGAGAGGATGAAGTGCAAAAAGGAGTTGTTACGATTCGAGATCTAAGAGGTGAAGAAGGCCAAGAGGAAATAGCCTCAGATTCAATTATTGCCAATCTCGAAAAGAGGCTCGGATGACAAACTATGAAACCTCTATGCGGTCACACAGATGTGGAGATCTTGGAGTCGATGATGTTGGTAAGGAAGTAACTTTATGTGGTTGGGTTGACAGACGTAGAGAGCATGGCGAACATCTCGCATTTATAGATCTACGAGATCGAAGCGGAGTTATTCAAGTAGTGGTCCAAGGGGCCGCTGACCTGCGTTCAGAGTACGTTCTCCAAGTGACAGGAAAAGTCAGAGAAAGGCCGGCTGAGACCGTGAATGACTCCTTGGGTACTGGCGGGATAGAGATTGAAGGTTCTGAAATCATAGTTCTAGCAGAATCTGAACCTCCACCATTTCCTATAGATGACAGAACAGATGTAGATGAAGTTTTAAGGCTTAGACACCGATACGTAGATCTGAGAAGAAGCAGACTTCAAAATAATTTACAATCACGAGCACTGGTAACGAGTTCTGTTCGAAAAGCAATGGAAGAACAAGGTTTTATGGAAGTTGAAACCCCGATGCTTGTAGCTAGTACTCCCGAGGGGGCTAGAGACTTTGTGGTCCCATCAAGAAAAGACCCAGGTTCTTTCTATGCCCTACCGCAAAGCCCTCAGATCTTCAAGCAGTTATGCATGCTTGGAGGTGTAGATAGGTACTACCAAATAGCTAGATGCCTTAGAGATGAAGATCTAAGAGCGGACAGACAATATGAATTTATGCAACTAGATATTGAAGCAAGTTTTGTGAATGGTGAAGATGTAAGAAACATAGTTTCTTCAGCAGTTGCTATGGCTACAGAGGCTGTAACCGGAGAAAAAATAACCACAATTCCATCAATGACATGGCAAGAGGCGATGGAACGATTCGGTTCAGACAAACCAGATATACGATTTGGTCTTGAGTTGATTGAACTAACAGAGATTTTTAAAAGCACTGAGTTCAGAGCTTTTCAAGCGCCTTGCGTGAAGGGGATACGCGTTCCAGGAGGAGCAGAATTTTCAAGAAGCAGATTAGACGAACTAACTGACAAATCTCAGAATTGGGGAGCAAAAGGTCTAGCTTGGATGAAAATAGAAAACTCTGAAATGGTTTCACCCATAGCCAAGTTTCTTTCCGAGGAAGAGAAATCCTCTCTTATGGCTGAGATGTCTGGCGAAGAGGGTGATCTTTTACTTTTGGTAGCTGACGAATGGTCTACCGTTTGCCACGTTCTAGGTCTAGTGAGATTAGAAATAGGAAAGCCGCCAATCAATGAAGGCGGATTTAATTTTCTTTGGGTAATAGATTTCCCTTTATTTGAAGGTACGGACGAGAACGGAAATCCATCTTCTTCACACCATCCATTCACGATGCCACATAAAGAGGATCTGGCTCTTTTGGAAAATGGAGAAACCGAAGGTATCCGTTCACTCGCTTACGACTTGGTCTTGAATGGCTGGGAACTCGGATCTGGAAGTGAGAGGATACACAGGCAAGACATTCAGCAAAGAATCTTTACAGCACTTGGGATAGAACCGGACGAAGCTAGAAAGCGATTTGGTTTCTTATTGGATGCATTTAAATTCGGAGCACCACCACATGCTGGTTTTGCCGTCGGACTGGACCGACTAACAGCGATTCTTGTAGGGGAAGAGAATATCCGCGAAGTCATAGCTTTCCCCAAGACTCAATCAGGTTCAGATCCGCTTACCAGCGCACCGTTACCTATAGATGACCGACATCTAAAGGAACTTGGGTTGAAAGTTTTACCGCCATCGACGTGAGATGCACTGATTGATCTATAGAACTCAACTAGGTTCTATAAAGTGACTGAAGATCTTTTTACACATGTAGCGAAAGAGCATCTTAAAAATAGAGGACCTTTAGCAGATCGTCTAAGACCATTAAGGATAGATGAGGTAGTCGGTCAGAAACACCTTGTTGGCAAAGATCAGCCTCTCCGACAGCTCATTGAAACTGACAAGCTTTCATCTTTAATACTTTGGGGGCCTCCAGGAACCGGTAAAACTACAATCGCCAGAGTTATCGCACGAGTAACACAACAAGACTTTCATGAGATGTCGGCTGTTTCTGCAAGTGTAAAAGACGTTCGAGAATTAGTAGCGGCTGCAGAAATACGCCTAGGTGAATCAGGCGTAGGAACAATACTTTTTTTAGATGAAGTTCATCGTTTTAATAAATCTCAACAAGATGCGTTATTGCCTTCAGTTGAATCTGGCTTGATAGTTTTAATAGGTGCAACGACTGAGAATCCCTATTTCGAAGTAAACGCACCCCTGCTTTCACGATCAACATTATTCCGGCTTGAGCCTTTAGACAGAGACTCGATTGTGGAACTACTTATGAAAGGTGCAGAGGAAGAAGGTGTAAAAGCTGATTCTGAAGCTTTGGATTTGTTAGCAGACCGGTCTGCAGGAGATGGTAGGCAAGCTTTAACGAGTCTTGAAGTTGCTTCTGCTATTGCTATTGGGCGTGGTGAAAAAAAAATAACATTAAAAGATGTGGAGGCCTCTCTAGGAGCTAAAGCTATCCGTTATGGCAGAGACGACCATTACGACATAATTAGCGCTTTCATAAAAAGCATCCGAGGGTCTGACGTTGATGCAGGGCTTTACTGGCTGGCCCGCATGTTAAAAGCAGGTGAAGATCCTAGATTTGTAGCTCGCCGTTTAGTTATTCTCGCTAGTGAAGACATCGGCATGGCAGACCCAACTAGTTTACTCATCGCAGATTCTGCAGCAAGAGCGGTCGAGTTTGTTGGTCTTCCTGAAGCTCAACTTAATTTAGCTCAAGCTGTAATCCATTTAGCTACAGCTCCAAAATCTAATCGAGTAACTCTCGCTTTGACTTCAGCTATGCAAGATGTTTCTTCACCAGGTGAAGGGCGTGTTCCCCCACATTTGAGAGATGCGCATTACAGTGGGGCATCAAGCATTGGACACGGAGAAGGTTACGAGTATCCACATAACGATCCGAGGGGTTGGGTTGAGCAAAAATATAGACCCGAAGAGGTCGAATCAAATATTTACTACAAACCTTCGCAACATGGATTTGAAGAGCAGGTATTAGAAAGAATGACTGAACGAAAAGAAACTCCGAATACGGAAGTTGCTCCAGAGGGGCAAAACTAATGCGGAGGCGTTTGTTTTGGCTGCTTCTGGGGTGGTCTTTAGGAGTTCTTGCTTCAAATTGGATGGAGAATCGTTTCCGTCGGACTGTAAATAAATATGTGCGAAACACAGTTTCCAAACTTGGATTCGTTCCAGAGGAAATATTCAATAAAAGAACTGAAGTGTTTGAGAGATTTCGGAAAAGACTTGTTAGTCAAGAATCAGATTTTATTACCAGAAACAGGAAAAATTTTACATCTTCCATAAACGGACACGAGAGCTATTTGAGACGACAACACAGACCAGTAAGACCCCAACGGCATAATTGAGTGTAGACCTACCTATTTGCTTCACTTCATAGCGCTAGGCTTGTTTTATGGGAAAATTGCCGTCAACCGCAAAAGCAATTCGCAAAGAATTTACTGATTTCTTTTCTGCGCGCGGCCATGAAACAGTTTCATCAGGAAGCCTCATACCTCATGATCCGACATTGCTCTTCACAGTGGCTGGTATGGTGCCGTTCAAACCGTATTTAATCGGTGAACAGCCAGCCCCATGGCCGCGAGCAGTAACTGTTCAAAAATGTGTTAGAGCTGGTGGGAAACATAACGATCTTGATGAGGTCGGAAGAACGAGTCGACATCTAACTTTTTTCGAAATGATGGGAAATTTCAGTTTTGGAGACTATTTCAAATCTGATGCATGTTCTTACGCATGGGAATTTGTAACAGAAAATCTTGGTTTGGACCCTGACAGACTCTGGGTGACAGTTCACGAAAGTGATGATGAGGCTGAGGAGATTTGGATAAATGAAGTGGGTGTGTCCTCCGAAAAAATTCAACGCTTAGGAGAAGACAACTATTGGAAGATGGCTGAAACCGGCCCGTGCGGACCTTGTTCAGAAATTTTCTGGGACAAAGGACCAGAATTTGGTGCTGATGGCGGACCAGCACACGGAGACGAAGAGCGTTTCATCGAAATTTGGAATCTAGTATTCATGCAATTCGAACAACACTCAGATGGGTCTTCCACGCCACTTCCTTCTCCGGCCATAGACACAGGTTTAGGTTTAGAAAGAATTTTGACAGTAATGCAAGGAGTTAATTCTGTTTGGGAAACAGATGAAATTTCAAAGATTATTGAAAAAATAAGCCACTTGGCAGGAATTCCATACGGAGAGGAAGCAAGGTCTGATATTTCAATGAGAATTATTGCTGACCATGCTCGCTCTTCTACATTTTTGATAAGTGACGGAGTTTTTCCAAGCAACGAAGACAGAGGCTATGTGCTTAGACGAATTATTCGTCGTTCTGTGAGACACGCATGGTTGTTAGGACTTGAAGATTCTGTGATGCCATTACTAGCAGAATCAGTTGTGACAATCATGGGGCCTGATTATCCCGAGCTTAAACAAAACATCGAGTTTATTCAGGAGGTTTTGAGCAGAGAAGAGGACAGGTTCCGTGAAACTTTGAAATCAGGATTACTGATTCTTGACGAAGCGATATCAGACCTTGGAGAAAACAAAACACTTAGTGGTGAAGTTTCTTTCAAATTGCATGACACTTATGGATTCCCTCTTGAGTTAACTGAGGAAATTTGTGAAGAAAGATCTATTGAGGTCGATATTGAAGGATTTAAAGAATCGATGGCGAGTCAGCAAGACAGAGCTCGTTCTGCTCGCAAAGATGCGATAAGCATTGATGAGACTGGCGAGCTTAGGAAAGTTCTTGATGAAAAAGGTCCAACTAGTTTTGTCGGCTATGACAAAACTAGTAATGATTCAACCATCGTATATTTTGATGAAAATCTAATAGCACTTGAAGCAACACCTTTTTATGCCGAGTCTGGTGGCCAGATAGGTGACACGGGAGTAATTTCCACGAAAACTGCCAAAATTGAAATCGTTGATACGACTCTCGCCCTAGATGCAATACACGTGCATCAATATGAATTGTTGGAAGGTCATTTAGAGCTAGGTCAGGAGGCGAATGCTGAAGTTGATAGTGATAGAAGATCACGAATTCGACGGAACCATACGGCTACACACCTAATCCACTGGGCTTTACGAGAGATTTTGGGGGACCACGTAAAACAACAAGGTTCATACGTGGGACCAGATCGTTTACGTTTCGATTTCAGTCATTTTGAGGCGTTGACTGAAGAGCAGATTTCTTCTGTTGAGAACCTTGTCAATTCCGAAATACTTAACAATTCTGAATGCAGTCATGAAGAAATGACACGTGAAGCAGCCGAAGAGAAAGGAGCGGTAGCTTTTTTCGGCGACAAGTATGGTGAGACTGTCCGAGTTTTACAGGCTGGAGCAAAGTCTCTTGAATTTTGCGGAGGGACACACGTTTCGGCATTGGGTGATATTGGATTAGTAAAAATTGTTTCTGAAGGTTCCATAGGTTCAAACATCCGAAGATTAGAGGCAGTTACTGGAACATCTACAGTTGAAAATTTGAGACAAGCAGAGAGTCTTATTTCGAGTGCAGCAGACCTTGTAGGGGTATCGAGTGAAGATTTAGTCGATGGAATCCAAAGAAAAATGGATGAGCTGAAATCGTTGAAAAATGAAGTTCAAAATTTAAAACGTAAAGAAGCATTGGGGATGGTTAACGACCTCGCAGAAAACGCGGAAGACGGAATAGTTGTTTCAATTATTGAGAGTATAGATAGAGAGAGTTTGAGAGAATTAGCAGTTGCTGTAAGAAGTCAAGAATCGGTTAAAGCTGTGATATTAGGGACTGCACCGGCCGAAGGAGGCGCTGCTTTGATAGCTGCTGTTGAGATTGACAGTGGTTTAAATGCTGGAACTATTTTGGCTGAAGCAGCTAAAACAATAGGTGGTGGCGGAAGACCAAATGCTGAACTCACAATAGTTGGTGGCAAGAGTCCAGAAAATCTTGAAGAAGCATTAGAGCAAGCTAGAGCAGTTGCCCAAGCGGGTTGATCAAGTGAGAGCTTTAGGGATAGACCTGGGAGGCAAAAGAATCGGAGTCGCGATAAGCGACAATGATGGGAAAGTGGCGACACCTCTGCAAGTTTTAATACGTTCAAAAAACATTAAAGAGGATCATAAAAAAATTAGTGACCTGGTATCTGAATGGGAAGCAGAGTGCGTTGTTGTTGGAATGCCATATTCATTAAATGGAGATAAAGGCCCAGCCGCTAAGGCTGTTGAGGAAGAAGTACAAGAATTGGCTTCCATTGTCTCTGTCCCAGTAGATATACATGATGAACGTTTAACAACAGTAATAGCAGCCCAAGAGTTGTCTTTGCAGGGTATAGACAGCAAGAGACAACGCGAAGTGATCGACCAGGTCGCAGCATCAGTAATTCTGCAATCATGGCTAGACAACCGAGCTTGAACGGAGACGGGTGACAGAGGAAACACCAATCGAAGAGCCTTATGAAAAAAGTTTTCTTCATGAAGAGGATGACAACTTCGAAGAGTTCTATTTAAGTGACGACGATTATGAAATTAGACCAGACGTTCGATGGGTTCGCTACCGTCCCCCTATGGGGCCCATAGTTCGCTGGGGATTAGTGGCTTTGGTTGTGCTCGTAGTTTTTCTGAGTGGTTGGACAAGACTTGAGAATTGGATAGATGATCAGGTTGAACCCAACCAAGTACCTGGAATGGAAATTGAATTTTCTATAGAAGATGGTTGGACTACGAATGATGTAATAGCGACTTTAGGAGATTTGGAAATAATTGATAACCCGACGATGTTTAGGCAATGGATGAGGTGCCCTTCAGTGCTTAAAAGGTTTTTGAATTGCACTCCAGGCGAGGATTATTCTTTCCAGGCAGGGCGGTATTTACTCAAAGAGCATTCCAGTTTCCAAGACACAGTGGTAGAGCTTCGGAAAGGCCCGATACCAGAAGAAGTTATACGGGTAACAGTTCCTGAAGGGCTAACTTTAGAACAAATAACTAAGCGCTTGTTGGGGTCATTGCCTGACTTCGATGAGGAAGAACTTCGGATTTCACTTTTAGATGATCGCCTAAAATGGGAACATTACCCGTCTAATCTTTCATTTCTTCTAGCAGAAGGATTATTGTTCCCGGACACTTATCAATTAGATGAAGCGACAGTTTCGGATGAGATGAGTCTTTTATTGCGAATGCATCAACAATTTTTGAAAGTTATAGAAGAGGAAGAAATAGAGAAAAAAACAAGAAGCCTTGGTATCAATCCCTATGAAGCCTTAATCATTGCCTCATTGATTGAAGAAGAAGCACAACTGGCTGAAGAGAGACCGATGATAGCAAGAGTCATTTACAACCGACTAAAAAGAGGTTGGAGGTTGGGTATAGACGCGACATCTCGTTATGCCGTCGGTAAAACGGCCGGACAGGAACTAAGTGTGGAAGATTTGGAATATGAATCCCCATGGAATACACGTGTATCGAGTGGACTCCCACCGACAGCTATTTCAGCACCTGGCAGAGCGTCAATTCAAGCAGCTCTTAATCCGGTTGAAGGCGACTGGCTTTATTACGTAAGAACTGACCAAAATGGAGTTATAGGCGCTCACACATTTGCTACCACTGCAGATGACTTTGAAAAAGCACGGAAAATATGTGTAAATAAAGATCTAGGGTGCGGTTAGATCTGCGATAATTTCATTATGAGAATTAATGGGTCAACAGTATTAGTGGGAGTCATCGGAAATCCAGTAAAACATTCCCTATCACCCGTGATACTAAACGCCGCCTTTAGGGAAGCAAAAATAAACTGGGTTTACACAGCTTTTGAAACACCTGAAGAGAAACTTGCAGATGCTATCGGTGGAATTAGAGCCTTGGGTATAGCAGGACTTTCTGTAACTATGCCGCACAAAGCAAAAGTCTGTTCGTTGCTTGACGAAATTAGTGATAGTGCACAATCGTTGGGAGCGGTCAACTGCATAGTTAATGATGCAGGGAATCTAAAAGGACATAATACTGATGGAGATGGATTTTTGGATGCCGTAAAGCATGACGCAGGGCTGGATGTTGCAGGTAAGAAAATTTTAGTAATCGGATCAGGAGGTTCCGCGAGATCAATAATTTATTCACTGGGTAAAGCGGAAGCTCGGGAAATAGCTGTAATTAATAGAACTAAAAATAAAGCCCTCGATGCACTTGAGCTAGCAGGTTCAGTTGGCAGGTATGTAGAAGAAAACGAAATTTCTAAAGTGGTTTCTGAAGCTGATCTGGTCATTAATGCAACACCAGTTGGAATGTCGGACACTGAAGGAACTTCAAGTTTTCCACTAGAGCCAAATCTTCTTACTAAAGGCCAGCTGGCTGTAGATCTAATTTACCACCCCATTTCAACTCCTTGGATGGAAGAACTTAGAGATCGAGAAGTAGAAGTTCATGGAGGTCTATCAATGCTGATTTTTCAAGCTGCTAAGGCATTCAAACTCTGGACTGGCAAGGACGCACCTGTGGAAGCTATGAGAAAAGCAGCTTTAGATGAAATCGAAAATTAAGCACAATAATAAACATTTAACTAATCATTTCAGTTGAGTGTCAGTAAATAGATAATCTAAATAGATGACTAAAGAAAAATTGCGTCACATTGCTTTGGTGGGTCACATGGGTTCAGGTAAATCCACGATCGGATCATTGCTTGGAAAGTTGATGCATTATGATCATGTAGACCTTGATATAGCAATAACAAATCAAGCAGGACGAAGTATAGGTGTAATTTTCGCTGAAAAAGGAGAAAAGGTTTTTCGGGACCTTGAGGAGCAGGCTCTCGAATCTAAACTTTCGGTTTCAGAATCTTTGGTTATCTCTACAGGTGGAGGAATCGTAGAGAGGTCTTCAAATCGAAGGTTATTGCAGGATAAATCTTTTGTTATTTGGCTTCGTACTGACATAAAAACTTTGGTTAAACGCGTGAGTAAACGTTCCACAAGGCCGCTTTTAATTGGAAAGGATCCATTAGAAGTACTTACAAAACTAGATGCAGAAAGAGCAGACCTTTACTCAGAAATAGCAGACTTGACTATAGATACCAACAACATGAAAGCTTCAAATGTTTCTGAGTTGTTGTTCGATAGTTTAAAGTCGCACTTAGGTGTAGAAAATGAATGAAGTCAAAGTAGCGCTACCTAGTGGGATTGAGTATCCGGTCATTATTGGGAATGGAGCGAAGGATAGATTGCCAAGTCTGATTCCTCCAGGAGCGCATCGCGCTGCAATTGTCACACAGTCAAAAATTGGAATATCTGTAGAACCTGGAATCGAACATAAGGTTTTCGAAATTGCTGACGGAGAGGAAGCTAAATCTTTGACAACAGTTGGAGAACTTTGCAGCGCTTTTGCCACTTGGGGCTTGACTAGAGCCGATGTGGTCGTAGGAGTAGGAGGTGGAGTGGTCACCGATGTGGCAGGATTTGCTGCTGCCACTTATCACAGAGGAGTGGCAGTCATACACGTAGCTACAACTTTATTAGCGCAAATTGATGCTGCTGTAGGTGGCAAAACAGGGGTTAATCTTCCTGAAGGTAAAAATTTAATGGGATCCTTCTGGCAGCCGTCTGGTGTTATATGTGATCTTGACACTTTGGATACTCTTCCTGAACGTGAATTGCGTTCAGGTTTGGGAGAGTTGGCTAAATATCATTTTTTGACTGGTGACCCACTGATTCAAATGGAGCTAGAAGACAGGATCTCAAGAGCGGTTGAGATAAAAGCAGAGATCGTCGTAGAGGACGAAATGGAGCAGGGTAAAAGAGCCCTCCTCAACTACGGCCATACTTTAGGTCACGCGATTGAAAATATTGGCAATTATGAGATTAAACATGGAGAAGCAGTGGCGATAGGACTGATATATGCAGCCGAACTTTCTCATGCTTTAGAACGCATAAATTATGAAAGAGTTTCAGAGCATCGTCACATAGTTGAGAGCTATGGCCTTCCCAGTGTTTTACCTGAAAAAATGAGTGAAGAGGATTTATTATTTGCGATGAAGCGAGACAAAAAAGCAGTGGACGGCTTTACTTTTGTTTTAGACGGTCCAAACGGTTTGGAAATTGTGAAAGGTATAGAAGAGAGTCTCATAAAAGAAACTCTTAATAAAGTTCGATGATTTTGAATAAGAAGTGGAGGAAAGTATGAGTGAGCCAATTTTATTACTTCTGTCTGGGCCAAATTTAAATCTTCTAGGAGAAAGAGAACCTGAAACTTACGGGAACGAAACTTTAGAAGATCATGTCGAAGCAGCTAAAAATAAAGCAGCTGAAATAGGATTTTCGCTTGAGCATTTTCAATCTAATCATGAAGGTGAGCTGGTCGACTCGATCCACGCTGCTCGAAATAGATGCTCAGGAATTATTATCAATCCCGGAGCTTTCACGCATTATGCATGGTCAATACATGATGCTTTAGCCAGTTTTGATGGTCCGATTATAGAACTGCATATTTCCAATCCGGCATCAAGAGAACCATGGAGGCACACCTCTGTTGTAGCTCCAGTAAGCTCAGGTACTATTGCTGGGTTTGGGGCAAAAGGCTATCAAATGGCAATTGATGCAATGGCGGGCATGATTAAAGAATGACAAATAATTTCAATTTTGATTTTGACATGAAAGGTCGACTTTCGAGACTTGCTGAGAAATTTGAATCAGCGGGATGCGAAGCCTTGTTAGTTACTTCACTTACGAACATCTACTATCTTTCAGGATTCACTGGTTCTGCCGGCTTGCTTTGGATTGATAAAGATAAATCTTTACTCCTGGTGGACGGTCGTTATGGAGAACAAGCAGTTGAAGAAGTCGAAAAATCAGGTGCTCAAATTGAAGTTGAAATGGTTGGTTCAAAGCAGTCTGAAAGACTCAAGACTGTTTCCGGAATGACTAGAAGCGTTGGACTTGAAGCTCAATCTGTGACTTGGGCGCGAATGAAGAGTTTGGAAAAGGTTTTTGAAAATTCAGAATTGGTATTTACCGAAGGTCTTGTCGAAGATCTAAGACAAATCAAGGACAAAGGTGAAATAGATCTGATGAAAACAGCAGCGGAAATAGCTGATAAAGCACTAGCTGAGATTTGGCCGATGCTTGAAACGGGAGTTAGCGAGAAAGAGGTTTCTACTGCGTTAGACGAGGCGATGGTAAAACACGGAGCTGAAGGGACTGCTTTTGAAACAATTATCGCCGCAGGTCCTAATAGTGCTCGTCCCCATGCGAGACCTGGCGACCGAATCTTGTCAGAAGGAGATCTTGTAGTTTGCGATATGGGGGCTCTCTATAAAAGCTATAGATCAGATATGACTCGCTCAACCCGCATAGGAGGCACAGGAACGGGTCGCCCAGCCGAAATGCTTGAGGTGGTCTTAGAAGCGCAAAAAGCAGGATTAGAAACAGTAAAAGAAGGCGTACCGAATGCAGATGTTGATTCTGCCTGCAGGGGAGTCCTAGATGAAGCTGGCTTAGCTGAAGCTTTTACACATGGGACTGGCCATGGAGTAGGCCTTGATATTCATGAAGCTCCTACTCTTTCTGGACTTACAGATGATATTCTTCGCGCAGGGCAAGTAGTAACAGTCGAGCCTGGAGTCTATTTGCCTGAAGTCGGTGGTGTTAGATGGGAAGATACCGTGATTGTCACTGAACAAGGTTGTGAGTTTCTAACTCACTCTCCAAAAATAATTTAAATACAAAGAGAAAAGAAGATGCCTGTTATAACAACAAATGATTTAAAAAATGGGATGACGCTTGAGTTGGACAATGAGTTATATCAAGTCGTGGAGTTTCAACACGTCAAACCGGGGAAAGGTCATGCTTTTGTACGAACCACTTTAAGAGGCATGCAAAATGGTGTAGTAGTTGATAGAACTTTCAGAGCTGGAGAAAAAGTAGAACGAGCAATTATCGATAAGCGTTCCATGCAGTTGTTATACAGAGACGGAAATGATTATGTTTTTATGGATTCTGAATCCTTCGAACAGATGTCAATAGAGCCAAAAACTCTTGGGGACTCTGTCAATTATCTGGCGGAACAGAGTGAAGCGCAGATGTTAATGTTCGGAAGTGAAATTGTGGGAGTTGAATTACCGGCAGCGGTCGAATTAAAAATCGCTGAGACAGAACCCGGAGTTCAAGGTGACAGGGTTTCTGGAGCTAGAAAGCCTGCGACTCTTGAGACAGGATTAGTCGTCCAGGTACCGCTTTTTGTCGAGCCAAATGAGCAAGTGAAGATTGATACCAGAACAGGTGAATATCTAAGCCGTGTTTAGTGATAACGGCTGTCGACAGAGGTTTGAATAATGCCATCAGGAGCTAGTAGTGGTTTTGGGTCTAGACGTGAAGACAGAGAAACAGCATTAGGAATTCTTTACGCGGCTGAAACCCAAGGAAGGGAAAATTTAGAAGTTCTGAACGAACAACCAGTCGAGCCAGAGAGTTATGTTTCTGACCTGATCAAAGGAATATCATCGAAACAAGAGGAAATAGATTTACTGATCGAAAGAAATGCAGACGAATGGCGTTTGGAAAGAATGCCAGTTGTGGATCGAGCCTTACTGAGACTCGCGGTACTTGAACTACTCAATTTCCCTGAAACTTCAATAGCAACAGTTATTAACGAGGCCGTGGAACTGGCTGGCGAGTATTCAACGGAGAATTCCAAACGTTTTGTAAACGGATTACTTTCTCAAATCGCAGATCAAGTTAGATCATAGAAATCCTTGTTGAAAAATTTATTAAGCTGAGACTCTTAAAATAAATTTCTTCTAAGCATGAATACGCAAATACCCTGCGTACGCGTATATGGTAGTGGTTGGCCGTCAAACGGGTCCTAGTGAGGCCCATACGGATCAAGGAGATAAGGCCTATGGCCGACCGAGAAAGACGTATGACGCCCCCTTTCGGGGGCGTTTTTGTTGCAAGCGCTCGTGTTATGACACGAGACGACATGAGAAGAGCGATACGACGCATGGCTCATGAAGTGATTGAAAGAAACCAAGGGTCAGAAGACATTCTTATAGTGGGCTTGCAGACAGGCGGAGTAAAAGTAGCAGAAAATCTCGTAAAAGCACTAGAAGAGATCGAAGGAAGAAAAATTGAATCTGGTTGTTTAGACGTAGCTTTACATAGAGACGATATCGGTTTAAGACCAGTTGTTCCAGAAGCAGTAACAAATTTGCCAGACTTCATAGACGGCAAAATAGTAGTGATCGCAGATGATGTTCTTTTCACAGGTAGAACGATTCGCGCTGCTCTTGACGCTATTTGCCACTTTGGTCGTCCTAGAGCAATTCAGCTTGCAGTGATGGTAGATAGAGGTCACCGAGAATTGCCTATACGGCCAGACTATGTAGGCAAAAATTTACCTACAAGAATTGATGAACTGGTAGATGTGACTGAAGAGGGAGTGGATATAGGAGTGATGCGGAAATGAGTTTAAGCGTTGCAACTACTCCAAATTTAAACAAGCATCTTTTAGGAATAGAAGGTACAACCAGAGAGCAGCTGGAAACAATCCTCGAATTGACTGACAGGTTTGCAGAGATAGGGAAAAGGCCGATTCCAAAGGTTCCAGCACTAAGGGGACGAACTGTAGCTTCAGTGTTTTTTGAAGATTCTACTAGAACCAGGCTTTCATTTGAATCTGCAGCACGACGGCTATCAGCAGACACTCTGACATTTTCAGCGGGCTCATCGTCGCTTTCGAAAGGTGAAAGCCTTAGAGACACAGTGGAAGTAATAAGTTCATACGGTGCCGACGTTTTGATCGTCAGACACGGGATGGCCGGAACTCCACAAAGAGTCTCAGAATGGACTGATGCTTCAGTTGTGAATGCAGGAGATGGATGTCATGAGCATCCAACACAAGCATTGCTCGACTGTTACACATTAAAACAGCAACGAGGGGCATTAGATGGGATGTCGATCGGGATAGTTGGAGACATAAGACATTCACGAGTTGCGAGGTCGAATGTTTTAGCTTTTTCATCTTTGGGAGCGAAAGTTACGCTCATAGCTCCACAGACTCTGATGCCTTCATCAATAGAAAACTGGCCAGTTGAAGTTTCAAATGTTTTGGACGACGTTATTTCGGATTTAGATGCCTGCTATCTGTTAAGAATGCAGTCCGAGAGACACAGCAAAGGACTGATCCCTTCTTTGCGAGAATATGCGAAAGATTTCGGTTTAAATGAACGCAGATGTGAGATGCTGGCTAAAGATGCACTAATACTTCATCCAGGTCCAACGAATCAAGGAGTAGAACTAACTGCTGAAGTTTCAATGGATACAAGATCCATAATCCTTGATCAAGTTACAAATGGGGTTTCTTTAAGAATGGCAGTTCTTTTCATGCTTCTCGGACAGCACGAAACAATACAACAGGATGAAGTGTAGAGATGAACATTGTTTTAAAAGGCGGAAAGATCCTAGACAGGAAGGGTGAAAGATCTCTAGATGTGTCTATCGGTCCAGACGGAAAGATCATTGACACAGGGAAAAAGTTAGAAGGAGACAGAGAGGTTGATTGTTCAGGTTGTGTAATCACATCAGGGCTTGTCGACCTTCATGTGCATCTTCGTGAACCCGGAAATGAAGAAGCAGAGACTATAGAAACGGGTGCACGCTCAGGGGCGATGGGAGGATTTACGGCACTCGTGGCGATGCCGAACACTGAACCAGCAACTGATTGTCTTGCTGTAGTTGAACAAATAAGAACTCTTGGGAGTAAGTCATCTTGTGAAATCATCCCTTCAGCTGCGATGACAGTAGGGCGAGAAGGAAAAGAAATGGTTCAGATGGGGGAGCTAGTAGATAGTGGAATAGGAATATTTACCGATGATGGAACAGGCGTGCAAGATCCGCAACTGATGCGCCATTTGATGGAGTACAGCACAGGCCTTGAGTCTCGGTTAGGTAGACCCGTGGTGCTGGCTCAACATTGCGAGGTTCATGAACTTGCCGAAGGTGGGTACATGCACGAAGGTGAGTGGTCTTCGCTATTGGGGATCCCAGGGCAACCCGCTGAGGCTGAAGAATTGATGGTCATGCGTGATATTGCATTGTCAAAAATGACAGGAGCAAGAATACATTTTCAGCACCTCTCAACGTCGGGTTCGGTGCAAATGGTTAGAGAAGCGAAAGCTTTGGGCTTACCTGTTACTGCAGAAGCCACTACGCATCATTTCACTCTTACAGACTCAGCATGTAGTTGTTACGACCCTGTTTTTAAGGTTCACCCTCCTTTGAGAACAGAATCTGATTTAAAAGCTATAAAAGAAGGACTTGCAGACGGCACTATCGATGCAATTGCAACAGATCATGCACCCCACAGCCAGCATTCAAAAGAAATGCCATTTGATCAAGCTCCACCTGGGATGTTGGGGCTGGAAACGGCATTATCTCTTTCTCTTGAATACAGCGGACTTGATCTGCCGGCGGTATTGGGGATGCTCTCGTGGCAGCCAGCAAAAATAGCCGGAGTGGATGATAGGCACGGAATGACAGTGGAGAAAGGTAATCCAGCGAACCTATGTGTAATCGATCTAGACGAGACATGGACAGTTTCAGGAAAACAAATGTCCAGCAGGAGTTCAAATACTCCATATGAAGGCTGGAATCTAAGGGGACGTGTTCGCCACACTCTAAATAACGGACTTCTAGTTGTTTTTGATGGAGAATCTACGAAGTGAAAAAAGATCCAATAAAAATAGTTGAAGCGAATCTAGTTCTTTCAGATGGAACAATTTTCGCAGGAGAGATGATAGGGGCTGTTCCTGAAGGAGGTCTTGTTTCTGGAGAGGTTGTATTTAACACGGTGCTTAGTGGCTACCAGGAAGTTATAACAGACCCTTCATATGCCGGACAGATAATCACCTTCACTTACCCACACATCGGAAATTACGGCGCTAACGATGATGACAACGAAAGTTCGCAACCTTTCTGCAGGGGCATGGTTGTAAGAGACTTGAGTAGAAGGCACAGCAATTGGAGAGCCACTCAGAGTCTTGATGAAATGCTTAGCTCAAGAGGGATTGCTGGAATAGCTGGCGTAGATACTCGTAGGTTAACCAGACACATACGGAACCTCGGTGCCATGCCAGGTGCATTTGGAACAGTGGATGTTGAAGAGTTGAAACTCGCTGCGATCAGAGAACCAGGAACTGACAAGATAGATCTAGTAAAAACAGTTACTTGCAAGGAAATTTATAAAGTTCCTTCAAGTGCCGGCAAGAGAAAAATTGTTGCTTATGACTTTGGCATCAAATCAACCATTCTTCGACATTTGTCAAATTTGGGTGAGATTACAGTAGTGCCAGCGGACACGGAATCCGAGGTTGTTCTAGATATGAAACCTGATGGAGTTTTTCTATCGAATGGCCCTGGGGATCCGGAACCTTTGGGTTATATTCGAGAAAATATAAAGAAGATTCTCGGAAAGGTACCTATTTTCGGAATCTGTTTAGGGCATCAACTCTTAGCGGAAACCTTAGGAGCTGAAATTTTCAAACTTCCTTTTGGACACCATGGTGGCAACCATCCCGTAAAGAATCTACAAACTGGCGTAGTTGAGATAACCAGTCAGAACCACAATTATTGTGTCGTGGAAGGTTCCATCAAAGATGCAGAAGTAACGCACGTTAATTTAAATGATGGAACCGTAGCTGGTATTAATTGTCTAAAAGCTCCAGCGTTTAGTGTGCAATACCATCCGGAAGCTGGACCTGGACCTCATGACAGCAGCTATCTTTTTGAACAATTTGAAGACCTTTTGGGTAAGGCAGGGTAGGTCTGATGCCTAGGCGAGATGACATAGAAAGCATTCTTCTGATTGGATCAGGACCGATAGTGATTGGTCAGGCGTGTGAATTCGACTATTCAGGAACCCAAGCGTGCCGTGTTTTAAAAGAAGAGGGTTATCGAGTAGTGCTAGCTAACTCTAACCCAGCAACGATTATGACAGATCCTGATTTCGCTGATGCAACTTATATTGAACCCTTAAGAGTGGATGTAATAAAGAGAATCATCGAAAAGGAAAAACCTGATGCTTTATTACCGACGCTTGGCGGACAGACAGCTCTAAACCTTGCTCGTGAACTGGTAGAAGAAGGAATACTAGAAGAAAACAATGTTGAGCTTATTGGTGCAGATGCTGATGCGATTGCAACTGCAGAAGATAGGGAAAAATTCAAAGTAGCAATGACAGAAATTGGACTAGGAGTTCCAGCTTCAGGAGTTGCTCGAAATATGGAAGAAGCGCGAGAAATTGCTGATGAAGTTGGGCTGCCTGTGATAGTTAGACCTGCTTACATCCTGGGTGGCAAGGGAACGGGTATAGCTTCAACAAATGAAGAATTTGAAAAAATTGCGGAACGAGGTATTGAAGCTAGTCCAATAAATGAAATCTTGATTGAAAAGTCAATAGCTGGCTGGAAGGAGTTCGAACTCGAGGTAATGCGTGACAAGGCAGATAATTGCGTCGTCATATGTTCAATTGAAAATTTGGACCCAATGGGTGTTCATACCGGTGATTCGATAACAGTTGCTCCAGCACAAACACTTACTGATGTTGAATATCAAATAATGAGAGACGCTGCATTCGCGTGTTTACGTCGTGTCGGAGTTGAAACAGGTGGTTCGAACGTGCAGTTCGCCGTAGATCCAAATACAGGCGAACAGGTTGTTATAGAAATGAATCCTAGAGTAAGTAGGTCCTCAGCTTTAGCATCGAAAGCAACGGGTTTTCCAATTGCAAAAATAGCTACCCAACTAGCTATTGGGTACACGCTAGATGAGATTACTAACGACATCACTAAGGAAACTCCCGCATCGTTTGAACCGAGCATTGACTATGTAGTTACGAAGATCCCGCGATGGACTTTTGAAAAATTTCCTGGCTCTTCAGGTATTTTAGGCACGTCAATGCAATCTGTAGGGGAAGTAATGTCTATTGGTAGAACATTTCCAGAGTCCCTGCAAAAAGGTATGAGGTCGCTTGAAAATGGGCGACAAGGACTTAATGCTGACCCTGGCGAAAACAAATTTTTAGAAATAGAAGATGAAATTCTGATTAACAAAGTCGGTATTCCGACACCTGAACGTCTCTTCCAACTAGAAACGCTGCTTCGAAGAGGCTATTCGATCGAAAGACTTTTTGAAGAAACTTCGATAGATCCATGGTTTATAGACCAGATCTCAATAATTACAGAAGAAAGAATGATACTTGAAGAACTTTCGCCTGAGGAACTGACGACCTCTGATTGGAAAAGAGCAAAAAAACTAGGGTTTTCAGATGCACAACTTTCTTATCTCTGGGGATGCACGTCAGAGAAAGTCAGGGAATTACGAGAGGGATCTGATGTATTTCCAACATATAAAACGGTCGACACTTGTGCCGCAGAATTTGCCTCCGAAACTCCGTACCACTATTCGACATGGGAAGATGAAAATGAAGTTATGCCCTCAGAAAGGCCTAAAGTCATCATTCTGGGAGCTGGTCCGAATCGGATAGGTCAAGGAATCGAATTCGATTACTGTTGTGTCCACGCTAGTTTTGCCTTAAGTGAGGCTGGTTATGAGACAGTGATGGTGAATTGCAACCCAGAGACAGTTTCGACGGATTACGACACTAGTGATCGACTCTATTTTGAACCGTTGACTTATGAGGACGTAAAAAACATAGTTGATGTGGAAGCACCCGAAGCGATAATAGTTTCGTTAGGTGGTCAGACCCCACTTAAATTAGCAGGAGTTCTGCCACCAGAATTGGTTGCAGGCACAAGTCCTGAATCAATTGACAGAGCAGAGGATCGGGAGAACTGGAACCAGCTTTGCGCGGATTTGAAAATTCTCCAGCCTCCAGGGGGAACAGCAAAAAATCTTCAAGAAGCTCTTCAGATCGCTAATAAAGTTGACTATCCAGTTTTAGTTAGACCTTCCTACGTCTTAGGAGGGAGAGCGATGGAAATCGTCTACGACGATAACCAACTTGAAAGAACTATGGAAGAAATGGAACGCTTCGGGAGTCTAGGAATCGAAGGAGGTCTATCATCTGAAAGACCCGTTCTTATCGATAGTTTTCTCGAAGATGCAACTGAAGTCGATGTTGACGCCGTTAGAGATCATGAAGGAGATGTTCTTATTGGTGCTGTGATGGAACATGTTGAAGAAGCGGGCATTCATAGTGGGGATAGTGCCTGTGTGATACCGCCTCCGAACCTTCAAGCAGAGGTAATAGGACTTATAGAAAGTCATACGAGAAGAATCGCAGAAGCTCTTGATGTAAGAGGTTTAATAAATGTCCAGTATGCGGTAAAAGGTGACGAAGTCTATGTGATAGAAGCAAACCCAAGAGCTTCAAGGACTGTTCCTTTTGTCGCCAAAGCTACCGGAATTCCTCTTGCGAAAATTGCTAGTCGAGTGATGTTGGGGGCCACACTAAAAGAATTACGTGAAGAAGGACTTCTCAAAGAAGCAGTCAAAGGGGATCACGTTTCGGTCAAAGAAGCTGTATTGCCATTTAATCGTTTTCCAGAGGCGGATCCAGTTTTAGGTCCTGAGATGCGTTCCACTGGTGAAGTAATGGGAATTGACCTTACTCCTGGACTAGCATTTGCTAAGTCACAGATCGCTGCGGGAGGTGCACTTCCAACTGAAGGAACAGTTTTCATGTCTCTTGCTGATCGTGATAAAAGTTCAGGCTTAGAGGCAGCAAAAGGCTTTCTGAGGCTTGGTTTGGAAATAGTTGCCACTGGCGGAACAGCAGACTATCTAGAAGAAAATGGAGTAAGTGTCACTGATCGAGTAGCAAAGATCGGAGAAGAAGGAACTGATGCTGTTGGACTCATCAGGTCAGGAAAAATTCAACTTGTAGTTAATAGCCCACGTGGACGAGGCCCGAGAGCAGATGGTGATCATATAAGAGGTGCTGCTGCTGCGGAAGATATACCTCTACTGACTACGGCTGCCGCTGCGCTTGCTGCTGTAAAAGGTTTGACTGATTGGAATAAATACCCTCTTTCTGTCAGACCTCTTCAGGAATACCATCTTGGAGTTTTCAAATCAGACCTGCCGGAAAATGACTGACTTATGAGAATTTCTAAGGCAAATATTGATCTGACAACAACCCTTGGGTCAGTAACTCTCCCAAACCCTGTTATGACAGCTTCCGGAACAGCGGGTTATGGCAGTGAGTTTTCGGAATATATGGATTTACAAGAAATAGGGGCAATAGTGGTTAAGTCACTTCATGCAGATAGATGGGATGGCAACTTGCCTCCGCGGCTTCACCCAACTCCATCTGGAATGTTAAACAGTGTCGGACTGCAGGGACCTGGAGTTAAGGCTTGGATAGAAGAAAAGTTACCCTCATTAAGAGGCTCTAACGCCCGTATAGTCGCGAGTATTTGGGGTTCAACAGTAAAAGAGTTCACTGAAGCAGCTTTTCTTTTGCGTGATACACCTCCTGAAGTGGTTGCGATAGAAATTAACGCTTCGTGCCCAAATCTGGAAGACAGAAGAAAACTATTTTCTCATTCGATTCAAGCCATTACAGAAATAATAGAAGCATCAAATGTTGTCAATAAACCACTCTGGGCGAAACTCAGCCCAAATACGCCGGAGTTGCCAGACATCGCAGAAGCAGCTCATAAGGCAGGAGCTGAGGTTGTTGTAATTGCGAACACTGTTCTAGGGATGGCAATCGATATCGAATCAAGAAAACCAATTTTAGGAGCAAAGCGTGGTGGCTTGTCAGGTCCTGCAATTAGACCAATTGCAGTTCGAGCTGTTTACGACACCCATGAAGCTAATCCTGAACTGCCAATTATAGGTGTCGGTGGCATTAACACTGCTGAAGATGCTTTGGAGTTTATTCTTGCAGGAGCAACTGGACTACAGATAGGTACAGCAAATTTTAAAGATCCAAGAACATGCAAAAAAGTTATAACGGGGCTTTCGCGATGGTGCGAAAGTCATGAGGTTAAAAGAATCAGCGATCTGATCGGAGGAGCGCATGGCTGAGAAATATGAATCACTGGATGAATTATTCGAAGATGAAGAATTCGAAGTTAGTGAAGAGTCGGAAGACAATGTTCCACTAGAGGTTAAAAGCCGTCTTGCATTGGCGTTAGACGTTGATGATTTGATTGATGCTCGCCGTCTTGCAGGTTCTTTATTTGATTTTTTCGGCACCGTGAAGGTCGGATTAGAACTCTACGCGGCCGCAGGACCTGATTCGGTAGGAGTTTTTACCGAGGCAGGTTTTGACGTTTTCTGTGATCTGAAACTGCATGACATACCGACAACAGTCCATAAGGCTGCTCGTGTTGTTGGTTCCGTGGGGGCTAGATGGGTCACGGCGCATGCAGCGGGTGGAGAAGAAATGCTTAAAGCCGCTGTAGATGGCTTGAAGGAAGGGGCGGAGAGTGTAGGCCTACCAACTCCAGGTGTTCTAGGAGTGACTGTGTTAACGAGCGACTCAATAAAAAATGAAGAGACAATCCTTTCACGCTGTGAAACTGCGCTAAAAGCAGGCTGTGAAGGAATTATTTGTGCAGCGCCTGACCTTCAAGCCACTTCAAGTTTTTCTGAAAAACTCATCAGAGTTGTTCCGGGTTTAAGGCTGGCTGGCGCTAATAGTCATGATCAAGTGAGAGTAGCAACGCCTATGGAAGCAATTAGTGGTGGAGCTGACATGCTAGTAATAGGAAGAATGGTAACGGAAGCTGAAAATCCCATTGAAGCTTCTGAAGAATTAGTTAGTGAGCTTTTAGGTTAAAAAATATTGCTCCTGCAAAATGCAATTCTCACAAAGATTGCCTACTATGGTTTTCGCATGAACCGACCCCCGCCACTCACAGACGAACAGAGGCGTCAAGCTTTAATAAAAGCTGCAGAAGCTAGAAGGCTGCGTGCTGAAATTAAAGAACTTCTTAAAATGGGATCCCTGTCTTTGGAGGATCTTTTAGAACGTTCAGACATTGATGAAAGTCTCGGCCGTATGAAAGTCCTTGCAGTTTTGGAATCCTTACCTCGGCTTGGAAAAGTAAAAGCGCGCAGAACGATGGAGGAGATAGGAATAAGTGAAAGTCGGCGATTGCGTGGTTTAGGTGCTCAACAGCGAGCTTCACTAGTGTCCCGTTTCCCTGATCAATCGTGACGTCTGAAGCAACGAAAACACCTCTGATAATTGTCATATCGGGTCCCGGTGGTGCAGGCAAGGGAACGATAGTACGTGAACTACGTGAATTAGATCCGAAAATTACTGTAAGCAGGTCATGGACGACAAGGGAACCACGAGTAGATGATAAGGACGATTCATACTTTTTTGTTGATGATCTCGAATTCAATAAACACAAGGATGACGGAGGCTTTATTGAGTGGAACGAGTTTTTAGGCTCAATGTATGGCACTCCCATGCCTGATTCTGATGACCAAAGGGATTTGATTTTGGAAATAGATGTTTCAGGAGGTCGTCAAATAAATGAAAAATTTCCTGACGCAACATTAATTTTTATCGACGTTGAGGATCCGGAATTAAGACGACGCTTATCCGAAAGAGGGGATAAGTCGAATGAAATAGAAAAACGTTTGATGGAAGCAGAAAGAGAAAGAAAAGAAGCGAAAGAGCTTAATTATCAGATCATTTTGAACGATAATCTCGCAAAAGCTACAAAAGAAATATATGAAATTATTTGTAAAGCTCGACTTTAAGCGAGTCGTAGGGAAGTTACTCGCATCCTGATACCTTGGAGATGCTACAGGAGCCACCTGTGAGAAAAAGATTTCTTCAAGAGGAGTCGCTATGCGGCGTTATGACACATTGATGAACCCAGAGATTGAAGGTCTTCTAGACACGACTGAATCTAAGTTCGGTCTTGTTGTTTTGGGAGCGAGAAGAGCACGACAAATTACTTCTTATTTTGGTCAATTAGGTGAAGGTTTGGGAGCTTCAGTTCCACCTCAGATTACTTCAACTTCAAGAAAACCCTTGACGATAGCTTTTGAAGAGGTATCAGTCGAGAAAATCGTTCCTATAGAACTTCCAGATGAACCTGAAATTGAAGAAGTTGCAGAAGTGGAAATAGTAGAAGCTTCGACTGACGAAGAGTCAGAAGAGATTTCTTCTCAAGACGACGAGAGCGCTTAGCCTCGTTTATATCCCAAATGGGTGAACTCGACGGTCGTCGGATCGTTCTAGGAATTACCGGCGGAATAGCCGCTTATAAGGCTATAGAGGTATGTAGGCGACTTACTGACGCAGGAGCTTACGTCTCCCCAGTAATGACGAAAGGCGCACTTCGTTTTGTCGGAAAGGCGACCTTTGACGCTTTAGGATCAGAAAAAACACAGGTCTCATTGTGGGATGAGGAACATGCGATTCCTCATACAAGATTGGGGCAAGGTGCTGATTTAATTGTCGTGTGTCCTGCTACAGCTCGGCTCATATCCGACTATCGAAATGGTCGGTCAGGAGATTTGTTAACAGCTACTCTTTTAGCTACACGTGCAGATGTGATGATTTGTCCAGCAATGCACACAGAGATGTGGGAACAAGTTTCAGTGATTGAAAACATTGCTGCGCTTCGGGATCGAGGTGTTCAGATTGTGGGACCCGTTGAAGGTAGGTTAGCTGGAGGGGATAGTGGCTTCGGACGCTTAGCTGATCCAGAGGATGTAGTTGACTCAGTTTTCAAACTTTTAGGCAAAAATAGTGGACATCAAACTGGAGACCTTGCAGGGTTGACAGTTTTAGTCACAGCAGGTGGCACACGAGAACCTATAGGGCCGGTTCGTTATATAGGTAATCGATCATCAGGTAAACAAGGTCATGCGCTTGCAAGTGAAGCGGCATTAAGAGGAGCGAAGGTTGTTTGCGTAACGACAGAGACAGAAGCAGCACCAGATGAATTAGGAATTGAAGTAATAGGAGTTGAAACAGCTCAAGAAATGCATGACTCGGTAATGGAAAATGCTTCGAGAGCAGATTGGATATTTATGTCGGCTGCAGTTGCAGATTTCAGACCTCAAAACGTTGCCAGTCAGAAAATAAAAAAGGAAGAAGGTATTCCTGAAATATCACTTGTGCCAACAGTGGACATATTGAAGGCTTTAGATAAAAAAAGAAAAAGTGATCAATTCATTATTGGTTTCGCAGCTGAAACAAAGAATTTACTTGATAATGCTTCAAAAAAATTAGAAAGTAAAAACCTTGATTTTATTGTTGCGAATGATGTTTCTGCTCCAGGAGTCGGGTTTAGACACGATACAAACTCGGTTTCTGTGATTGATCGAAATGGAACATCAACAGAAATTCCATTATGTGACAAAAGAGAAATAGCAAGAAATGTAATAGATATAGTCTCTGAATCGTGGTCTACGCAGGGAACTGATCCTAAGATTTAATAAAAGGAAAGAGAAAATAGTGTCGCGAAAGTGGAGTTTCACATCGGAGTCAGTGACAGAAGGTCACCCGGACAAAATGGCAGATCAGATTTCTGATGCGATTCTAGACGCACTTTTATCAGAGGATCCTAATTCCAGAGTTGCTTGTGAAACAATGGTAACAACTGGACTTTGTGTTGTATCAGGAGAGATAACAACTTCAGGTTATGTCGACATACCAGGGATAGTTCGTCAAACTATTCGAGAAATAGGATACGACAGAGAAGATTATGGCTTTGATGGTAGCACCTGTGGAGTGATGGTAACCCTCGATTCTCAGTCTGATGACATAAGTCGAGGCATCAACAGTTCTGAAGAGGCTCGCTCTGGTGCGTCAGATGATGAGGATGAACTCGACCAACAAGGTGCTGGGGATCAAGGAATGATGTTTGGTTATGCCTGCGACGAAACGGAAGCTCTAATGCCTTTACCGATTCAGGTGGCTAATCGCATGGCAGAAAGACATGCGGAGATAAGGAAGGCAGGTAATATTCCGTATTTGAGACCAGATGGTAAAACTCAGGTGACATTTGACTATGAAGACAACAAGCCTGTTCGTTTAAACACGGTTTTAGTTTCTACTCAACATAATGATGGAATTGATAGAGACACGATAATAAGGCCGGACCTGATTGAACATGTGATAAGACCCACTATTCCTGAAGAATTCAGTGGAGATGATTATACGGTTTTGGTTAATCCGACAGGAAGATTTGTCGTCGGGGGTCCTGTAGGGGATGCAGGTTTGACGGGACGAAAGATTATTGTCGACACTTATGGAGGGATTGCCAGACATGGCGGCGGCGCATTTTCTGGTAAAGACCCGAGCAAGGTGGACCGATCAGCAGCATACGCAACGCGTTGGGTGGCAAAAAACTTAGTTGCTGCTGGAGCCGCATCAAGATGTGAAGTTCAAGTCGCTTACGCAATTGGAATGGCAAGACCAGTATCAATTCTTGTTGAAACTTTTGGGACGGAAAAAGTTGACCCAATTAAAATAGAAGGTGCCATTCAAGAGATTTTTGATTTGAGGCCAGCGGCAATAATTAGAGATCTTGATTTGAGGAAGCCGATTTATAAATCAACTGCAGCGTATGGTCATTTCGGTCGTGAGGAGTTCCCTTGGGAGCAGGTCAATCGTGTCGAAGACGTGCGTTCTCACTTAGGACTGAACTGATCCCCTCGGCGGGCCTTTATGAATGCCCGAAATAAAAATGGTCAGTTGACCTTTGAGTCAACACTTGAGTCGACTAAGGGTAGCGAAGCTGAAGTTATTAGTTCTATTGACGATTTATCGGATCTGAGAGCAGTAAGGGTTCTTCCTGATGTTCCAGCTATCGATAAAGCATTTGATTATTCGATTCCTAAGTCATGGATTGAAGATGGGAAAGCCGATCAAATAAAAGTTGGAACTATGGTCAGGGTGCCGTTCAGCGGAAGACAGGTAAATGGTTGGGTAGTAGAGGTTGACATTCAACCAGAAGAAGGAATTAATCTGCTTTCATTATCCAAATATAGAAGTGTTGGGCCCTCTCCGGAAGTAATAGATTTGGCTCGTTGGGCAGCACACCGTTGGGCGGGTCGGCTTAACAGATTTTTAACTACAGCGTCTCCACCTAAGAATGTTCTTTCGCTAATTAGTCCTGAAAATGGTATTCAAAAAACAAAAACCAATACAGACAAGACGGTTTGGTTGCAAGAAGCAATGAAAAGCAAAGAAACTGTTCTTAGAATGCCACCATCGCAGGATGCTGTCGCAATAGCATCCGAATTGGTGAGCAAGGGAAATACCTTAATACTTTTCCCATCGATTTCAGGTGCGCAAAAACTCGCTGCAGGGTTAAAAAGAAAGGGATTGCATGTTTCAGTAGTGCCTGAACAATGGCAACATGCTGCTGTTGGAGGTTCTGTAGTAGGAAGTCGGTCAGCGGCATTTGCTCCAATAGTGGACCTGTCTGCAGTCATCGTTTTCGATGAACATGATGCTTCGTATCAAGAGGAACGTGCTCCAACATGGAACGCACGTGATGTAGTCATAGAACGTGCAAGAAGGAAAGATGTGCCATGTATTTTAGTCTCAGCGATTCCTACGCTCGAAGCTATTTCATGGGGTCGTCAAATAAAACCCTCACGCAAAGAAGAACGAGACGGATGGCCAATAGTTGAAATAATCGATAGACGAGATGACGACCCCATACGGTCTGGCCTTTTAAGCCAGAAGCTGACTTCAATACTAAGAGATGAAGCAGGTCCGGTTATTTGTATTTTGAACAGAAAAGGTCGTTCACGTCTCTTAGCATGTGACAATTGTGGTTCTCTCGCAAGGTGTGAAAAGCATTTAATTCCTCTTACTCAAAAAGAAGACTATGTGCTCGAATGTTCCTCTGGCTGTGATGATCGTCCCGTGGTATGCGATTCCTGTGGTTCAACAAGATTAAAAAATTTGCGTGCAGGGATAGCAAGACTTAGAGAAGAGTTAGAAGCATTATCAAAGAAAAAAGTAGTGGAAATAAGTTCAGATTCAAAAGGGAAAATACCGAATTCAGATATTTACATTGGAACTGAAGCCGCCCTTCACAGGGTGGAACGAGCATCTCGGGTAGTTTTCTTAGAGTTCGACCAGGAACTTTTAGCGCCAAGGTTTAGAGCAGCTGAACAGGCGGCTTCTCTGTTGATTCGATCTGCTCGGCTAATAGGTGAAAGAAATAGAGGAGGAAGAATAATTATCCAAACTCGACAACCAGAACACGAAGTTTTACAAGCTGTTCTCCATGCAAATCCAGAGAAACTAATCGAAGCCGAATCAGAAAGAAGACGTTTATTACAATTGCCGCCATATAGTGCTTTAGCTCAAATTTCAGGGGCTTCAGCTTCCGAAATGGTTGAATCTTTAAGTGCAATTCCCGGAATCGAAATTATGGGTCCACGTGATGACTGTTGGCTCGTTCGTGCTGCTGATAATGATGCTTTATCTCAAGCTATTTCGAGTGTGGGGCGGCCAAAAGGTAAAATCCGGATAGAAATTGACCCTAGAAGAGCTTGATAGTCAAACCAAAAGCCTTCAGACGGTAACCTTTCATAATGGCTATGAACGCAATAAGAGTAATAGGGGATCCTGTATTAAGGGTTAAGGCAAAAGAAGTAACAGAAATAACAGAAAATCTTGCCCGCTTAACTGAAGAAATGCTGTCAACTATGTATTCAGCTCCAGGAATAGGTTTGGCGGCACCTCAAGTAGGAATCCAAAAAAGACTTTTTGTCTACGATTGGGGTGCAGGCCCAGGCGTTTTGATAAACCCTGAAATAAAAGACGCTGACGGGGAGTGGGCTTTTGAAGAGGGTTGTCTGTCGATTCCAGGTCTTTCATGGGAATTACTCAGACCTAAACAGATTCATATAGTGGGCTTAGATTTGGACGGTAAAGAGGTTTCTTTTGAGGCTGATGAACTGGAAGCCCGGTTATTTCAACATGAAATGGATCACCTGGATGGAGTTTTACTTGTTGACCACCTAGACGAGGATCAAAGGCGTGAGGCTAATAAAACACTAATGGGCATAGGCGACTCAACAGGTTCTCCACTCCCGATAGTGAGGGAAAGTCTCGGGTTCTCACAAAGTGACTAATGATTTTAAGAGATTGGCTTTTGTAGGAACTCCAGAGTTGTCGGTTCCTTTTATGACAAGTTTGAATGCTTCTGGTTATGAAATTGGAGTGGTGGTAACCGGAGAGGACCGAAGAAGAGGTAGAGGTGAAGAACCTTCTCCTTCTCCTGTGAAGCGGGCCGCTATTGAAATGGGTCTACCAGTAATTCATGAGATAGAAGAAATCGAAAATTTCGAAATTGACCTTGCAGTGGTAGTGGCGTATGGAAGTTTTATTCCGATCGATCTTCTCGAAAGAGTTCCGATGATAAATGTACATTTTTCTTTGCTTCCAAGGTGGAGGGGGCCTGCCCCTATAGAAAGAGCGATCCTTGCTGGCGACACGAAAAGTGGGGTTTGCGTGATGAAAGTAGGTGAAGAGTTTGATGTTGGTGATGTTTTCACTCGGCAAGAAGTAGAAATTTCACCACGTGACACTACAGAAACTCTTAGAGATCGTTTGGTTGAAGCAGGATGTGAACTGCTTGTATCAACGCTCGATGATGGGCTTAGTGAACCAGCACCTCAAGTAGGAGAGATAGTTTGGGCTGAAAAAGTAACTCCTCAAGAGAGAGAGATTGACTGGGGGCTTGAAGCTGAGAAAATTGACCGGCTGGTTAGGGTAGGCGGGGCGTGGACAACATTTAGAGGTGAGCGTTTCAAAATCTGGAAAACTGAAGCAACTACCCGTGAGATTCAGGGTCGACCCGGTCAACTGCTTGGAGATGAAGTGGCGAGTGGTAAAGGCTCATTGCGACTAATTGAGGTTCAATCTCAAAATCGAGCCCGACAAGCATTTGATTCATGGAAGCTAGGTGCGCGATTAGAAGAAAATTGCGTATTCGGAGATGACTGAAAATAACGAGACACGTGCTCTAGCTTTAAAGGTTCTCGGTCGAATAGAAAGGGATTCTGCATTCGCGAATTTAGCTTTAAGAGCTGCTTTGGATGACTCTGAGCTAGATGAAAGAGATAAGGCATTAGTCACAGAGCTGGTTTACGGCGTTACAAGAATGCGTAGAGCGTGCGATTTTTTGATTGATCGATTTATCAGCAAAAAATTACATCCAGATGTTCGAACAATTTTACGTTTAGGCACCTACCAGCTTCATTGGATGAACATACCTGACCATGCTGCAGTGAATGCTTCGGTTTCTTTAGCACCTAAATGGGCAACAGGATTGTGCAACGCCGTGTTACGCAAGGTCGCTAAAGAGACGATTGATTGGCCTACAAAAGCGATTGAATACAGCTATCCGGATTGGATTGTGGAGAGACTTGAGTCTGATCTTGGAGAAGCTGAAGCTGGAGAAGCTCTTAAGTGTATGAACAGCTCAAAATCAGCGACTCATCGTGAAGATGGCTATTTCCAAGACGCGGCTTCTCAAATGGTGTCAAACCTTTTAACACAGGAAGGAAACTGGGGCGAAGGCCCAGTAATAGATGTTTGTGCAGCCCCAGGTGGTAAAGCTAGTGCAGCTGTTTCAGCAGGATTTCCTGTAATTGCAGCAGATTCATCCTTCAAGAGATTGAAATTGGCCAGATCAAATTCCCAGAAACTCAATATAAAACTTCCTTTGGTTGTCTCTGACGGGATTGATTTACCATTCAGACAAGGTGAAGCTTCAAGAGTCATAGTTGATGCTCCTTGCAGCGGACTTGGTGTTCTGAGAAGAAGAGCTGACGCTAGATGGAGAATTAAAGAAGAGGACATTGATGTTTTAGCAGACCTTCAGTTAAAACTACTGTGTTCAGCTTTTACCATGGTTAAACCAGGAGGCTTGCTTATTTACAGCGTCTGCACGCTAACTAATTCAGAAACTATTCGAGTAGATGAAAAATTTCGGAATCTAGTGAATGTTGAAGGAGTAGATGATTTGCCTCACCCCTGGCGCGAACACGGAAGAGGTGGAATGATTCTTCCTCAAGATTTAGATAGCGAAGGAATGTCTGTATTTTGTTACAGAGTCCCTTGATGTATTAAACGGTAATTAGTTTTTCTTTCAAATGTTTGAGAACGAGTTCCAGAGCCTCGAAAGTTGGATGCCCAGGTTCATCGACAAATTCTTCGGTGAGCACAGAATGTGCACGTGTGCTGATTCCATGCGTGTTGCCGGGTGATGAATCGATTTCAACAGACACGAATCCGTCTCCGAACTCTTCATGAAGTCTCGCAAAACGTTCGTTGGGCACCATCGAATCATTAGAGAATCTGAGACCTAAAATACAGACACCATTATCGACACGACTTTTCGCTATTTCAAGATCGGCATTGGAAACGCCAATTGATTTCTTTCGTTTTTTTCCAAATGGTAAAGGCAAACTTGGCTGGCTAAGAACTGGTGCGATAAGTCGTTCATCGAGCATCATGCCTAAAGCAAAACCTCCCGTGAAACACATTCCTACTGCTCCGATTCCGGGGCCTCCACATCTTCCATGCTCAAAAGCAGCGAGTGCCCGTAACCAGTCGGTAACTGGAGATGTTCTTCGAGTCATGAGGGCAGTGAATTCTCGGGATATACAAGCTTTTTGCAGCGTTCGGATTGAATTACCGAGTGTGGGTTTTTCTCCAGGGACTCCAAAAAGAGATGGAAGGATTGCAGTGCAGCCTATTCCAGCGACTTTTCTACCAAATTGAGCAACTTTCGGAGTGATTCCAGGAATTTCTGCCATGACGATCACAGCAGGACCAGAACCAATACGAAGAACTGTCTTGCTTTTGCCATTATGTTCAAATTCAGCTATTTCATAGCCTTCTAAAGTGCTTAATTCCATTGCCAGACCTTATCGGAAGTTATGAGCAGAGGAGACGGTAGTTATGCTTGTCATGTGAACGAAAAAACACAATCTGTGAAAAAAGAAACAAAAGTAAAAATTTTGACAGTCTCAGATGGAGTTGCGCACGGAGTGCGTGAAAACAAATCAAGTGAAGCATTAGTTCAACGTGTTTCCAATGAAGGGTGGACTGTTGAAGACACTGTGGTTTCACCTGATGGAGAAAATGAGGTAGCTCAAACCTTGACAGCCATGGCAAAAGATTTTCATGGGTTGATTATCACTACCGGAGGTACAGGTTTTGGTCCTCGTGATGAAACGCCAGAAGGCACATTGAAAGTAATCGATAGGGAAGCTCCGGGATTGGCTGAAGCGATGAGATTAGTCAATCCTTTAGGAAGACTTTCACGAGGCGTTGCTGGGACGATTGGGACATCACTTGTTGTGAATACGCCCGGTTCAGAAAAAGGCTGCATTGAATGTTTGGATGCGGTAATAGATGTAATTCCTCATGCAGTTGGTCTTCTGTCAGACAATACCGACCCCCATCCAGTCTGAGGGTTGACTTGAAAGACGATGCGAATTTCATGGCTGCGGCAGTTACGGTCGCAGAAAAAGCAAGGTTTTGGTCCTCCCCTAACCCTTGGGTTGGAGCTGTTGTAGTAGCAAAAGGTCAGATCATAGGTGAAGGCGCTACGGGATCTTTTCAAATAGATAGTGTCCATGCGGAAATATCAGCTCTTAAGGTTGCAGGGGAACTAGCAAAAGGAGCGACTTTATACACGACTCTTGAACCTTGTAATCATCAAGGTCTTACAGGACCATGCACCGATGCAATTATCAAGTCAGAAATTAAAAGAGTGGTAGTGGGATTAGTAGACCCAGATGAAAGAGTTTCAGGTTCTGGGGTGGAAGCACTTAGATCTGCTGGGATTGAAGTTGAGGTAGGGCAAAACAGCGCTGATGTTGAAAAACAACTATTGCCTTACCTTCATCACCGACGGACAGGCCGACCTTATGTAGTTCTTAAATTGGCAGCAACATTAGATGGCCGTATTGCCGCACCTGATGGGTCAAGTAATTGGATTACAGGTGAAGAAGCAAGAATTGACGTGCATAAGTTACGAGCAGAAAGTGATGCTATTTGTGTAGGGGCAGGGACAGTTAGGGGCGACGACCCCATGCTTACCGTCAGATCGGTTGACGGTCCCAGTCCTCGTCGAGTTGTAATTGGTGAAATACCAGAAGGAGCTCAAGTCGAACCTGCTGAATCATGGAAAGGGCCTTTAGGGGATTTGATTCAAAAGTTAGGAGATGAAGGAGTGCTGCAATTGCTTGTTGAGGGAGGAGCTAACCTCGCTGGGCAGATGCACAGAGAGGGACTGGTAGACCGTTATGTAATCTATATTTCTCCTTCGCTTATGGGAGGTGATGACGGTAAACCTTTGTTAAGTGGTGATGGTGTTTCGACTATGGAATCGATCAAACGAGGAAGATTCGCCGATGTTACCCAATTAGGCGAGGACGTTCGGTTGGATTTAGTTCTTTCATGAAAGTTATTTAAAATCAACACACTTGTGCGTCACCTAGTGGCTAAGTTTGTATTGTGCTAAAAATTGTTTTACCAAAAGGTTCCTTAGAACAAGCGACATTGGATTTATTCGACTCTGCTGATCTCTCAGTTAGTCGTTCTTCAAAAGTTGACTATAAGGCCAATATTGACGACCCGCGAATTGATGAAGTTAGAATCTTGAGACCACAAGAAATTCCCACTTACATTGCTGATGGCTTGTTCGATATAGGGATAACAGGGCGCGATTGGATCGAAGAAACCGAAAGCGATGTGGTTTCGTTAGGAAAATTGCATTACTCCAAAGCCACGGCGAGGCCGGTTAATATAGTCGTGGCTGTTCCTGAGGATTCGCCTTTTGAGAAAGTAAAAGATTTGCCATCAGGTGTAAAAGTTTCTACTGAATACCCAAATTTGACTAGAAATTTTTTTGCTGCACAAGGCGTTGATGCAGAAATACAGCTCAGCTATGGGGCTACCGAAGCCAAGGCTCCTGACATAGTTGATGCGGTAGTGGATTTGACTGAGACTGGAAGAGCGTTAAAAGCTGCAGGTTTGAAAATTATAGACACGATACTCACAAGCCATACTGAATTGGTAGCGAATCGTGAGTCTGCAGAAAACCCTGAATTGCGTCATGCTATGGAACAAATTCACACACTTCTAGAGGGAACCTTAGAGGCAAGAGGCAAGGTTCTCGTAAAAATGAATGTTGCATCAGATCAGCTGCAGAGTGTCCTTGAAGTCATACCTTCAATGAAAGCACCAACTGTTAATGAGCTTGCTAAAGGTGAGGGGTACGCGGTTGAAACCGTTGTAGCAAAAACAGAGATAAATATTTTAATTCCAGAACTCAGGGATAAAGGTGCTTCTGACATTATTGAACTACCTTTATCCAAGATTGTTCACTAAAAGTGATTGTTTAGCCTACTCTTCGTCAGGGGTTTCCTCCTGGTTGCCAAGTTGAACAAAGGCGAGACGAATTTGATGCAAAGCATCTTTGAGGGTTCCTTCAGCTTCACCTAACCTTCCAGCTAAAGAATCCAAAACTGCTGACATTGCGTCAATAGCTAGAGAAGCTTCATCCATTTTTGGTGGTTGCTGAGAAAGATGTATTGCTCCGAGTTCATATAAACCCATTAGATGGTTAGCCACAACAATCTCAGCAGGTGCTGCAGCTAGCTGTTCGCGCACGGCGTTCATCTCAGCAGCTAAAGCTTCAGCTTGCTCCTGCTCTTCTGGTGAGAGCTCAGAAAACTCCGAAGACTCCACTTCTTGTTCAGGATCAACACTGTGTTCTCCGTCTGGCGTCCATAAACTATTCATTTTTCCTCCAATTTATTAAATATTTTCTGATCTAACTCTGCACTGCTTCAGTTCTATGTTGGTACTCTAGAGTGCGAAAATAAATAGAAAGCGGGTTCCCACCCCACCAGACCACTCTAAGTGAGTTTTGGTTTTTACGGCGGGCTCCTTTTTCTATTGCCCGCCTTTATTTTTTAGATGGTTATAAAAGTCTAAAGGATATTTGCGTGTAAGGAAATGCAATCAACCACGGAGGAGAGACTACGTGCCACACAGGAGTGACGAACAATAGCTAACCCAACTGAAGAAGAACCGAGAGTTAACGAGGATATCCGAGTAGAAAATGTCCGACTTGTTTCCGCTGAAGGAGAACAGGTAGGAATTAAAACGATTTCAGAGGCGCTTCGTTTTGCGCAAGAAGCCGGATTGGACTTGGTGGAAGTCGCCAATCAGGCTGACCCTCCAGTTTGTCGTGTTATGGATTATGGAAAGTTCAAATACGAACAATCTCAGAAAGCAAAGGAATCAAGAAAAAAAGCAACTCATATCCTGGTGAAGGAAATGAAATACCGTCCCAAAATAGGATCAGGTGATTTCGAAACAAAAACTCGACGGGTGGAAAAGTTTTTATCAGAAGGAAGTAAAGTCAAGGTCACCATCATGTTTAGGGGTAGGGAAATTCAATACCCGCAACTCGGACGGAAAATCTTAGACGATATAGCTGAATCAATTTCACATGTTGGAAGAGTTGAGGTTTACCCTGAACAAGAAGGTCGGAATATGACTATGTTGCTAACTCCAGGAAAGGCAACCCGTAGGCAGCGTGAAGCGATTGAAGCCTTACAAGCGGAAGCATTAGAGATGGAGGAAGCTTTAGAAGATGTCGAATCTTCGCTGGAAGTTGAAGAAGAGCAGACAAGCGATGAAGTTACAGAAGAAGAGCAAGATTTAGAAACGGATTAGAACTTAAAAAGCAGGAGTGATTATGCCAAAAATGAAAACCCATAGGGGTGCAGCTAAGAGAATAAAAGTTACAGGTAGTGGTCGTTTGCGACGTCGTAAGGCAAACAAAAGTCACATACTTGAGAAAAAAACCTCTACTCGCAAGCGCCGTTTGGGAAAAATGACTGAAGTAGACGGAGCTAACAGTAAAGCAATACGCAAACAATTAGGTATTTAATAACACAGAGTCCTCATAAAGAAGGTCTCCGATAAAAGGAGTTGAAGATGGCCAGAGTTAAAAGAGCTGTCCACAGTAAAAAGAAACATAAGGCCGTTTTAAAACAGGCTAAAGGCTATTACGGAAATAAAAGCCGTACTTTCAGAGCTGCAAATGAACAAGTCATGCATTCAGGGAATTACGCGTTCAGGGATCGCCGTGCAAAAAAAGGACAATTTAGACGCCTTTGGATCCAGCGCATTAATGCAGCATGCCGAATTCATGGTACGACCTACAGTGTTTTTATTGCTGGTCTCAAAAATGCTGGTATAGAGGTTGATAGAAAAGTTCTCGCTGATGTGGCGGTAGCTGATCCTGAAGCATTTGCACAACTAGTGGAAATTTCTAAACAATAAAAACTGATGACACTCTATGGAATTCCTTTAATTAAGAGGATCTGAGAAAAGTTTCTAGTTAATAAAATGTCGTTTAACAGCCAACGTATTCGGAGAATGCGGCGTTTAGCGAGAGATTCTGAAGTCCGAGAATTGGAAGGCCTTTTCGTGGTCGAAGGACCAAGACTTGTCGAAGAGGCGATAGAGGCAGACCTCGAGATCGACGAAGTTATTTTGCCAGCAGATGAAATCGACAATGACCTGGTTACAGTTTTGAGCCAGAAAAAAATCCAGTTTCATTTAGTTGATAGAAAGATTTTCACAGGTTTGACGACATTGCGAAATCCTCAAGCCGCTATAGCAGCTGTTCATAAACACGGTATGGAGCTAGATAATCTCGTCGAAAAAAAAGGTTTACTACTTATCTTGTCTGGCGTTTCTGATCCTGGTAATTGTGGCAATTTGATTAGAACAGCAGAAGCATTTGGAGCTTCCGGGATTCTTTTTCATGGAGGGGTTGACCCCTACAATCCGAAAGTAGTTAGATCATCTGCGGGTTCATTTTTTAGAACGAGATTCTCTGTGCTCAACGAAGAATTCCATACTGAAAAACTGTTTGAAGAATTAAAGAAGTCGGAATACAGCTTTGTAGCCACGTCACCTTCTGGTGGAATATCTCCAGAGGAGGTTGCTGACAACAGTCAAATAGCAGTGATTCTAGGAAACGAACCTAGAGGTTTACCAAAAGAAATAGAAGCCCTATGTGACGAGATTGTGACTGTGCCGATTGAAAACACCGTTGAATCTTTGAATGTGGCTACTGCAGGAGCGGTTGTTCTTTATGGAATTAAAAGATCGCGTATTTAGTGTTTAAGTAAAATAACCCTTCTAAGCCTATTCATATGGCGTAACCTGCGATAAACGGATTCGAAAACTTACAACTGGTATTTGAAAATGAATCAAGACTATGACCTGCATTTAGAAGAGGCAAAAGGAAAGATAGAAGAATCTTCCGATTTAGAAGCCTTGAAGAAATTAGAAGTAGAACTGTTAGGCAAGCAGTCATTGACTTCCCAAGCAAAAGGATCTTTAGGTGGATTAGAGCCGGAAGAACGCCGAGAATTGGGACTTGTCCTGAACGAGACTCGCTCGAAACTTGAGGGAATGTTTGAAATACGAAGAAGGAAACTTGAGTCGGACGCGAGAGGAGAACAGTTAGAGAGCGAGAGACTCGATCTGACCGAGTTTGATCGAGGTCATCGACTTGGCCACCGACATGTCGTCACTCAGACTTGGGAAAGGCTGGAAGATCTTTTTATTGGTATGGGCTATACGGTTTCGGAGGGGCCAGAAATAGAAGACGAATGGCATAATTTCGGTGCATTAAATTTTCCTCTTGGACACCCTGCTCGAGATATGTACGACACTCTTTACGTTGAGTATGGGGACCCGATGAGCACTCTTTTAAGAACACACACCTCGCCAGTTCAGATAAGAGTAATGGAGGAAGTCGATCCACCAATTTATTCAATCATGCCAGGAAGAGTTTTTAGGAGCGATACTGCAGATTCAACTCATATGCCTGTCTTTCACCAAATCGAAGCTTTGGTGGTGGATAAAGGAATTACCTTTGGAGATTTAGCTGGAACTATAGAGGCTTTTACCAGTGCGTATTTTGGAAAAGATTTCGAATCGAGACTTCGACCATCATATTTTCCCTTTACAGAACCCTCTGCCGAATTTGATATAAGACACCCAGGTGGCAAATGGTTGGAGCTAGGCGGTTGTGGAATGGTTCATCCTGAGGTTTTGAAAGCTGGAGGTTTAGATCCGGAAGAATGGCAAGGATTTGCATTTGGGTTTGGCCTTGACCGCTTAGCTTTGATGCGTCATGAAATTGATGATTTGCGTGAATTGTTTCGTAACGACTATCGATTCTTGGAGCAGTTCTGATGCAGGTTTTACAGGTTCGACCAGAACTCGAAAAGGTTGTGGGGTCATGAAAGTTTTACTCTCCTGGATGAAAGAATTTGCTCCTATTGAGGGAGAGCCTGATGTGATAGCTGAGCAGTTGAGTGAATTGGGTTTGGCAGTTGAGGAGACAACTCAAACGGGGGATCATCTAAAGGGTGTTGTAGTCGCAAAAGTTTTGGATTTGAGGCCTCATCCTGATGCAGACCGTATCCAAATAGTTGAAGTTGACAGTGGTGATGGGCAGCCATTACAAATTTGCTGCGGGGCATTTAATATGTCTCCTGGTGATTTTGTTCCACTGGCAACCATAGGAACAATAATGCCCAATGGAATGGAAATCAGTCGTCGAAAGTTACGCGGCGAGTGGTCTAATGGGATGCTTTGCTCAGGTGCTGAAATAGATCTTGGTGAAGACCATGATGGGATCCTCATTCTAGGAAGTGAAAGTGAGCAGGGAACTCCTCTAGCTGATTCATTGGGAATTGAATCCGATGTTCTTTATGACCTCGAAGTAAATCCGAACCGACCGGATGCTATGTCTGTGGCTGGCGTAGCGCGCGATCTGGCTGCCTATCAAAAAATACCTTTCAGCGTTCCGATTCCTAAAGTTCCTGAAAAGGGGAAAGATATCTCTGAAATTCTGAAAACAGATATCGTTTCCTCAGATCTTTGTGGCCGCTTCGTTGCGAGGGTAATTGATGGAATTTCAATTCAGGAATCTCCTCAGTGGCTGAAAAATAGAATTACGGCATTAGGAATGAGACCAGTTAACAACGTTGTGGACGTATCTAACTACGTAATGCTGGAGTTGGGTCAACCAAGTCATACTTTCGATTTGGCTTGTGTTGCGAATTCAGAATTTCGAGTCAGGTGGGCTCAAGATGGGGAAGAAATTGTAACTCTCGATGGAGAAACGAGAAACCTGACAGCTGAGGACGGCGTGGTAGCTGATGGTTCAGACTCACCGATTGGAATTGCGGGAGTGATGGGTGGCGTTTCAACAGAAATTAGTGAAGGCACCTCAACGGTGGCCTTGGAAATGGCATGGTGGAATCCTTCGGCAATAGCAAAAACATCAAGAAGGCTTGGGTTGAGAAGCGAAGCTTCAGCTCGTTTCGAAAGAGGAACCGATCCAGAAATAATTGAAACTGCCATGCTGAGGTTCTGTGAGTTATTGAGACCTGAGGTGGACTTGTCTCCTGGGATAATTGATGAGAAAGGCGACCTACCTTCAAGGGATAAAATTAAAGTCCGTGTTTCAAGAGTCAATAGCATTCTTGGAACTGATCTTGACCAGAAGGACATTCTTGAGATACTTGACCCCATAGGTTTCGAAGCTGAATCTGTTGATCAGGATATTGATGTCATAGCGCCAAGCTTTCGACCAGATACTTCATCAGAGATTGATGTGATTGAAGAGGTGGCGAGGATTTATGGTTACGAAAGGATTGTAAAGACTGTTCCAAAGTCTAAAACCTTTGGTTCGCTGACAGCGAAGCAAAGTGACCGACGTTTAATTAGAACAACGATGATGGGTTTAGGTTTAGATGAAGCGATGCCCGTACCTTTTCTTGCTCCAGGTGAACTAGAAAATGCTGGGCTCGAATCTGATGGAATAAAAGTTGCGAACCCTTTGGTTGCAGAAGAGTCGGTAATGCGTTCTTCTCTGCGACCTGGTCTATTAAAAACTTTGGCTTATAACGAGTCTCATAGACTTACTGGGTTAAGACTCTTTGAGCTTGGCCACATCTACAGGCAACCTGAAAAACCTCAACCGTTGCCAGACGAGAGAGAGCAGCTTGTATCTGTTCTCGCTGGAGATGAGGCTGGGGAAATTGTCAAGATCTGGTCTGCTTTGGCTGATGCGCTGGCTTTCGGCGAGTATGAATTAATTGCCGACTCGCCACCAGGCTTTCATGCTACAAGAACATCCCGAATTGAGATTCAGGGTAAAACTGTTGGCTTCTTAGGGGAAATTGATCCTTCGGTTCTTTCCTTGTTTGAGGTTAGTGAGAGGGTTGCATGTCTTGAGGTTGATATTGATGACCTTCTGGCAATATCTCACGGACACCGTTCATATTCGCCTTTTAGCCGTTACCCATCGTCGGATATTGATTTGGCATTTGAAGTTGATGAAGAAGTCTCTTCAAATGAGGTAAAAAAATGTCTACAAGAACAAGCTGGAGTGTTACTCGTCGATATACATCTGTTTGATATTTTCAGAGGTGGGCCTGTTTCAGAAGGACGGAGAAGTTTAGCGTTCAAGTTGCGACTTCAAGCTGAAGATAGGACTCTTACAGCTGCGGAGGTAGCGAAAGTTCACGGAGAGTGCATAGAAGCAGTTGAGAAAAAGTTTTCTGCAAAACTTCGGAGTTGAACTGATTTCAGGAATGAACAATATTTGAAAGGATCTGATAATGAAAGCGTGGCAAATACACGAACTGGGAGAACCAAAGGACTCTTTGAAACTTCAAGAGATGGAAACCCCAGAACCAATGGCTGGCCAATTGTTAGTAGAAGTAGATGCGGTGGGTTTGGCTTTTCCAGATGTGCTGCAGTGTCGTGGGGAGTACCAGGTTAAACCGCCCCTACCTTTTACACCAGGAGGTGAAACAGTAGGCAGAGTTCTAGCGGTAGGTGAAGGAGTGGAAGGTTTCAGTGTGGGTCAGAAGATCATTTCACTCGGAGGTGGTTTGTCTGAGCAGGCTTTAGTTCATGCACATATGTCTTTTGTTGTTCCTGATTCGCTGGATCAAGTCAAGGCTGCTGCTTTACCGATGAATTATGGAACAACTTGGTTTGCTTTGCATGACCGTGCCCTTATACAGAGTGGAGAAACATTACTTGTGACTGGAGCTTCTGGTGGGACAGGTTCTGCAGCAATTCAGCTGGGATTGGCAGCTGGGGCAAGAGTTATAGCGGTAGCAGGTGGGCAGGAAAAAGTTGATGCGTGCTTAGAACTTGGCGCAGAAGTGGTAATCGACCATACAGAAGAAGAAGACCTTGTTGAAAAAGTCAGAGAAGTTACGAACAATCAAGGTGTTGATGTGGCGTATGACCCAGTTGGTGGAGATATGTTCCAAAAAGTAAGAAGATGCATGGCATGGAATGGGCGATTATTGGTCATTGGTTTTGTAGCTGGGATCCCAGAGGTGGCTACAAACCATGTATTGCTCAAAAATTATTCAGTTGTTGGGGTTCATTGGGGGGCTTCGTTGGGCAGGGATCCGAGTTCGTTTAAACGACAAATGGCATCAGTGGTCGAGTTGAGCGGGGAAGGCAAAGTGGATCCTTTGTTGCATCCGACTTATGCCTTTGACTCTTCGAACCAGGCTCTTCAGGATATTGCTGACCGTAAAGTAGTGGGGAAAGTGGTAGTAGATTTAAATAAAACCTAGAAATATTGAATTTTTATACATAAAACTGTATGATGATACTATGATTTCAGTAGGTATTATTGGAGCTTCGGGTTATACCGGTGCAGAATTATTAAGGATTTGTTCAAAGCACCCTAATTTTGAAGTTAAAACGGCTGTTGCCTCGACTCTTGCAGGAACGGCTGTATCTGATGTGCATGTACATCTTTCAGCCGAATTTCCAGAAATGTTGTTTGAGGACAAAGACTCAGCGCCTTTAAGTGAATGTGAAATTATTTTCACTGGATTGCCTCATGGGGCTTCACAAAAAATAATTCCAGAATTTCTCGGAACTGCAAAACTGATTGTTGATTTGGGGGCTGATTTTAGACTCAGAGATGCTGACATGTATAAGCAGTGGTACGAAGAGGATCACATTGTTCCTGAACTTCTTGACTCAGCGTCCTATGGCTTACCAGAGCTTTTTCGTGAGGGGCTAGAAAATAGTTCTTTAGTAGCTGCGCCCGGCTGTTACCCCACAGCTGCATCTCTAGCCTTGGCTCCTTTTATAAGGGCAGGCGTGATTGAATCTGAGGAAATTATTGTTGATGCGGCAAGTGGCGCTTCTGGTGCAGGGAAGAATCCTCAACCAAGTAGCTTATTTTGTTCCGTAGATGAGAATTTTGCAGCTTACGGTTTACTTACGCACCGTCACACTCCAGAAATTGAACAGGTACTTAGCACTGCTTCAAACGGGAGTTTGATAGGCAATGCATCAGTTTTATTCACACCACATTTGGCTCCAATGAACCGTGGAATTCTTGCTACTTGCTATGGCCGGGTTAAGGGTGCACTTGACACGGATGCCGCTCTTCAAATTTTGACCGAGGCTTACGCTGGTATGCCTTTTATTGTCGTAAGTGAAAAATCGCCAACTACAAAATCAACTTTTGGATCAAATGCTGCTCATCTCACAGCAAGGGTAGATCCAAGAACAGGACTGTTGGTTTCATTTTGCGCAATAGATAATTTAGGCAAGGGTGCTTCTGGTCAGGCTGTTCAATGCGCAAATATAGTTCTAGGGCTCGATGAATCTGATGGTCTGAGTGCAATTGGAATAAGCCCATGACGATTACAGATATTGAAGGTTTTCTAGCTAGCGGTGTAGCTAGTGGAATTAAAAATAATAAAGAACTTGACCTCGCATTGGTTACGACCGAAGATCAACAACCGGTGCCGACAGCGGCTGTCTTTACATCAAATAAAATGACAGCCGCACCGGTCTTAGTTTCTCGTAGACATCTGGAAGCAACTGGAGGTGTTGCTTCTACTGTTGTTTTGAACAGCGGAAATGCAAATGCAGCTACAGGAGAGCAAGGTTTAATAGATGCTGAAAAGATGTGTCAGTTAACAGCACAAGGTCTCGGATGTGAATCGAGCGAAGTCCTAGTTTGTTCAACGGGGTGGATTGGATATCCACTTCCGATGGAAGAGATCACCTATGGGATAAAAAGTGCAATTGACTCCCTTAAAGATGATCAAGGAAAAACAGCAGCAAAAGCAATTATGACTACAGATACAGTTCCTAAAAATACTCTTGTCGAGGCGAAAGGTTTTTCGGTTGGCGGCATTTCTAAAGGAGCGGCAATGCTTCAACCGAATATGGCGACGATGCTCTCAGTGCTTACAACTGACGCAGTAATTAACCCGCAGGAGGCTACAAGATTGTTGCAACAGGCAGTTTCAGTTTCTTTTAATTGTCTAACAGTGGATGGAGCAGAATCTACTAATGACACGGTTATTCTCTTAGCAAATGGAAAGTCAGGAGTAGAAGACTCTGCACTCCTTGGAGAGGCTCTGATAGGAGCGTGTAAAGACCTGGCTGTGCAAATGGCTGATGATGCTGAGGGTTCGACTAAAACGGTTTTCCTTCATGTGACTGGAGCAAAAGACGATACGGAAGCTGAATTGGCAGCTAGGAGTACAGCTAATAGCCAGTTGATCAAGTGTTCTTGGTATGGGGAAGATCCTTACTGGGGTCGAATAGCGGCACAGATAGGTGCTTCCGGAATTCAGTTTGATCCTGAGACAATCTCAGTTTCATATGGAGGTCAGATCGTTTATGCACAAGGAAAAGCTCAGGAAGTGGACTCAAAGGCCTTGGATAAACACATGTCGCAAAGACGCTTAGAATTACATGTTGACCTAGGACAAGGTAGGGGTGAATCTGATGTGGTTACAACAGATCTAACGCATGCCTACATTGATGAAAATATGAGGACCTCGTGATGAAAAATAAGAATATTAATGAAGAGCCGGTTTTTTCACCTGAGAGAAGAGCGGGAGTTTTAGTGGAGACTCTTCCCTATATAACAAGATTTGCTGGAAGGGTTGTAGTTGTAAAATTTGGTGGCAATGCGATGGAAAGCGAAGAGTTAGCTGACCAATTTGCCCAGGACATTGTTTTGATGCACTCAGTGGGTATCAAACCTGTGGTCGTTCACGGAGGTGGACCTCAAATTGGTGACTTAGTGGAGAGGTTAGGTTTAAGCACAGAATTCAAAGATGGACAGCGAGTAACCGATAAGGAGACTCTAGAAATAGCTCAGATGGTTCTCGTCGGAAAAGTTAATACAGACATTGTTTCGAGTATCAATGTTCATTCTCCAATAGCTGTAGGTCTATCAGGCGGCGATTCAAACTTAATCGAAGCAACTCAAAGAGATTCATCGCTTGGTTACGTTGGTGATGTAGTGAAAATAAATCCTTCCATCGTGGATTGTCTTATGGAAGAAAATCTCATTCCCGTGATATCAACCATTGGAACAGATTCAAACGGGCAGGCTTACAACATAAATTCAGACACTGTCGCAGCTGCTTTAGCTGGTTCTCTGAAAGCTGAAAGGTTGCTTTACTTAACTGATGTAGAGGGATTATTAGAAGATGTTTCAGACCCAGAAAGCAAGATCTCAAAGATCGGTATTTCAAGTTTGAATGATTTGATAGAGAAAGGAATTGTAAAGTCTGGGATGATCCCCAAAGCACAGGCATGCATTGATGCAATTAAAGAAGGTGTTGCCTCAGCCCACATGGTTGATGGTCGGATACCTCACGTTTTACTTCTTGAATTGTTTACAGACGCTGGAATAGGAACGATGGTTCTACCAGAAGACATGTTGGAATCATTTGAATCTGAAACTCATGAACAGGGTCAATCATGAACTGGTCTGAATTGTTAATGCCAAATTATGGCACGCCGTCGGTGACATTTGTTAAAGGGTCCGGTACGGAGCTCTTCGATAAAGATGGGAAAAGGTATTTAGATTTTTTATGTGGAATAGCGGTAACTGGCTTAGGGCACAGCCATCCAAGAATAGCTAATGCCATATCAGAACAAGCAAATACACTCTTGCATGTTTCAAACCTTTTCATTACGGAACCACAACTTGAAGTGGCGGCAACTTTAGACAGACTTATAAATACTGGGAACGATCAACCTGGAAAAATTCTATTTCAAAATTCTGGAGCTGAAGCTAATGAAGCTGCCATGAAACTAGCTCGAAAATATCAAGGCATCGGAAAACATGGAGTGATTTCTGCTTATAAGTCTTTTCATGGTAGGACGATGGCAACTTTGGCTGCGACTGGTCAACCTGAGAAACATGGGCCATTCATGCCTTTGCCCGAGGGGTTTCGATATGCCGAATGGAATAATTTAGATTCTTTTGAAGAGGCTATTGAGCAAACGACTGGGGCAATATTAGTTGAACCTATTCAAGGTGAAGGCGGAGTTAACAATGCAGGGAAAGACTTCTTGCAGGGACTTCGAAAACTTTGTGATGAGAAGGGACTGCTTCTGATAGTGGATGAGATTCAAACCGGTCTTGGAAGAACGGGAGAGTGGTTCGGTTTTCACCATGCAGGTATCAAACCTGACATTGTAACAATGGCTAAAGGAATGGCTAATGGTGTTCCGATCGGAGCCGTTTGGGCAAAATCAGAAATAGCAGACGCTTTTAAACCAGGTGACCATGGCTCCACTTTCGCTGGACAACCGTTAGCGACCTCTGCTGCAAGAGAAACTCTGAGAGTCCTCGAGGAAATTCAGGCACCTCAATTAGCTAAAGAAAAAGGCGCAGAGATGGTTGCAGTAATTAGCGATATCGATGGAGTCGACTCGGTTAGAGGTTTAGGGCTTCTATTAGGTGTGGAAATCGAAAAAGAAAGACTACTGCAGGGTGATGCTCGTGACTTGGCGCAGGCTTGTTTAAAAGAGGGATTAGTTGTAAATGGAGTTACATCTACTGCACTTCGATTGGCGCCACCTCTAACAATTTCTTCAGAAGAAATAATTGAAGGGGCAGAGATTCTTGAAAAGGTTTTAAATACATGGAAGGAAAAGGCATCATGAAAAGTTTTTTAGAAGTTGATGACCTTACTGTAGAGGAACTTCACAGAGTTCTTGATCTTTGTCTTGACTCTAATCCGCCCAAGGTTTTAGAAGGCGAAGGTGTTGCTTTGGTATTTGAAAAACCTTCAAACCGCACACGTAATTCGATGGAAATGGCTGTTTTCCAATTAGGAGGACATCCGGTATATATACGTGGTGAAGAACTAGGTTTCGATGAAAGAGAATCTGTGGAAGATGTAGTTTCAACTCTTTCTGGTTACTACAAATGTATTGCAGCGAGAGTTTTTGATCATAAGACGCTTGAGAGAATGGCCAAAGTTGGACTTTGTCCGATTGTCAATCTTCTCTCTGACGCAGGTCACCCCATGCAAGCATTAGCCGACGTCATAACACTAGTTAAAGAGTATGGAGACATTAACGGCAAGAGCTTAGCTTTTATAGGTGATGGCAATAATGTGTTTCGTTCTTTAGCGATGGCGGCTGGGATGTTAGGTGCCGAAATTCGTTTCGCTGGACCAAGTGATTATCGCTTGAGTGAAATAGATAAGGACAGACTGGCTGCAGCGGATGTAGTAGTTAATGAGTTTGATTTTGCAGAAGATGCGGCTGATGGTGCAAATATTGTTTATACGGATGTATGGACATCTATGGGTCAAGAGTCCGAGGCTGCAGAAAGAAAAAAAGCTTTCGAAGCATTTACGGTGGATGGTAATTTAATGGGAGCTACGTCATCAGATTCTGTTTTCCTACATTGTCTTCCTGCTCACAGAGGTGAAGAAGTAACAGCAGAAGTGATAGATGGACCAAAGAGTCGTGTATGGGATCAATCGGAAAACAGAATGCATGCAGCCCGTGGGTTACTTGCATGGCTTCTAACTGAGGGCCAAGAAAATGAGTAAATCACAAAGACAACATCTACTTGCAAAGATTCTTGAAGGACAGGCTGTCTCAAGTCAAGCAAAACTAGTTGAACTACTTAAGGCTGAAGGTATAGATGTTACTCAAGCCACACTCTCACGTGATCTTGAAGAACTCGGAGCTGTCAAGGTGAGAGTTCCTGTAGGCGACAGTGTTTATGCGGTACCAGATAATCCGACAGAAAGAGTTTTGCCAGTTGATTACCTCAGGCGTGTATTAGGCGAGTGGTTAGTAGAGGTATCAGTTTCTAACAACATTGTTGTTTTACGGACACCACCCGGATCCGCACACGTTGTAGCGTCGGCAGTTGACAGAGCGAGTCTTCCAGAAATCATAGGAACGGTTGCAGGAGATGACACCGTCATTTTGGTAGCTGCTTCAGATACCACTGGTGAGAAAGTATCTGAAAAATTAAAGAATTTAGCAGGGATTAGAACTGCTAATTAGTGAATGAGAGAGATATGAAAGATATTAAAAAGGTTGTACTTGCTTATTCAGGAGGCCTCGATACCTCCATAATCCTAAAGTGGCTACAGGAAACTTATGACTGTGAAGTTGTGACATTCACAGCAGATCTTGGTCAGGGAGAAGAGCTTGAACCAGCGCGGAGTAAAGCTCAAAGTATGGATGTAAAAGAGATCTATATCGAAGATTTGAGAGACGAGTTTGTTTCTGAGTATGTGTTTCCAATGTTTAGAGCGAATGCTATTTATGAAGGAGAGTACCTTCTAGGGACTTCTATAGCGAGACCTCTCATAGCAAAAAGATTAGTTGAGATAGCAGAAGAGACAGGAGCAGATGCCATTAGTCATGGAGCGACAGGCAAAGGTAATGATCAGGTTCGTTTCGAGCTTGGAGCTTATGCTCTCAATCCGAGTATCAACATAATTGCACCATGGAGAGAATGGGATCTCGGTTCAAGAAAAAGCCTCCTAGCTTACGCTGAGAAACACGGCATACCAGTTGAAATGAAAAGAGGTAACGACTCGCCTTACTCGATGGATGCGAATCTTCTCCACATTTCCTACGAAGGTGGACCTTTGGAAGATCCATGGAAAGAACCTTCTACGGAGATGTGGCGTTGGACAGTGAATCCAGAACTTGCGCCCAATGAAGCCACTTATTTGGATTTGGAGTTTGAAAATGGAGATCCAGTTGCAATCGATGGTGCAAAAATGTCTCCTGCAGACCTTTTAAGTGAACTAAATAGGTTAGGTGGAGCTAATGGAGTGGGAAGAACTGACATAGTGGAAAACCGATATGTGGGAATGAAATCAAGAGGGGCTTATGAAACTCCTGGTGGCTCAATTCTGCTCAAAGCACACAGAGCCATTGAGTCAATAACTTTAGACAGAGGCGTAGCTCATCTAAAAGATGAATTGATGCCCAAATATGCAGAGTTAATTTACAACGGTTACTGGTTCAGTCCAGAGAGGGAAATGCTTCAGACTGCCATAGACCACTCACAAAGATGGGTAAATGGAAAAGTTAGGCTCAAGCTCTATAAAGGCAACATAGAAATTACTGGAAGAGAGTCAGAAGACACTTTGTTTGATGAAGCCATAGCTACTTTTGAAGAGGATTCTGGCGCATACAACCAAGCAGATGCTGAGGGATTCATAAGGCTGAATGCTCTAAGACTACGTACTGAATCGTTAAGAGGTTCGAAGCGTGGTGGAAAACAAGGAGGAGCATAATGGCAACTTTGTGGGAAGGGAGACTGAGCGGGGCGACAACAGATGCATTAAAAGCTCTAAATGACAGTCTTCAAATAGACAAAAGGTTATATAGGGAAGATATCTCAGGTTCAACAGCCCATGTAAAAATGCTCGTTTCTGTGGGTCTGATTGATGAGTCTGATGGGGAGCTGATTCTTGATGCCCTTAAGACGACTGAAGAAGAGATGACATCAGGTTCTTTTGTTTTCCAGCCTGAGGATGAAGACATACACACAGCTGTTGAAAGAAGAGTCACAGAAATTGCTGGTGAGGCCGGAGCTCGGATGCACACTGGTAGGAGTAGAAATGATCAAGTGGTAACGGACCTCAGACTATGGACATTAAAGAACCTAGATGAGCTAGCAAGACTCGTTGTTTCTTTACAGGAATCACTGATTGAACAAGCTGAGAAAGCAGAAGCAGCTCGGCTGCCGGGATACACACATTTACAACAGGCTCAACCGGTGCTTTTATCGCATCACTTGTTAGCACATGCTTGGGCTCTTTCAAGGGATTTTGACCGGATCATGGAAACACGTTCCAGAACAGATGTGTCTCCCTTGGGGGCAGGGGCATTGGCAGGTTCTTCTTTGCCCATCGACCCCCTAATGACTTCAGAACTCCTGGGTTTTTCAGAAACTTTCAAAAATTCTCTTGATGCTGTTTCTGATAGAGACTTTGCAGCTGAGGCGATTTTCGTTAATGCCTTACTAGCTGTTCACCTTTCCAGAATTGGCGAGGAACTTGTGCTTTGGTCTAGCGAAGAGTTCGGGTTTGTAGAAATAGATGATGCGTACACTACTGGTTCTTCCATGCTCCCTCAGAAAAAGAACCCAGATATAGCTGAGTTAGCAAGAGCCAAAACAGGAAGAATAGTTGGGCATTTAACAGGACTATTAACAGTCTTGAAAGGACTGCCCTTGACTTACAACAAAGATCTCCAAGAAGATAAGGAACCTTTATTTGACTCTTTCGATACAAACACTTTGGTTCTGACTGCACTAACAGGAATTTTTAATTCAATTACTTTTAACAAGGAAAAAATGGCTGAAGCAGCTGATAAACCTTTTTCGGTAGCAATAGACCTCGCAGAGTATCTAGTAAATGAAGGCATGCCCTTCAGAGAAGCTCATGCACTGATCGGAGGGCTAGTAAAGACCTCAATAGAGGATCAAAAGGATTTCAACGAAGTGGTACTCGAAAATGAGAATTTCGGACCTGAGATAGAGGATTTTTTCAAACCAGAGATGGCAATTAAACGGCGCATTACGCCGGGGAGTACAGGTTTAAAAGCTGTAGAGGTTCAAAAAGAACAAATGAAAAAACACTTAGAGATACAAATTTCTATGATGTCAAGATGACTTATTCAATGGATGTAAAGATCCGTTACGGGGAAGTTGATAAACAGGGAGTTGTCTTTAACGCCCACTACCTGGCCTATTTGGATGATGTAGTTGATAGCTGGCTACGCGAATTCGAAGGCGATTTCGAATCTTTGGGATGGGACTTGATGCTAAAGAATGTCAACTTGGAATGGCATGGATCAGCAGGCATAGGCGAGGTATTGAATATCAAAGCGCATATCAGCAGATGGGGCAATACTTCTTTTGACGTTTCCTTTGAAGCGAAAGTAGAAAAGAGGCTTGTTTTGACTTCAACAATTGTTTATGTGGGTGTAAAGACAGGCACAACTGAAACTTTAAAAGCACCAGAACAGATCCGAGAGTATCTTTCAAATGAAAAAGTTTCTTGAGAAAAACGGTTTAGACAAACTCACAGATATTTCTGTTCCTCAGATAGTAACTTCGTGCAGTAACTCAAACTTTCATAACGATTTTTTAGATTTCGTTGGTAGGTTTCCGGATCATTTAGAGCGAACTTGTCAGACTGGACATTTAACTGGTTCAGCGTTAGTGGTAAGAGAGAAAGATCAAAAAATTTTGCTCTTATTCCATACGAAACTCCAAAAATGGCTGCAGCCAGGGGGACACGCTGACGGTGATCCTAATTTAGCTCGAGTAGCACTTAGGGAAGCCGAAGAAGAGACCGGTATAGACAATCTCAAGATCTATCAAATTCCAATAGATCTTGACATACATATTGTGCGTCCACCCGGTGAAAAAGAACACAAGCATTTTGACGTCCGATATTTAACGCTGGCTCCTGCAGATTCCGAACCTGTAGGAAATCACGAATCACAAGATTTGCGCTGGTTTACTAAGGACGAAGTTAATTCGATGGATCTAGATCATGGTCTGACAAGAATGATTGAAACAGGTCTTAATTTGATCTCAATGATGTAAAAGGTTAGAAGTCGCCAGGGTCTATACAAGGCTCCAGATCATTTACACGTGCAAATCCATTCATCCGTTCCAGAACACTTTTGCCACTATCTGTAGCTGTTAGAAGAGGTTCAATATCTCCTAGTTCTGTTAAACGTTTTACATGGGTTCGCCGATCTCCCAAATAAGTATTCCAGTCCAAAAACCAACTATTAGTATTGAATCTGTCTTTTTCTGAGTTCAGCGGCAAGCTAGCCAAGCTAGCTTGCATTTTTTCAAGGATTTGTGTTCCCTGTTCTATTGCTTGTGCTCGATCAGTAGGGGTTTGTGATTCTTTTGCTAAGGGCAGCAAAGCTATTTCGTCTACAGCCTGCGAGCAGATAGTTTCAGCCTCCTTAAGCCATGATTCATTTTCTATCCGGTCAGGATTTCCGGAAGGAGCGAAGAAGAATGCGTAAGCCCAGAGGCCTATTATTCCGGCAACTACAGCAACCTTGAGAAACAAAGAAGCATTAGGAGCAACATTTGACTTTTTGGAAATTTTTTCTCTCAAGTTAAGGAGCCATTCGAATTGAGATTACAGAGCCTGAATCGACCATAGTCCCAGGATTAGGATTTTGCGCCCATATAATTTCCGGTTGTTCGTTTTCGTTTTCGGGGTTAGGAACAAGGACAATTTCATAGCCCAGACCCAAAGAAGCCAGCAACGGTGATATATCAACTAAGACTTCCCCTACAAGATCAGGAACTTTCGTTTTGCTTGTTTCTATGGGTTGAACGGCCACTTCAACAAGAATCTTTGAAGAATTAAGCAAGGGTGTTCCAGCTTCAGGGGATTGACCGAGGATTAATCCTGGTTCACTGTCAGCATCTGTTACTTCGATCACAGTAAGTGTTTGATTTCCCAATCTGTCATTTTCTAGGTTGAGTTCCGCATTCTCTAATGTCAGCCCGATTAGTTCGGGCATGACTAAATCTCCCCTGTCGGGGAGTGTGGTAGTTGAAGAAGGAGGGGGAGTTGCAAAATCCTTTACTGGCAAGTCGGCATGCGCGGCCATCATTACATCTTTCCAAATTAGAGCTGGGAAAGTTCCCCCATATACTTTGCGTTCTGTTAAAGGAGGAACCATAGGGATCTGTCCTTTTGGATAGCCAACCCATACTGCTGTAGCGAGTTGTGGCGTGTATCCGACAAAAAGAGCATCTGCATAGTTTTGTGTTGTACCAGTTTTACCGGCTGCAGGTCTACCTATTTTTGCCCTATGACCTGTGCCTTCAGTGATGGTTCCTTCTAGAACCCAAGTGAGCTGGTCAACTAATTTAGAGTCAAGTGCTCGTTCAAGTTCCCTGTTCCATTTCCACAGTGGAGTTCCGTCCATTCGAGTAACACGAGTTACCATTGATGGAGGTGTATATACGCCACGGTTTGCAAATGTACTATAGGCGCTGGCCATGTCCAGCAAGGTAACATTTGAAGTTCCCAAGACGTTCGAATTCACCGGTTGAACTGGGGACTTTACCCCAAGTCTTCTAGCTAAGTTCACAACTCTTTCAGCTCCCATTTGCATGCTTAATTGAGCGAAAACTGTGTTATAAGAACTTCTTGTCGCACGAGTTAAGTCAACCATAGGCGGTTGCTCCATTGGTATCAGTTCAGTTCCTTCGATGGGTTCCCAACTCCACCCTGGAACATCTTCAAGCATTTTGATCCGATAGTCGAATAAAGATTTCATCGAATATTCCCATTTTCGATTGTTTGTCCATTCATTCAGTCTCACATCTACAAATTCAGGGTCATCTTCTGGATCGTCTCTGTATTCAATAGTTTCCGTGTGATCCTCTGGGATTTCTATATGGCCTTCCCGTACTAAGAATTGGAATAGTGCCATGAGTCCTTTTTCAAATTTTGGTTCATCGGCGTCATGTCCATTTAGGCCACCGCTAACCCACCAGACTCTGTTGTCATCGTCGGCTCCAGGTATAAAAAACTCGAGAACGTTAGGCGCTGGATAAGCAGCAGTAATTTCCCAACCAGATTCAAGGGCAGCGGCGAGACCAATAGGTTTGAAAGAAGATCCTGCTTGCCTGCCATTGCCCATAGCTAGATTTACTTTCGCGTCATCTTCGTCAGCAAAAAAATCTCTTCCACCTACCATCGCAATTATCTGGCCAGTTTGAGGATCTATAACTACTACGGAAGCATCTGGAAGGTTCTGATTAGATGGAAGGTGCATTTCCACCGATTTTTCAGCAGCTGCTTGGAGATCGAGGTCTATAGTGGTTTCGATTCTGACTCCACCTTCATAGAGGAGCATTTCTCGGATTGACCTATTTGCTCCAAAAGCTGGATTTTCTAAGAACCATTTTCTAACTTCTTCAACAAAATGACCTGCAGGGTATTCGGTTTCTAATCTTGGTTTATATTCTTCAAGCTTTGGAGGTGATTCAGTTGCTTCATCGCGTTGTTCTTGTGTGATAAATCCATTAGCCACCATTCGGTCTAAAACAAGGTGGCTTCTGCGAAGGCTTTGGGAGTAGTTCCGAAAAGGGTCGTACCGGCTGGGAGCCTTTAACAATCCAGCAAGGAGTGCGGCTTCGTTGATAGAAATTTCACTGATGTCTTTATTGAAATATGTTTGAGCAGCTGCCTTTATTCCATAAGCGCCATGACCGAAATAGACGGTATTCAGATACTGCAAAAGAATGAAATCTTTGCCGTATTCATCTTCTAATCTGGTTGCGTACCAAAGTTCTTCTAGCTTACGGCTAGCTGTTTGTTCGACATTTTCTATTATTGCCAACTTGACATATTGCTGAGTGATGGTGGAACCGCCCTGACTGATACCACCAGCTTCAAGATTTGAACGAGCAGCCCGCAGAATCCCCTTAAGGTCGAAACCATCGTGTTTGTAGAATCGTTCGTCTTCAATAGCTATTACTGCGTTTCGGGCGATTTCAGGAATTTCTTCTAATCGTCTAGCGCTAGTTCGATTTTCAGGAGCTACCAAAGTTGTTATGAGCGTTCCATCCGAAGCAAGAACTATAGAAGATTCAGCTTGTTCTGGAATGTTTATATCGAATTCAAGAGTTTCATAGGTGTAGCAACTTGTAGAAATTAGAGAAATAACAAAAACACTTAAAAGAAAAATTGCATATCTCGGGTTTCTGCTTGTCATACATCTAGTTTGACCTGCTTGGAAGGCAAACTGGTGGCAGGTGCAAGGAACTTTTCTTGATACTTAATTTAAAATTGTCGGCTTTCGGCCTGTTAATGATCCATACTGGTCTAGTGGGCAATACTGAAATAAACGGCATTCTTGAGGATCTAACCTTAAGAGGACTTCTTCAAGACAGCACAGACCAAGATGCACTTCAAGAGAGGTTAGGGCAAGGGCCTATTACTCTCTATTGTGGTTTTGACCCAACGGCAGACAGTCTTCATCTCGGGCACTTAGTACCACTGTTAACTTTGAGGCGTTTTCAAGACGCTGGGCACCGTCCTATAGCACTCGCTGGAGGGGCGACGGGGATGGTGGGTGATCCAAGTGGGAGGTCTGAAGAGAGAAATCTGCTGGAGCAAAATGAACTAAGTTCGAATGTTGCCGCTGTTGCGAAGCAATTAGAGTCATTTCTGAGTTTTGATGACGAGTCAAAGAAAAAAGGAATAGCTGCTTTACTGGTGGATAATCGTGAATGGACAGCTGAAGTAAATGTTCTTGATTTCCTGAGAGACGTAGGAAAGCATGTCACGGTTGGGACAATGCTTTCAAAAGAGTCAGTCAAAACAAGGCTTTCAAGTGAGCAAGGGCTTTCATTTACAGAGTTCAGTTACATGCTTCTTCAGGCAAATGATTTCTTTGAGTTGCATAAGAACTATCAATGCGAGATGCAGATTGGCGGTTCGGACCAGTGGGGAAATATAACCGCTGGAATCGACATGGTTAGACGACGCAGTTCTGCAGTCGCTTATGGTCTTACAGTTCCTCTAGTGACTAGATCGGATGGAGCAAAATTTGGTAAAACAGCTGAGGGTACTGTGTGGCTTGATCCGAAAAGGACTTTACCTTATGAGTTGCATCAATATCTGATAAATGTTGACGACAGAGATGTTGAAAGATTGCTTTTGCAACTAACTCTTGTTTCTGTCTCAGAGATTTCCGAACTGATGGCGGAACATCGCAAATCTCCAGAAGACCGAAGCGCACAACAGCGTTTGGCAACCGAAGTCTGTCGCTTAGTGCACGGTGATGATGAGGCTGAACAGGCAGTATTAGCTACGCAGGGTCTTTTCGGAAGTGAATCCACTTCAGAGGAATCATTAGAAGCTCTTAGAGGAATAGTTCCTGAGACAGAAGTAAGAGCATCTGAGCTGATACAAGCGGAAGAGTCTTTGATAGATGTTTTAGTTTTGAGCGGTTTATGCAGCTCAAAAGGGGATTCGCGCCGGACAATTGCAGCCGGAGGAATTTCAGTTAATGGAGATAGACAGATTGCAGACGCTATTTCACTACCAGAAGACCTGCTTTTAAGTGGCAATTATGTCTTAATTCAAAAAGGTAAAAAAAATCGCCATTTACTCGTAATTGTTTGACCAAACAATTATTTAAAGTAGTCCTCTGAATAAGGTGGATCAGCACTCTGCACCGGATAGCGTCTATCTGCCCGCAAGTTCTTGATCTTTTCATCGAGCGCGCTTAACGTGGGTGGGTTGCTCTCGATTCAAGCGAAAGCCCTTCAAGAGCAACTCAGGGCATTAAACAGCTATGAAATTTTTTTCTGGTTGTCTGCCAGATGACTAACGGTCATCAGGTGCTCCTTGAAAACGGGATAGAGGACGAATTAAAGCCAGTGCGGGTCGTCCACATAAGCGATCGCGAGTCGCCGTGGATGAACCTAAACAATTCAATGAAATAAATTAAGCACTGACGGACAACGGTGTTTGACTAAGTCAGACACCTTGTACCTGTGCCTGGTCGATTGGGATTGGTGTCCCTTTTGACCACAAACTCGCAGGTGTCGCTTCGGCGGCATCGCACCATGATTTCAAGGTTTCACTCTCTTTGAGAATGAAACTGAGATTTTGACGGAGAGTTTGATCCTGGCTCAGGACGAACGCTGGCGGCGGGCCTAACACATGCAAGTCGAACGAACTCGACCTTCGGGTCATATAGTGAGTGGCGAACGGGTGAGTAACACGTGAGAAACCTGCCCCGAAGACTGGAACAACCCGAGGAAACTCGGGCTAATACCGGATACCCCCATCGGATCGCATGATCTGATGAGGAAATGCTCCGGCGCTTCGGGAGGGTCTCGCGGCCTATCAGCTAGTTGGTGAGGTAACGGCTCACCAAGGCAACGACGGGTAGCTGGTCTGAGAG